>ERZ1066122.346-NODE-346-length-49748-cov-9.140120_pt1 | contig 49748 bp, 34 predicted proteins | sample MGYA00382769_ERZ1066122 | MGnify/ENA primary metagenome ERZ1066122 (study PRJEB33369, sample SAMEA5778352) | biofilm metagenome | biome: Industrial cooling water; feature: Water cooling tower basin; material: Biofilm | place: United Arab Emirates | collected... | reverse complement strand
GCCCACACGCGCCCCGTGCGGCAGAGCAACCGTGGGCCAGGCGGGAGCTTGGCGTTACGGGCCGCTTACCGCCCTATTCCACCACTATCCGCACCGACCGTTGCCGCCCCGCCCCGGCCTCGACCGGCACCCGCAGCACGTACACGCCCGGCGCCACGGGCGGCAGCGGCACGGTCTGTTCGCCTTGCCGCAACGGCCACGCGGCTACGGCTCGGCCGAGCGCATCGAACAACCGCGCGGTGCCGGGCGCGGCCGTCGGGCGGCGAATCGTCAGGGAAGTCCGCGCCGGTATCGGATACACGGCCACGTCGGCCGTGGGCACGAGGTCGGCCGGGGCGCTCAGCGGTACCCCGGTCAGGCGGGCCAGCCCCGGAAAGGGGGTGCCGTTGATGTCGGCAAACCAGCCGCCCAACACAATCCGGTTGGCGCTCTGTAAGACGATGTGATCCGTCGATTCGCCCCAGAATCCGCTCCCGACCTCAACCGGCTGGAAGGTCGGGTCGAGCGAGCCATCGCTTTTCAGGCGCCGCAGGCGCGGATCGAAGCGGTTGATGGTGGTGAACAACACGGCGCCGTCGGGCTGCACGGTACACGCGCCGATGTCGTCGATGGCGATACTGGAATCGGCCTGAAACCGATTATCGCGGGTTCCGGTAGCCGTAATTCGGTGCAGAGCGCCGGGCGGCATCGGCATATTTCCCAGCCGCAAAAATGGCCCTACGGACAAGAGCGTAGTATCGGGCAGGGCCAGCAGGCGGCCCCCGAAATAGACGTTGAGCGTGGGGTTGCCGAACGCTTGGTCCAGGGCACCATCCGGCAGCAAGCCGACGATGCCTTGTGGCGTGTTGGCGCTGTCGGCATACGTGACCAGCGCCAGGTGTCCGTCGGCGCGCACGGTAATGCTTTCCACCTGTTGCCCCGGCAACGAGGCGGGTTGAAACGTGGGGTCAACCGCGCCGGAGGGTAGCAACCGGACGATGCCATCGCAGCTCACGCCATTGTAGCTGCTGAACCGGCCACCGACGAGCACTTTTCCGTTCGCCAACGGTACGACGTCAGTAATGTAGCCGGGTTGGCCTACTCCCGTGCCATCGTTGAAACGGACATCGCGGGCGCCGGTGCGCGTCAGGCGTTGTACGTTTTGCAGATCGCTGGCAAATACGCTGCCCGTCGCCGAAGTGGCCGCGCGCACGAAGTTTTGCGAGAAGGTAGGCGTGAACACGAACGACGGATCGGGCTGGCCGGTAGGCCCCAGCTTCAGCAGCGAACCCGCAATGCCCGGCGTCGCCGAGCCAAGCCCGCTCCACACGAGCAGCGAATCGCCGGGCAATGCACACACCTGATACACGAGCGAACGCTTGTTGAACGTCGGCCACGCAGCGCCTGGGTCGAGGGTGCCGGTGGGCAGCGCCCGCGCCAGCGCCCCGGCGGCTTGCTGGTTGGCCGTGCGGAAGGAGCCACCGAACATCACCGCGCCACTGGCATCGGGCAAGAGCACCCGCGCCAGACCATTGGCATCGAGCGAGACGGGCGTAAACGTAGCGTCGAGCGCGCCCGTAGCCGTCAGGCGCGACACAAACCGCCCCGCGCTCACCAGCACGGTGCCGTTGGGCTGCGGCGCGACGGCCCAACTCCGGCGCGAGATGGTGGTAGGAACGGCAAACGTGCCATCCAACCCGCCGGCGGCGTTCAGCCGAATCACCCTCGACACCGTGGCGCCGTAGTAGCTGGTCAGTTGCCCGGCCACCAGCAGGCTGCCGGTCGGCAGCAGGGCAATGTCGTACACCGAACCCTCCAATCCCGCGCCGCTACCCCCAAACGAGAGATCGCGCGCCCCCGACGGCAACACCCGAACAAGCTTGCCGCTCGTGACGCCTTGATATTGCAGAAATTCGCCGGCCACGAGCAGGCGCCCTTGCGGGTCGAGCAGCAGCCGGGTCACATCGTACTGGTAGAGCCGTGGGCCGTTGGGGTATGAGTAAGCCAGCCCCTGCCCCGTGACGAATGCCGCATCGACGGCCCCGCCCGCCGTCAGCCGCACCAGGCCGTTGGCGGGTTGCCCATTGACGCGCGCAAACGACCCACCCGCATAAATGCGCCCCGCGCCATCGACGGCCAGCGCCGACACCGGGTGGTCGAAGTCGGTCGTGAAGGTGGCGTCGAGGGTGCCGTCGGTGTTGAGGCGGACCAGCCGCCCGACTCGGGTGCCGTTGTAGCGCGTAAACGTGCCCGCGATGAGCAACTGCCCCGTCGGCAGCACCACCAGCGCCCGCACGATGCCGTTGGCGCCCGTGCCGCCGGGGTTGAACGTGGGATCAGGTGCGCCGGAAGCCAGCAGGCGCGTCAGGCCGCCGGTAGGCGCGGCGCCAAGCTGATCAAAACGGCCGGCCACCAGCAGGCGCCCGCTTGCGTCGCGCGCCAGTGCCTGCACCTGGGCAACATCGGCGTAGAAAGCGTCGGCGGAGGTGGATGAGTACTGGGTTGGTGGCTGAAATGTTAAATCCAGGTACTGCCCCGAGGCGGGCCGGGCGTGTAAGAGCAACAGCAGCACGTATGCTCCGACCACAGGCAGAGAGTACCGCCAAGTGAAGCGAAAAAACAATGTCATCGGAAAAAGGAAGTTGAAAATCGGTAGATGTGGTCGCAGGGCGCGGCAAGCTACGCCCTACGACCACTTCGGAAGGCCATCGAAGAATTTTTTGGTCAAGCCATTAGCGCACTTCGATGGTGTGGCGGGAAACGGCCCCGCCGGCGTCGGTAATCACCAAGTGATACAGCCCCGCCGGCAAGCCTGCCGTCGAAAGTACCGCCTCGCCGGTCGGGTGGCCGACACGGCCGCGCACCTGCCCTAGCCGGTCGAACAGCTCCGCTTGCCACTGCCCGGCCGCGCCGGTCGGGCGGATGTGCAGCTCGCCCGATTGCGTGGGGTTGGGGAACACGTCGAAGCCAAGAACCAGTGTCCCGGTCGTGCCCGGCCGAAGGTGGCACATTAGGCAATCGCCGTTGGGCTGACGGGTGCCGGAACTTACCACAATCGAAATGGTGGTGGATGATACTGTGCCGCCTGTACACACATCGGTGGCCGATACCCGCACGGTACGGGTCGCTTGAGCGCAGTTCTGCACCTGCGGTATGTCTTCGCTGTGCGAGCCGGTGGACGTTTGATATGTCCGGGGAACGGTGATGTCAGTACCCGTCACGGTCCAGGTATAGGGGCCGCTGATGCCGGTGCCACCAGCGTGGTAGGTGGCCGTGAAGCCCCCGCCGCAGCCGGAATCGTCACTGTCATCGACGGAAATCGTAATTTTGGCTTTGCCCATTCGCACGGTCAGCGTGGCGGGGGCGCTGGTGGCGAAACCGGCCGAATCTACCGATACCGAGATGAGTACGTCGGCGCCGGGCGCGTTGGGCAGGGCCGTAATCGTGACGGTGGGCGTGGTCGTTACCACGTGGCTCGCCATTCCGCCGTTGCCATCGTCGAAAATGGCGCTTGTGGCCGACCAATGGTACGTGTCGGTCGGGCGGCAGGTGGTGGCCGTTAAGGTGGCGCTGGAACCGGCGCAAACCAGCGTACTGGACGCGGTAAGCGTTGGCGGCGGCAGTTGCCGCAGCGGGGCGCCCGTCGTAGGGTCAGTGATCAGAATCTCGCGCCGAATGAAATCGACGTTGCCCGTCGTCAGATCGACGTGATCTTCGTTGACGCCGCGCGGCCCGTAGTAGGCGTCGAACGGCGTGCTGCCCGTGCATACCAGATCGCGCTGTGCGAGCGAGCCGTCGCAGAGGTCGTGGCCGAGGTCGGCCTGAACGCCCGTGGCGCCCGGCGTGGGGCGGTAAGCCAACGCGCTGATGGTGGGATGAAGGTGTGCTCGTACGTGTTTCTGGTCCAGTTGGGCCGCAGGTACATAAGCTGTTGGCCGAACCACGTTAGACCGTCCGGGGCCGAGTGGAGCTGGCGCTGGGTGTCGTAGTAACCACCGGGGGCGTTGTCGAGGCTGCACGAGTTAGGTGCCGCCTGCGACCATCGATGTTCTTCCTGCCGTTGATACCCGTTGCTGCCGCGTGGCGGATAGGTGCCCATAAACACCTCGCACCCGTTGCCGTAGCCGGGCGTGAAGTTGACATCGGCTTTGGTGAGCGTGATGAAATTGGGGTAGAAGAACGCCAACAGACGGCCCCACCGCCGAAACAGCGTCGTTTTCTGCGAAAACGCGTCGCCGCAGGCCGAGTGCATCCCGGTGCCCGTGAGGCTGCCGTTCACCATACTCACCTTGCGGAGCTGCATCGGCCAGCCGCCCGAGCCGGGCAGGCCGTTTTGGTAGAGGTGCTGCTTGAAGGGCGCCCGCGCCGGCGCCGGGCTGATGCCGGTAGCGCCCGCCCGCACGTGATAGTGGTAATGATCCATCAGCATTTGCTGCGCCGCCACCGATGCCAATTTCTGGCGGCCTTGCTCGGCGGCGTACTCCCCCATCCGGGCGTAAAATTCTGCCAGCAGTTGCGCGCCGATCAGTATGTTGGCACCCAGGTGCGGCGAATCGAACGAGACGTAGAGCCGGGTGTGGTGCGAGGGGCCGCCGCCCGGAAACACCGGCGGGGTGCGCCGCTGGCCGGTGGCGGGGTCGGTGTAGGGGGCGGTGGGGTTGCGCTCCATATACGCCAGCGCGTAGCGCGAAATCAGCCCGGCCATACTCGGCCCGATGACCACCAGCTTCTCGGAGCTGCCGCTGGCCAGCAGCTCGGCGTTGACGCGGTTGATCAGCTCCATCAGCACCATCGCGTTGCGCTCAAGGTAGTCGGCGCCATCGTTGGGGGCGTGGGTGCGGCTGCCCGATAGATCTAGGATGATGACGTCGTAGCCGAGGGCGCGTAGGTTAGAGCCGAGGTTATCTCCATTGTATTCAAGATATTTATTGAATACTTCGGTGCCATTGCGTTTGTTTGTGGGGTCGAAGCCGTCCACCATAATCACGGGTTTGCGTAGCGGCTGCGGTGTGCCGTTGCACGGTGCGCCGTCGCGGTAGAAGTAATACGCATCGCCGCCGGTGGTACTGCCTGCAAAGGGCATCGTTGACTGAAACTGCACGACGCGGCACGGCTCTACCGGCACGGATGCCGTGCGGGCACCAATCTCATCGACCATCAATGCCCCGCTGGTTTGCACGTCGCTGCCGTCGCGCAGGTGGATGTAGAAGCGCAGCACTTTGAGGCCGGGCGTGGTGTAGGTTACGGTGGCTTGCTTGCCCGGCTCGAGCGCGACCGGCGACTGACCGTCGGCGAAATCAACTTTCACGTATTCCACCGCGCTCAGCACGGCCGCGTTCGGGTCGATAGGGTCGCCGGGGATCGGGATTCGCTGGGCGGGGCCGGGCGGTGGGGGCGTCCAGGTGGTGAGGTGCGTAGCGAGCAGGTCGGGCGTCAGCTCGAAGGTGTGGGGTTGCCCCGCCCGCAGCTTGCCGCGCACCAGCGGCGCCGCCACCACGGTACGGCGCGTCAGCCACGGCGAGCGCGGACGGCCCGGCACGTCGTGCAGCGTACTGTCGGTGGGGTCGAGGTGCAGCAGCCCGTCTCGCAAGCTGAGCGTGTCGAGGTGGGCGCAATCGACGGCGATGACGCCGAGCGGAATGACCTGCTCATCGAAGCGGAGCCACGCCAGCCGTTCGAGTACGTTGGTCGGGCGCGGCAGGTAGGCCGAGTCGTAGGCGGCGAGGCGCAGGTCGTGGTACGCCTGAAAAAAGTGGGTGGCGGCGGAGGTATCGGGGCCGCCGGGTTGGCCGAAGGCGTGGAGGACGGCCCACTCCATTACGCGGTCGTAGAGGAATCCGGTTTTGCGCGGTTCCGTCTGGTCGAGGTGGCGGAGCGCGTCGTCGGCCAGCTCGGTGTACGTCGGCGGATTGCCTGTTGCCGGTGGGGGTGGCTGCGGCGCTTTGGCCGTCGGGCCGGGTGGGGGTGCCGTTATGCGGCGAAGATGCTTAGCGTTGCGTTGCGTTGCGTTGCGTTGCGTTGCGTTGCGTTGCGTTGCGTTGCGTTGCGTTGCGCGAAGAAGAGCCGACAAAGTAAGCGGCCAGCGAGACGCTGCTCACCAGTGCGAGCAGCAGGAGAAATACGAGTTTTTTCACGGGCGGGTAAGGGGGTTACAGTGAACCGTAGTTGATGTCAAAGCGGCCGTCGGTCACACTGATGGTGCTGGTGGTACCCGAGTAGGGGCCGGCGGTGAAGGAAAACGTGCCGGCCACGATGCGCGCGGCTGTATCCAGCCGGGTGATGGTGATCGAGCCGGTATGCGTGGGGCTGGTGACGTAGCTGGCCGTTCCGGGGCGGCTGACCAGAAAGGCGCCGTGGTTAGGGTAGGGCGTTTGGCCCGGGTAGGGCGGGGTCCGCTCGCGCAAGAAGTAGGTACCCGGTCCGGTAAGTGAGTCAATCGCCAATACTACTGTATCGTCGTGGTCGTCACGCTGCCGATAAGAAGTTAATGCAAACCTGCCGCGTAGGCCGGGTTGATAATCGCCTACTGTAAAATAGGCTACTGTAAACTTCATCGGCTTACCACTACTGGTAGTGGCCCCTCCCGGCGTCCAGACCTTTCCATCAATCTTACAGCCGAAGGTATTGGCCCCGTGTTGGGTGGCATCGGGCAGCTTGGGTTCGTCTTTTTTGCAGCCGCCGGCGATGGTCAGCAGCAGCGCGGCGCCCAGCCACACGGGTGGGCGCCAGGGAGGGGGATAAAGGAAACGAGGCATTGGCGTGAAAATGAAGGTGGACGAAAAAGCGCCGGACTTTCCGGCGCGATATAACGAGCAAGGTATGAGGTTATGTGCGTGATTTAGTATGAACCGTAGTTGATGTCAAAGCGGCCGTCGGTCACACTGATGGTGCTGGTGGTACCCGAGTAGGGGCCGGCGGTGAAGGAAAACGTGCCGGCCACGATGCGCGCGGCTGTATCCAGCCGGGTGATGGTGATCGAGCCGGTATGCGTGGGGCTGGTAATGTAGCTGGCCGTGCCGGGGCGGCTGACCAGAAAAGCGCCGTGGTTGGGGTAGGGCGTCTGGCTGGGGTAGGGCGGCGTACGCTCGTGTAGAGGGTAGGTGCCCGGACCTGTGAGCGAATCAATCGCAAGCAGCACTACATCGTCGTGGTCGTCGTTCTCGCGGTAAGCGTTGAGTGCAAAACGGCCAATGGTAGCTGGAGACCAAGCTGTACGGGCAGTGGAGTAGTAAACCGTAAATTTTTGCGGCTTGCCACTTGGCGTTGTTGCTCCCCCCGGCGTCCAGACCTTTCCATCAATCTTACAGCCGAAGGTATTGGCCCCGTGCTGGGTGGCATCGGGCAGCTTGGGTTCGTCTTTTTTGCAGCCGCCGGCGATGGTCAGCAGCAGCGCGGCGCCCAGCCACACGGGTGGGCGCCAGGGAGGGGGATAAAGGAAACGAGGCATTGGAGAGAAACTGAAGGTGGACGAAAAAAGCGCCGGACTTTCCGGGAGCTACAATACGCTGCAAGCATACGACTATTTTTCCATTCGCAAGGCAGTTGGGCTTTTTTGTTGAAAAAAATGTAGTATTGGTGCGTCGATGCGGTACAGCGTCAACCTACCTACTGGCCTGTTCGCGTTTTCATCCTCCCGGCAAATGCTGATTGGCGCCATCAGGGCGGCACCTGCCCGCCATCTCTACGCCGCCTTTACGGCCCGCGTCATCTCGCGCTTGCCGGGCGGGCCGGGCACCTTTTCAACCTGCCACCCGGCGGCGCGGAGGTCGCGCCGGAACTGGCCTTGCGCGCAGTACGTCACCAACACGCCACCGGGCGCGGCGGCCTCGTAGAGCAGCCGGAAGATGTCGGCCGTCCACAGCTCGGGCTGTTTTTGGGGGGCGAAGGCGTCGAAATAGATCAGGTGGTGGCGCCCGCGCGTGAGGGGCGCGGTGCCGGGCGGGTGAGCGCCCACCGAGTCGGGCGGCACCAGCGCGGCGGTCTGGAGCGGGGCGAGGTACTTGGTCAGATAGAAATCGTTGCCGAGATAGGTTTCCGTGTTCCAGGGCGCGGCGTGGAGGTCGCGGAACGCCTCGCCGAGCCACGGCAGCTCGGTGCCGGTGCGGCGCCCGGCCTTGAAAGGCCGGGCACGGGCACCGGCGCCGGCAGGTGAGGCAGCAGCCTCCGGCGGAAAGTAGGCGTACGCGAGCGCCTCGGTGACGTCGGGCGGCAGCGGCACGGTGTCGAGGGCGGTGTAGGTGGTGGTGGCCGCCGCCGCGCGGCACTCGGCCAGCGTCAGGATGGCGTTGAGGCCCGTGCCCAACCCGATTTCGAGGATGTGCAGGTTGCCGCCCTGCTGCGAGCCGCGCCCCGCCGCCAGCAGCGGCCACAGCCCGTGCCGAATGAAGACGTGCTCCGACTCCTGCCGCGCGCCGTGTGTGGAGTGGTAATGCTCGTCGAGCGACTCGACGTAGAGCGTAAGGGAGCCGTCGGCAGTCTGTACCACTGAAGGTACCGGATGGGGCGGATGATGCGACATTGGTGGGCGAGGAAGAAAGTGAAATGTAGCGCGGGGCGGCCCCGCTCGCCCGGAAGCTCTCGCTCTGGTGGGAGAAAACACGGGGGCTGTGCCCCCCACGGCGGTTAGGACAATGTGAGGATGTGAGGATGTGGAGATGTGAAGATGTGACTGTCTCCCCCCACGGCGGTTATGACCGATTGAGTGGCCCACTGCTCGCACCTAACCGCCGGTGGGGGCACAGCCCCCACGGTTGTCGCCCACCGGAGCGAAGCTTCGGGCGAGCGGGGTCAGTCAATCCTGCTTCCTCCTTCCTCGCTCCCCGCCGCGTACCAGTCGATTTTTCTCGACAGCCACATCACCAGCGCCAGAATCAGCAGCAGCCCCAGCGTACCGATCAGCAGCGCGTAATCTTCGAGCTGTAGGATGATGTAGACGAAGCCGTAGATCAGCGTCAGCACCCCGGCCGTGACGAGCGTAAGGTCGCGGCGGCGGAAGATGCCGGCCACGTAGGTCGTCACGAGGCCAGTCACGCTGGCGGCGGCCGTCAGGTACGCGGCATTGAAGCGGACGTACTCGCCGAGTGCCAGCAGCAGCAGGTAGAAGATGACCAGCGCAAACCCCACCAGCAGGTATTGCACCGGGTGAATGCGGCGGCGTTGCAAGACTTCCACGAAAAAGAAAATCAGGAACGTGAGCGCCAGCGGCAGCAGCGCGTACTTCACGGCGCGCATCGACTTCTGGTACTCATCGACCGGCACCAGCAGCCGCACCCCGAACGTGGACGCATCGACGCTCGGCCGCTGCCCTTCACTGGTGCGCCAGCGTTGGGGGTAGTTGCGGTTGAGGTTGAGCACCTGCCACTCGGCGCGGAAGCCGTCGGGGCGCACGGTGCGCTGGCGCGGCAAGAACTCGCCGATGAAGCTCGGCGACGCCCACGGACTGGTGAGCCTGACCGTGGTGGTGCGTCCCAGCGGCGCGAGCAGCAAGCCGGTGGAGCCGTTGAGGTCCAGCTCGAAGCTGAACGTGTGGCGCGCGCCCAGCGCGGCGGCATCGGCGATGGGTACGCGCACGTTGAGGCCGCCGGTGCTCTCCTGACCGCCCTGCACGGGCGGCACGTGCTCGATGTCGCTCATTGAGCCGGTGCCGCGCGGCAGGTTTGAGGTGAGGCTCGATGCGCCCGGCGCCGTACCGTAAGGCAGCGCCTCGGCGGCGGGCAGGCCCGGCTCGAAGGGCAGAGCGGCGCCGTCCCAGCGCAGGGCCACGGCGTTGCGGATGCCTTTGAGGTCGGAGATGCCGGTGGCGATGAAGGCTTCGTTCCAGCGGATGTTGGCGGGGTCGAGGTCCCAGTTGGCGAGTGCTTCGGTGCGGAACGAGCCGCGTACGCGCAGCCGGGCGCGGTACACCACCAGATCGTAGAGCGAGCGCTGGCGGGTTTCGGGCAGCAGCTCGCCGGTGCAACTGAGCGAGTCGGGCAGGAAACAGGCGTAGCCGGTGCTGGTGACGAGCTTGTTGTCGCGGTCGCGCTCGGCGTAGTGGCAGGGCAGCACCAGCACCGGCCCGGTGAGGAGTTGCGGCCCGCCCCACTTGCCCGTGACGTCGGCGAGCACGTTGTCGCGGAACTGCGCCCGCTCGCCAATCAGCGATTCGACCATCGACGTTGGAATCAGCAGCAGCAACAGCAGAAACCCCACGGCCAGCAGCTTGATCGTGACCGAGTGGCGCACCCAGCCGTTGAAGCGGTCGAAGAGGGAAGGAGGAGAATCGTTCATTACGAATGGCTTAGAAAGACGAAAATGGGGGCGAGCGGCCGAAGTAGCGTTAGGTAGCAGGCTGGGGTGGAGGGGCACTCCATACAATACCCGCTCCCGGCGGTTGGGCCACTCCCCCCCGCTTGTCATCCTGAGCGAAGCGAAGGACCCTCCCGCCTGCTAGGCCCGCCGCTCCGCTCTGGCCAGGCTCTCTGAGAAACCCTCGACGCGGTAGCTCACATATAGAGAAGTCGCGGTAATCCCGCAGCTCTCTCTTTCGCTCAGAATGACAATCGTGGGGAGGGCGTGTTTTAGGGAGTCTGGCCAGAGCGGGGCAGCGGGCCAGTCAGGCGAGGAAGGTCCTTCGCTTCGCTCAGGATGACAATCGTAGGGGGGCGTTTATCATAGAGCCGGGCCGAAGCGGGGTAGCGGGCCGACTTGGCGAGGAAGGTCCTTCGCTTCGCTCAGGATGACAAGCGGGGGAAGGGGTGACAACTGCCGTGGCCACCCGCCCCAAATATGTCGTAGCTTGGCGGGGCCGGGCGCCTCTCCCGCCCGCTCCCGCGCGCCGTGCCCATCCGGAGCCGCGTCCGCATCACGTTTCTTCGCCTGGCCGCGCGGTGGGGGTGGGGTGTCGTTCTCGCGCTTACGCTGACGAGGAACGAGGTCGCCGAAGCCCAATCGGCGCCTGCCGTCACGGCCATTGATTCGGCGTTTTTGCACACGCAGCCGCCCGTGCCCGACACCACGCGGCTGCGCTTGTTGGTGCAACTGGCCAACCGATTGGGGCCGACCAGCTCGCCCCTCAGCGTCCACTACGCCCGGCTGGGGCTGCCGCTGGCCGTGCGCCTGCGCGACGGCGACAAAGAGCTGTGGCTCACCGACCTCATCGCGTTCGGTATCGGGCGCATCGGCAATATGCCCGAAGCCCTGCGCTGGCTGCTCATCGAGCTGCGCCGCGCCCGCGAGCTGGGGTCGCGCCGCTACGAAATCGACGCGCTGCTGGCCATTGCCAACACCCAGCTCAACGACGCCAACCAGGCTGCCGCCGGGGCCACCCTCCGGCAGGCACTCGCCCTGACGCGCCGGCCGCCCCCGCGCCCCGACCCCGCGTACGCCCCCGACAAGTATCTGGCGCGCGTCAGCAGCCAGTTCGGCAATTACCACCTCAGCCTGGGGCAATATGATTCGTGCATTCAGCATATGCACATCGCGCTGCCCATCTTCACCCGCCTGGGCCGCGTCTATGAGCAGGGCGACTGCCTCAGCAGCCTTGCCGAGGCGGCCCTCGGGCAAGAACGCTACCGCGCCGCGCTGACCTACGGCGAGCAGGCCGCCGCCCGAATGGCCCAGAAAGGCGACCTCTACGGCCAGGCGTGGGTGGCGGGCGTACTGTGCAAGGCCGCCCTCGGGGCCGGCCAGCCCGTGGCGGCCCGCCAGTACGGCGAGGCGGCCGTCCGCTTCGCGCGCGACGCCGGAATGCCGGGCGCCGAAGACGAGCTGATCGGTACCCTCGTCGAGGCGTACGCCAGTCAGGAGGCGTGGGCCGATGCGTATCGGTGGCAGTCGCGCCGCTCGCGGCTGCACGACTCGCTCTACACCCGCACCCGCGCCACCGAGATGGCCGCCCTGCAAACCCGCTACGACACCGACGCCAAGCGCCGCCAAATCCGCGAGTTGCAGCATCGGGCGCGCATCCAGACGCTGGAGCGCGAGCGCGACCGTTCGCGCCTGCTCGGCACGGCCGCCGTGGCCGGGCTGCTGCTGCTGGCGCTCGGCGGCGGCGCGGTGCTCTACGCGCGGCTGCGGCGGGCCGGGCGCCGACTCGCCGCCGCCACCCAAACCAAAGACCGCCTCTACGCCGTGATAGCCCACGATTTGCGCGGCCCGCTCGTGGCCTTCGCGGGGCTGGCCGACATCCTCACCTATTACCACCAACGCGGCGAAACCCACGAACTGGCCGCCCTCAGCGCCGACGTGCGGCAGGCCAGTCAGCACCTCAACGGCTTGCTCGACAACCTCCTGCACTGGGCCGCCGACCAATCCGGCGAGCTGGCCTGCCGTCCCGAGTCGTTGCCCGTGGCCGCGCTGCTGGCCGAGGTGGCCGCTCTTTACCAGCCCGCCGCCCGCGCCCGGCGGGTGCGCCTGACCGTGGCGCCCGCCTCGCCTGCGCTGCATATCCGCGCCGACCGCACAATGACGCTCATCATCCTCCGCAACCTCACCCACAACGCGCTGAAAGTGGCGCCGCCCGGCTCGGAAGTGCAACTCGGCGCCGCCCCCGACCCCACGGCCCCCGCCGTGGCCCTTACCGTGACCGACGCCGGCCCCGGCCTCGCGCCCGAGCAGGTGGCGGCGCTGCTCGGCGGTGGTGGCTCAGCGCCCGCCCGGCACCTGCCCGGCGAGCAGGGCACCGGCCTGGGTCTGCCGCTGGTGCAGCGGCTGGCCCGGCGACAGGGCGGCACGTTTACGCTACTGAGTACGCCCGGCAAGGGCACCGTGGCCCAGGCGACGCTGCCGAGGGCGTAAAACAAGACGCCCGCCCGGCTTGCGCCGGGCGGGCGTCGATAGGCAAGGCGACGCTTGCACTCGGTTGCCCAGCCGTTCAAGGCCGGGCCACCAGCGACTCCTCACGGGAAAATCCCCAGCGTCCCGTACGAATCGCCGATCTTCTTGATGGCCACGTAAAACGCCGCCGTCCGCAGGTCGGTGATGGCGGGCTTTTCGCGCATTGCGTCGCGCATCGTCAGGTAGGCGTTGATCATCGAGTCTTCGAGGCCCGAATGCACCAGGTCGATCTCGTCGGCGCCGTGCTCGAGCATCCGGCGGCGCTGGTCGGAAAGGTGCTTGCCGGTGGTTTCTTCCAGCGCCTCGATCATCTGGCGGTGCGAGGCTTCCTCGGCACGCTTCGAGAGGCGGCCGAACCGCATATTCGAGATGTTCTTGAGCCACTCGAAATAGCTCACCGTTACGCCGCCGGCGTTGAGGTAGAGGTCAGGCAAAACGTAGATGCCGCGCTGCAACAGCACTTCTTCGCCGTCTTGCGTGATGGGGCCGTTGGCGCCTTCGGCAATCAGCTTCGCCTTGATGCGCGGCGCGTTCTCGGCCGTAATCTGGTTTTCGAGGGCGGCGGGCAGCAGCACGTCGCAATCGTGCTCGAGCAGATCAAGCGAGTTTTCGACGAACCGCGAACCCGGAAAATCCTTCACCGACCCCGTGCGCTGCCGGTACGCGAAGACGTCTTCGATGTTGATGCCGTCTTCCTTGATGATGCCGCCTTCGCGCTCGGCAATGGCCGTGATGATGGCGCCGCCCATTTCCTGACAAAACTTGGAAGCGTAGAAGCCCACGTTGCCCAAGCCCTGCACCACGATGCGCTTGCCGGCCATTCCGGGCGTGAGGCCGGCTTTTCGCAGCAACTCTTCGTCGTTGAAAAACTCACGCATTCCGTAGTAGATGCCCAGGCCGGTGGCCTCGGTGCGCCCGCGTACGCCGCCCTGCCCCACGGGCTTGCCCGTCACGCACCCGAGGGCGTTGTCTTCGCCGTAGCGGAAGGTGGCGTAGGTGTCGGCAATCCAGGCCATCTCACGCGAGCCGGTGCCGTAGTCGGGCGCCGGCACATCGACGCCCGGCCCGATGAGGTTTTTCTTGATCAGCTCGACGGCAAACCGGCGCGTCACTTTCTCGAGCAACTGCGGCGAGGCCGTGCGCGGGTTGATTTTCACGCCGCCCTTCGCCCCGCCGAACGGCACGTCCACGATGGCGCACTTAAACGTCATCAGCGTGGCGAGGGCCTTCACTTCGTCTTCGTCCACGAACACCGAGTAGCGGATGCCGCCCTTCGTGGGCATCTTGTGGTGCGAGTGCTGCACCCGGATGCCTTCATAGACTTCAACCTTGCCGTCCACTTCCACCGGGAACGACACTTTATACACCGAGTTGCAGACCTTGATCTGCTCTAGTACGCCCGGCTGCAGATTGGTGTGGGCGGCGGCTTTATCGAAATAATGGGAAACGGAGTCCAGAAAATCCTTCCCGGTGACGGTAGTGGCGTTTTCGGCCATCGGCGCGTGAAAATTGAAGGGGTGAAGGGGAAAAACGACTGAAAAGTAAGCTGAAAGTGCCGGTTGTGCGGAGAATGTGGCAAATTTTCGACTTTCAGACGGTCAGTCGGCGAATTCCCATCTTTTATGGGTGTCTCCATCCCAATGAATACCAAGCATAGCAAGCCATATAGCCGAGCCGCTTGGTCCCCGTCAGGGGACACCGACCGGTAGCAACCTATAACTTAAATAAAACCTGTGTCCCCGTCAGGGGATACCGACCCGCGTCAGGTCGGTATCCCCTGACGGGGACACAATCAGTTGGGATAGCGACGGTTGCTACCGGTCGGTGTCCCCTGACGGGGACGCGGAATATGGCGCAGCTTGGGTTATTTGCTTACTTGCTCGTCAGCAGCCGCCGCGTCAGCGTCTCGCCGCCGAGGGTGGCGCGCAGCACGTAGGTGCCGTGCGCGAGGTCTTTGGTGTCGAGGCGCCAGGTGTTGAGGCCCGCCACGGCCTCGCGCGACTCCTGCCTGACGCGGCGGCCGGTAGCGTCCACCAACTCCACCGTCAGCTTGCCGGCGGTGGGGGCGGTGAGGTCGAGCATCAGGAACTCGCCCATCGGTACGGGGTAGGCGTCGAGGGCCAGCTTCGGCGCGTCGAAGCGCACCATCTTGATGGGCAGGGTGGTGGTGGTGCCGTCGAGGTCAACCTGCTGGAGGCGGTAGTAGAAAGCCGTGCCGCGCGCGCCGATGTTGGCGTCGGTGTAGCCGTACTCGCGCGGTTGCGTGGTGGTACCGGCACCGGCCACGCGCGTCACGGAAGCCCACGTGCGCGTGTCGGTCGAGCGCTCCACGAGGAAGTGCGACGAGTTCTTTTCCGTCGCCGTGGCCCACGTCAGCACCGCGTCGAGGCGGCGCGCCCGCACGTCGAAGCGCGTGAGCGTGACGGGCAGCGGGTCCGACGAGCCGCTCACCGTGTACCACGCATTGGCGTCGGTGACGCTGATGACCACCTGCTGGTCGGAAGCATCCTGCACCCCGCCGACTTTGGCCCACGTCGCGCCGTTGTCGTTCGAGACCCACACCTGGCCCTGCGCCAGCGAGGCGCCCGTGAGGCTGTTGTTGAGGGTCGAGAACCAATCGAGCGTCACGGTCACGGCCGAAGCGGGGTCCACGTTGCCGGGCGTACTCAGGCGCCAGATGGCGTCGATGCCCTGGTTGGGCGGCACGTTGGGGTTTTGGCCGGTCGAGTAGCCGGCCGTGGCCAGGCCCTGACGGCGGTCCACCTGCACGGTCAGGCTTTGCCCGGCGGGGTTGATGGCGACGCCCAGATTGCCGTAGTTCACCGGCGCCGCGCCGCTGATGGCGCGCTGTTGCACCACGCTGCCGCGCACCATCCGGGTGGCGGTTTCGCCGTTGACCACGGCGCCGTCGGTGAGGCGCAGCGAGAAGGCGGTAGTGGTGTTGAGGTTGCCGCCGAGCAGATCGAGGGCGCCTTTGATGACGGCGTTCGAGCCGAGCGACGTGCCGCTCGGCACGTTGAGCTGCAGGCGGTGCAGCGTATCGTCGGAGAGCGTGACGGTGCGGGCCGCCGTGGCGTCTTCCAGCCGTACGCGGCCGGTGCCGGGGCGCGAGTCGCCGGTCGAGACGAAATCGCCGTTCTGAATGAAGAGGCGCCCGCTGGTGGTGCGGAGCAGGCCCGCGCTCTGCACGGTGCCCGGCACGTACACCACCGTATCGGTGATGCTCATCGACGAGCCGGCGCTAAGGGTGAGTAATTGGGCCTGAGCCGATTGGCCGACGCCCAAGCCGCCCACGAGGGCGAGCAATGCCAGAGAAGTACGCGTGTGCATCTGGGGGAGGAAAGCGAAGTGAGCGTGTAAGGGATGGAGTACCGCCCGGCAACCGAACCAGCCGAATCGGATTACAGCCTGATTCCCCGAAAGTACGCCGCTCAACCTGCCCGCACCAAGGAAAACTCCGACATATTGATGCCAACTCCCGAAATAGGGGGGCGAAACTATCCGTAGGCGTAGCGTACACGTAGTCAGGAGCGGATGGAGCGTGACGTGGAGCACAGATAAAACGCCGCGCCCGGCCGGCGAACCAGCCGGGCGCGGCGTTTTCAGTCACCACCCAACGCCGTGGCTCAAAAATCCACCGTCAGGCCCACCGTGGCGCGGCGGCCCTGGTTGAAATACACTTCGATGGCCGAGGGGTTGAAGGCATCGACGCCCGCGCGGGTCGGTGCGTCGGTGATGAAGAACTCGTTGAGCACGTTGAGCACCGACGAGTTCAGGGTCAGGCGGTAGCCGTGGTCGGCCACCCGCACCTCGCGCGAGTAGCCGCCGTGAATGTCGAGGTTGCGCGTGGTGGGCAGGCGCGCGGCATCCTGCGGGTTGTCGCCTTGCAGTGTGCTCGGGTCGAAGTCGGCGTAGTTCTTCGTGAAGAGCGTGAACGTGGGACGCACGTAGAGGCCCGCCAGCGGCTCCACCCGAATGCCCACCATAAACTGGTTCTGCGCCGAACCGCCTACGTGCAGCCCTTTCGGGTTGAACGAGCCGCGCCCCACTTCCTCGTTGTTCTGGTTGAAGATGATGTAGTCGCCGGCCGACGCCCACCGCCAGTCGCCGATGCTGAAGGCGGCGTTCAGCGACACCTGCCGCGTCACTTCCTGCGCGATGTCCAGCTCGATGCCGCGATGGACGGCATTCAGCCCGCCCACCGACGCCGGAATCGGCTCGCCCGTGGCCATATCCGTGAACGAGATGGTGGTGGCGCGGTTGTACCACACCGTGTTGTAGGCGTTGAGTGCCGCTTTGAAACCCTCGCGGTTCACGCCGTAGCCCAACTCCATCGAGAAGATGTTTTCGTTCTTGAAGTTCTGCACTGGGTCGCCGGCGAGCGTGAACACGCGGTTGAAGAACTGCGCCCGGCTCAGGTACCCGATGTTGAAGAAGATGTTGTTGGCCTCGGTGAGGTTGTAGTTGAAGCCGGTTTTGGCCGTGAAGCCCGGCAGCCGAATGACGGCGCTGGTGTAAGGCTTGGCCGAACGGTTGTCGAACGAGCGATAGGTGTTGCCGTTGTAGGCGGCCGTGTTGCCGTAGCCGATAAACAGCGTGGTGTCGAGCGATTGGCCCGTGCGCTGGTCGGCCATCGCCTTTGCTACAGTCACTTCCTCGAAGCGCGTCACCAGTTCAGTGCCCTGACCATTGGCGGCGGGTATGGCTACGAGGCCGTTACCGAGCGTAATGGTTTGGCCATTCGGCAGCGTGGCTTTGCGGGCGCGGAAAAAGTCAATCCGCTGATACGACACCTGCGACACCGTGCCGCTGATGAAGCCCGCCAGCGGCCCGCGCTTGAATTCAAGCTGCCCGTAGCCGCCGAACCACTTCGTGATGCCGTCGTAGTTGTAGTTGAACTTGTCGCCGACGCGGAGCTTGCGGTAGGGGGCGGAGTTCTGGTCGCCGTTGGTCGGGGTTCCGACCGGCGTCCGCAAAAAGCGGTCGGTCGGGGTGCCGTTGTCGAAGGCGTACTCGCCGCCGAGCAGGTCGGTGATTTGCGAATAGTGTTCTCCCCGGTAGTAGCGACCGTCAGCCCCGGCCGAGGCCGTCAGCTCCTCCGTCAGCTTGTAGTCGGCCGACGTGATGAAGCCCGCCCAGCGGTGGCTGTTGTAGTTGGCGCGCAGGAAATTGGTCGAGAACCGCTCCGAGTCCACCACTGACGGGCCGCCTGTCACGTTGTTGCGCGTGAAGCGGTTCTTGAAGTTGGCGTCGTACACGGCTTGCAGGTTCACACCGCCGGTGGCGTTGTCGGTAGTGGGCGTGTTGCGCGAGCCGGTGCCGCCGCCGATGCCGCGCGAGACGTACACCACGTTCGAGACGAACAGCTTATCGCTCACGTTCCAGAAGTGGTTGAGGTTGATTTGCGGCTTGTGGTAGAAATTTTCGCGCTCGTTCACCATTTCGGAGGGCGCGTTGCCGGGCGTACCGTCAGGGTTGAGGCTGGTGTAGCGGCGCAGCGGCGCGAAGTTGGGGTTGAAGCGAAACCCGCGCGGAATGGTGCTGCCGGGGTCGGCGCCCAGTTCCCGCGCCTTCTCGGTGCTGTAGGTGGCAATGGTGGAGGCGAACGACCGCTGCCCGTGCCGCTGCGGCGAGCCTAAGCCCGTGAGCGAAAGCTGGTGCTTGCCGAGGCGTTTCGAGATGGTGCCGAAGTACGTCCAGGCGTCGTCGTAGAGGCCATCGGCCCACCCGTCGCCGGTGCGCCGCGAGCCGAACACGGTCACGGCCCAGTCGCCTTTCATCTGCCCGGAACTGAGCAGCAGCGATACTTTGCGGTAGTTGTTGAAGCCGCCTTCCACCCGCGCCCGGCCACCGCGCCTGGCCTCAAAGCCCTTCGTGAGCACGTTGATGGTACCGCCCACGCTCGGCACGGCCAGCTTCGAGGCCGTCAGGCCGCGCTGCACCTGCAGGGAGCGCGTCACGTCGCCCAAGTCCCAGTTCGACCAGAACACCGCGCCGGTTTCCATATCGTTGACCGGCACCCCGTTGATCATCACGGCCACGTTACGCTGGTCGAAGCCGCGAATCGAGATGCGCGAGTCGCCGGTGCCGCCGCCGGCCTGCGTGGCATAGACGCCGGGCGTCTCGTTCAGAATCAGCGGCAAATCGCGCGCGCCGAGGCTTTCGCGCAGCTTCACCTCGTTGACGGCCGAAAACGCCACGGGCGTTTCGCGCTCCACGGCCACCTGCGCCACCACCTGCACTTCGGCCAGCGTGGCGTTGTCTTCCGCCAGGCGCAGCGTGATGGTGGCGTCGGCGTTCGTGACGGTCACTCGCTGCTCCAGATTCTGGTAGCCGATGAACGAGCCGCGCAGCGTGTACGTGCCGGGCGCCACCCCCTGGATACGGAAGGCGCCGGTGCCGTCGCTCACGGCGCCCTGCGTGGTGCCCACCAGCCCGACACTCGTGCCCGGCAGCGCTTCGCCGGACGCCTTATCGAGCACCCGCCCCCGGATGGAGTAGGTGCTCTGCGCCACGGCGGCGGTGGAAGTCAGAAATACAAGAAAACCCAGTGTAAGCGTACGCATTCAGGAGCTTCGCGGAAGGTGATGATTGCCCCCGCAAAGGTACGGCGCCCTCTGCCACCGAATAAGCTATATCGCGGCAGCTAACAGAATCGTAACGCGGCCGACTGCCTCGCCGTGTACGCCGCTTCCGTCCGTTCTTCGCACCCTATGGTTGAATACAACGACAAGCTCTGGCTCCCCGCCATCTTCTCTTTCCACAAGGCCGACACCGCGCGCCGCTTGGCGCCGCTGCTGCTCACGATGGGCGTGTACACGCTGCTGGTGGCCGTGCTGGTGCAGGAAATCTGGCACCTGCTGGCCCCCACCGACTGGAGCAACATCGCCGTGATGCACTCGTTGCTCGGCTTTGCGCTCTCGACGCTGCTCGTGTTTCGGACCAACACCGCCTACGACCGCTGGTACGAAGGCCGCCGCCAGCTCGGGCAGCTCGTCAACAGCAGCCGCTCGCTGGCCCTCAAACTGGCCGCCCTCCTGGCCGACCACCCCGCCGAGCGCGCGTTTTTCGCGCGTCACATTCCGGGCGTGGCCGTGGCGCTGGCCGCACACCTGCGCGATGAGGTGTCGTCGGTGCCGGCCGCCGTCGCGGCGCCGCCCGGCGTCAACGCGCCCAACTTCGTCATCGGGGGCCTGTTCGCTCGCCTGCGGGCGCTCCGGCAAGCTGGTACGCTCTCCGATACCGACCTGCTGCTCATCAACCCCGAAATAACCGCCTTTTCCGACGTGGTAGGCGCCTGCGAGCGGATTCTGAAGACGCCAATACCGTACTCCTACTCGTCGTTCCTCAAAAAATTCATCGTCATCTACTGCCTCACGCTCCCCTTCGGCTACGTGATGAGCCTGCACTACTGGGTGGTGCCGGTCGTGACGTTCATCTTCTACGTCCTCGCCTCGCTGGAGCAAATCGCCGAAGAGATCGAAGAGCCGTTCGGCGTGGATGAAAACGATTTGCCGACTGATGAGATTGCCGCCAACATCGGGCGGGTGGTGGGGGAGGCGTTGGGGTAGCGCTGGCGCCTAATCGCTCCACGCCCTTGCTGCAAATCAGGAAGCAGCCGACTTCGGCAGGCCAACTGTCTTCAAAATATGCTTAACGCGCTCCACTTTGTCTTTAAAAAGCGGCTGTTCGGCGTGTTGCTCCCGTAGCCGGGCTTGATAGTGAAGCCTTTGGGGAGCTTCTTCCTGGTTTCTTGCTGTGGCTTCATTGTGAAAAATCAGGATTTGCGATACACCAAAAAGGCACCGTATTCTACAGCCTTACGGAAAGGCTCCCAGCCTTCCGGTGCCAACCCGAACACAACAAAATCGCGTTCGATTTCCGCAAGATTATTGGTGATTCCCATCCGATACAGACGGGTTCGGGCCTCGGTGCTGCCCGTGGCGATGACCATTCGCGCCTGGGTAAATGTCTGTGAAGGCGTAGAGGGTTGCCGCGACGGTTGCCAGTACTTTTTGGCTGTCTTGATTATTAGTAACGCTGATGTCGCTGACGTATCCGGTAATGGGGTCTTTGTCGCCAAAGCCGAGGTTGAACACCCCCTTCAAATTGGTCGCCGAGTAATGTACAACTTTGGTCACACTCCCCCGCGGACCAACGCTCACGAACTCAAAGCTTTGATAGTCGGCAGCAACATCCGTTTGATAGCGTTCCTTCAACATTGTCGGCGCTACTCGGTCGGCACCGCCGCAGCTTTACGCATCCCCACCATCTCCCGCACCGCCGCCGCGATGCCTTCGGCATCAAACCCGCACTCGCGGTACAACTCATCCTGCGTACCGTGCTCGACCACGCGGTCGGGGATGCCGAGGCGCCGTACGGGGCGCGCGTAACCGTTGTCTGCCAGGAATTCCAGCACGGCGGCGCCTACGCCGCCGGGGAGGCAGCCGTCTTCCACCGTTACCAGCGTACGGTACTCGCGGGCGATGCGGTGGAGCAGCTCTTCGTCGAGGGGCTTGGCGAAACGCAGGTCGAAGTGGCCCACGTTGATGCCTTCGGCGGTTAGTGCATCAGCGGCGCGGGCGGCGTAGTTGCCGATGTGGCCGATGCTCAGAATCGCTACCGAGCCGTCGCCGTCGCGCAGGGTGCGGCCCGTGCCCGTCACGATTTTCTGGAACGGGCGGCGCCAGTCGGGCATCACGCCCTCGCCGCGCGGGTAGCGGATGGAGTAGGCGCCCGCGTTTTCGGGGAGCTGCGCCGAATACATCAGGTTCCGCAGCTCCTCTTCGTTCATTGGCGCGGCCACCACCATATTCGGGATGCACCGGAAGTACGCCAGGTCGTAGCAACCGTGGTGGGTGGGGCCGTCGGCGCCGGCCAGGCCGCCCCGGTCGAGGCACAGCACGACGTGCAGGTTTTGCAGCGCCACGTCGTGGATGACCTGATCGTACGCCCGCTGCATAAACGACGAGTAGATGTTGCAGAACGGCACCAGCCCCTGCGTGGCCAGCCCGGCCGAGAACGTGACGGCGTGCTGCTCGGCGATGCCCACGTCGAAGGCGCGGTCGGGCATCGCCTTCATCATCAGATTCAGGGAGCAGCCGCTCGGCATTGCCGGCGTGATGCCCATAATCTTCGGGTTCTGCTCGGCCAGCTCGATGATGGTGTGGCCGAAGACGTCCTGATACTTCGGCGGCTGCGGCGTGGCGGGGACTTTCTTGTAGATCTCGCCCGTGATTTTATCGAACAGCCCCGGCGCGTGCCATTTGGTCTGGTCTTTTTCGGCCAGCGCGTAGCCTTTGCCTTTCGTCGTGACGCAGTGCAGGAGTTTCGGGCCGGGAATGTCGCGCAAGTCGCGCAGCACACTCACCAGATGATGCACGTCGTGGCCGTCAATCGGCCCGAAATAGCGAAAGTGCAGGCTCTCGAACAGGTTGCTCTGGCGCAGCACCGCCGATTTGAGGCCCGCTTCCACGCGCGCCACCACTTCGCGGGCGCTCTTGCCGAAGTGCGAGAGCTTGCCGAGCAGCTCCCATACTTCGTCGCGCACTTTGTTGTAGGTGCGCGAGGTGGTGATGTCGGTGAGGTATTCCTTGAGCGCGCCCACGTTGGGGTCGATGCTCATACAGTTATCGTTGAGGATAACGAGCAGGTTGGTGTCGAGCACCCCGGCGTGGTTGAGGGCCTCAAAAGCCATCCCGGCGGTCATTGCGCCGTCGCCGATGACGGCCACGTGCTGCTTGCCCGTATCGCCGAGGTAGTGCGAGGCGGTAGCCATCCCGAGGGCGGCCGAAATGCTGGTCGAGGAGTGGCCGACGCCGAACGTGTCGTACTCGCTCTCTTTGCGCTTGGGGAAGCCCGACAGGCCGCCGTACACGCGCTGCGTATGGAACTGCTCGCGCCGTCCGGTCAAAATCTTGTGGCCGTACGCCTGGTGCCCGACGTCCCACACGAGCTGGTCGGCGGGCGTGTTGAGCACGTAGTGCAGCGCCACCGTCAGCTCGACCACGCCGAGCGAGGCGGCGAAGTGACCGCCGAACATCGACACGTCGTCGATGATGAACTGCCGAAGCTCCTGCGCCACTTGCGGCAGTTGCTCTTCGGAGAGCCGTTTGAGGTCGGCCGGCGAAGAAATCTGAGCGAGCAGCGGACCGGGTTCAGCGAAGTGCATAAGCAGCGGGCGGTAAGGCAAAGAACAGAGAAAGTTGGGGGCTAACCCGTTTGGGTCAAAAAGGTTACAATGTGCAGCTGGCACAAAAGTACGGCCACCGGCGCGGGGTGAGCGGCTGAAGGAACGTAACGCGGAGCTACAGCTCCGGCGTTATATAAGCTGCTGCCCACACGGTTTGCGGTGTTCGGCGGGAACTCGTCCGACCACCGGACGTGGTCGGGCGAGGCCGCACCGCTGTCGTCTGACCACGTCCGGTGGTCGGACGACCATCGAATCATCAAGCAACTACCACACAACTTGTGGCGGACTGCTTACTGGCTAGGTAACACGACGGAGCTGTAGCTCCGCGTTACGTCCGAAGCCACCACTAAACCAAACGGCCCCGCCCCCTTGAATCGGGAGCGGGGCCGTTGGTTGCCTGCCATTGGCGCCGGAGCGCCTACGGGTTAGGCTTTTTTCTCGTCGTCGCCTTCGGCAGCGTCGGCGTTGCCACCGATGGCATCCTGCACTTTTTCGATGACGGCTTCGGCGGCTTCCTTCACCGTTTCCACGGCATTGGCAACCACTTCCGGTACGTGGGCATCGGCCACGGCGGCTTTCACCGTCTCGACGGCGTTGGCGACCACTTCGGGCACGTGCACGTCGGCTACGGCGGCCTGCACCGTCTCGACGGCACCGGCTACGGCAGCTTTGGCTTTATCGAGCAGCGAGGCATCGTCGGCGGCGGGCGCGGCGGCGGCCGGAGCGGCAGCATCACGCGAGGCCAGCGCGGCGCGGGCGGCATTGCTCTCGTTGGTGAGCATCTTGGCTTTCAGGGCCGAGAGGGCGTCGAGGTCGCCCATCGTCGATTTCTCGGCCGGAGCGGCGGCAGCACCCGCAGCGGCGGCCGGGGCAGCGGCGGCGCCTTTCTTCTTGGTGAAGCGCGAGAGGTCGCGGTCGGCTTCCGATTTCTGCTCGGTGTACGTCGCAACGTGCGAGAGCACGACGCGGCGGTCGTCCTTCGAGAAATCGGTCACGCGGAAGTCGATGGCCTCACCGGCCTCGGCCACGGAGCCGTCCTGCTTCACGAGGTTTTTCGGATACACGAAGCCCTCGATGCCGTACGGCAGCTCGATGGTCGCGCCGCGCTCGGTTTTCTCGATGATGGTGCCTTTGTGGATCGAGCCGGGCGTGAACACGGCCGTGAAGGCATCCCACGGGTTCTCCTCGAGCTGCTTGTGGCCGAGCGCCAGACGGCGGTTCGTCACGTCAACTTCGAGCACTACCACGTCGAGGCGCTCGCCGACTTTGACGAATTCCGACGGGTGCTTCACTTTCTTCGTCCACGACAGGTCGGAGACGTGAACCAAGCCGTCCACGCCTTCTTCCAGCTCCACGAAGAGGCCGAAGTTGGTCAGGTTACGCACCAGGCCGTTGTGCTTGGTACCCACGGCGTAGTTGGCGGCGAAGTCTTCGCGCGTCCACGGGTCGGGCGTGAGCTGCTTCAAGCCGAGGCTCATCTTGCGGTCTTCGCGGTCGAGCGTGAGCACGACGGCTTCGATCTGGTCGTTCGACTTCACGAAGTCTTTCGGGTCGCGCAGGTGCTGGCTCCAGCTCATTTCCGAGACGTGGATCAGACCTTCCACACCCGGCACCACTTCCATAAAGGCGCCGTAGTCGGCCACGTTCACCACCCGGCCGGCCACGCGCGAGCCGGGGCCGAGGTCGGCGGGCAGCGAATCCCACGGATGCGGCAGCAGTTGCTTCATCCCGAGCGAGATACGCTTCTTGTCTTCGTCGAAGTCGAGCACCACGATGCGCACTTTCTCGTCGAGCTTGAGGGCTTCCGACGGGTGCTGGACGCGGCCCCACGAGATGTCGGTGATGTGGAGCAGGCCGTCCACGCCGCCGAGGTCGATGAAGACGCCGAAGTTCGTCATATTCTTGATGACGCCTTCGAGCACCTGCCCTTTCTCGAGGTTGTTGAGGATGGCGGCGCGCTGGGCTTCGAGGTCTTTCTCGATGAGCACCTTGTGCGAGACGACCACGTTGTCGAAGGCGGCGTTGATTTTCACCACCTTCACTTCCATCCGCTTGCCGACGTAGATGTCGAAGTCGCGGACGGGTTTGACGTCGATCTGCGAGCCCGGCAGGAACGCTTCGACGCCGTTGATTTCCATAATCAGCCCGCCCTTCGTGCGGCGCTTGATGACGCCTTCGAGGATCGTGTCGTTCTCGAGCGCGTCGTAGATCGACTGCCACGCCTGCTTCACCTTCGCCTTCTTGCGGCTCAGGATAAGCTGCCCGTTCGGGTCTTCAGTGTTCTCGACGAGCACCTCCACGGTTTCGCCCGGCTGGGGCAGTGCCTCGCCGCGGAACTCGTTGCGCGACACCAGCCCATCCGACTTGAAGCCGATGTTGACGATGACGTCGCGGTCGGTCAGGCCCACCACGGTGCCCGTGATGAGCTGGTCGTCTTCGACGGTGCTCAGCGTCGATTCGAGCTGGGCTTCCATCTCGGCGCGCTGCTCGGCCGAGTAAGCGCCGCCGAATTTGTTGCCGCCGTTCTTGCCGCCGGACAGGACTTCGTCCCAGTTGAAATTATCGTTGGCAGTTTCGATTGCCATTCTAAAAAAGAGGTGCAGCCCTGATTTGATTTAGCCGCCGAGCGCCCCGGGCCACGGGGAGAAGGGCGCTCGGCGGGTTCCCGCCCGTTTGCGGGGCCGCAAAGGTACGGGTTTATATCGTGGGTTCCTAGCTGATGGTCACGATAACGACATCACCCACTGTAATTTCGAGCCATTCTGTTCTCATACACAACCAGCCCGATGCGCCTGACGCGCATCCGCTTCGGTGGCCGCGCGCCCGCTTTTGCGCCGAAACTGCGAAATTGCGCGGTGCTGCTGACCTTCGCGGCGTACGCAGTTTCTTCTTCGTTGTCTTCTTGTCTGGTCTTCTCCAAAGGCCGCGCTTGTTGCGCTGCGGCCGGCTTATTGTTTTCATTGACCGTGCAAGCGCAAACCGACCCGGCTACCCCGCCGGCGCTGCCGCCTGCCCCCGCCGCCATCGATTTGCGCCTGCCCCCGCCCCCGGCCGCCGACGAAAAGCGCGACCGGACCGAGCAACTGTTCAAACGCCGCCGCACGGGCGGTATCATCTGGAGCGTAATCGGTGCGTTGAATCTCAGCCGTGTTCTGGTCGGCGCCGCCTCGGCACCCGGCAACGCGGGCGGGGTTGTTATCGGTGCGCTGGTCGGCGGCGGCATTCCACTCGGCATTGGGCTTGGCAAATTCAGCTGCTTCAGCGCCACCCGCGAAGAAGAAGCATTGTACGAATACTCCCGCAGCCGCCAGTTTCCGGAGTACGTCGAGCGGCGTATCGACTAGATTTTTTGCGACGACTGAACTGCCAGGTGGTGCGTTTCGCCGCTCGCCGTGTGTGGCTTGGAGTGGCGATGCCGGTGGTGTGATGCGCGACCGCCGCGTGTGCCCCAGGGTTGCTACGCCAACGGGGCTGCTACCCTGGGCCACACGCGGCACTGAACCCCGCGCCCCGCGCCCGCTGTTACCGCCGGCCGTTATTTTTGGCCCGCTATGACTCAGCCCCTGACCCCGCCGTCTGTTCCGGCTCCGGCCGCCGCGCCGGCCGCCCTCGACCAGCAAGTGCAGGCCGCCCGCGCGGCTCTCAAGCAGTATTACGGCTACGACTCGTTTCGGCCGCAGCAGGAAGCCATCATCCGCTCAGTGCTCGGCGGGCACGATACGTTGGTGCTGATGCCCACGGGCGGTGGCAAATCGGTGTGTTTTCAGGTGCCGGCGCTGGTGCTGCCGGGCTTGTGCGTGGTGGTGTCGCCGCTGATTGCCTTGATGCAGGACCAGGTAGAGGCTCTGCGCGCCAACGGCATCGCGGCCGAGGCGATGAACTCGGCCCACAGCTCCAGCGCGCAGGACGGCATCGCGCTGCTGGCGCGCACGGGGCGGCTGAAGCTGCTCTACGTCTCGCCCGAAAAGCTACTCTCGCCGGGATTTCTCGACTTTTTGGGACGCCTTAACGTGTCGCTGTTCGCCATTGACGAGGCGCACTGCATCTCGTCGTGGGGCCACGACTTTCGGCCCGAGTACACGCAGCTCAACGTGCTGAAAGAGCGCTTCGCGGCCGTGCCCGTGATTGCCCTCACGGCCACGGCCGACGGCGTGACCCGGCGCGACATCATCCGGCAACTGGGCTTGCAGCAGCCGCAGGTGTTCGTGGCGTCTTTCGACCGGCCGAACATCTCGCTCACGGTGCAGCCCGGCACCGACCGCGTGAAGCGCGTACTCGATTTTCTGCGCGAGCGGCCCGACGAGCCGGGCATCGTCTATTGTCTCTCGCGCAAGCAAACCGAGGCGCTCGCCGAAAAGCTCGCCGCGCAGGGCTACCGCGCGGCGGCCTACCACGCGGGCCTCGGGCCGCAGGTGCGGGCGCACGTGCAGCGGCAGTTTCTGCAGGACGATTTGCAGATCATCTGCGCCACCATCGCCTTCGGGATGGGCATCGACAAGGGCAATGTGCGATGGGTCGTGCATTACAACCTGCCCAAAAACATCGAAGGATATTATCAGGAAATCGGCCGGGGCGGGCGCGACGGCGCCCCCGCCGCCGCCCTGCTGCTGTATTCCTACGCCGACGTGATCTCGCTGGAGGGAATGCTCTCGGAGGCGCCGCCCGCCACGGCGCAACTCAACCGCGCCAAGCTCGAGCGGATGCGCCAGTACGCCGAAGCCGCGCACTGCCGCCGCAAGATTCTGCTGCACTACTTCGGCGAAACCCGCGAGCACGATTGCGGCAACTGCGACGTGTGCCGCAACCCGCCAACCCTCTTCGACGGCACCGAGCTGGCCCAGAAAGCTCTCAGCGGCGCCGCCCGCCTGCGCGAGCGCGTGTCGCTGCCGGTGCTCATCGACGTGCTGCGCGGCCTGCGAAACGCCAACGTGCTGGCCGTCGGCGGCGAGCAAATCAAAACCTGGGGCGCCGGGCGTGACCTTTCGTACCTCGATTGGTACTCGTACCTGCATCAGCTCCTCAACGCCGGGCTGCTGCACATCGCCTACGACGAAGGCTACGCCCTGCGAATCGACGAGGCCGGGCGCCAGGTGCTGCGCGGCGAGCGCCGCGTGGAGCTGGCGCGCTTCCAGCCCGCCGAAAAAGCCGACCGTACCCGGCGCGAGCGCGGCGTTCGCGCGGCCAAAACCGCTGCCCCCGCCGACGCGCCCGCCGTGCTCTTCGAGTTGCTCAAGCGGGTGCGGAAGCAATTGGCCGATGCGGCCGGGGTGCCGCCCTACGTGGTGTTTTCCGACGTCACGCTGCACGAACTGGCCGCCACCCAGCCCACCACCCGGATGGCGATGCTCGCCGTGAGCGGCGTGGGACCGGTGAAGTTCGAGAAGTGGGGCGAGCCGTTCATCAACGCCATTCTCGACTACGTGCGCGACGGCGGCCACGCCGTGGTGCCCGACGCCGAAGGTCTGGCCGACCTGGGCTACCTGCCGCCCAACGCCACCGTGCCCGCCCCGCCCAAGCGCCCGCGCCTGAACAAGGAAGAGTCGAAACGCGCCACCTGGGAGCTGCACCAGCAAGGCAAAACCCTCGACGAAGTGATGAACGCCCGCGAGCTGGCCCGCTCCACGGTTCTGGGGCAGCTCGGCGAGCTATACGCCGAAGGCTACGCCGTGCGGATGGCCGAATTGCTGCCGCGCGAAACGTACCGCCGCATCAAAGACGTGCTCGACCGCCACGGTGTCGAGTACCCCGCCGCCGACATCACGATGGCCCTCGGCGGGCCCGACGAGGTGGCCGGCGAGCATATCTACCTGTCGAAGCACGTGTATCGGCGGGTGCTGAAGCAGCAGGCGGGAGAGTGAGCGATGGCCCGGCCTTGAAAGGCCGGGCAGTTGACGGCCTGCTCACTTGCCCGGCGTTGAAACGCCGGGCAAGTGAGGCAACGCGGGCTGCCGCTCGTCCCGCACCTGGTATCGCACGGCGCCCGGCTTCGGTCTGATGGCAAGGCCCAGCACCTGCGCGCAGGCCCGCGTGAAGCAGGCGCCGAAGTAGAAAAGCATCGCCGCGTAGAACACAAATAGCAGCACCGCCACGATACCGGCAGCTGGGCCGTAAATCGGTCCCAGGTCGCGGCGGGTCAGCAGAAAGCCGAGCACTTCCTCGCCGAGCGTGATGAGCACGGCCGTGAGCGCCGCGCCGCGCCGCACGGCGGGCCACGGCACCACCACGGCGCTGAGCGTTCGGAACGTGTACGCGCACCACACGGCCAGAATCAGCCACGCCACGGTAGCATTCAGCAACCGGAACAACACGAACCCGAACGTGGGGTCGAAGTCGCGGGTATAGTCGGCGAGGAGCTTGAGGGCGCCGTCGGCCACGAACGCCACCGCCGTGAGCAGCCCCGTGACGGCCAGCTCGGCCGTGGAGCGCAGCCGCTGGTCGGCCGCCGCCCGCAACCGCCCCGCCGACCGGCGCGGATGCACGAGCCACAACTGGTTGAGCGAGTTTTGGATGACGACGAACAACGTAGTCGCCACGAACAGCAAAAACGCAAACCCGGCCCACGTAATCAGCCGCGAGCGTCCGAGGTGGTTGACGTTGAGCACGATCTGATCGACCAGGCCGGTAGCCGCCACGCCCAACACGCCTTGCAGCTTGGTCAGCAGCATCGCCCGCGCCACCGACGCCGAGTACAGCGCCCCCATACTCTGCACCAGAATGATGACGATGGGCGGCAGCGCGAACGTGGTGAAAAACGCCGTAGCCGCGCCGAGGCGCAACGGATCGTTGGCACCGAAGTGCCGCGCGGCCAGTCGCAGCAGCAGCGGCAACGCCCGCAGGCCCGCGCGGCGGCCGGAGGGTGGCGCAGGGGAGGGGGCAAGCGGCATCGGCCGTAAACGTACGCAAGCGGCTCGCCCGGAGCTTCGTTTCAAGGAGCAACAGCAACTCGCTCGCCCGGAGCTTCGCTCCGGTGGGAGAAAACAGTGGGGGCTGTGCCCCCACCGGCGGTTGGGCGCGAACAGTCGGCCGCTCAATTGAGCATAGCCGCCGTGGGGCGCACAGCCACATCCCCACATCCTCACATTGTCCTGACTGCCGTGGGGGGCACAGCCCCCGGGCTTTCTCCCACCGAAGCGAAGCTCCGGGCGAGCGGTACTTTTTCTGATAAAAAAGCTAATTTTGTTGGCCAGTCGTGCCAATAATTCCGTACTTTTGTTCTGCCTACACTTGTCCGGCTACGCATTACGCCTGCTCTTTCCCAATGATCGCGCAAAATCTGAAAGCGCTCCGCCGCCAGCGCAACCTTACACAAGCCCAATTTGCCGAGGCTCTCGGCCTGAAACGCTCGCTCGTGGGGGCCTACGAAGAAGGCCGCGCCGAGCCGAAGCTCTCGACGCTGGTGGCCTTCGCCCGCTTCTTCGACCTTACCGTTGACCAGTTCGTGACGCTCGACCTGAGCGCCGGGCGCCCGGCTGCCGCCGCTGCATCGGAGGGGCCGCGAGTGCTGGCCATCACCGTTGACCGCGCCGACGGCGACGAAAACATCGAGCTGGTGCCGCTGCGCGCCGCCGCCGGTTACCTCAACGGCCACGCCGACCCCGAGTTCGTGGCCGAGCTGCCGCGCTTCCGGTTGCCGCTGGCGGCCGTGCGCGACGGCTCGCACCGGGCCTTCGAAATCAGCGGCGACTCGATGCTGCCCCTACAGTCGGGCACGGTGGTGGTGGGGCGCTACCTCACCGACCCCGCCCGCGACGTGCGCGACGGCGCCCCGTGCGTGGTAGTGGCCGGCAACGAGGGCATCGTGTTCAAACGCATTTACCGCGCCGGGAAGAAAAATGGTCAGGCCCAGCTCGAGCTGCGCTCCGACAACCCCGCCTACGAGCCGTACACCATTCCCGCCGCCGACGTGCGCGAGCTCTGGGAAGCCCGCGCGTACCTGAGCACTGCTTTCCCGCCCGCTCCGGAAGGCGCTGAAACGCCCGCCGGAGCCGCCCTCAGCCCCGTGGAAATGACCGCCATCCTGCGCGATCTACAGCGCGAGATGCGCGCACTGAAAGCGAAATAGAGCAGATGTAGAATCAATGTAGGGCATCGTAGAGACGCATCCTTGCGTCTCCGGCGGTTGTGCCACGGCGGGTGGGTTCTGCTGTAGAGAGGAGACGCGAAGACGCGTTTCTACAACACGTACGCCGACTCTACATCTGCTCTAGGTAGCCGGTAGGCAAGTTGGTTCGGCCCGGCAAGCCACCCGGTTCGGAATGTGGCGATCGCCGTCGCGGCGCCGCGTCGGATGCGGATTCGGCCCGGCAGGCGCTCCCCGCGAGCGCTTGCCGGGCCGAGTTGTTTTCTTTGCGCCCCAATGACGCATCACCCCGCTGATTCCCGTTTCGTGGCCGACCTCGGCGGAACGCAGGGTCACTTTCTGTTTTCGTTTGGGCACTATTTCGACCCCGATAACCTCGGCTTGGGGCCGTTGCGGGCGTTCAATGATGTGTCGCTGGCGCCGCGCGTCGCCGGGCCGCTGCATCCGCACGTCGAAGTCGAGATCGTCACCGTCGTTCTCAGCGGCACTCTTACGTACGCCGACCAGACCCAGAACCTGCGCGACGTGCCCGCCGCCAATGTGCTGCGCCTCACGGCCGGCACCGGCACCCAGCACGCCGAAAGCAACCGGGGCACTGTGCCCGCTCGCGCTCTGGAGCTATGGTTTCGGCCCGGCCAAGCGGGACTACAGCCCTCACAAGAGCAAAAACGCCTCGATCTGCATACCCCCAACCGCTGGACGCCGCTGGTGAGCGGGCGCGGCGATGGTGGCGGAGAAGCGGTTTTCCTGAACTGCGACGCCACCGTGTGGTGGGCGAATCTGGCACCAGGTGCTTCACTGGCTTTTGCGCCTGACGCCGCCGCCGGGGCGCGCAGTCTGCTGGTGTACGTCGTGAGCGGCGCGGCCACCGGCAACGGCCAACCGCTCGCCCCCGGCGACCAGGTGCGCTTGTCGAACGAGCGCCTGACGCTTGGCAGCGCCACCGGCGCCCAGATGGTGGTGGTGGATGTGCCGGAGTGACTAGTGATGAGTGACCAGTGCTGAGTGACCAGTGACGAGCCACTGGATATATTACGACGGCCACTTGTCTGGAAATGTGGTTTGTCTATCGTCGGGCTACCCCGAAGGGGTTGTGCTCCACAGCCCAGGGTTGCCACGCCAACGGCGTTGCTACCCTGGGCGACACGCGGCAGGCGCGATGCCACTGGCGTGGCCGAGCGGCGGCGGTTGCGAATGTGGCGAGTGCCGTCTCGGCGCCGCGTTGGTGCGCGGTACGCGGCGCCGAGACGGCGCTCGCCACATTCGCAACCGCATAGGCCCAGCCGCCGTGGCGAACCGGATGTTCGCGGTCCATTGCCCACCCGCCGTGGCCCACCCGCCGTGGCTCAGGGTTGCCGAAGCGAAGCGGAGGCAACCCTGGGCTTTGATATATAACCCCTTCGGGGTACTTAACCGCATTGCTTACGGGTGTTCGGCTACCCCGAAGGGGTGTATAACAGAGGCCCAGGGTTGCTATCCCGTAGAAATTGCTACTCTGGGCCACTTCGTCACAGCCGCACCTCCACCGACACATAAACCGCCCGCCCATCGCTCGGCAGGATGCCGGGGCCGGGGTAGCCGGTGGCACGGCGCGTGAAGTAACGTTGATCGGTGAGGTTGTTGACGCCCGCCGCTATGCTGATGAGCTTGGGGAAACGGTACGACATACTCACGTCCTGCACGGCGTAGGCCGGAATGAGGCCCACCGTGGCGGCGGCGTTGGGCACGACGGCGTTGGTGGCGTCGGCGAACTGGTCGGCGGTGTACGCGATCTGCCACGACGCGCCGAAGCGCGCCAGTTCCACGCTCGCGCCGGTGCGCAGGACGTGGCGCGGCACCAGTTCGACGCGCTTCGCGCGGAACGCCGGATTTTCCGAATGCACGTAGCGCGCGTCGGTCAGGCCGTAGGAAGCGAAGAGCATGACGTCGGCGCGCGCGGGGCGGCGACTGGTCAGGCGGAGCGGGCGCAGTTCGACGAGGGCTTCGACGCCGGTCGAGCGGGCATCGGAAATGTTGGTGCGCCGGTTTCCGTTGACGATGCCGACGCGGTCGTTGTACTGCAACCAAAAACCGCCCACATCGAACGTGAGCCACGGCGCAACCCCCGAGCTTGCCAGTGAGCCGCGCAGGCCGATTTCGGCCGTGTACCCGCGCGAGTCGCGCAGGTTGGGGTCAACGGAGAAGTTGGGGTTGGCGACGCGCAGGTCGTTGAACGAAACCGCCGCGTAGCTCTGGGCCACGGAAGCATAGACTTCCAGGCGGGCGGCGCCCGCCTCGCTGAGCTTGTTGCCGGAGGGGTCGTACGCGATGACGGGCGCGGGGCGGTCGAGCAACGTGACCGACGCGCTCAGGCCCAGCAGCGGGAACGCGCGCGCGCGGCGTTGCGCGTCGGTGTAGCGGGTGGCGCCCGCGTAATACGTGCCGCGCGCGTCGGTTCGCAGGTACTCGAGGCGGGCACCGGGCGTCAGGGTCAGGCGCGGCCCGAACCGGAACAGGTTTTCAGCGAAAACGGCGCCGTTGAGGGACGGGAACGTGTAAGCGAAGTTTTCGGGGTCGGCGGGGCGCAGAAAGCGGAAGTCGGCGCCGCTGCCGGTCGGGCCGTTGCCCTGTCGCCGCGTGGTGTGGCCCCGAAACCCGCGCAGGCCCACCACCAGCGTGGCCGGGGTGGCGCCGAGGAGGTAATCGTGCCGCAAGCGGGCTTCGACGCCCAGGTTGCGGTAGTGGTCGGCCAGCAGGTTGCGAACGGCGGCAGTGTCGGGCTGATTGACGGGCGAGAGATTTCCTAAACTCAGCCGCTCGGCCACCAGCCCGAAGCCGCGCACGGTGAGCGTGGTGCGGTCGGTGAGGTGCCAGTCGGCCGTGAGGGCCGGCAGCAGCCACCCGGCTCGGAACCAGTTGCGTGCCCGCGCCGAGCCGCGCGGGTCGTGGGCGAACTCGGCGTCGGTGCGCCCGCCTGGTTGCTGGTAGTCGTAGCGCATCGCGGTCAGCTCGGCGGTCAGGGCCAGGCGCTCGGTGGCTTGCCAGCGCACCAGGCCGTAGCCGGTGCCCTGCTGTACACCGTTGTTGGCGCGCCAGCCGTCGGTGCGCTTGTAGAGGCCGAAGCCGGTGTAGCTCAGGCGCCCCGCCGTGCCGCCCACCCGCGCAAAGGTGTTGCTCAGGCCAAAGCTGCCCACGGTCTGGCGCACACTCAGGGCAAGGCGACGGTCGGGGTCGGGGCCGCGCAGCACGAAGTTGAGCAGCCCGCCGTATTGCGGCCCGTATTGCAGCGACGCCGCGCCGCGCACCAGCTCCAGCCGCTCCACGGCCTCGGCGGGCGGCGTGTAGTACGACTCGGGGTAGCCGAACGGGTCGGCGGCGATGTCGTAGCCGTTCTGGCGGGCGTTGAACTCCTGAATCCGCGCCGGATTCAGGCCGCGTACGCCCACGCCGAGCTGCACACCGGTGTTGTCGTTTTCGATGATGTTGACGCCCGGCACCCGCGCCAGCGTCTGACGGGCGTTGCTGGTGGCAAGATTGGCCGTGACGGGCGAGAGCGCCACCACGTCGGTGCGGCGCCCGGCGTAGATGGCCGTTCCCCGCACGTCGGGCAAGCCGGGAGTAGTGGGCCGCGTGGCCCGGATCTGCACTTCGCCGAGGCGCTGGGTGTGGAGCGTATCGCTTCGGCTCGGCTGGGCCGACACGGGCAGCGCGGGTACCAGCAACAGAGCCAGCGCGGTGCGAGGAATGGATGGTAGAGTCAAAGGGTAAAGAAGTAAGAGACTGTTTAAGTTAGCGGCGCGGAGGTAGCACGGGCCGGCGCCCCGCGCTACCTCCGCGCACCGACCCTTCAGCGACAACTTAAACGGTTTCTATGAAAGGCTATCGGCCGACGGCCACGGGGGCGGCCGTCGGTGTCGGCAGCGGTAAAATCCAGGGTTTGGGCGCGAAGGTGTCGGCCTGTTTCGCCAAATCGACGGTAGGGTCGAGGAGCAGATGCGCGGGGCGCCCATTGAGCGTCACCCACGCTTCGGCGCGCACTTCGAGGGGACCGTCGCGGCGCTCTTCTGCGGCCAGAAAGTGCGCGAACTGCACCAGCATATCGGGTTGGGTGCTCAGCATCCGCGCCTGCTGCCGGGTAAGATAGCGGCGCGGGTCCACGGTCCAGCGGCGGCCGGTGGCGGGGTCGCGAAGGTGGAAATCAACCGTTCCGGCTTTCTCGATCAACATAATGTTCCAGCTATACCGAAAGCCCTGCTCCGTCCAGAGCAAATTGCCGGGGTAGAGCAGGTAGCGGAAGGGTAGAGCGATTTGCATCAGCAGCAACGCTGCGACGGCCACAGCGCTCAGCGTCGTGGCGAGCGCCGTCTCGGCGCCGCGTGAGAAAACGTGGGCGTGCCGCGCCTGACGCGGCGCCGAGACGGCGCTCGCCACGCCGCCTACCGCACTTACCAGCCAGCCCAGCACCCGCCGGTGCGTCTCGGGCCGAAAAAACACCCACGTACTCACCAGCATCGCCCACGGGAAGATGCCGATGTAAAACAGCTTCGCCGTGAGCAGGTGGAACACGACGACCACCGCGTAGGCCCACGGCCGGGTGCGGTGGCGCCACAGAAAAAACGGCACCGTCAGGTCGAACGCACACGCCGCCCACGCCACCGCGTAGGCCAGCCACGTCTCGTCGAGCAAGCCACCTACCAGCGGCAGGTGCGCGTTGGCGGCGAGCCAGATTTTCAGTGGCTGCGCTTCGAGCAGCCAGTCGGCTTTGATTTTGGCTACGCCGCCAAAGAAGTACACAGAGGCCACTTGCAGCTTCACGGCCCACACCACCCAGGCGGGCACCGTGGCGGCGGCCCAGGCGGCGCGCGAGTGGCGCGCGTCCCACGACCACGCCCGCGCGGCCGGTAGCAGCACCAGCACGGCGGCGACCATCGTCACGTAGTAGTAATGATTGAGGTAATTGGTCTTGTCCAGCAACTCTACGTAGCTGAACATAACGAACAAAACCACGGCCGAAAGTCGGTAGAACGCGCCAATCGCCACGCCCAATGCGCTCAGCGCCAACAGCCCGAATACGGCATACAGGCCCGGCGCCTCCGGGCGCGGCAGCCACTCGAAACCGTAGTAGGGGAAGAGGTAGCGAGGCCGAACGTACAGTTCCTCAATCCAGCCGTGCGCCCAGAAGCGCACCGTGGCGCAGAACACCAGCAGCCCAAACACCACGCGAAACCCCGCCAGCGGCGCAATCGACTGTCTGCGCCACGGAAGCAAACGGATCAAGCGGATACGTTTGTGGGCCTCGTGTGCTATCATCACTCAGTCATCAATTCATCAGACCACAATCTCCATTTTAGGGCGGTTTCCGGGGCGATGTACGGTGTAGAGACGCATCCTTGCGTCTCCGCTGGTCGGGGCGCCCAACCGCCGTCGCCGAGTGATACTCGGCGTTACGTGGCATAACCGCCGTAGTCGCCCCACCCCCAGCCCCATTTCTAGGGCCCCTACCCCAATCCCCATCCGGGGAGGGGAGCTTTTTGGTTACCGACAGCCATATTGCCCACCCGCCGTCGCCGAGTGATACTCGGCGTTACGTGGCTCAGCCACCAATCCACCCACCAATCTGCCCATCAATCCATCAATCTCCCCAAATCCCTTCACAATCTCTATCCTAGTCGCCATCATTGTCGTTGAACGTCAACAGTACGCCCAGCTTGCTCACGGCTTCTGCCTTAAGCAGCACCGTGAGCTTTTTGACTTCGGCCTGAAGCTCCACCACGGGTTGGCGCTGCTGGTCCACGAGGCTGGCCACATCCGGCGAGACGCGGGCACGGGTGGCGGCGAGCTGGTCGGCGATTGCGCTCGAAAGCGGTTGCCCACCGGCCGCCTGTGCCCCCAGATGGTCGAGCAGCCCGTTCAGGACCGACCGGCCGGGCGCGCCTGCCCACACGCCATCAAGACTCAGGAGCGACTGTGTGATGAACACGTCAGACGTGCCGCTGCGGTAGCCTTCGGCTGTTTCGGGCTGCGGCGTACCACCGTTGAGGTCGCCGAGGGGACGGCCGAGGCGCTCGTTTTTGATGGCTTCGACCACCTGCACCGACGCATTCACGAGCAGGCTCAGCGACGACGACACGTCGTTGCCGTCGGCGTCCACGAAGGCCGAGGCGTACGCGCCGGTCGTCCACTCGTTGCGTACGGCGGCGGTGCGGGCCGGCAGCTCGGCGGCGAGCGCCTGGAGGTACGCCCGGCGGCGGTCGGCGCCGGGGGCGGTGGTCAGGCGGGCCAGTACGGCGGCGTTGCCCTGCGCGCCGCGCTCGAACAACAGATACTCCAGTGCCCAAATGCCTTTGGCGGCGGCCGGGCGAGTGTCGAGGTAGGACTGTGTGATAGGCGCCGAGTCGGCGAGCGCGTTGTCGATGACGGTGGGATTGGTCTCCATACCGATGCTGCCGGCCAGATTCAGCGCCTCGCCGGGACCGAAGGCGGCGAACAACTCGCTGCTTTTCCACGCTTTGGCCGCTGCGAGCCACGCGGTCTGGCAACTCGCCAGCTCGGCGGGCGTGGAGGCCGCCGTGAGCAATTGTGTAGCGAGGCGCAAGGTATCGGCGGCGGCCGTCAGCTCGCCGAAAGCCGGCCGCGCGGCGCCGTCGCGGATGCGCGTAAGCATCGCGCGACGGTCGTACGTGCCGAACAGGTCGGTGGCGGGGTCGTCTTTGTCATTCTTGCAGCTCGTTAGCAGGCCGACGAACATCGTTGCCGCGAGCAACGTGCGGCAGGCAAGCAGAGCGCAGCGGGTGGTGAGGAGAGGCATCAGAGGGAATTCAGAAACCGGATGACGGCCGCGCGGTCGGCCGCCGGCAACTGTGTGAAGGCGTCGCGGGCGCGCTGGGCCTCGCCACCGTGCCAGAGCACGGCTTCCTCGAGGTTGCGGGCGCGGCCGTCGTGCAGGTAAAGCGTGTGGCGATTGACTACCTGAAACAACCCGATGCCCCACAGCGGCGGGGTGCGCCACTCCTGGCCGGTGGCCTCGAAATCGGGGCGGTTGTCGGCCAGCGCCGGACCCATATCGTGGAGCAGCAGGTCGGTGTAGGGCCGGATGGTCTGGTACGAGAGCGCCGGCTCCAGCGCCGACGCGCCGGTCTGCACTTTCGGCCAGTGGCAGCCCGAGCAGTTGAGGCGCACGAAGAGCTGCTTGCCGCGCACGACGGCGGCATCCTGCCAGCGGCGGCGGCCCGGCACGGCCAGCGTGGCGGAGTAGTACGCCACTTTTTGCAGGATGATGGGCTGTAGCTCGTAGGGTTCCTGGGCGCTGGTGTTGCCGGTCGGCGCGCGTTGGCAGTCGAGTTGCGGCGAGGTGCAGTTTTCGGTCGGGAAGAGGCTACTGGTGATGCCCATATCGCCCGAGAACGCCCCGGCCACTTGCTGGCGCACGGTCGGCTGGTTGGCTTTCCACCCGAAGCGGCCGATTGCGCGGCCGGCGCTCCCTTCGTCCCACACGTAGTTGGGGCGACCGCTGATGCCATCGCCGTTGAGGTCGTACGGGTCGGCGCCGGCCACCAGCGTCGCCTCCGGGATGGCTTCGAGCAACCCCATCCCCGCCATTTGGGGCGCCACGCGCGGCGAGAGCATCGCCGTGCCCGCCGCCGCACCGTACGCCAGATTGGTGAGGGCGTACGCGGGGCGGCGGAGCGAGTAGCGAGTGCCGTCCGGGTAAGTGCCCGCTTCTTCGGTGTAGGTAATGGTTACGTCGCCTTCGGCCGCCACCCCCGGAATGCCGCCGTTGGCGAGTTGGTCGCCGTAGGTGGGGTCAGGGGCGGGACCGCCGTGCGCATTCTGGCCCGGTACGCTCAGGCGGACGAGCATCGACGTCAGCCCCGGCTCGCCGGGGAGCGGCGGCCGGCCGCGCCCGTCGAGTTGGTGGCAGCTCGCGCACGAGGTGGCGTTGAAAAACGGCCCCAGCCCGTCGCGCGCGGTGGTGGAGGCCGGCGCAATCACCCACGCATCGCGGAAGAAGGCATTGCCCGTCGCGAACTGGTCGCGCCCGGCGTCGCTCATCCCCGGCAGGCCGTGGTTGAAGGCGTTGCGCGTATCGTCGAAGAGGGTGGTGGTGCCGCCGCTCAGTGCCTCGTCGGGGTCGGCGGCGAGGTAGTCGGCGGGCTGCGTCACGTCGCGGTCGGCGTGGCAGCTTGCCACGCTCAGGCTCAATCCGAACGCGGCGGCGCTCGCCGCCAGCAGCAACGGGCGGGGCAGCACGGGCCGCGTGTGGTGGGCAAACAATCGAAACCGCATTCGACGCTGAATGAGCAATGACGCCCGTTTAGTTTGGAAACACCAGCGGGAAGCCCAGCTTGGCGGCAGCGCTCACCAATTGGTCAGACTGCGCGCGGCACGCCAGCACGGCGGCGCGTACACGGTTGTAACCCGCCGACCCCACGCCCAGAATCTCCTGATCGAACGGCGCCTGAATGGCCTGCGTGGCGGCGGTGGCGGCGTCGAGCCTGGTAGCGAGCGTGTTGGCGGCCGAAGCGTCGGCGGCGCGCACGGCGTCGAGCACTGAGGGGCCCGTCACGGTCGAGTTGTCGGTGCGGGTGTAGGTGCCCAGAATCACGTTGCGGATGCCGAGTTGGTTGAGCTTGACGTCCTGATCGGTGTTGTCGGAAAAGCACGAATGCTCTTCTTCCTGGTCCTGGGTGTCGAGGGCGGGCTGCAGGCGTTCGTTCATTTCGCCCGCGCCCAGGGCGCCGGCGCCGGTCAGGATGCGCTGGAGGGCCGAGTCGGCGGGCATTGCCAGCAGTCGGGCGCGGTAGGTGCCGGCGCCGGTGCTCCGCCATTCGGTGGCCACCTGCTCGAGGTGCTCGACCAGCAGCTCGGCGCACAGCAGCAGATATTGCCCGCGCCGCGCTTGGTTGCTGGCCGTTCCGCCGGCCAGATAGTCCGTGTAGGGCCGATTGCCGGGGCCGGTGGCACTCAGGTCTTGGCCCCAGAGCAAAAACTCGATGGCGTGGTAGCCGACCGAGATGTTCTTCTCGCCGCCCACCGCGCCCCCGTTTTCGTTGAGGTCAACGAGGAGCGATTTGCTGAGTGTCGGATAGGTCGTTACGTCGTTGATGATCCCGGCGGTCGGCTGGGTGCTCGTGTAGTCGATGAAGTTTTCGTCGAGCGGCCAGGCGTTCAGCAAGCCTTCCACTTCCTCGATCGGCCCGTCGTAGAAGCGAAACGCCTCGGTTTGTCCGTACGGGCGGCGGGCGTCTTTCCAGGCTTGGCGGGCGTCGGCGAGCGTGGCGGGGGAAGGAGTCGCTACAAACGCCTGAATCCGGGTCTGCAAGGTGCGCGCCGCGCTGAGGGCGTCTTCGTACGTAGCCGAGGCCACAGAAGCATATGTAGCGACGGCCGTCTGTTTGGCGCCCGTCAGGTCGGTCGGCTTGGTGGTGTCGTCGTCATCGTCCTTACACGCCGTAAACGCGAGGGCCGATACGCTCAGCAAGGCCGTAGCCGCCACGCGGGGCCACGAAAAACGGAAAGTGTGAAGCATCAAAAAGCAGCATAAGAGCGCGGTGGCGCCCGGTTGAGGCTGCAAAGGTAGTTGCTGTTTAGAATTAATCAAAATAAACACGACGCATACTCGTCACGCCCGCATACCGACCTTTGCAACCGGATAGGCGAGCAGGGGAGTGGCGATGATTCAGGCATCCGCTCAATTCCCAATTCCCAATTCCTCATTCCTCATTCCCCGATGCACCTCGTAGAATGCCCCCGCGACGCGATGCAGGGCCTCGCGCACTTCATCCCGACGGCCCGGAAAACGGCCTACCTACAGGCGCTGCTGGCGGTGGGGTTCGATTCACTTGATTTCGGGTCGTTCGTTTCGCCGAAGGCAATTCCGCAGCTCGCCGACACGGCCGACGTGCTCGCCAACCTCGACCTCAGCCGCACACGTACCAGGCTCCTTGCCATCATCGCCAACGAGCGCGGCGCCGAGGCGGCCACGCAGTACCCCGAAATCAGCTACCTCGGCTACCCGCTGAGCGTGAGCGAGACGTTCCAGCAGCGTAACACCAACCGGGGCATCGCCGAAGCCCTCACCGACGTGGCCCGCATTCAGGAACGCGCCGTGCGGGCGGGGCAGGCGCTGGTCGTGTACCTCTCGATGGGCTTCGGTAACCCCTACGGCGACCCCTACGAGCCGGCCATCCTTGCTGCCTTCACCGAGCGGCTCGCCACGCTCGGCGTCGGCATCGTCTCGCTGGCCGATACGGTCGGCTCCGGCGATGCCGCCACCATCGAAAACGCTTTCCGGACGCTGATTCCGGCGTTTCCCGCCATTACGTTCGGCGCGCACCTGCACACTACGCCCGCCACTTGGGAGGCCAAAACCGCCGCCGCCTACGCCGGTGGCTGCTGCCGCTTCGATGGCGCCCTCGGCGGCCTCGGCGGCTGCCCGATGGCCGGCGACACCCTCACCGGCAACCTGCCCACCGAAAACCTCATCGCTTGGCTCGACGGGCACGGCGTAGCTTTGACGTTGGACCGCGAGGCGTTGGCTCACGCCAAATGGCTGTCAGCAACCACTTTTCTTGGTTACTGATTACACCTGAATACTTACGAAGGAGCAGAATCGTAGCCAGTAGCTGTAAATACGTGACTCGTAATTCGTAATTCATAATTCCCCTGTGCCCACCGTCGATCTCTTCATTCCCTGCTTCATTGACCAACTGTTCCCCCAGACGGGGCTGAACACGGTGAAGGTGCTCGAAAAAGCGGGCTGCAAGGTGCGCTACAACCCCGCCCAGACGTGCTGCGGCCAGCCCGGCTACAACGCCGGGTACGTGGACGAGTGCCGTGCCGTGGCCACCAAGTTTCTCGACGATTTCGGCTCTGCCGACGAGTCGGCCTACATCGTCGGCCCGACGGCCTCGTGCGTCGGGATGGTGCGGAACTCCTACGATGAACTGTTTGCCCAAACGCCCAACCTCGTACGCTACCGCGCCGTGCAGCGCCGCGTATTCGAACTGACGGAGTTTCTGGTCGATGTGCTGCACGTCAACCGCATCCCCGGCGCCCGCCTCGACGGCGCCTATACCTACCACGATTCGTGCTCGGCCCTGCGCGAGTGCGGCATCCGCGACGCGCCCCGCCGCTTGCTCGACTCGGTGGCCGGCCTGCGCCGCGTCGAGATGGCCGACACCGAAACGTGCTGCGGCTTCGGCGGCTCGTTCGCGGTCAAATTCGAGTCGATTTCGGTTGCGATGGCCGAACAAAAGGTCGAAAACGCCCTCGAAACCGGCGCCGACTTCCTCATCTCTACCGACACGAGTTGCCTGATGCACCTCGACGCCTACATCCGCGAACACGAGAAGCCCATCCGGGCGCTGCACGTCGCCGATGTGTTGGCGAGTGGGTGGTAAACTGCCTGTCAGCCAATGAATCAGTTTGATTTGAATCTATGGCTGTTGGTACTGACCGACGCGCAAGTGACCCTGCCGCAGGATATCGGGTTGCTGCAAACTCTGTATGCTTTCCCCAACTACGAAGCCACGGTGCCGGAGTTGGCGGCGATTATGAGAGGAAAACATTTCGTGACGATCAATGGCCAGCCTCACCGCTGGGCTAAACGAATCGCAAAAAAATATGCAGTCGAGTTACCCAAGATTGGGTACTGGAATTTGTTTTTCGACGGTTATTCGTCGGTCGATGGGTTTATCTGGCAACTAACCCCCGACCTGATTACCGCACTGGAGCGTACGGGCTTGAGTGGTGATGTGCGACTGTCGGAAGCCTTTCTGCGAGCGGAGATAGACGTATTTTCAGAGGGTGCGCGTCAAGTGGTGCAAGTAAACCGATATGAACGCAACCCCGACGCTCGCCGTGCTTGTCTCGCCCATTATGGTTTTGCCTGCGTGGTCTGCGGGATTGATTTCGAGCAGAAATACGGCGAATTGGGCCGGGGTTTCATCCACGTTCACCATCTGGTGCCGTTGAGCACAATCGGGGAGGAGTACGTCGTTGACCCAATCGCTGACCTGCGGCCAGTCTGCCCAAACTGCCACGCGATGCTACACCGGCAACATCCACCTTTGAGCATCGGCGAGTTGCAATCTCGGCTTCAGGTGTGAGTGACGGATGCGGTTGACGGGTGTGATTGCGTAACGCCCCATAGCCCCGTAGGGGCTACCATCTGGTAGCAAACGCCGGGTACGCAACCAACGTGGTCCCGTAGGGACGGCGTCGCCGATGTGACCAGCATCGTGAGTGCTGACGGTACGCAACCAACGTGGTCCCCTAGGGACCCACCACTCGCGTATACCCAGCCGCCGTGGATGGTGGGCCCCTATGGGACCACGTTTAGGTGACAACGATAGGTGCTACCAGATGGTAGCCCCTACGGGGCTGCGGGCGACTTACGTACTCGATCCTTCCGAATGGCATTCCTCTGCAGGGCCGCTACGGGCATTGCTGCCGCCCCATCGGCTCATCATTCAAATAATTATTCCGACCTTCCCGCCCCCTTACACCCAGCCCGCCCCCTATGCCCACGTTTCCGCTGTATCAGGTTGATGCTTTCACCAGTATTCTGTTCCACGGCAACCCGGCGTGCGTGGTGCCGCTGACCAAATGGCTGCCCGTCGAGACGATGCGGCGGCTGGCCGATGAAAACGCGGTGCCCGAAACGGCGTTTTTCATCGACAACGGCCCCGGTCAGCCCATCGAGCTGCGGTGGTTCACGCCCGACCTCGAAATGGATTTGTGCGGCCACGCCACCGTAGCCACGGCGCACGTGCTGGCCCACCACCTCGGCCACAGCACCGACGAGCCGTTCGTGTTTCACACCAAAAGCGGCAACCTGACCGTGAGCGTGACGCCGAGCGGCTACATTCTCGACCTGCCCAGCCGCCCCGCCGACGACGCCGAGCTGCCGCGCGAAATCGCCCTCGCCTTCGGGCACAAGCCGCGCGAAGTGCTCAAAGCGCGCGACTATATGCTCGTCTTCGACTCGGAAAAGCACATCCGCAGCCTCCAGCCCGACCGCTCCATCCTCGACCAGCTCAACCTCGGCCCCGGCGGTATCATCTGCACGGCGCGCGGCGAAGAGGTCGATTTCGTGTCGCGCTTCTTTTCGCCGAAATCCACCATTTTCGAAGACCCCGTCACCGGCTCGGCGCACTGTACGCTGACGCCCTACTGGGCGGCGCGGCTCAACAAAAAACAGCTTACGGCGCGGCAACTTTCGGCGCGCGGCGGCTCGCTGCATTGCACCCTGGCGCCCAACGGCCGGGTGTTGCTCAAGGGCCACGCCGTGACCTATATGGAGGGGAAAGTGACGCTCTGAACCAGTCGCGGCGGCGCCTACGCGCCGTCCGGCACCAGCACCGCCCCGATGCGCCGCGTCAGCTCCTCAGAAGCGGGCAGCAGCGGCAGCCGCGCCATCGGGTCGCAGACGCCGCGCAGGGCCAGCGCGGCTTTCACGCCTACGGGGTTGGCTTCTTCGTAGAGCAGCGGGTCGAGCGGCAGTACGCTGAACAACAGTTCGGTGGCGCGTCGGAAATCGCCCGCCAATGCCGCCCGCGTCATCGCCGAGAACCGGCGCGGGTAGCAGTTTGCCTGTACCGAAATGACGCCCACCGCGCCGTGCGCCACCAGCGCGGGCGTGAGCGTATCCTCGCCGCTGGTGAGCACGAAACCGGCCGGGGCGCCCGCCAGAATCGCCAGGCACTGGCTCATATTGCCGCTGGCTTCTTTGGTACCGATGATGTTGGGGTGGCGGGCCAGCTCCAAGGTGGTGGCCGCCGTGAGGTTGGAGCCGGTACGCCCCGGCACGTTGTACAGGATGACCGGCACCGGCGCGGCATCGGCCACGGCCGAGTAGTGCGCCACGATGCCCGCCTGCGACGGCTTGTTGTACGCCGGCGACACGCTCAGCACGGCCGAAATACCCGTCAAATCGGTCTCGGCAAGCTGCGCGAGCACGGTGCGCGTGTCGTTGCCGCCCACGCCCACTACCACCGGCACTCGCCCGGCCGCGCGCACCACGACGGCGCGCAGAATGGCGGCTTTTTCGGCGGCCGTGGTGGTGGCCGCCTCGCCCGTGGAGCCGTGGACCACCAGATATTCCACGCCCTGGCCGGGCTGGTCGGTGATGACGAAATCGACGAGGCGGTCGAGGGCGGCAAAATCCACGTCGCCCTGCGGCGTGAAGGGAGTAACGAGCGCGACGCCGGTGCCGGTGAGGTTCATTGCAGTCAAATGCGGGTAAAAATGAAACTGTGGGGCAAAACTAGGTCAGAGGGTGGGGAAGGCGGAGAGGTCGGGAACTCCTGCCGCCCGCTGTTACCTTCGCTTTCATATGAAAATCACGCTCGAAGTTCCCGACCACAAAGCCGACTTCATTCTGGAAGTTCTGCAAGCGTTTTCGTATGTGAAGGCGAAAGCCGCGCGCCCGCGCACAGCCGCGCCGTATGGATGAAACTGAATACTTGCTGAGTACAGAGGCTAATCGGAAGCACCTTCTGGAAGCCGTCGAGCAGTTTCAACAGAATTCTTTTCAGTGGCACGACGTACTCGAAGAACGCTTGGCTTGGGCCTCGTCGGCTTGGGATCAATACCTGTACTGGCAGGACACTGACCGTACTATTATGCGCCGAATAAATCAGTTGATTAATGTATGCACCTTGCCACGGGCAACAGACCCGGACGACTCCGTGGCGTTACTAGGTCCGCTGGCCGGCTTTCGGTCACGGCACATTGCGGAGGCGCATCGATTCGTTTATCGGCTGGAAGGCTACACGCTGTACGTCGCGCAGTGCCGGTTTCACTACGACGATAAGTAGGCCCGCCGCCAATGCCGCCAACTGCGCCACGCCCGCATACGGCTCGTCGAGCAGCAAAACGAGCAGCCGGCGCCTCAAATCGCGTAGCCGCCGCCAGTTGAGGAACGGGCAGTTTGATAGGGTTGAACAGGGGTGGAAGCGCGTCTTCCCGTCTCCGCTGCACCCCTACGCCCAACCGCCGCTACAACCCTAGCCCCAGCTGCTCACCAGCCGCAGGCCCGGTTTCGTCGGCTTGGGCCGCATCCACCGTCGTAATCATCGCCAGCAGCTCTTCTTCCGAGATAATCGGCACCTTCTCCTTCACCGCCTTTTCGCGCTTGGCCGGGCCCATTTTCTCGCCCGCAACCAGAAACGAGAGTTTTTTGGAGATACCCGACGAAATCGTGCCGCCGTGCTGCTCGATGAGCGCCTGTAAATCTTCGCGCGGCTGCGAGAAAACGCCGCTTAGCAGGAACGTGCGGCCGGCCAGCGCGGCGCTCAGTGCGGCGGGCGCCTCGGCTTCGGGGGCGGCTTCGAACTGTACGCCCGCCGCGCGCAGGCGCTCAATGAGGGCGCGGTTGGCGGGGTCGTCGCGCCAACTGATGATGGTGTCGGCGGTGATGCCGCCCACGTCGGGCACGGCGGCGAGGGTCTCGCGGTCGGCCGTCAGCACGGCGTCGATGGTGCGGAGCTGGCGGGCGAGGCGGCGGGCGCCCGTCTCGCCCACCTGCCGGATGCCGAGCGCGAAGAGCACCCGCTCAAGCGGCACCGCTTTGGAGCGCTCGACGGCGGCCACGATGGCGGTGGCGGTTTTTTCGCGGAAGCCGATTTTTTTGGTCTTGCCGGTGTCCGGGTCTCCGATGGTTTTCTCGAGGCCGAACAGCTGCTCGTAGGTCAGATCGTAGAGGTCGGCGGGGTCGTGGACGAGGTTTTTTTCGATGAGCAGAGCGAGTTTGCCTTCGCCTAACCCTTCAATGTCCATTGCGCGGCGGCCGACGAAGTGCTCCAACCGCGCCTGCTGCTGCGGCGGGCAGCCGGTGGCGTTGGGGCACCGGAAATGCGCTTCGCCCTCGGGCCGAATCAGCGGGGTGGCGCAGGCGGGGCAGGTGGTGGGATACTCGACGGGCACCGCGCCCACCGGGCGCAACTCCGGCACGATGCCGGTTACTTTCGGAATGATTTCGCCGCCCTTTTCCACCAGCACCGTATCGCCGAGGCGCAGGTCGAGGGCGGCAATCTGGTTGGCGTTGTGCAGCGTGGCGCGCTTAACGATGGTGCCCGCCAACGGCACCGGGTCGAGGAGGCCGACGGGCGTTACGGCGCCCGTGCGGCCCACGTTGTACTGGATGTGGCGCAGAACCGTGCGCGCCGCCATCGCCGGAAACTTGTAGGCAATGGCCCAGCGCGGGCTTTTGGCGGTCAGGCCCAACTCGCGCTGCTGGTAGAAAGCGTTCACTTTGATCACTACGCCATCCGTTGCGAGTGGCAGCGTGGCGCGGCGCGTATCCCACTCGTGGATGTAGGCCAGCACCTCGGCCAGTGTGCCGCACCGCCGCCACGTATCCGACACGGGCAAGCCCCACGCCGCCAGCGCTTCCAGCGTTTCGGAGTGGCTCTGGTACGGCAGGTTCTCGCCCAACAGCGAGTAGGCGAACAAGCTCAATTTGCGTCGCGCCACCTGCGCCGAATCCTGCAATTTGAGTGTGCCCGCCGTTGCGTTGCGCGGGTTGGCGAGGAGGTTTTCGCCGGTTTCTTCGCGGGCTGCGTTCAGCTCATCGAAGACCTGAAACGAGATGTAGGCTTCGCCGCGCACTTCGAGGCGGGCGGGCCAGCCGGTGCCTTTGAGGCGCAGCGGCACGGCGCGGATGGTGCGGGCGTTGGCGGTGATGTCGTCGCCTTGGGTGCCGTCGCCGCGCGTGACGGCCTGCGTCAGTTCGCCGTTTTCGTACACCAGCGAGATGGCCACACCGTCCCATTTCTGCTCGCAGACGTATTCCACGTCGGCCCCGCCGAGGGCTTTGCGGATGCGCTCGTCGAACTCGCGCACGTCGTCTTCGGAGTAGGTGTTCGCCAGCGAGAGCATCGGGTAGCGATGCCGCACCGTGGGGAAGTTTTTGGTGATGCTGCCGCCCACGCGCCGGGTCGGCGAGGTGGGGGAGGCCCAGTCGGGGTGGGCCAGCTCCAGGGCTTGCAGCTCGGCGAGGAGGCGGTCGAACTCCTCGTCCGTCACTTCCGAGATGGCGTACTGGTAGTATTGCTCGTTATAATGGTCGAGGAGGCGGGTCAGCTCCTCAATGCGGGCTTGGGCGGGGTTCTGAACGGTCACGGCGCGAAAGTGGACGGAATGCGCCGCAAGCTACGGCCGGGGCAGGGGGGAGGCGTTTCACTCCGTCCAATTCGCCAACGGGAGGCCGGGGATTCGCCCGAAGTGTGCGGTGTTGTTGGTGACGAGCGTGAGGCCGTGGTGCAGCGCGGTAGCCGCGATCAGCACATCGTTGTGGCCGATGATTTGGCGCGTGCGGCGTAGCTCGGCGTAAATGCCGGCAGAAACCTCTGCTATCGCTGGTATAAGGGGCAGGATGCTTACCTCCGGGAACGCAACGAAATTCCGGTACTTCGAAAACTGACTGCTGGCGTCCCTGAAAAATTAGCCGTGCAACACCTCGTAATGCGTCACAACACTGATAGACAAGCCGCGAGAACGCCTGATAGAGGCAGTCATTTCCTGAGAAATCCGCAGGTTTCCTTTCAGGAAAAATGATAGCGTGTCAGTATCGATCAGATCGTATTTCATAAATCCACTTCCCGACTGAAGGCCTCGTTACCGGCTCTCTTTGCTTCTCTCAAAAATTCATTAAGATCATCGTCACTCATATCGCTCCACGCACCGGCGTAGCTCATCATCGTCCTGACGCGCTCTTCATCAAGCGGGGTTGGCTCTTCCGCAGCGCCGGATCGGCGTTCCGTCAAGCTCCGTAAGAAGCTATCTACTTCCGCAAGCTGCTCGGTAGCCAACGAACCTAATCGGCTCAGAATAGACCGGTACAACAACGTGTTGGTATCCATCGGATGAAAAACGTAAGGTGAAAACTCGCTACAACGCACTAAAATACAACGGCCCGTAACTAACCGCGCCCCGCCCGGCACAGTTGCAGGACGGGGCGCAAGTCGGGGAACTGGTGACGTTACTTTATCAACACCCCATCGGCCTCGAACGCAATTCCTGCTTTCGGCTTCGTGATGGCGGCAATTTCTTCTTTGCTCTTGCCAGCGTCTTCGGCGTAGTGGCGCAGCTCCTCTACCGAAGTGGTGTATTTCTTCGCCCAGCCGTTGACGATGGTGGTTTTGCCGGTCGCGTCTTTCGGCACGAAGAAGGCGTATTCCTTGAAGCGGACGCGCATTTTCTCGCCGTCGGCCTGGGGTAGCTCCATCCAGCAGCCTTTCACCTGGCATACGTCGGAGACGTTGGCCGTCAGCTTCACCTGCGCGGAGTCTTTGCCGGCCATCAGCTTCGGCAGCTCCTTGATGTCAACGGCGCCGTCCGGGGTGATTTTTTCGCCGAACGACTGCATATCGCCCACCATCACCACGGGCGTGGCTTCGGCGGCGGCGCCTTCCTCGCCTTCGGCGGCGGCGCGGCTCTGGGTGGTGTCGGCGGCTTCGGGGGCCACGGCGGGCGTGTTGGCGGGGTTGTCGGTGGCCGATTCGGTTTTTTGGCCGCAGCCGGCGACGGCCAAGCTCAAGGCCAGCGCGAGGGAATACGCGGGAAAGCGCATTGCAATGAAGCTGATAAGTTGCATACTGCAAAGATGCGAACCACGCGGCAGTAACCCTCCGCCCGGCGTCGGTCGTACGCATTCACCGATACCAAATCCGCGTTTTCAACTCCGCGTTCATCCGC
>ERZ1066122.345-NODE-345-length-49893-cov-35.183274_pt1 | contig 49893 bp, 43 predicted proteins | sample MGYA00382769_ERZ1066122 | MGnify/ENA primary metagenome ERZ1066122 (study PRJEB33369, sample SAMEA5778352) | biofilm metagenome | biome: Industrial cooling water; feature: Water cooling tower basin; material: Biofilm | place: United Arab Emirates | collected... | reverse complement strand
CAATCGCCCGAGACGCGCATAGCACCTTGAAAGCCCTGGAGTTGAGAGTTGAGAGTGAACGGCAACCCCACCCCTTCAGCGCCGCCACTGCGGCGGGGAGGGGTGGGGTTTCTCTCAACTCTCAACTCGCAACTCTCAACTCGCAGAGGGGTACAGGGGGGCCGGACCGCTCAAGAGAGGCGAAATGATCCAGATCACCCCGGCCGCCCGCGGCAAGATCGACGTGCTGGTCGGTGCCGAGGTCGTGCGCGACCCGGCGCTGCGCATCGAGCTGGACCGCAGCGCGCCCAGCCCGCTGGCGCGCAGCTACGCGATCTCGCTCGTGGAACGGGAGGACCGCGCCAAGACGGAGATCGCGGTCAACGTCGACGGCATCCGCGTCTTCCTCAATCTCGACACCTCCAACCTGCTCAGCGGCGCCATCGTCGACTGGGCGGACGAGAACGGCAGCAGCGGCTTCCGCGTGCTGGACCCGCGCAGCCAGGCGCGCGAGGCGCCGCGCCCCGGCTCTACCACCTTCTCCAACCCCGTGGCCGAGCGGGTGCAGCAGGTGATCGACGAGCAGATCAACCCGCGCATCGCCGCGCACGGCGGCGCGGTGGAGATGGTGGACCTGAGCGACGACGTGCTCTACATCCGCATGAACGGCGGCTGCCAGGGCTGCGCGGCCTCTGCCGCGACGCTGCGCATGGGCGTCGAGCGCGAGGTCAAGGCGGCCGTCCCCGAGATCCACGAGATCGTCGACGTCACCGACCACGCCTCGGGCGCGAACCCGTACTACTAGCGGGGCAGTTGGCTTGGGTGTGGCCGAACTGCACCGGGGGTATGAAACCCCCGGCAAACACCCCTCGCCCTGCCGGGCGAACCCCCGGTCTTCCGCCCGGCAGGGCGGGCCGTGGCCTGCCGGGGGCTTCATGCCCCCGGTGGCGCGGCGACGGCACTGTGCGAGCCAACGGACCCACTAGCGGGGCAGTTGCTTTAGGGCCAGCCCTTCCCGTCCTGTCCACGCAAGCGGGCATCCAGCCGCCCACTGCACCGGGGGCATGAAGCCTCCGACAGGCAACCCCTCGCCACCGGGGGCATGAAGCCCCCGGCAGGCAACCCCTCGCCACCGGGGGCATGAAGCCCCCGGCAGGCAACCCCTCGCCCTGGCGGGCGAACGGCAACTCCCGCGTGAGGCCGGGGTTCCGCCCGGCAGGGCGGGCCGTGTCCTGCCGGGCGTTTCATACGCCCGGCGCGAGGCCGGCTTCCGCTTCACCCGGATGTGGGTAATAGACAGCGGACGGCAACACACCCCACTCCCGAGCTCTTGCGCCCGGGGTGGGGTGTATCAATCACATCACCCGCTACCCGCTACTCAACGTACGGTGACGGCAGGCCCCTCGTTGCCCACGCGGTCGACCGCGGAGACGATCACCCGGCTCGGCGGCGCGGCGCCGCGGCGCAGGGTGTGGCTGCGGCTCCAGCCGGGCACCACGTCGGTGACCCAGCCCTCGGCGTAGCGCGCGCGCACCACCCAGAGCGCCGTGGGTGTGCGGCCCGTGGGCTGCAGGCGCAGCGTGACGGCGCCCGGCTGCTCACCGGCCTGCAGCTCCACGCCCGGCGCGCCGGGGCGGCCCTTCCACAGCCAGGGCGAGGCGGGTACCAGCGCCGGCTCGCGGTAGGCGGCGGTGTCCAGGCTCAGCGCCAGCACCGGGTCGCGCATCAGGCTGCGCATGGAGAAGTGCACGTTGCCGCTGGCGTCGGGGTGGCCGCGCGTGGTGTAGATCTGCGCGATCAGCTCGCTCGTCGGCCAGGGGCCGTGCTCGCCGGCGCGGCTGGTGAAGTTGCCCGGCCACAGGTTGCGCCCGTGCACGTTCTGCTCGCTCCACCAGTTCAGCAGCACCGGGTAGCTGACGTTGGTCTGCGCGATGGGGAAGTAGAGCTGCGGCGTCCAGTAGTCCACCCAGCCCTCGCGCAGCCACTTGCGCGAGTCGGCGTAGAGCTCCGCGTAGGCGTCGAACCCGCGGATCTGCGCGGGGTAGCCCGGCCGCCAGATGCTGAAGGGGCTGATCCCGAACTTCACCCACGGCTTCTCCCGCTTGATCTCGCGGTACAGCCGCTCCACCAGTTGGTCGACGTTGCGCCGGCGCCAGTCGTCGCGCCCCAGGCGGCCGCCCGCCTGCTGATAGCGCGCGTAGCTGGCCGAGTCCGGAAACTCGAGGATGCGGCCCGCGGCGTCGCGCTCCTTGTAGGGATAGAAGTAGTCGTCGAGGTGGACGCCGTCGACGTCGTAGCGCCGCACCACGTCGAGGATGACGCGCGCGGTCTGGTCCTGCACGCCGGGCTCGCCGGGGTCCATCCAGAGGTGGGTGCCGTAGCGCTTCACCAGCTCCGGGCGGGTGCGGCTCAGGTGCGTCGCCGCCAGCTCGCCGCGCGCCGAGGGATGGCGCGCCCGATAGGGGTTGAACCAGGCGTGCAGCTCCAGCCCGCGGCGGTGCGCCTCCAGCACGGCGAACTCCAGCGGGTCGTAGAACGGCTCCGGCGCCTGGCCCTGCTGGCCGGTCAGGTACTCCGACCAGGGCTCCAGTTCGGAGGCGTAGAGCGCGTCGGCGGCGGGGCGCACGTGCAGGACGACGGCGTTGAGCCGCAGGTGCTGCGCGCGGTCGAGGATGGCGAGCAGCTCCGCCTGCTGCTGCGCGCTGCTCAGGCCGGGGCGCGAGGGCCAGTCGATGTTGGCGACGGCGGCCACCCAGACGCCGCGGAACTCGCGGCGCACGGCGGGCGGCCCGTCGTCGCCGCCGGGCGAGGGCGAGGCGGGCGGCACGACGGCCGCGGCACAGCCGGCCAGGACCACGGCCGCCGCGAGGGAGCAGAGAGCCTTCATGGAGCGATCATGGGGCTGATACCGGATGCGGGTGAGTAGTGAGCGTGTGGGTGCCTCGGAGGAATCCGGTTTGTCTGAGCGAAGCGAGTTTACCGGATTCCTCCGAGGCATCCCTACGCGAACGGATCACCCGCATCCGGTATGCGACGAGACTGCATGAGGCCCCGGCCTCGAAAGGCACGGGGAGACGGAGCCTCGCCCGGACCGCGCCGCTACCCGCCGGCCAGCTCCAGCAGGCGCTGGGTGATGAGCGGCAGGTGCTCGGGCCGGCGCAGGATGAGCAGGATGGTGTCGTCGCCGGCGATGGTGCCGAGCACCTCGGGCCACTCCTCCCAGTCCAGCGCGGCGGCGACCGGCTGTGCGCCGCCGATCAGCGTCTTGACCACCAGCAGGTTGCCCACGCCTTCCGCCCCCACGTAGAGCGCCGGCAGCAGGCGCGTCAGCGCGGGCGTCGGCTCGGTGACGTGCGGCGGTACGGTGTAGACCGAGCCGCCCTGTTCGTCGGGCACCTTGACCAGCCCCAGCTCGCGGATGTCGCGCGAGAGGGTGGCCTGCGCGACGTCGAAGCCGCGCCCCAGCAACAGTTCGCGCAGCGCCTCCTGCGAGTGGACGCGCTGCGTGCGGACGAGGTCGAGAATGGCGGCGTGACGTTGCGGCTTCACGGGCTCGCGATCCGGGCGAAACGGGCCTGAACCTACCCCAGCGCGCCCGCTCGCCGCAAGGCAGGCTCGGCCGGGGCGGGGCCCACCGGGTCCAGCCGCAGGGCGCCGGGCGTCTCGTCGGCGAAGCAGACGCAGTCGCCGCCGCGTGCCTTGGCGCGGTAGAGCGCGCGGTCCGCCTCGGCGAGCAGCTCGTCGGCGCTGGCCAGCCCGGCGCGGTAGGCGGCGACGCCGACGCTCGCCGTCACCGGCCCGGCCGCGGGCTGGAAGGCGTGCAGCGCTTCGTCCACCCGCCGCACGAAGCCCAGGGGGTCGGCCGCCCGGGCCGAGGTCAGCAGCGCGAGGAACTCCTCGCCGCCGTAGCGGGCCGAAAGGTCGGCCGGACCGGTGGCCGCCTGCAGTGCCGCACCGAAGGCCGCCAGCGCCGTGTCGCCCGCGGCGTGGCCGTGCCGGTCGTTGTACTGCTTGAAGCCGTCCAGGTCGAAGAGGATCACCGTCAGCGCCTGCCCCCGCTGCGCCGCGCGGAAGGCGTCGGCCAGCGACGCGCGGGCGGAGCGGCGGTTGGGCAGGCCCGTCAGCTCGTCGGTCAGCGCCAACTGCAGGGCGCGCCGGCGCTCGCGGTGCAGCCGCTCGAAGAGAAGGCCGACGCCGAAGGCGATCGCCACGTAGGTCGCCAGCACCAGCAGCAGGAACGGCTGCGCGGGGATCGGGCGGCCGGCGCGCGTCGCCAGCACCTGCACCACGGTGAACGCCGCCATCTCCAGCGACAGCGCGGTGGCGGTGCCGCGCCAGCCGCGGTAGTAGGCGAGCAGGAACGGCGGGATCAGCGCCAGCAGCCAGGCGAGGGCGCGATACTCCGCGACCTGCTCCGGCAGCAGCAGCGCGAGCGCGGCCGCCAGCGCGGCGGCACCGGCGAGCACCCGGCCCCGCCGCGGGACGTCGGCCGCTCCGACCCTCGCTCTCATGGCTCCCTCCCGGCTCCCGGGTGCGCTAGGCTCCAGCCGCGGCCCAGCGTGCGGCTCCAGCTCATGCGGCGGCCCGCAGGCGGCCCGCGCTGCCGGGGCGCTCGACCAACGTGCGGAAGAGCGCGAAGAGCTGCGGATCGAAGATCCGCCCGCTGTCGCGCTCCATGATCTGCAGCGCCTCGGCGCGCGAGAGCGCCGGCCGATAGCTGCGCGTGGTGGTCAGCGCGTCGAAGACGTCCGCCAGGCAGAGGATGCGCGCGTGCAGCGGGATCGCCTCGCCCACCAGCCCGTCGGGATAGCCGGTGCCTACCCAGTGCTCGTGGTGGCTGCGCACGATGGGGCGGATGTCGAAGGGGAAGCCGAGCTGCGCCACGATCTCGTCGCCCACCACCGGGTGGCGCTTCATCTGCACCCATTCCTCGGCGTCCAGCTTGCCCGGCTTGTTCAGCACCTCCACCGGCGTGTCCATCTTGCCCACGTCGTGCAGCAGCGCGCCCATGCGGAACCACACCAGCTCGCGGCCGGTGATCCCCAGCGCCTCGGCCAGCGCGCAGGCGTACGCCGCCACGCGCTCGCAGTGGCCCGCCGTGTAGGCGTCCTTCGCCTCGATCGACTCCGCCCAGGCGCGCACCACCTGCAGGAAGACCTCCTCCAGCCCGTCCAGCTTCTCGTCGATGTCGGCGACTTCGTGGCGCGCCTGCAGCTCGGTGAACAGCCGGTGCGCGCGGGTCAGGCACTGCAGCGTCTCCGGATTGCGCCCCGCCGCGAGGTGCAGCAGCGCGTGCTCGCGCTCGGCCTCGGCCTCCAGCAGCAGGTCCTGGCATTGCCGCGCCAACTGCAGCGCCAGCACCAGGTGCATCTCGGCCAGGTGCGGCTTGCCCGTCTCGCGGTAGAGCACGCCGTAGAACTTGTGTGCCTCGGCCTGGCCGTACTTCGAGTCGAGGCGGCTGTACGTCTCCAAGCCAATATCACAGCAGTCCCGCGCGCGCTCGAAATCCCGCGTCTGCAGGTACAGCTCCGCGCGGTTGAGCGCGACCAGCGCAACCATGCCGGCGTCGCGCATCTCTTCCGCCAGCTCGGACGCCTCCCCGAAGCAGCGCTCGGCGTTCGCCCACTGCGTCAGGTCCACGTGCGCCATGCCCATGTTGTTGAGCGTCAGGATCACCGTGGAGGTGTCCTCGAGCTGGCGCGCGCGTGCCAGTGCGGAGTGGTAGCGCGATAATGCTTTGGCCGTGTCACCGCGGATGTTGGCCAGGATCCCCAGGTTCTGGTCGACCATGGCCGCCAGGCGCTGCTCGCCGTGCCGCTCGGCGAGCGCCAGCGCGGCGAGGTAGCGCTCCTCGGCCGCAGGCAGCGCGCCGCGATACTGCTCCACCACGGCGAGGCAGTTCAGCGCGTGCGCCTCGTGCCCGTGCAGCGCATTGGCTTCGGCGACCGTCAGGCTGGCCCCGTACAGCTCGGTGGCGACCTCCAACTCGCCGCGCTCGCGGTAGAGCGTGCCGATCCAGCGCAGCAGGTCGGCCGCCGTTGCCGCGTCGCCCTCGCTGCCGAGGCGGCTGAACGCGGCCTCGTAGCAGGCCAGCGCCCGCTCGCCGTCGCCGGCGCGCTCGGCGGCCCGCGCCTCTTCGATCATCGCGCCGATGGAGTTGCGCGGTGGGGACGTGCCTTCACAACCCATGGTCTCCTGCGTCGCCTCCTCTGCGGTCTCCGGCCTACCCGATCTGTGGTGCATGACTCCAAGTATCGGCAACACCCGCCTGCAGCCTAACCGCGGCCCTCCGGCCGGTCAGCCGGGCGGCGTCGTTCCGGAACGTCCAACCTGCGGCCCCCTCGACCGACCCGGAGCGCGGCCCGTCGGCGATGCCACGACGAAAAACCCGCAGCTCCGGAGCCGGCCTCCGTGGGGGCCGGGAATCCGAAGCTGCGGGTGCTCCGCGGCAAACCCGAGCTTCGGCAGCCGGACGATCTCAGAGAGACTCCTGGCTTTGCGGCCCCGCCTCGCGACGGGTGTGCCCTTTCGGCTAACGGGTTCTGCGCCGTTAGGTCCGATCACTCCCGGTCGCAAGCGGCGGGCCACGCCCGCTCCGCCCTGCGACCGTCCGTTCCCAAATCAGATGCTCCACCGCCTGTTGCGCAAGGCCCTCAGCTGTCGCCGGCCCGCCGCAGCGCGCGGCGCGCGCTCCTCCTTCACCCGGGCCGGGCGGAATACGCGCCTGCGGGCACCCTGCCTGACCCCCTGTGGCGCAGGCTGGCCCGCCGGCGCGCGGGCTCAGGGCTGCGTCTCGCCGCCCGCGTCCTCGTCCGAGCGCCCTGTCGCCACGCCGTACTTCGAGAAGTGGCCGATCTCACCCGTCACGGCGCGCGCGGCGGCGTCGTCGACGGAGCGGGGCCGCTCGAGAATGGCGTTGTCTTCGCTGACGTAGACGAGCTGGTTGGTGCCGGCGCTGGCGTCCTCGCAGTGCCGGTACTGCAGCACGAGCGTCGGCTGCTTGACGAAGTTCAGGCCGTGCGGCGAGAACTTCACGGAGACCTTCGCGTCGACCGGGATCTCGCCGGTGATCACGGTGGGCTTGGTCAGCGCGCCCGCGGGAATGACCAGCTTGTGCGGCCCGACGTTCAGCACCCCACCCCGCGGCCCGACGATCTCGCTCTCGGCCTCGTACGGCAGTGGCCGGCAGGCGACCAGGCCCTGCTTCTGGGAGGCGCGCCAGTCGTCCTTGAGCGCGGCGTACGTGTCCTTGCTGTCCTGCTTCACCTGGCGGGTGCGCTCGCGCTCCTGCTTCAGCAGCGCCTGCAGCTCGCCGGCGTCGTCGCTGCTCCAGCCCGCGAACGCGCCCGCGGCGCTGAGCGTGGCCGGCGAGGCGTCGGGCGCCAGCATGGTGTCGCGCGGGCTGTCGCAGCCGCCGGCGAAGGCGACGGCGAACCCGAGCAGCACGCCGACGCGGGCGCTGCGGCCGGTGATCGGGCGGGGCGGGCGACGGCGAGTGATGAAGGGGGCCTGGGCCGTGGGGTGTTGCATACGCTCCTCCAAACAGGGGGTTCCTGGCTGCCCCGGGTCGGTCCGGGGCGCGGAGGGCACGAACGGAGGGGGTTCCCGGCTTGGGAGACCGGGGAGAGTGCCGGGCGTCAAGGCCCTGAGGAGGGCACGGCAGACGACCGAACGGGTGATTCGGCAGCCGGACGATCTCGGAGAGACTCCTGGCTTTGCGACCCCGCCTCGCGGCGGGTGTGCTCTTTTCGGTCCACAAATCCCACGCGTTGTGACCGCGGCGACAGAGTACGCCCTCCGGCGGGAGAACACAAGAGGGGGGCACATCTGATTTTTGCGTCGGGAAGTTCCCCACGCGCGTGTCGGCGCTGTGGCCGCTGCGGGGTGGCGCGCGGCGCGGGGCGCGGCGGCCGGGCACGCCGCGGCGAGAACAAACGATTGCTTGACCCTTGCGAGACTGACGTTTAGCCTGCACTGCGGGTGCGGCGATCGCCGCCTCGTCCCGCCGCTCCGTGCTCGCCCACGCCCTCGTGGAGGTCCCCATGCCACAGCCCTTCCAGCCGCTCACCCTGGACCAGTTCGCCGCGCTGCTCGCCCGCTTCCCGTTCCGCCGCCGCATCGACGCCGTGCACATGCACCACACCTGGAAGCCGGCCCGCGCGGACTACCGCGGGCTGGAGTCGATCGTGGGCATGTGGCGCTTTCACACGCAGACGAACGGCTGGAGCGACCTCGCGCAGCACGTCAGCATCGCGCCCGACGGCATCATCTGGACGGGGCGCGACTGGAACGCGCCGCCGGCGAGCGCCTCGGGGCACAACGGCACGCGCGCGGCCGGGCCGTTCATGTTCGAGATGATCGGCAACTTCGACCGCGGCCGCGAGCCGTTCGACGGCCGCCAGCGCGAGGTGGTGCTGGAGGTGATCGCGCGGGTGCAGGAGCGCTTCAAGCTGCCGCTGGAGTCGCTGGTCTTCCACCGGCAGATGACCGACCAGAAGAGCTGCCCGGGCACGGGCATCGAGCGGACGCAGGTGCTGGCCGAGGTCGGCCGCATCCGGCAGCGGCTGGCGGCGCGCAGCGTGACGGCGGCGCCGGTGCTGCCGTTCGACGTGCGCGAGACGGTCAGCGAGGCGGAGCAGGAAGCGGTGCTGGACGCGGTCATCGCCACGCTCACGCGCGAGGTCCCGTTCGTCGCCGAGCCGCCGGAGGCGGAGGTCGAGCACGGCGAGGCGGAGCCGGCGGAGGTGGGCGTGAGCAGCGCGGACGGCGACGGGTTCGCCGCGGGTGCCGCTGCGGCCGGGCCGGCGCCGCGTGCCGCGCCGGTGGTGCCGCCCGAGCTGCTGGTCGCGCTGCGGCCGTACCTGATCAACCTGACGCAGGGCCGGCTCTCCGGCGGCGGGCTGGCGGAGACCAGCGAGGCGGACGTGGACGCCATCTTCCGCGAGCACCTGCCGCGCGCGCTGGCCGAGGCGGGCGCGCGCGGCGAGCCGCTGCGCCTGATGGTCTACGCGCACGGCGGGCTCGTCTCGGAAGCGGCCGGGCTGCGCATGGCCGCCGCGCTCGTGGAGTGGTGGAAGGCGAACCACGTCTACCCGCTGTACTTCGTCTGGGAGACGGGGCTGTGGGAGACGCTCTCCCTGCTGCTGCAGGGCCGCCGCGCGCTGGCGCTGCCGGCCGAGCGCGAGCTGACCGACGTCTCGGACCGCGTGCTGGAGGAGGTCGCGCGGCGCGCGGGCGGCGGCAAGCTCTGGGGCGGGATGAAGTACAGCGCGGAGCGCAGCGTGGGCGACGACGGCGGCGCGCGCTACGCCGCCGAGCGGTTGGCCGAGTTCTGCGCCGCGCACCCCGGCGAGGTGGAGCTGCACGCCGTGGGGCACAGCGCCGGCTCCATCTTCCATTCGTACTTCCTGCCCACGGCGCTGGAGCTGGGCGCGCCGCCGTTCAAGAGCCTTAGCCTGCTGGCGCCGGCGATCCGCACCGATGTCTTCCAGCAGCGCCTCGCGCCGCTGCTGCAGGACGGCCGCGGCCTCGAGCGGCTGAGCCTCTTCACCATGTACCGGCAGTACGAACGCGCGGACCAGTGCGGCGGCGTCTACCGCAAGTCGCTGCTGTACCTGGTCGCCAACGCGCTGGAGCCGCGGCGCGGCCAGCCGCTGCTGGGGCTGGAGGAGTCGCTGCGCGCCGACGCGCGGCTGCGCGCGCTGCTGGGGCTGGACGGCGCGGCGAGCACGGCCGGCGAGGTGGTCTGGTCGCCCACGCAGGCGGCGAGCGGCCGCGGCGCCAGCCGCTCGACCTCGCACGGCGGCTTCGACAACGACACCGCCACCATGGAGAGCGTGCTGCGCCGCGTCCTCGACGCGGACGACGACGTGGAGATCGTGCCGTTCCCGCAGGCCGCCACGCGCGGGCTGGGCTTTGGCGCGGAGGCCGAGGCGCTGGAAGCCGCGGCGGAGCGGCCCGCCGAGCCGGAGCTGCCGGCGATGCCCGCTCCGGAGGTCGTGGGCGGCGACGGCGCGCCCTCGATCATCCAGGCGCCCGCGCTCAGCGAGGGCGACCGCGGCGGGCGGCGCCGCGCGCTGTGCATCGGCATCGACCGCTACGCCACAGCGCCGCTGCACGGCTGCGTCGCCGACGCGCGGCTCTGGGCGCGCACGCTGCAGGGCCTCGGCTTCGAGGTCTCCTTGATGCTCGACGCGCAGGCCACGCGCGACGGCATCCTGCGCGGCATCGAGGGGCTGCTCGGCGCCGGCCGGCCGGGCGACGTGCTGGTGCTGCAGTACGCCGGCCACGGCACCCACTTCGCCGATCGCGGCGGCGACGAGGCCGACGGGCAGGACGAGGCGCTGGTGCCCATCGACTACAACCGCGGCGCCTTCGTGCTCGACGACGAGCAGCGCCAGCTCTTCGACCGCGTGCGCGAGGGCGTCAACCTGACCTGCTTCTACGACTGCTGCCACTCCGGCACCATGGCGCGCTACGCGCTCGACAGCGTGCTGCAGGTGGCGCGCAGCGCCGGCGGCGAGCTGCTGCCGCGCTTCATCGAGCCGACGCCGCAGATGCAGCAGGCGTATCGCGCGTACCGTGCCGAGCACCCTGCCGCCCGCGCCGTCGGTTCGCAGGCGGCGATGCGCGCCATCGCCTTCTCCGCCTGCCGCGATGACCAGGTGGCGCTGGAGCAGAACGGGCAGGGCCTCTTCACCGGCAAGACGACGCGGCTGCTCGCCGACGCGGTGGCGAAGCGCAGCTCGCACGCGGCGTTCCAGAAGCGCATCGTGGGGGCGTTCGGCGCCAACCCGCCGCAGAACCCGGTGCTGGACTGCGCCGAGCCGATGAAGCGCCTGCCGCTGCTGCAGCCGCTGGCGAAGGCGCCGGGCCGCCCGGCCGAGGTCATCGCCATCCCCGAGCCGACGCTGCAGCAGTTGCTGCAGGAGCTGAAGGGGCTGGACCGCTCGGGGCTGCAGCAGGTGATCGAGGCCGCGACGGTCGAGATCGGCACGCGCCCGTCCTGACCATGCGCCCCGTCCCGCCGCTGCAGGAGCCGCCCCCGCCCGCGTCGCGCCCGGCGGCCGGGTGGGAGGTGGCGATCGGGCCCGGCGTGGAGCGCGCCGCCACGGCGCGCGCCTACGTGCGCGGCGAGCACGACCCGCCGCACCGGCCGCTGCGCATCTACACGCTGGACCCGACCGCCTCGGTGCTGGAGGGCTGTGTCGCGCAGGTGAACGTGCCGTTCGAGCCGCTGCGGCCGGGCCCGCGCAGCGCGGTCTTCGAGGTGCTCGGCGACGGCTACCGCAGCGTGGACCTGGACGAGCCCGCACTGCTGCTGCGCGCCGGGCGCGACCCCTCGCCCTCGGACCCGCGCTTCGCGCAGCAGATGGTCTACGCCGTCTGCGCGCTGGTCTACCACGCCTTCCGCCAGGCGCTGGGCCGGCACCTGGCGTGGGGCTTCGAGCGCGAGCCGGACGCCGACGGCGCCGCGCGCCTGCGGCTGCGCCCGCACGGCTGCGAGGCGCGCAACGCCTTCTACGACAAGCAGCGCGGCGAGCTGTGCTTCGGCTACTACCGCGCCGACGAGCAGGTGCACGGGCGCAGCCTGCCGGGCGGCTATGTTTTCACCTGCCTGGCGCACGACATCATCGCGCACGAGGCCACGCACGCGCTGCTGGACGGGCTGCGCGCGCACTTCACCCACCCCAGCGGCCCGGACGTGCTCGCCTTCCACGAGGGGTTTGCGGACCTGGTCGCCGTCCTGCAGCGCTTCGGCCATCGCGCGGTGGTGGAGGCGGGGCTGCGCGCGGCCCGGGGCCGGCCGGACCGGGCCGAGCTGCTGACCGGCCTGGCGCGCCAGTTCGGGCAGACGACCGGCGCGCCCGGCGCGCTGCGCAGCGCCATCGCGCTCGACGCCGACGGCCGGATCGCCGCGCTGCCCTACGACGCCGGCGCCGAGCCGCACGTGCTCGGCTCGGTGCTCGTCTCCGCCGCGTTCGAGGCGTTCTGCACCGTCTTCACCCGCAAGACCGAGCGCTACGTGCGCCTGGCCACCGGCGGCAGCGGGGTGCTGCCGCCGGGCGAGATCCCCGCCGACCTGCGCACGCTGCTCGCCGACGAGGCCGGCAAGCTGGCGCAGCGCTTCCTGGCGCTGTGCATCCGCGCCATCGACTACTCGCCGCCGGTGGACCTGGAGCTGGGCGAGTACCTGCGCGCCGTCGTCACCGCCGACCACGACCTGGTGCCCGACGATCGCTGGGGCTACCGCGAGGCCTGGATCGAAGCGTTCGCGCGGCGCGGCATCTACCCGCGCAACGTGCGCAGCCTGGCGGAGGACGCGCTGCGCTGGCAACCGCCGCAGCGCCCGCTGCTGCCGGTGCGCGAGTTGAGCTTCGCCGAGCTGAAGTTCGACGGCGATCCCGGCAACCCCGCCAACGCCGACGAGCTGCGCCGCCAGGCGCAGGTGCTCGGTCGCGTGGTGCGGCTCAGCCCGGAACAGTTCGGCCTCGCGGACGCGGACGCGCCCGAGCTGCGCGGCGACGCGGTCGACGCGCCGGTGATCCAGTCCGTCCGCTCCTCGCGCCGCGCCGGGCCCGACGGGCAGGTCGTCTTCGACCTGGTCGCCGAGGTCACGCAGCGGCGCCACGTGCGCCACCGCGGCGAGGAGTTCGACCTCTTCGGCGGCGCCACCGTCATCCTGGGACCGCGCGGCGAGGTGCGCTACGTCATCGCCAAGAACGTGCTCAACGAGGAGCGGCTGGAGCGCTCGCACGCCTTCATCCGCGGCGTCGGGCGCGAGCGCTACTGGACGCGGCTCCCCGGTGGCCACTGGCAGCCCGCGCCGCAGCTCTTCCGCATGCTCCACGACGGCGGGGCGGCGGGGTAGGCTACCGGCTACCGGCTGCCGGCTGCCGGCAACGGCGCCCTCACCCCCCGACCCCCTCTCCCGCCGGCGCTATGCATCGCCCACATCTGGCTAAGCCGGAACGCCGGGCACCTCCAGGCGGCTTTAGCCGCCTGGCGCGGCCGGTAGCCGGTAGCCGGTAGCTGGCAGCCTACCCCCTTGAATCGCGAATTCCTGCCGTCGCCCTCGCCTGTGTGGGGCGGCGGCGATATACTTCCGCGTCCCAACCTGTCCGTCGCAGAACACTGTGGAGAAGACGTACCTTGAATATTCTGGTCCTGAACGCCGGCTCGTCGTCGGTGAAGTTCCAGCTCGTGCGCACCGACGAGAAGCGCATCGCGGAGGCGACCGACGAGCGCCTGGCCCGCGGCGTCGTGGAGCGCATCGGCGGCGAAGCGCTGTGGACGTTCCGCGCCGGGCTGCGCGACCCGGTGAAGGGTACCGCGCCGCTGCGCGACCACCGCTCGGCGATCGAGTACATCCTGCGCTGGATCACCAGCGACAGCTCCGGCGTGCCGATCGGCAGCCTCGCCGAGATCCAGGCGGCGGGCCACCGCGTGGCGCACGGCGGCGAGCGCTTCCAGCGTTCCACCGGGCTGACCGACGAGGTGATGAAGGCGCTGGAGGAGACGATCGACCTGGCGCCGCTGCACAACCCGCACAACCTCAAGGGCATCTCGGCAGTGCGCGCGGTGCTGGGGCCGGCGGTACCGCAGGTGGCGGTCTTCGACACCGCCTTCCACCACACGCTGCCGGAGCAGGCGTACCTGTACGCCATCCCCTACTCGTTCTACCGGCGCTACCGCGTGCGGCGCTACGGCTTCCACGGCACCAGCCACCGCTACATCGCGCACCGCTACCGGCAACTGACCAGCCGTACGCGCGAGGAGACGGACATCATCTCGCTGCACCTGGGCAACGGCGCCAGCGCGTGCGCCATCAAGGCCGGCGACTCGGTGGACACCTCCATGGGCTTCACGCCGCTGGAGGGGCTGGTCATGGGCACCCGCTCCGGCGACCTGGACCCGGCGCTCATCGACTACATCGCCGGCAAGGAGGGCCTCTCGCTGCACGAGGTGGAGAACATCCTCAACAAGCAGTCCGGCCTGCTCGGGATCTCGGGGCTGACGCACGACATGCGCGAGCTGGAGGCCGAGGCCGAGGAGCACGACGACCGGCGCGCGCGGCTGGCGATCGACCTCTTCTGCTACCGCATCCGCAAGTACATCGGCGCCTACCTGGCGGCGATGGGCGGGGCGCGGGCGATCTGCTTCGCGGGCGGCATCGGCGAGAACGCCGCGGCGGTGCGGGCGCGCGCCTGCGCGGGGATGGAGTGGCTGGGGCTGAAGCTGGACGCGGCGCGCAACGAGGCGGCGGTGCGCGGCCGCGAGGGCAAGGTCAGCACCGACGACTCCACGCTCGAGGTCTGGGTCATCCCGACCGACGAGGAGCTGCTCATCGCGCGCGATACCTGGCGCGTGGTCAACGGCATCGAGACGCGGTACTGAGCCTCCGCCCTGCCCGGCCCTACCCCGGCTACCGGCTGCCGGCTGCCGGCAACAGAAGCCCTCACCCCCCGGCCCCCTCTCCCAAGTCTGGGAGAGGGGGTGGCAAGCGAGGCACGAGCGAGCCGGGGGTGAGGGCTTCTGTTGCTGGCAGCCGGTAGCCGGTAGCTGGCAGCCGGGGCGGGGCCGGGCGGCGGGGCACCTCCTGAATCCCGAATCCTGAATGCCGAATCCTGAACCCTGGCTGGGCCGGGTGCGCAACCGGCGCGTGCCGCTGACGGCGGTGCTCGTGCTCGCCGGCCTCGTGCTCGGCCTCTGGGGCCCCTCCCCGCCGGCCGACCTGCTGGCGCCCTCGGCCAGCGTGCGCTTCTGGCTGCCCTGGCTGGCGATGCTGCTCGGCGTGGCGGTGCGCATGTGGGGCGCGGGCAACCTGCGCAAGAACCAGGAGATCACCGACACGGGCATCTACCGCATGGTGCGCCACCCGCTGTACCTGGGCAGCCTGCTCTCGTTCTTCGCCTACTTCTTCACCGTCGGCGACGTGTGGGCGGGCCTGGCGCTCTTCCTGGTGCTGGTGCTGCTGGTCTACTACCCCACCATACTGCACGAGGAGGCGATGCTGGCGCGCCGCTTTCCCGGAGGGCAGCTCGCGGAGTACCACCGCCGCCCACGCCTGCTCCCGAACCTGCTGCGGCTGCCCGAAGCGCTGCGGACGGACCGCTTCACCTTCACCCGCGCCGCGGGCAACCTCGGGCTGCGCGGGCTCGGCTTCCTCGTCGGGCTGCCGCTGCTGCTGAAGCTGCTGCTCTGGCTGCGCGACCTCGTCTAGCGGGCGTTGCCGGCGGCACTCCGCGGATGGGGCTGGGTCGATTGCACCATGTGCGGTCGGCTGCCGGGCGCCAGCTTGCGAGGGCATCCCGGCCTGCGGGATGCCCTCGCCCCAGCCCCCACCCCGCCGAGGAGGACGGCATGCCCGACCCTGTCCTGAGCCGCACCCCCACCGAGGAAGCCGTTGCCCCGGCGCCCGACCCCGTGCAGGCCGTGCGCGCGATCTACGCCGCGTATGCGCGCCGAGACGTGACGACGCTCTTCGCCGCGTTCTCCCCGGAGATCGAGGTCCACCAGTCGGAGCTGCTGCCCTGGGGTGGGCGCTATCAGCGGCTCTCGGGCGCGCGCAGCTTCTTCGCGCGGCTGATCGACCACATCGAGTCGCAGATGGAGCCGCTGCAGTTCGTGCCGGCCGGCGAGCAGGTGGTGGTCGTCGGGCGCACGCGCGGGAGCGTGCGTGCCAACGGCGCGGTCTTCGACGTGGCGGCGGTGCACGTGTGGACGCTGCACGCAGGCAAGGCGACGCGCTTCGAGGCGTACATCGACACGCCCGCCATGCTGGCCGCGCTCCGGGCGGCGTAGCGCGACGGAACGGCGCGTGGCGCGCCAGCGTTGACAGCTTCACAGCCTGCCCTCTAAGTTGGCCGCAAGCAGCGAGGGGCCCCACCGCCTTCAACCCGGGAGGACCAGGTGTCACGCAGCCTCAACAAGGCCACCATCATCGGCAACCTCGGCTCCGACCCCGAGGTGCGGGCGATCCCCAGCGGAGCGCGGGTGGCGAACTTCTCGGTGGCCACGAGCCGCCAGTGGACGGGCCGGGACGGGCAGCAGCAGGAGAAGACGGAGTGGCACCGCATCGTGGCCTGGGACAACGAGCGCGGCGCGAAGCTCGCCGACATCGCCGAGCGCTTCCTGAAGAAGGGCGACAAGGTCTACGTCGAGGGCGAGATCGAGTATCGCCAGTACCAGGACAAGGACGGCGTCACCAAGTACATCACCGAGATCCGCGCGCGGGAGCTGATCCTGCTGGGCGGGCGTAGCGGCGAGAGCGCCGCGGCGGGCGAGTACGGCGCGCAGCAGCGCGGCGGCGGCGTCCGCGAGCGCGCGCCGCAGGGCAACAAGCAACAGGCGGGCAACAGCTATGACGATTTCCAGGCGCCCGCGTTCGGCGACGAAGACGACGACCTGCCGTTCTAGTCTTCCGCTGCGCGCGGTGCTGACGGTGCTGGCGCCGGCGGCGTGGCTTGCCACGCCGCTGGCCGCGCAGCAGCCCCCGGCGGCGCCGCCGGGGGAGGAGGCGGTACACGTGGTGCGCCCCGGCGACACCCTGTGGGACCTGGCCGGCTTCTACCTGGGCGATCCCTTCCTCTGGCCGGAGATCTTCCGGCTGAACACGGCCGTGGTGCGCGACCCCGCGCTGATCTACCCGCGCGAGCGGCTGCGCATCCCGCGGCTGGCGGCCACCGCGGCGGACGCCGTAGCCGAGAACGCGCCGGAGGCCGACGCCGCGCCGGCCGAGACGACCGCCGCGACGGGGAGCGCCGCGTCCGCTCCGATGGCCGCGGCGCAGGCCGCCACGCCCGCGCCGGCCGTGTTGCCGGGTGACTTCTACGCCGCCGGCCTGCTCGTGTCGCCCGGCGAGCTGCGCCCGGTCGGGCGGCTGGAGGCGTTGCGCACGCCGGACGCGGTGCCCTCGCGCTCCGGCCGGCAGCTCCACCTGCACGAGCGCGCGCTGCTGAGGCTGGAGACTGGAGCCTCGGTGCAGCCGGGCGAGCGCGTGCACCTGGTGCGGGTGCTGCGCCGCGTGAAGCCCCGGGGTGAGCTGGTCATCCCCAGCGGGGTCGCGACGGTGGAGCGCGTCGAGAGCGGAGTTGCCACGGTGGCCATCGAGCGCGTCTTCGCGCCCGTGCAGCTCGGGGACCGCGCACTGCCGCTGCCGCCGTTCGAGCCGCCGAGCGCCGAGGCGGCGCAGCCCGCCGACGGCCCGGCTGCGCGCGTCGTCGCCTTCCAGCTCGACCAGCCGATCCCCGCCGTGGAGGACATCGTCTTTCTCGACGTCGGCCGGCGCGCCGGCGTGCGCGAGGGCGACGAGTTCGAGGTCTCGGCGCCCGCGGCGGCCGAGGGTGCGAGCAGCCCACGCGTCGCGCGGCTGCGCGTGGTGCGCGTGACCGAGACCGCGGCCGCGGCGCGCGTGGTGGAGCTCAAGCAGCCGGCACTGCGGGTTGGGCTTCCGGCCCGGCGCGTCCTGCGCATGCCGTAGCCGGTGACGGGCAGCGGCGCGTGAGGTGGCGGGCCGGCGCTCTCCGCACGAGGCGGAGGGCGCCGGCCCGTTGCAGGCACGAGCCGAGGCGACAGGGGAGAGCATGATCGATTGGTTGCACCTGCTGCTCGTCGGGATCTATGCCGCCGCGGCGGGGCTGCTGGCGCTGGCGCTGGCGCGCGGCGACGAGCGGCTGCCGCGCTGGGCGATCGCGCTCGTCGGCCTGGGGCTGGTGGTGCATCTGGGTGCGTTCGGCGCCTTCTGGTCGCGCTTCGGCGAGCTGCCGCTGGTGGGGCTGGGGCCGGCGCTCTCGACGCTCGCCTTCCTGCTGGCAGGCGGGGTGCTCGTCGCCGCCGCGCTGGGGCACGCGGGGCGCGTGGGGCTGGTGGCGCTGCCGGTGGTGGTGGTGCTCACCGCCACGGCGGGGCTGGTCGGCGTCACGCCCGCCGGCGAGGAGGTCACCTTCAGCGGCGCCTGGTTCGTGCTGCACGTCGTCTGCGCGCTGGTCGGCTACGTGGGGCTGACGCTCGCCTTCGCCGCCGGGTTGATGTACCTGTTGCAGTTCCGGGAGTTGAAGAGCAAACGTTTTGGTGCGATCTTTCGGTTCTTCCCGCCGCTGGAGGTGCTGGACCAGCTCGGGCGGCGCGGGGTGCTGCTCGGCTTCCCGTTCCTGAGCCTGGCGCTGCTGGTGGGCTGGGGGCGCGCGCTGCGCTTCGGGCCGGAGCTGGGCGCCGGAAACCCCAAAGTCGTCTGGGGGGTACTCTCGTGGATTGTGCTGCTGGCGGCGCTGCTGGCGCGGGCCGGTGGGGTGGGGCGGGGGCGCCGGGCGGCGCTGGTCAGCGTGCTCGGTTTCGTGCTGGTGGTGCTGACGTACGTGGTCCTGCGCGTGCAGGAGAGCGGCGCGGGCTTCCTGTGAGGACGGCTGCGCGGCGGGCTTGGCGGAGCGCGATGCGATGCCAGTAGCGGTTCTAGGGCTCAGCCATCAGACGGCGCCCGTCGAGGTGCGCGAGCACTTCGCCTTCGGGCACCACGAGCTGCCGTCCGCACTCTGCCGCGTGGTGGAGGCGGGCATGGCGGACGAGGCGGTGCTGCTCTCGACGTGCAACCGTTCGGAGCTGTACCTGATGCTCGCCGACGAGCGACGCGGCGTGGACGAGCTACGCGCGCTGGCCGCGTCGCACGCGCGCGAGCTGCCGGAGCGCCTGACGCCCTACCTGTACTTCCGACGCGACCGCGCCGCGGTGGAGCACCTGCTGCGGGTGACGGCCGGGCTGGAGTCGCTGATCCTGGGCGAGCCGCAGATCCAGGGGCAGGTGCGCTCGGCGTACAACGTGGCGCGCGAGGTGGTCAGCGGGCGCGGCGCGGTGGTGGGCGCGGGGCTGAACCGCCTCTTCCAGACGGCGCTCGCCACCGGCGGGCGGGTGCGCAGCGAGACGGCGCTGGGCATGGGCGCGGCCTCCGTCGCCTCGGCGGCGGTGGAGCTGGCGAAGAAGATCTTCGGCTCGCTCAAGGGCCGGCAGGTGCTGGTGCTGGGCGCCGGCGAGATCAGCGAGGCGACGCTGGAGTGCCTGCGCGCCGAGGGCGTGCACGAGCCGGTCGTCGCCAGCCGCACGCTGGAGCGCGCCGCCCGCGCCGCCGAGCGTTGGGGCGGCCGCGCGATCCCGTTCGATGAGGTCTACACCAGCATGGCGACGGCAGACATCGTCGTCGGCTCCACCGCCGCGCCGCACCCGGTGCTCACGCTGGAGCAGTTCCGGCGGGTCTTCCCGCGCGGCACCCCCCGCCCGCTGTGCATCATCGACATCGCCATTCCCCGCGACGCGGAGCCCGCGCTGGGCCACGAGCCGGGTGTCTTCCTCTACAACGTGGACGACCTGCGGCAGATCGTCGACAGCAGCCTGGAGCGGCGCCGTGCCGAGCTGCCGCGCGCCGAGACGATCATCGCCGAGGGCGTGGCCGAGTTCTGGAGCTGGTACACCGCGCTCGCGGTGGTGCCGACCATCCAGGAGCTGCGCGGCCACGGCGAAGCGCTGCGGCAGGCCGAGCTGGCGAAGCTCTCGCGCCGGCTGACGCACCTGGCGCCGCACGACCGCGAGGCGATCGACCAGATGACGCGCAGCCTGTTGAACAAGCTGCTGCACGCACCCACGGTGCGCCTGCGCGAGGCCGCCGGCAACGGCCGCGGCACCACGGTGCTCGACACCGTGCGCTACCTCTTCGAGCTGGACCACGCCGAGACGGCGGACAAGGATCATTGACGGGCTGGGCGAGGTATAGGCCAGACCCCCGACCCCTCCCGGGCCGCGGGGTCGCTTCTTCTTCCACCGAGCGCAAGGGTCGGGCAGGCTGATGATGGCGCAGGCCACAGGGGCAGAGGGCGCAGCGGAGTTCGCGACCGCCTGGCAGATGATCGTGGAGGGGACGGTCAGCACGCAGCTCATCATCGGGCTGCTGGCGCTCTTTTCGCTGGTGACCTGGGCGTTGATCGTCTGGAAGTTCGTGCAGTTCCGGCGCATGCACGCGCAGGCGCAGCACTTCCTGGTGGGCGTGGAGCAGGCCGCGCGCCTGGAGGAGGCGCAGGTGCTGCTGCGCTCCGCGCCGGACTCGCCGTTCACCCGGGTCTTCGAGCGCGGGCTGACGTTCTTCTCCGAGCTGCGCCCCGGCGCGCTGCGCGAGGCCACCCAGTCGCGCGGCCTGACGCCGGCGCAGCTCGAAGTGCTGCGCCTGGTGCTGGAGAAGGAGGAGGGCGAGGAGCGCGACGAGCTGGCGCTCGGCATCCAGTGGCTGGCGATCTTCGCCACCGTCTCGCCGCTGCTGGGCCTGCTGGGCACGGTGCTGGGCGTGATGAACGCGTTCATCGGCGTGGCGCAGTCGGGCAACTCCAACATCGGCTCGGTGGCGCCGGGCATCGCCGAGGCGCTGGTGACCACGGTGGCCGGGCTGGTGGTGGCGATCCCGGCGGCGATGGCCTACAACTACTTCGTCGGCCGGCTCAACCTCTTCGTGGGCGACCTGGAGGGCTTCTCCAGCGAGTTCATCGGCTCGCTGGCGCGCGAGGGCAAGATCTGATGCCCCGGCGGCGCACGCGCTCGGGCGACCTGCCGACGGCGGCGGAGATCAACGTCACCTCGCTGGTGGACGTGGCGTTCACGCTGCTGGTCATCTTCCTCATCACCGCGCCGATCCTGCAGGGCGGGGTGGAGGTGCGGCTGCCGCGCGCGCAGGCCGCGCCGCTGACCGCGCCGGACGACGGGCTGGTGGTCAGCATCGACCGCACGGGGCAGCTCTTCGTGGGCGAGGCGCCGGTCACCTGGGCGGAGTTCAACGACGCGTTCCCGCGCATCGTGCGCGAGCGCGGCGTCGGCAACGTCTACCTGCGCGCCGACGAGGGCGTGCCCTACGGCCAGGTGCTGCGCGTGCTGGGGCGGATGAAGGCGCTGGACGTGGCGAGCGTCGGCCTGGTGGCCGAGCCCGAGGAGGAATAATGAGGCGCGCGCGGCGGCGGCGCGGGCCGTTCGGCCGGGCGCTGCTGGCGTCCGTGCTGCTGCACGCCCTGCTGACCGCGCTGGCGTGGGCGGGCGCGGTGCGCGCGGCGCACCTGCCGAAGACGCGCGTCTACGCCGTCGACATCGTCTCGCCGCCGCCGCAGGCGCTGGGGCAGCCGTCGCTCGGCGGGCCCGTCGGCGACCCGGCGCCCGAGGCGCCGCCGCCGGAGCCCGAGCCCCCCCAGCCGGAGCCGCCGGCCGCCGAGCCGGTGCCGCCCGCTCCGAAGCCGGAGGCCGCGAAGCCGAAGCCCACGCCGCCCGCGCCGGAGGCGAGGAAGCCGGCGGTCAGCAAGCCGCTGACCCCGCCCAAGCCCGCGGCCGAGAAGCCGGCGGAGCCGAAGCCGCCCGCCCGGAAGCCGGCCGGCGGTGGCGGGGCAGCGGGGAGCGGCGCCGGCTCCTCCACCGGGCGCAATCCGGACGCGAAGTCGGCCGGCGGCGACGGGCTGAACGTGCGCATCGAGGGCGAAGCGTTCTCGGACCCGGCGTACCTGAGCAACATCATCCGGCAGCTCCACCGCTACTTTCGGCCGCCGGCCAGCGCGCGGCGCGAAGTGGCCGAGGTCTACTTCTGGATCAACCGCGACGGCTCGGTCGCCGACATCCGGCTGGTGCGCCGCTCGGGCAACCGCGTTTTCGACCTGGCGGCGATGGAGGCCGTCGAGCAGGCCGGGCTCGACAAGGCGTTTGGGCCGCTGCCCCGCGCCTATCCCGCCGACCGCCTGCCGATCTCCTTCGAGTTCGAGCCGGCGCGGTAGGATTCAGGGGTCAGGGGTCGGGGATCGGGGGTCGGGGGAACTGCAACGGCAACCCCCTGATCCCTGCAGTTGAAGTAGCAGCTCCCTGACCCCCGACCCCTGACCCCCGACCCCTGACCAGGAGTGCATGCTGATGCGAAAGCTGATGTGGCTGGTGCTGGTGCTGGGCCTGCTGCCGCGGGCGCTGGCGGCGCAGGAGGAAGGTGTGCGGCTGCGGCTGCTCTACCAGCCGCAGTACCAGCCGGGGCTGGTGGTGCTGCCGTTCACGGCCGCCGGCGCCGACGCGGCGGCGGCGGGCACGGCGCACGCCATCGTGCGGCAGGACCTCGACTACAGCGACCGCTTCCAGCTCAAGGAGGGCACGCTGCGGCCGGGCGAGCCGTTCAACGCCCGACTCTGGAAGGAGCGCGGTGCGGACTGGGTGGTGCGCGGCGAGCTGCGCCCGCGCCCGGGCGGGCTCACGCTGAAGCTCAGCCTGCACGACGTGGTCTACGGGCAGCTCAAGGGCGAGGGCGAGTTCGAGCTGCCGCCGCCGGGCGCGCCGGGCTTCCGCATGGCGGTGCACGCCGCCTCCGACGAGCTGGTGCGCTGGGCGACCGGCGAGCCGGGCGCCGCGGCCACCCGCATCGCCTTCGTCATGCAGGGCCGCGGCTCCAAGGAGCTCTACCTGGTCGACTACGACGGCGAGAACCTGCAGCGGCTGACCAACGACGGCTCCATCGCGCTCTCGCCGGCCTGGTCGCCGGACGGGCGCAAGCTCGCCTACACCTCGTTCAAGAACGGCACGCCCCGGCTCTACGAGCGCGACCTCGCCGGCGGGCGCGAGCGCGTCCTCTCCGACCGCGCGGGCATCAACATCACCCCGTCGTACTCGCCGGACGGGCGGCTGCTCGCCTTCGCCACCACGGTGGCCGACAACACCGAGGTCGCTACGCTCGACGTGCAGCGCAACTGCTGCCTGCAGCAGCACACGCGCGGCCGGCGCTACGACTCGCTCTCGCCCAGCTTCTCGCCCGACGGGCGGCGTTTCGCCTTCGTCTCCAACCGGCTGGGCGAGCCGCACGTCTTCGTGATGCCGGTCGGCGGCGGCGAGGCGCGGCTGGTCTCGGTTTACGTACACGGCAAGGGAGGCTACAATACCTCGCCGGAGTGGTCGCCGAAGGGGACGCACATCGTCTTCCACACGCGCATCGCCGGGCAGATGCAACTGGCGATCGTGGGCGCGGACGGCAGCAACCCGCGCCAGCTCACCAACTCGTACGCCAACGAGGACCCGAGCTGGGCGCCGAACGGGCGCCACGTCGTCTTCGCCTCGCCGGACCGCGACGGCGGCGGGCTCTTCGTACTGGACACGGTGAGCGGCCGGATCCGCTCCGTGCTGCGCGGCCGCGGCTACGGCCTGCCCGCCTGGTCGGGCCCGATGCTGCGGCTCCCGGCGCAGCGCCCCGCCCCGGTCGCCGCCGGCCGCTGAGGCCGTGCGGCGGGCGGGGCACGCAGGTGCGGGAGGCAGGACCTCGGTTTTCCCATCTCAACTCTCAGGTTCCGGATCAGGAGGAAGTGATGAAGCTCCGCCACGTCGCCATCCTGGCAGTCGTTGCCCTCTCGCTCGCCGCTTGCGGCCGGCGCCGCCCGGCTGCGCCCACGCCGACGCCCAACGCCGACAGCATCGCGGCCGCCGAGGCGGCGGCGCGCGCGCGCGCCGATTCCATCCGCCTGGCTGAGGAGGCCGCCCGCCAGGCTGCGGAGGCCGAGCGCGCGCGGGCGCTGGGGATCGAGCGGGCCCGTGCGGCGCTGACGGACATCGTCTTCTTCGACTTCGACAGCGACGCGCTCAGCGCCGAGGCGCAGGACCGGCTGCGCCTGAAGGCCGCGATCCTGAGCGCCAACCCGGTGCTGCAGCTCCGCGTGGAGGGCCATGCCGACGAGCGCGGCTCCACCGAGTACAACCTCGCGCTCGGCCAGCGCCGCGCCGAGTCGGTGCGCACCTTCCTGACCGGCTACGGCATCGCCGGCGAGCGCATCGGCACGCTCTCCTACGGCGAGGAGCGGCCGCGCGCGCAGGGCTCCGGCGAGGAGGCCTGGTCGCAGAACCGCCGCGCCGAGTTCGTGCCCACCGAGGGCGAGATCACCACGGTGCCGCCCGAGGTCCAGCAGTGAAGCTGACGCAGCTCGCGGTGCTGCTGCTCGGTGGCGCGCTCCTGACGGGGTGCGCCACCAAGCGCGACCTGCGCCGCCTGACGCTGGCGGTCGACTCGGTGCGCCTGGCGCACGACGCCCAGGTGCGCGAGCTGCAGCGGCAGAACCAACTGCTCCTGGACTCGCTGCGGGTGCAGAACGCCCGGCTGCGCGGCGACCTGCTCGCCCAGCTCCTGCAGATGGACCGGCAACTGGTACAGATCCAGGAGCTGACCGGCCAGGGGCAGCAGCGCATCAACGAACTGCGCGAGCAGTTGAGCGCCCGCGAGCAGGCGATGCGCAGCGCGCCGGCCGGCGCGCCCGGCGCTGGCGCGGAGGGCGATCCGCAGGAGATCTACGACGCGGCGCTCGCCAGCCTGCAGCGCGGCTCGTTCACCACGGCGCGCGCCGGCTTCGAGGACGTGGTGCGCAACTTCCCGCAGCACCCGCGGGCCGCCGACGCGCAGTTCCAGATCGGCGAGGCGTACGCGGGCGCGAAGGACGTGCCGAACGCGCTGACGGCGTACGCCCGCGTCGGCGAGCTGTACCCGAGCGCGCCGCGCGCGGCGACCGCACTGCTGCGCATGGCCACGCTGGAGCTGGAGCGCGGCAACCGCGACCGCGCGCGCACGCTCTTCTCGCAGCTCGTCACCGCCTACCCGCGCAGCCCCGAGGCGCCGCAGGCGCGCACGCAACTGCAGCGTCTTCGCGGCTAGGGGTCGGGGGTCGGGGAAACAGCGAGCCATGCGGCGTGGTACAAGTCTGCGCGAGCTGTTAGCTTGGGTGGATGCCGGAGCCGGTGGTCGGGGGGCTGGGCTGCCAGCTTCCGGCTGCCAGCTTCCGGCAACCCCCGGGGTTCGCCGGCAGCCGGTAGCTGGCAGCCTTCTTCCCTGACCCCCGACCCCTGAGCCATGCGCTGCCCGTACTGCCAGCACAGCGAGGACCGCGTCGTCGAATCGCGCAGCAGCCGGGAAGGGCGCGCGGTGCGGCGGCGGCGCGAGTGCCTGCGCTGCGCGCGGCGCTTCACGACGTACGAATACGTCGAGGAGCGGCCGCTGCAGGTGCGCAAGCGCGGCGGCGAGCTGGAGGCCTACGACCGGCGCAAGCTGCTGCACAGCGTGCAGCTCGCCTGCGTCAAGCGGCCGGTCGGCCCGGCGGAGATCGATACGCTGGTGGAAGACATCGAGCGCGCGCTGGACCAGAGCGACGACGACGCCGTGGAGAGCCGGCGGCTCGGCGAGCTGGTGATGCAGCGCCTCAAGGCGCTGGACCACATCGCCTACGTGCGCTTCGCCTCGGTCTATCGCAACTTCCAGGACCTCACGGAGTTCTACGAAGAGATCCGGGACCTGGACGCGCGTAAGCTGCAGACGGAGCTGCGCCGCTACCAGCAGGAGTTGCCGCTGGAGCCGCCGTCGTCGCCCGGCCCGGAGCCCGTGGCCCCGCCCGCGAGCATGGCGGCGAGCCCGGTCGCCGAGAAGTCGATCGCATGAAGCTCTTCGCGCCCCAGCACGGCGAGATGCCGTTCCTGGACCACCTGGAGGAGCTGCGCTGGCGGCTGATCTACAGCCTGATCGCGATCGTGCTCGGCGCGATCGTCGGCTTCTTCGTGGTCGACCACTTCAACGTGCTGGGCATCCTGATCCAGCCGATCGAGCCGTTCCTGCACGGCTCCAAGCTGAAGTACCTCAGCCCGACCGAGCCGTTCTTCCTGACGCTGAAGCTGGCGCTGCTCGTCGGGCTGCTGCTGGCGCTGCCGGTGGTCGTCTACCAGGTGTGGGCGTTCCTGGCCCCGGCATTGCTCCCGTCGGAGCGGCGGGTGATCGTCCCCAGCCTGTACTTCGGGCTGGCGCTCTTCCTGACCGGGGTGGCGATGGCGTACTACCTGGTGCTGCCGGTGACGCTGCGCTTCACCATGGGCTTCCAGACGGAGGCGCTGGAGCAGGCGATCGTCGTCGGCGAGTACCTCAGCGTGGTGACGCGCCTGCTGCTGGCGTTCGGCGTCGTCTTCGAGCTGCCGGTGGTGATCCTGATCCTCTCGGTGCTCGGCGTGGTGACGCCGGAGTTCCTGGCCGCCAAGCGGCGGCACGCGATCGTCGCGGTCACCATCCTGGCGTCGCTGCTGACGCCGGGCGACGTGCTGACCGCGACGGTGTTGATGATGGCCCCTTTGATCCTGCTGTACGAGATGAGCATTGTGTTGTCGCGGCTGGTCGCCCGCCGCCGGGTGAGCGCGAGCATGGCGGAGGGTGGCGCATGAAGACGGCCCGACGGTTCTCCCGGTTCGCGGCGTCCGCCTCGGCGGCCGTCGCGCTCGCGCTGCTGGCCGCCGCTCCGGCCGCCGCCCAGCAGCAGCCTCCGCGCCCCGCGGCTCGGCCGCCGGCCGCCGCGGACACCGCGCGTCCGGCGCGCCAGGTCGCGCCGCTCAGCCCCGCGGCCGACTCGCTGCTGCGCCGGCTGCGCGAGCTGCCGGGCTTCACACCGGTCGAGTACCAGGGCGACAGCGCCACCTTCCAGGGCGGCGAGCTGCGCCTGCAGGGCCAGGCGCAGGTCGAGCGGCAGGGCGACCGCCTCACCGCCGACCGCATCATCTACCAGCAGCAGGCCCGGCTGGTGCACGCCGCGGGCAACCCGACCGTCACCGGGCAGGCCGCCAGCGAGATCCAGGGCGACAGCCTGGTCTACGACTTCGAGCGCCGTCGCGCCACGGTGCTCAACGGCAAGACGACCTTCACCCAGAACGCCACCTGGCTGGTGCAGGGCAACGTCACCGCCGAGGGGCAGAGCCGCTTCTACACCACCACCGGCTGCTTCACCACCGACGACCGCTTCGGCGCCTGCGCCTTCCCCGACACCGCCGCGCAGCAGCCGCAGTACCACTTCGAGGCGGACCGCATCCTGATGGTCAAGGACAAGATCATCGTGGCGCGGCCGGCCCGGCTCTACTTCCGCAACGTGCCCGTCTTCTGGCTGCCGTTCATCGTGCAGAACCTGGAGCGCGGCCGGCGCAGCGGCATCCTGGTGCCGGAGCTCCGCCTCAACGACATCGTGCAGACCTCCAGCGGCCAGACGCGCGAGATCTCCAACATCGGCTTCTACTGGGCGGTCAACCAGTACATGAACGCCCAGATCAGCGGCGGCTGGCGCAGCGGCACCTACAAGCAGATGACCGGCGTGGTGGACTACCTCGTGCGCCGCCAGTTCCTGCAGGGCAACTTCGGCTTCCGCCAGTACTGGCGCGACCTGGGCGGCACGGAGTTCTCGCTGAACGCCAACAACCAGTGGCAGCCGACGGAGCGCACCAACCTGGGGATGAGCGCCACCTACGCGACCTCCTCGGACTTCGTGCGCCGCACCACCGTCGAGCCGGGCGAGGCTACGCAGAACCTGCGCTCCAGCTTCAACCTCACCCACCGCTTCGACTGGGGCAACGTGGCGCTGGGCGCGGACCGGCAGCAGTCGATCTCCAACGGCAGCGTGTCGATGACGCTGCCGAGCTTCAGCCTCAGCCCGAACCCGATCACGCTCTTCCGCTCCAGCGCGGCGGACCCGAGCTGGTACCACAACGGCAGCTTCACCGTGCGGGCGCGCGGCAGCCGGGCGCTCTCGCAGGCGGGCGATCCGCTGCAGAACCAGCGGCCGGGCCGCGACGAGCACCGCTTCGAGTTCTCCTCCGGCCAGGACCTGCAGTTCGGCGGGCTCAGCATCAGCTCGACACAGGCGCTGAACAGCAACACGCTGGGCGGGCTGCCGGCGTTCGACAGCGTCTCCGGCGGCACCGCGCCCGCCCTGCAGGAGCGCACCGCCGACCGCGGCAACTGGACGCTGAACACCAGCTACAGCATCCCGCTCATCGGCAACACGCGCGTCTCGCCGAGCCTGTCGTTCGGCCAGGAGTTCCGCCGCGACAGCCTGGTGCTGGTCGACACCGTCAGGGTGGACGGCGAACCGGTGGTCAACCGGGAGGTGCAGTACGAGCAGTTCGTCACCTCGCCGATGCGGATGAGCTTCGGCGCGTCGCTGAGCCCGGAGCTGTACGGTTTCTTCCCCGGCGTGGGTCCGTTCACCGCCATCCGGCACCGGCTCTCGCCGACGATCGGCTACAGCTACTCGCCGGCGCCGCAGCCGGACCGCCGCCAGCGCGCCATCTTCGGGCCGGGCGCCGGCCGCACGCAGAACGCGGTGACGCTCTCGCTGAACCAGTCGTTCGAGGCGAAGCTGCGCGCGCCGACGGAGCCCGATACCGCCACGGCCGACACCGCCGCGGGCGGCGAGCCGCGGCGCCGCCCGATGGACGCGCGCAAGGTCACGATCCTCAGCCTGCAGACCAGCGCCATCGCCTACGATTTCGAGCGCGCCTCGCGTGGCCTGAGCGGCCTGACCACGACGACGCTGAACAACACCATCGATTCCGACTACCTGCGCGGCCTGCGGCTGCAGTTCTCGCACGACCTCTTCGACCGCTCCGGCGTCACCAACCAGGAGGACAACGGCAGGTTCTCGCCGTTCCTGACCGGCGTCAGCACCGGCTTCCAGCTCGGGCCCGGCTCCGGCATCCTGCGCTTCCTGGGTATCGGCCGCGAGCGCGAGAGCCTGGCGGCCGCCAACGAGGGCGTGATCCCCGGCCAGGCGCCGCAGCAGAACCTGCTGAGCGGCGGCTCCACCTCGTTCACCGGCAACCAGCGCGCGGTGGGCGGCGGCACCTGGAACGCGAGCATCGACTACGTGCTGGTGCGCCAGCGGCCTCTGCGCACCACCGGCGAGGGCAGCCCTCTCAGCACGCGCGGGCTGGAGACGCAGAACATCCAGGCCAACCTCTCCTTCCCGCTCACGCCCAACTGGGGGCTGAACTGGAGCACCAACTACTCGGTGACCGACGGCCGCTTCGGGAACCACCGCCTCTCGCTGGTGCGCGACCTCTACCGCTGGCAGGCGAACTTCAACTTCACCCGCACCGAGAGCGGCAACACCTCGTTCGACTTCAGCGTGCGGCTCATCGACCTGCCGGACCTGAAGTTCGACTACCGCGAGAACAACATCGGCGCCGACGACCGCTCGGGTTTCTAGGCGGAACCTCGGCGGGAACGCGCCAGTACACACGGGCGGGGAGCGATCCCCGCCCGTGTCGTTTTTCCCGGCGCCCTGCCGCCGGTCACGCCCCATCTCCGGCCCCGTTATGCGATCCTCGCTTCTCACCCTCGGCGCGGCGCTGCTGCTGTTGAGCGCCTGCGACGAGGACGGTGTCTTCGTGGTCGACCCCGACCTCGACGCGCCGACCGACTTCACCGCGGAGTACCGCTGGCTGCTGGAGGGCTGGAGCGGCACGCAGCCGGTCGGCGACGCCTCGGTGCAGTTGAGCTGGTACGTGCCGCGCGACTGGAACGGCGAGCCGTTCCGCGTCTACAGCCGACGCAGCGGCGGCGGCAACTACCTCGCGACCGCGACCGTCACCTCCTGCGTGGCCGAGCGCTGCGTCTACAGCGACGTCAACGTCTCGCCCGGCCGCTCCTACGACTACTACGTCGTCCCGGTGGACGAGCGCAGCGGCGTGGAGGGCGAGCCGTCCGAGGCGCTGCGGGTAGCCGTACCCGGCTCCGGCCGCCCCGCCGCGCCCGCCGCGCCGCTCGCCGTCTCGCTCGACGACGCCGTCTTCCTCGACTGGCAGGCGACCGGCGCACAGCGCTACCTGGTCTTCGTGGAGTCGCAGGGCCGCGACCCTGACGACCTCTTCTCCATCGGCGAGACCGACGGCAGCGGCTTCCTGGACCTGCGCGCCGTCAACGGCACGCGCTACCACTACAGCGTCGCCGCCGTCGACACGCTCGGACACGTCAGCGACCGCAGCGCGCTGGCCACCGCGAACCCGCGGCCGGACGCGCACGGCGAGCTGGTCTACGCTTTCGCCGACCTCGCGGCGCAGAGCGGCTTCCGCTTCCCGCAGAGCGGCCGCACCGGCGTCGTCTCCGGCAGCGCGGCGGACGCGCACTGGCGGCTGGAGTCCGTGGGCGGCACGCTGAGCCTGGTGCCGCTGAACGGCTCGGCGGTGACGCCGGGCACGCTCACCAGCGCGCTGACCTGCGGCCCCGGCAGCGACCCGGAGTGCGTCTCCGTGAACCGCGCGCCGGCCACCGGCTACCAGACCACGCCGGTGCCGCTCGACGCCGAGTACACCTACGTGCTGCGCGTGCGCGGCAGCGACGGCCGCACTCGCCACGCGAAGGTGCGCGTGCAACTGCTCGGCAGCGACCAGCAGGGCCGCCGCCTGATGATCTTCGACTGGGCCTACCAGCTCACGCCCGACGAGCCGAGCCTGAATGTAGGGCGGTAGCAGGGGTCGGCGATGGGGCTGCCGGCTACCGGCTGCCGGCTACCGGCTACACCTGAGGTTCGCCGGAAGCCGGCAGCCGGTAGCCGGCAGCCCCGGGGTGGCGTGGGAGGGCGGCGGCGGCGTATTATCCGCCAGGCCGTCCGGTCCCCTCTCGCTATGCCCGCCCATGCCGCAGCCCATCGTCCTCGACGGCGACACCCTCAGCCTGGAAGACCTGGAGCGGGTGGCGCGGCACGACGCCGCGGTCGCGCTCGACGCGGCGGCCGGCGAGCGGGTGCGGCGCGCGCGGGCGGTGGTGGAGCGCGCGGTGGAGGAGGGGCGCGTCGTCTACGGCGTGACCACCGGCTTCGGGCGGCTGGCCGAGGTCGCCATCCCGCTCGACCACCTGGAGGAGCTGCAGCTCAACCTGATCCGCAGCCACGCCTGCGGGGTCGGCGAGCCGCTGCCGCGCGACGAGGTGCGCGCCGTCACGCTGCTGAGGGCCAACGTGCTGGCGAAGGGCTTCTCGGGGGTGCGGCCGGTGGTGATCGAGCGGCTGCTGGCGCTGCTGAACCGCGGCGTGCACCCGGTGCTCCCGGAGCAGGGCTCGGTCGGCGCCTCGGGCGACCTGGCGCCGCTCTCGCACCTGGCACTGGTGCTCGTCGGCGAGGGCGAGGCCGAGCACCGCGGCGAGCGGCTGAGCGGCGCCGAGGCACTGCGCCGCGCGGAGATCGAGCCGCTGGTGCTGCAGGCGAAGGAGGGGCTGGCTCTCAACAACGGCACGCAGGTGATGACCGGCATCGGCGCGCTGGCGCTGCTGGGCGCCGAGCGCGCCGCCGCCACCGCCGACGTGGCCGGCGCGATGAGCCTGGAGGGCCTGCGCGGTACGCCCGACGCCTTCCACCCGGCCATCCAGCGCGCGCGCCCGCACCCGGGCCAGCAGGCGAGCGCCGAGCGGCTGCGCGCGCTGCTCGCCGAGAGCGAGATCCGCGAATCGCACCGCCACGACGACCCGCGCGTGCAGGACGCGTACGCGCTGCGCTGCATGCCGCAGGTGCACGGCGCCGCGCGCAACGCCTTCGCCTACGTGCGCTCCGTGCTGGAGGTGGAGGCCAACAGCGCCACCGACAACCCGCTCATCTTCCCCGACGAGGGCGAGGGGGGGCTGGTGCTCTCCGGCGGCAACTTCCACGGCCAGCCCGTCGCGCAGGCGCTGGACGTGCTCGCGCTGGCGATGGCCGACCTCGCCTCCGTCAGCGAGCGCCGCATCGAGCGCCTCGTCAACCCCGACCTCTCGGACCTGCCCGCCTTCCTCACCCGCGAGCCCGGGCTGCACTCCGGCTTCATGATCGCGCAGATTACCGCCGCCGCGCTCGCCAGCGAGTGCAAGGTGCTCGCGCACCCGGCGAGCGTCGACTCGATCCCGACCGGCGCCAACAAGGAGGACCACGTCTCCATGGGCGCACACGCCGCGCGCAAGGCGCGGCAGGTGCTGCGCAACCTGGAGACGGTGCTCGGCATCGAGCTGCTCTGCGCGGCGCAGGCGCTGGAGTTCCTGAAGCCGCTGCGGCCGGGCGTCGGCGTGGAGCGCGCCTATCGGCTGCTGCGCGAGACGGTGCCCGCCCTGGAGCGCGACCGCGTGCTGGCGCCGGAGATCGCCACGGCGGCGGCGCTGGTGCGCGCGGGTGCCTTCGCCGCGCTCTGAGCCGTTCCGCGCGCCCCGGCGCACGTGCATATTCCAGGCGTCACGCCGAACCAGGGGAACCGCCTATGTCCACCCAGCCCGCCCCCAAGCCGGCCGCCGCGCCGCCACCCGCCCGGCGCTGGAGCTACGCCGAGTTCGCCCGGCTGCCCGACGACGGCAACCGCTACGAGGTCATTGCCGGGGAGGTGTACATGACGCCCGCGCCACGCCCGATCCACCAGAAGGTCGCTACCCGCCTGGTTCTGCTGTTGGAGGCCTTCGTACAGGAGCACGGGCTCGGGGAGGTCTTCACGGGCCCGATCGACGTGCTCTTCGGCGAGGGCGACTACTTGGAGCCCGATCTCGTCTTCGTGCGGGCTGAACGGCTCGGCACCGTCAGCGAGCGCGGCGTGGAGGCGCCGCCAGACCTTGTCGTGGAGGTGGCGTCTAGCTCCACAGCGCTGCGAGATCGCAATCTCAAGCGCGAGCGCTACACCTGGTTCGGAGTGCCCGAGTACTGGATCGTCGATCCCGACGCCCGACACGTCGAGGTTTACCGCATGCTGCAGGACCCGCACACGCCGGAGATCGTGCGGGACGCGCTGGTCTGGCGGCTGGCTCCGGGTGCGCCGGAGCTGCGGATCGAGGTTCAGGAACTGGTACGCGGCTTCCACGTAGACACGTCCAGCGAGGCTGCCGCCGAGCCCGCGCCGGCAGATTCCGCGGCGACTCCAGTTGCCGGCGCAGAGCAGGACGGCGAGCATGCGTAACGAGTTCACCGCGATCATCGAGCGCGACGGTGACTGGTTCGTCGCCTACTGCCCGGAAATCCCTGGCGCCAACGGGCAGGGCAGGTCTCGCCAGGAGTGCCTGGACAGCCTGCGCGCGGCGATCAACCTCATCCTGGAAGACCGCCGCGAGGACGCACTGCGCGGCGTTCCGCGGGACGCGGAGCGGGTGGTTGTCACCGTGGAATGAAGCGCGGCGCGCTGCTCCGCCACCTGCGCCGACACGGCTGCTTCCTGAAGCGCGAGGGCGCGGCGCACTCGCTCTGGAGCAACCCGGCGACCGGCGCAGTCGAGGCGATCCCGCGCCACGTCGAGGTGCCGGACCTGCTGGCCCGGAAGATCTGCCGCAACCTCTCCGTGCCCGTGATCGGTGCCTGAAGCGTCATCCTCCTCCCCTCCACAATCCGTCCATGTCGACCCTGATCGAGCCGTCGAGCCCCACCCGCCCCGCGCTGCGCGCCCCGCGTGGTACGCAGCTCTCCTGTCGCGGCTGGCCGCAGGAGGCCGCGCTGCGCATGCTGCTCAACAATCTGGACCCCGAGGTCGCCGAGCGGCCGGAGGACCTGGTCGTCTACGGCGGCACCGGCCGCGCGGCGCGCTCGTGGGCGGCGGTGGACGCGATCGTCCGCACGCTGACGACGCTCGCCGACGACGAGACGCTGCTGGTGCAGAGCGGTAAGCCGGTGGCCGTCTTCCGCACGCACCGGGGCGCGCCGCGCGTGCTGCTGGCCAACAGCAACCTGGTGCCGCGCTGGGCGACGTGGGAGCACTTCCGCGCGCTGGAGCGCGAGGGGCTGACGATGTACGGCCAGATGACGGCCGGGAGCTGGATCTACATCGGCACGCAGGGCATCCTGCAGGGCACCTACGAGACGTTCGGCGCGGTGGCGCGGCAGCACTTCGGCGGCAGCCTGCGCGGCACCTGGACGCTGACCGGCGGCATGGGCGGCATGGGCGGCGCGCAGCCGCTGGCGGTCACGCTCAACGGCGGCGCCGTGCTCTGCGTGGACGTGGACCCCGCCCGCATCCGCCGGCGCGTGGACACGCGCTACTGCGACCGCATGACGGATAGCCTGGATGAAGCGCTCGCCTGGGTGCTGGGCGCGCGCGAGCGCGGCGAGCCGCTCTCGGTGGGGCTGGTAGGCAACTGCGCCGAGGTGCTGCCCGAGCTGCTCGGCCGCGGCGTGATCCCCGACGCGCTGACCGACCAGACCTCGGCGCACGACGCGCTCCACGGCTACGTGCCCGCCGGCCTCTCGCGGGCGGAGGCGGCCGAGCTGCGCACGGGCGACCCGCAGGAGTACGTGCGCCGCAGCATGGCCTCCATGCGCACGCACTGCAAGGCGATGGTGGCGATGATGCGCCGCGGGGCCGTGACCTTCGACTACGGCAACAACCTGCGTGGCCAGGCGAGGGACGCCGGCTACGCCGACGCGTTCGCCTTCCCCGGCTTCGTGCCGGCCTACGTGCGGCCGCTCTTCTGCGCGGGCAAGGGCCCCTTCCGCTGGGTCGCACTCTCGGGCGATCCCGCCGACATCTACCGCACCGACGAGCTGGTGCTGGAGCTCTTCCCCGAGAACGAGCACCTGCGCCGCTGGATCACCGCGGCGCGCGAGAAGGTGCAGTTCCAGGGGCTGCCCGCGCGTATCTGCTGGCTGGGCCAGGGCGAGCGCGCGAAGTTCGGCGTCGCGCTGAACGACCTGGTTGCGAAGGGCGAGCTGAAGGCGCCGATCGTCATCGGCCGCGACCACCTGGACACCGGCAGCGTCGCCTCGCCGTTCCGCGAGACGGAGGCGATGAAGGACGGTAGCGACGCCGTCGCCGACTGGCCGATCCTCAACGCGTTGCTCAACGTCGCCAGCGGCGCGAGCTGGGTGAGCTTCCACCACGGCGGCGGGGTCGGCATCGGCAACAGCCTGCACGCCGGGCAGGTCATCGTCGCCGACGGCACGCCGGAGATGCGCGAGCGGTTGCAGCGCGTGCTCACCAACGATCCCGGCCTGGGCGTGGTGCGCCACGCCGACGCCGGCTACGACGAGGCGCTCGCGACCGCCGCGCGCGAGGGCATCCACCTGCCGATGCAGCGCGCGTAGCCCCGGTCCCCGGCAGGGTTGCGCAAACCTTGTACAGATGGTAAACTAGAGCGCGTAACCTGCGCGCATGGCGCCGCCGGCCGTCCCCCCTGGAACGACCTGGCCGATGTTGCTCGCCCTGCTTCCTCTCGCGCTCCTGCGGGCGCGCCTCTGCCATGCATTGCAGCAGGGCGGGCCGCTCCACGGCCGGATCGGGTCCCCGTATTTCGTACCGGACTGGCCGGCGCTGTACGCGCATGCCGAGCTGCGACCAGCCCAGCTCGCCGTGGTCGATCCGTATCATGGCGGCGGGCTGGACGTGGAGCGCATCGCCGGCTTCCGCCGGGCTTTCCCCTCCGTCGGTCTGCTCCCCTACAGCGGTGCGGCTGCGCCTGACCCGCGCGACCTGCTCCAGCTCGCCGCCGCCGGCGTGCACGGCGTGGTGGTGCGGGACCGCAACGACGACCCTACGTCGCTGCGGCAAGCGGTCGCCGATGCGCTCGCGCACTCGTTCATCGACGTGGTGCGGCGTGGGCTCGACGGCGTGATCCCGCCGGAGCTGCAGCCGCTGCTGCAAGCGCTGCTCGCCCGTGCAGACACGCGGATCACGCCGGCGCAGGCGGCACGCTTCGCCTTCAGCCACCCGAACACCGTCCGCAAGAGGCTGGAGGCCGCCGGGCTCCCCCCGCTGAACAAGCTGATCGTCTGGACGCGGCTGTTCCGCGCCGCGCACCTGCTCGGCGATCCGGGGCGCAGCGTGGAGAACGTCGCCTTCACGTTGGACTACGCCTCGGCGTCGGCGCTGCACGTGCAGGTTCAGCGCTACTTCTCCGCGAGTCCACGCGCGGTCATGGAGCGCGGAGGGCTTCCGTGGGCGCTGGCGGAGTTCCGCCGCCGGCACCTGGCGCAGCGCTGGGAGCTACACGCTCGCCGCCAGGTCTGACGCAAATCGGCGCGGGAGAGTTAGGGAATGGTTACGCAGCGTTAGGGTGCTGCGGTAGGGTAGAACGCATCATGGGGGTGAGCGCTCACCGGAGGACGTTCAGCTCTTCCACCCCCTCTCGCGGAGCAATCCATGCGACGCTCCCCTTCGCTGCACGCGCTGGCACTGCTCGCACTCGGCGCCGGCCTGCTGGCCGCCTGCCAGGACGCACCCACGGCGGCTCCCCTCGCGCCCGACGCCTCCCGCCTGGACAGCAGGGCGGCGAGCATGCTCCCGCTGCAGCCCAACGGACTGCGCTACCAGATCATCCGTCCGCGCGACTATGCGCGCTTCGGCATCCCTCCCGTCTCGGTCGAGGAGCTGATCGCCACCCGCAAACAGAAGAGCCCGCAGACGGTGTTCGTCTCCACGGATCGCTGCGAGACGCAGATCATCAAGGATCCGGAGTGCGAAGACACCTCGCCGCGGGCGATCTACGCCTTCGGCTCCCATGCCTCCGACCCGGTGGTGGTGGCGAGCGACTTCGACGGAGCGCCTGTGAAGCAGCTCACGCTGATGTCGTTCTCCGAAGCCTTTGAGAACGTGGCGTTCTTCACGCTGGACGCAAACTTCTACAGCGTCGGTGGCTGCGGTAACACGCCCGGGCGCTTCGACGGCAGTCACCAGTCGATGTACGGCCTGGGGCGGCTGGAGGCTTCCGTGTCGGGCCGCTGGCGCGGGGAGGTGCACTGGGCCGTGGGCGGTGTGCACTACTTCGAGGCAACCCCTGGTGCGCTCGGCACGAAAACCGAGTTCTCGTCCGACAGCGAGTGTGGTTAGAGGTAGATAGCCGCGACGGTGCGGGGCTCCCGCACCGTCGCCAGCGGGTTGTGAGGAGAGAACGCCGTCGTCGAAGACTGAACCGGGGGCCGACGATGTACACGAACGCGAACATCCGCATCGGTCTCGTGCTTCTGCTGCTCAGCGTGGGGTGCAGAGACACAGCGGTCGTGGATCCGCCTGGCGAGACGCCACCCGCCGAGCCGCCCGGGCCAGAGCCGAGCGACTGGTCACCGCCGGCGCGGATTCCGACACTGCCGGCGGCGGTGTACGGGACTCACCTCATCTCAAGCCTCGCGCTCGATGCCCTCGGTGGCCTGCACGCGGTGACGCTGGAGCAGTCTCGGGCGGGTGAGACGCGCGGGAAAGGCTTGCGAGTGGCGTACGTCCGCCGGGAGAACGGGAACTGGTCAGAGCCCGTCGGCATCGACACGACGGCGGCGGTTTCGGAGCTGCCGCGAGTGGTGGCCGGGCCGGACCGACAGATCCACGTGTTCTGGTACGAGAACCTCCGCCTGCCGGCGCAGCCTCGCACCGTCACCGACCTGCTGCAGCGCACCTGGGATGGCACGCGCTGGTCCGCGCCGACCAGCCTCTACCAGGAGACAGGTCGCTTCGGGATCGTGGCGTCCTCGCTCGCGGCTACCCTCGACGGGGGCGGGAGGATTCACGTCATTCACCACACCGACGGGCGCGGGTTCGGGCATCTGGTCCGTGGGCGGGATGGGTGGCTGCCCGCGAGCTACCTGAACCAGCCGGGTCCGTATGCGAGCTGGGTTCGCCGAGTCGGCGCGGGGGACCTGGAGTTGACCTGGATCGGGGGGATCATACCGCCCGGTGGCGGCTCGGCGCGCAGCGACGTGCTGACGCGCTCGTTGCGGGGCGCGGGCTGGACGCCCGCCGTCGAAGTCATGCGGGACCCGCTGAACTACTCCCACGCGCCGCAGATGGTGATCGACGCCACCGGTCTTCGGCACGTGGTGTGGCTGGAGGGCGCCAATGGGCAGTTGTCGCCCCGTGCCGTGCTGTACAGCACTTCGCGCGACGGGATCGCCTGGAGCCCGCCGACGGACATCACGCCGGCGGAGCGCGCGGGGCAGTGGCTCGCCTCGCCACGCCTGGTGGTGGACCGCAAGGACCGGCTGCACCTGGTGTTCTCGCGCTTCGAGTCGGATGCCGGCAACCCGGCGCACTTCTACATGCGCCGCGAGAACGGGGCATGGTCGCCGGCGCAGCGCCTCTTCGCCTCGCTCGGCGTGTCCAACACCGAGATCGAGATCGCCTTCGACGGCCGGGACACCATCCACGCCGTCTGGCGCAGCGGCGACGGCAACTTCTACTCCTCCACCCTGGACGTCTCCCGCTGAGGCGGCCGCCCCCGAGACGGAGAAGAGAGCCATGGCCGAGAGTACCCGTTCCACCCTCCGGGCCCGCTGGCTGGGTGTGCTCGCGCTGGCGGTCGCCGCGGGCTGCGACACCCCCACCGCGCCGCCCGTCGCGGAGCCGGAGCCGGCCCCCGCACCGGCCGTGACGGCGCCCGATCCGTTCGCCGGTGCGCGCGCGTCGGTCCGGTTCGTGGTGCGCAGCGGCACCGCCGCGTTCTCGCTGGCCGGCGAGGGGCGCGCGTCCCGGATGCGGTACCGCGTCACCCAGTCCGGCGGCTACAGCGACGGCAGCGGAGGCGTGATTCGCTACACGACCAACGACTCCATCGACATGGTGCTCCTGAGCGCCACGGTGGAGGGTGTGCCGGGCGGGCTGGTGCTGTGGATCCCGGGGGTGCCGCCGCGGGAGGGCAGCTACACCGTGCGCGCGCTCACCGCGCGCCCGCCGTTTCGCCTCGCGGAGCACTTCCGCGCGGACTACGTACCCGCAGGGTGCGTCCGCATCTACGTCGCGCAGGCGGGGACGCTGACGGTGACGCGCTCCGCGGACGGGGAGCTGGAGGGGAGCTTCCAGGTGGAGATGAGTGCGCCGGGGAGCATCTTCGTCGGCGTGCCCTGTGGCACGCCCACCTTCGATTTGCGGGCGCTGGGGCCGGTCGTCCGGGTGGAAGGGACGTTCCGGGTGAGCCGCCCGTAGGCGGTTGGCATCGCGGACAGCGACTTCGGCCGGCAACGCGGCAGCGCGAGCAGGGGCGGGCACCGAGTGCCCGCCCCTGCTCGCGCTGCCGCTCGGGGGGTGCGCCCTCCCGGCCGGGGGAGCCGTGAGTGTGTACGGGTGCCGGCCCCGCGCCGCGGCTATCGAACCCTTCCGCTGCAGCGATGCTCTCGGGCCGCACGGAGCGGCGATCTGCCCCGCCCGCGCGCGCGTCCATCCCCTCCTCCCCAGCGACCGCCCCTGCCCGGTTGCCGGGGCGCGCGCGCGGCGGTATCGTCGCGGCAGCCGGCACGCAGCGCATCCTGCACCGCCGGGGCTTGCCGGCCGGCGCTTCGCGCTGCCGGCCGGCAAAGGATCTCGTGCCCGACACCATGCCGCCTCCCGACCGTCACGCCTCCCCACCCGCCGCCCTGGCCCCGGCGCCGGCCGAGCAGCGCAGCACACCACGTGGCGCGCGCTGGCTCAAGCGTGCCGGCTGGGGCGTGCTGGCGGCGTTCGTCGGGCTGCAGCTCTTCGGCTCGCTCTCGCGCTACGTCTTCGCGCCGCCGCCGGAGTTCGCGGCTGTGGGGCTGGGCTGGCGGCTGGCGGTGGCGCTCCTGGAGAGCGCCACCGACCTGCTGATGCCCGGCGCGAGCCTCTACCTCGGGCTGCGCTACCCGCTGGAGCGGCGGCGGTGGAGGCGGCGGCTGCCGCGGTATGCGTTGACGCTGGCCGGGCTGATGGCGCTGATCGTCGTCGCCGACCTGACGTACCTGCACGCCGTCGGCGGGAGCCGTCACTCGCTGGCCGGGGTGCTCCGGCTCCAGCCGCTCGTCTTCGCGGTCTTCGCCGGCGCGGGTCATGGGGTGCATGCCTTGCTCGCGCGCCGGCGCGAGCGGCTGGCCGCGCTGCAGTTGGGGGCGCAGTTGGCCGAGGCCGAGTCGCAGCGGACGCTGGCGGAGCTGCGCGCGCTGCGCGCGAGCATCAGCCCGCGGGTGCTCTTCGACGCGCTCGGCGCGATCGGCGCGCGCATCCCCCACGACGCGGCCGGCGCGAACCGCCTGCTGGTGCGGCTGAGCGAGCTGCTGCGCCACGTGCTCGGCGTGCGCGACGCGGCGAGCGCACCGCTGGAGGACGAACTGCGCGCGCTGCAGGCCGTGGTCGAGCTGCAGGCGGCGGCGCTGGGCTCGGCGGCCGAGCTGGAGGTGGAGGCGGAGGCCGCCGCGCTGGAGCTGCCGATGCCGCGCCTGCTGCTGGAGCAGCTCGCGGTAGCGAGCTTCACCGCGCTCCAGGGGGGCCGCCCGGCTCGCGTCTCGGTGTCGGCGGCGCTCCGCGGGCGGCGGCTGCGGCTGCGTTTCCGGCTGGATCTCGACCTGCCGGCCGCCTCGTGGCGTGCGGCCCCGCTGCCGGAGAGCGACGACTGGCGGCGCGCGGGGGAACGCGCCCGCACGCTCGGCGCGGAGCTGGAGCTGGAGCCGAGCGCGGCGGAGCGAATCGCCTGGACGCTCCTTCTCCCGCTGGCGCCGGTGGTGGAGCCGGCGTCGGCTGCCGCACCCGGCCCGCCGTCGGAGCTGCACGCGCCCCCGGCCGCCGCGCCGGCCGGGGGCGTCGCGGAGGGCGGGCGCTGGGTCTACCTGCTGCCGCTGGGGTTCTTCGTCGTCTTCTGGCTCGCGCTCTACTCGCCGACCGGCATGCTGGTGAGCCCGACGGTGGCCCGGCCGCGGCTGGCGGCGGTCGTCCTGCCGACGGCGATGGCGGGGCTGTGGAGCGTCATCCTGCTGCTCGCGTTCTGGTTGACGCGCCGCGCGCCGCTGTGGGCGCCCTGGCGACCCGGCCGGGTGACGGCGCACCTGGGCGGCGCGCTGCTGAGTGGGCTGCTGACGCTGACGATGCGGCTGCTGCCGCCCGCGGTGCTCGGCGCGCCCTCGGCGCAGCCGCGGCCGTGGTACGGCCGGGTGCTCGCGTACGCGCTCATCTACCTGATCCTGGTCAGCCTGGCGCACGCGGTGGAATACGCCCGCGGCGCGGCGGCACGCGAGCGCGCCACGCTGCAGTTGCGCGCGCGGCTGGCCCGCGCGCAGCAGGCGCGCGCCGAGGCCGAGCTGCGCGCGCTGGACATGGAGCTGAACCCGCACTTCCTCTTCAACGCGCTCCACTCCGTCTCCGCGCTGCTCTACTCCGACGCCGCCGCCGCGCGCGAGATGCTGGCCCGGCTGGAGCGGCTGCTGCAGTGGGAGATGGCGCCCGCGCCCACGCCCCGGGCCCGGCTCGCCGACGAGCTGGAGCTGATCCGCCTCTACCTCGCCATCGAGCAGGTGCGCTTCGGCGAGCGGCTGCGCGTCGTCTGGGAGGTCGCGCCCGAGGCGCTCGACGCCGAGGTGCCGCGCCTGGTGCTGCAGCCGCTGGTGGAGAACGCGATCAAGCACGCCGCCGCGCCGCGCGCCGCGACCTGCACGCTGTGGATCGGCGCGCGGCCGAGTGGCGACGACCTGCGGCTGGAGGTGCGCGACGACGGGCCCGGCCTCTCCGCGAACGGCCGGCGCAGCGCGGGCCAGGGCATCGGCCTGGCGAACACGCGCGAGCGCCTGGCGCACCTCTTCGGCGAGGCCGCGCGCGTGGAGCTGACCTCGCTGCCCGAGGGCGGCGTGCGCGCGGCGCTCACCTTCCCGCTCCGCCGCGCCCCGGCGGAGCCCGCACTCCCCGCGACCCGCTGAGGACCCGGCACCCGTGAAGATCCGCACGTTGATCGTCGACGACGAGCCGCTCGCGCGGCAGCGCATCCGCACCCTGCTGCAGCAGACGCCGGACGTGGAGATCGTCGGCGAGGCGGCCGACGGCATGGAGGCGCTCGTCGCCCTCGCCGCGCTGCGCCCGGACCTGCTCTTCCTCGACGTGCAGATGCCGGAGCTGGACGGCTTCGGCGTGCTCGCCGAGCTGGACGCCGAGCACGCGCCGGCGGTCGTCTTCGTCACCGCCTTCGATCAGTACGCGCTGCGCGCCTTCGAGGTGCACGCGCTCGACTACCTGCTCAAGCCCTTCGAGGACGCCCGCTTCCACGAGGCGCTGGAGCGCGTGCGCGAGCACCTGGCGGACGACGACCCGGCGCTGCGCGAGCGGCTCGCGCGCCTGCTGGAGGAGCTGCGTACGCGCGAGCCGCGTTATGCCGAGCGCGTCGTCATCCGCCGCGGCGCGCAGTACGTCTTCCAGCCCGTCGAGGAGATCGACTGGGTAGAGGCGGACGGCAACTACGTGCGCCTGCACGTCGGCGCCAAGACGCACCTGCTGCGCAAGACGATGGCGCAGATGGAGGCGATGCTCGACCCCGCCTGCTTCGTGCGGCTGCACCGCTCCAGCATCATCAGCCTGCGGCGCATCCGCGCCATCGAGCCGCTCTTCAGCGGCGAGTACACCGTGCTGCTCTCCGACGGCACCACGCTACCCACCAGCCGCAGCTACCGCAGCGTCGTGCAGGCGCTGCTCAGCGGTGCCGGGTGACGGTCAGGATTCGGGATTCAGGGGAAAGCGGCTACCAGCTACCAGCTACCGGCTGCCAGCGAACCCCGGTGTTGCCGGAAGCTGGAAGCCGGTAGCCGGCAGCCTCTTCCCCGGATCCCGAATCCTTGACGTATTGTTGTATCGATTGTACAATCCCGTCCATGAACCCACCGGGGCGTCGCCAGGAGAAGGTCAATACCGCGCCCGCGCTCCACAACCGGATCGCGGTGCTGCGCGCCGAGCGTGGGCTCTCGCGGCAGGCGCTGGCCGACGCGCTGGAGGTCAACTACCAGACGATCGGCTACATCGAGCGCGGCGACTACAACCCGAGCCTCGAGCTGGCATTTCGCATCAGCGAGGTCTTCGGGGTGCCGATCGAGGCGATCTTCTCGCGCCAGCCGTTCCGGCCGATGAGCGAACAGCTCTATGCCGGGAGCCCCACCCCCCAGCCGGAGTCCCCCCGATGATAGCGATGCAGCGCAGGCGGTCGGCGTTCGCGCGGTTCGCCAGCCGGGCCTGGCGACGCCGGCTGGTGGTGGGCGCGTATGCCGGCTACCTGGCGTACCTGGCGGCGCTGGCAGTGAGCCACGTGGATGCGACGCACGCCTGGTTCCACGTGCTGCGCCCGGCGCTCTTCGGCCTGGTGGCCGGCTGCTACTTCGTGCTGCATCGGGTGACGCGCGAGACGGCGCTGCGGCCGGACTGGGCGCTGGACGAGCGGGAAAACCGGGCGCGCGCGGACGCCTACCGCACGGCGTACCGGATCCTCGCCGCCGTGCTGGTGCCGCCGATTGCCTACACGCTCGTCGCGGTGGATTACCCGGCCCGGCTGCTGGCGCCGGTGCCGCGTGAGGTGCTCTCCGAGGCGTTCATCTTCCTGGTGCTGCTGATGCTCACGCTGCCCACCACCGTGCTGGCGTGGACCGAGCCGGACCCGCTCCCCGAGCTGGACGACGAGCGGGAACCGGCGGTGCCCGCCGAGCCCCTGGCCTTCCACTCGCCCACCCCGTGAGGCACGCCATGCTGTACCGCCTGCTGCCGAAGGGCACGCTCAGCTTCGTCGGCGCCGTCGCGCTGTTCTTCGCGCTCCAGATGCTCGCCAACTGGAGCTGCTTCATGGAGGGCTTCCGCGACGGCTGGAACGACGTCAACGACGGGTGCCAGGCCTGCGAGGCGCCCGGGCCTTCGCGCTAACTGTTGCGCTCACGAACGCCGACACTTCCGGTGTGCGGGGCTGTGCGCGCGGCGTGGGCTGACCACCGCGCGCCGCACGCGCCCCCCCGCGGCCCCCTGTGGGTCCATGCCGGGAGGCGATGTCGCCTCCGTCCACCACCCCAAGGCCTCCGACCATGCACCTCGAAATCCGCCACCTCTCCAAGACCTACCCCAACGGCGTGCGCGCGCTGGACGACGTCTCGCTCACCATCCCGCCGGGGATGTTTGGGCTGCTGGGGCCGAACGGCGCGGGCAAGAGCACGCTGATGCGCACGCTCGCCACGCTGCAGGAGGCCGACAGCGGCAGTGCGACGCTCGGCGAGCTCGACGTGCTGCGCGAGCCCGACGCGGTGCGCCGCACGCTCGGCTACCTGCCGCAGGAGTTCGGCGTCTACCCCAAGGTGGAGGCGGAGGAGCTGCTGGAGCACTTCGCGGTGCTGAAGGGCATCGTGAACCGGCGCGAGCGCCGCCAGACGGTGGCCGCGCTGCTCAGGCAGACGAACCTCTGGGAGCACCGCCGCCAGAAGCTCGGCGGCTACTCCGGCGGCATGCGGCAGCGCTTCGGCATCGCGGTGGCGCTGCTGGGCAACCCGAAGCTCATCATCGTCGACGAGCCGACCGCCGGGCTGGACCCCGCCGAGCGCGTGCGCTTCCTCAACCTGCTCAGCGAGCTGGGCGAGAACAGCGTCGTCATCCTCAGCACGCACATCGTGGAGGACGTCAGCGAGCTGTGCAGCCGCATGGCGATCATCGACCAGGGCAAGATCCTGATGGAGGCCGAGCCGCTGCGCGCGATCGAGGAGCTGAAGGGCCGCATCTGGAAGAAGGTCATCGCGCGCGACGAGCTGAGCGCCTACGAGCGCGACTTCCGCGTGATCTCCACCAAGCTGCTCGCCGGCCGGCTGCTGATCCACGCCTATGGCGACGCGCAGCCCGACGCCAGCTTCGACGCGGTCGACCCCGACCTGGAGGACGTCTACTTCACCATGATGGCCGGCCGGCACAGCGCCGAGGCGTCGCTCTCGGGCGCGGAGGCGGCGTCGTGATGCGCTTCCGCGAGATCGTGCGCTTCGAGCTGCGCTACGCGCGCGGCCGCCTCTCCACGTGGGTCTATGCCGCGCTGTTCTTCACCGGCACGGGGCTGGTGGTGGCGGTGCTGGCGGGCGCGTTCGGCACACCGGGGCTGAACGAGCGCGAGCTGATCAACTCGCCGCAGAACGTCGCCGGCATCCTGGCCGTGCTGAACCTGCTGCAGATGATCGTGGCCGCGGCCATCTTCGGCGGCGCGGCGCAGCGCGACTACGAGGTGGGCATCTTCCCGCTCTTCTTCAGCACGCCCACCGCGCGCGCCAGCTACTTCTTCGGGCGCTTCCTCGGCGCGCTGCTGGTGAACCTGGGCATCGCGCTGGCGGCGGTGCTGGCGGTGCTGGTGACGGTGGCGATGCCGTTCATCGACGCGGAGCGCGTGGCGCCGTTCCGGCTGCTGGCCTACCTGCAGCCGCTGCTGCTCTTCACGCTGCCCAACCTGCTCATCGTCGGCGCCGTCTTCTTCTCGCTGGCGGCGCTGACGCGGCAGATGCTGGCGGTCTACGCCGGCAGCGTGGGGCTGCTGGTGGCGTACTTCGCCTCGATGGAGTTCATCGGCGAGCTGGAGCAGCGCACGCTCGCCGCGCTGCTGGACCCGTTCGGCTTCCAGGCGGTGGACGTGGCGATCCGCTACTGGACGATCGCCGAGCAGAACACGCGCCTGCTGCCGACGGGCGGCGTGCTGCTGGGCAATCGCCTGCTCTGGCTGGGCGTGGGGCTGGCGGTGCTGGCGCTGGGCTACCGCTTCTTCCGCTTCGCCTACGCCGCGCCCGAGCGGCGGCGTCGGCGGGCGGCGGCGGAAGAGGCAAGAGAGGAGGCGCCCGCGCACCGGCCCGGCCAGCGGCTGCACCTGCCCGCCGTGCGGCGCGACTTCGGCTGGCGCACCGGCCTGGCGCAGTACCGCTCGCTCGCGCGCAGCGAGCTGAAGGGCATCGTCGCCAACGTCTACTTCCGCGCCATCGTCCTGACCGCGCTCATCTTCCTGGGCGTCTCGGCCTACAACGTCGGCAAGCTCTACGGCACCACCACCTACCCGCTGACCTACGTGGTGCTGGACGCGCTGGGCACCAACTTCACGCTCTTCCTGATGGTGCTCATCGCCTTCCAGTCCGGCGAGCTGGTCTGGCGCGACCGCGAGCGGCGCATCAGTGGCATCACCGACAGCACGCCGACACCCACCCGGGTCTGGTTCGCGGCGAAGTGGACGGCGCTGGTGGGGATGGTGGCGGTGCTGCTGGCGGTGGTGATGCTCTTCGGCATCGCCACCCAGCTCGCCCGCGGTTTCACCGACATCGAGCTGGGGCTGTACCTGCAGGAGCTCTTCGGCGTCACGCTGCTGAACGCCGCGATCTGGTGCGTCTTCGCGCTCACCGTGCACGTCGTGGCCAACCACAAGTACCTGGGCCACCTGCTGGTCATCGGCTTCTTCGTCGGCGTCGGCTACCTGAGCTTCCTGGGCTTCGAGCACTCGCTCTACCGCTTCAACTCCGGCGGCGTGGGGATGTACTCGGACATGAACGGCTACGGCTACCGCGTGGGGCCGTACTTCGTCTACAAACTGTACTGGGGCTTCGGCGCCGTGCTGCTGGCGGTGCTGGCGAACCTGCTGTGGGTGCGCGGCAGCGAGGCGCACCTGCGGGTGCGCTGGCCGCTGGCCGAGCGGCGCTTCCGCGGCGCGCTGCGGCGCACCGCGGCGGTGGCTTCGCTCGGCTTCGTCGCGCTCGGCGGCTTCATCTTCTACAACACCAACGTCCTCAACGAGTACACCACCAGCAAGGCCCGGCGGAAGTTGCTCGCCGCGTACGAGAAGCAGTACAAGCGGTACGAGCACGTGCCGCAGCCGCGCGTGGTGGACGTGAACGTGCGCGTGGAGCTCTACCCCGAGACGGGCGACCTGCGCGTGGCCGGGCGCTACTGGCTGAAGAACCGCACGTCCGTGGCCATCGACTCGGTGCACCTGAACTTCCCGGGCACGGAGGGCGTCATCGAGCGGCTCGCCTTCGGCCGCCCCTCACGCCGCGTGCTGGACGACCGCGAGCTCGGCTACACCATCTGGCGGCTGCAGCCGGCGCTGGCGCCCGGCGACTCGGTGGCGCTCGACTTCCGCCTCGCCTATCTGCCGCGCGGCTTCGAGGATGGCGGCGCGCGCGGCGCGCTGATCCGCCCCAACGGCACCTTCCTCAACAACCGCGAGTTCCTGCCCAGCGTCGGCTATCTGGCGGACGTGGAGCTCTCCGGCGACCGCGAACGGAAGAAACAGGGGCTCGCGCCGAAGGAGCGCATGCCGCGCCCGGAGGACCCGCGCGCGCGGCAGGACAACTTCATCGCGCACGACGCCGACTGGATCCGCTTCCAGGCGACGCTCGGCACCAGCGCGGACCAGATCGCGGTCGCGCCCGGCTACCTGCAGCGCGAGTGGAGGGAGGGCGGGCGGCGCTACTTCCACTACCGCATGGATGCGCCGATGCTGCACTTCTACAGCATCAACTCCGCGCGCTACGCCGTGGCGCAGAGCCGCTGGCGCGATGTGGCGATCCAGGTCTTCCACCACCCGACGCACACCTACAACGTGCGCCGCATGATGGGCGCGGTGCAGCGCTCGCTGGACTACTACGCGGCGGCGTTCGGGCCCTACCAGCACCGGCAGGTGCGCATCCTGGAGTTCCCGCGCTACGCGCCGTTCGCGCAGTCGTTCGCCAACACCATCCCCTACTCCGAGGGCGTGGGCTTCATCGCTCGCGTGCGCGAGGACGAGGACGACGTCGACTACCCGTTCTACATCACGGCGCACGAGGTCGCGCACCAGTGGTGGGGGCACCAGGTGGTGGGCGCGGCGGCGGCGGGCACGCCGCTGCTCTCCGAGTCGCTCTCGGAGTACTCGGCGCTGATGGTGATGGAGCAGCGCTACGGGCCGCGGCAGATGCGCAAGTTCCTGAAGCACGTGCTCGACGAGTACCTGCAGGGCCGCACCTTCGAGAGCAAGCGCGAGACGCCGCTGCTCTACGCCGAGGGCCAGCAGTACGTGCACTACCAGAAGGGCGGGCTCGCGTTCTACGCGCTGCGCGACGCGTTGGGCGAGGAGCGGCTGAACGCGGCGTTGCGCGGCTACCTGCAGCGGGTGAAGTTCCAGCAGCCGCCGTACACCACCTCGCTGGAGCTGTACCGGCACCTGCAGGCCGCCACGCCGGACTCGCTGCGGCCGTTCCTGGCCGACCTCTTCGAGCGCATCACGCTCTACGAGAACCGCGTCACCCGCGCGCGCGCCACCCGCCGGCCGGACGGCCGCTACGCGGTGGAGCTGACCGTGGTGGGCCGGAAGGTCTATGCCGACAGCCTGGGCAACGAGACCGACGCGCCGCTGAACGAGTGGATCGACGTCGGCGTCTTCGCCGCGCCGCCCGCGGGACAGGACGAGACGGCCGCGCCGCTCTACCTGCGCAAGCACAAGCTGCGCAGCGGCGAGCAGACGATCCGCCTGCTGGTGGACCAGCAGCCCGTGCGCGCCGGCGTGGACCCGCTGCACAAGCTCATCGACCGCCACACCGACGACAACCTGCTGCGGGTGGAGGGCTGAAGCTGCCGGCTGCCAGCTACCGGCTGCCGGCAACACCGGGGGTTCGCCGGCAGCCGGTAGCTGGCAGCCGGCAGCCTACGGCATCACCGTCTTCGTGCTCACGCTCACGCCGAACGTCCCGACCCAGCCCTCGCGCGCGCCGCCGCCGAACTCGCCGTTGCTGTACTTGCCGACGCCCAGGTGCAGCACGCCGAGCGAGGCGCCGCCGGTCAGCAGCGTGCCGGACGCGGCGCCGCCCTGCAGGTTGGTGGCGTAGCCGGCGCGCAGCGTGACGAGCGGCAGCTTCTGCTGCACGCCGAGGTTGAGGCTGCGGTCCCACGCGGCGCCCAGCCGGCCGCCGGTGAGGTGGGCCTGGTAGCTGGCGGCGAGGTCGGTGTGCGACGGCAGCCGCCAGGCGCCGCCGAGCTGCAGCGTCGCGGGGAAGTACGCCTCGTCGTAGAGGCCCGGCAGCGTCTCGGCCACCGTGGCGGGCACCGCCGTGGCATCCAGCTCCTGCTCGCTGTTCTCGTAGCGGCTGAGCAGGTCCACCGGGTTGTCGACCGTGGTGAAGTCCGCACGGTTGAAGGTGATGCTGCGGTAGCGCAGCGTCTTGGTCCACTGCATCCGCGAGAAGGCGTTGCGCACCGCCGCGCTCAGGCTCAGCGCCGGCAGCGGCTGCAGCGCCAGGCCCACGTCCACGCCGTAGCCGCTGCCGCCGCGCGCCATCACGCTGACGTAGTCGACCTCCAGGTCTTCCGCCGGCAGGTCGTAGCGCGGCTCGAACATGCGCGACTGCAGCAGCGTGCCGCCGCGGTAGTAGTGCCCGGTCACGCCCACGCTGAGCGGCCCGACGGCGTGGCCGAAGCCGAGCGCGACGTCCCAGAACGAGGCGCGCCGGCCACTGGTGTTCTTCACCGCATAGTCGGTGCGGCCCTCGTCGTAGTCGTTGAGGATCAGGTCCACCAGGTCCTTGCTGACCGTGTGGTCGCCGATCATCGCGTACGCGACGCCCAGCGAGACGCGGCGGCTCTGCATCACGAAGAGCGGCGCCCGCAGCTCGGTGGCCACCTGCGTGCCGGCCGCGGGGATGCGGGCCAGCAGCTCGTCGCGGCGCTGCTGCGAGACGTCGTCGTAGTTCTTCAGGTCCGGCAGATCGCCGAAGCGTGGGCCCACGAGCGTCAGGCTGCCGGCGACCTGCGGCAACGCGACCGACCAGTGCGGGTTGCCCGGCAGCCCGAGGTTGGCCGGGTTGAGGAAGAGCGCGTCGTGGCCGCGCGCCAGCGCGAGGTTGGCGGCGCCCATCCCCAGGCCGCGCGGGGTCAGCGGTACCTGGGCGGCGGCGGGGGCGGCGAGCGCCGCCGCCAGCGCGGCGCCCAGCAGGCTCGTGCGAACGATGGTGTACATGGTGTCGGTCTCCGGGCTCAGGAGCGCTGCAGCGGAACGACGATGACCACCGGGTAATCCGTCGCGCCGATGCGCACCTGGATGCCCTCGCTCACCACGATCTCGGCCGTGCTCGCGCTGGTGTAGCGGATCGTCAGGTCGCTGGTGGTGGTGTAGCGCTCGCTGCCGAAGGTGGCCACCACGTCCAGCGCGGAGAGGACCACGCCGTCCGCGGTAGCGGTCGCCACCGAGGCCGCGCTCGGCGTCACCGTGACGCGGAGCGGCTCCGAGTCGCCGACGGCGCCGGCGCGCGCACGGGCGACGCCGTCGAGCGCGAACTGCCCGCTGACGTGCGCGCCCTCGATGGTCATGGCGCCGCTCGCCGCCGGATAGACGAGGGCCAGCGAGTCGACGCGCTGCAGCACCGCGTCGTCCGCGTAGACGGCGACGTCGCAGCGCGCGCCGGGCGCGCCGCAGCCGGCGCGCAGCTCGGTGCGCGCCGCGCCGCTGGAGCCCAGCGCGCGCGCCGGGCG
>ERZ1066122.344-NODE-344-length-49950-cov-15.319391_pt1 | contig 49950 bp, 39 predicted proteins | sample MGYA00382769_ERZ1066122 | MGnify/ENA primary metagenome ERZ1066122 (study PRJEB33369, sample SAMEA5778352) | biofilm metagenome | biome: Industrial cooling water; feature: Water cooling tower basin; material: Biofilm | place: United Arab Emirates | collected... | reverse complement strand
GGATCTGCGTCGTGCCCTCGTAGATGCGGTAGATGCGCGCATCGCGGAAGAAGCGCTCGGCATCGTATTCGGCGAGATAGCCCGCCCCGCCGTAGACCTGCACTACGCGGTCGACCACGCGGCCGCACATTTCGGAGGCAAAGACCTTGAAGGCGGCGGCCTTGACGAGAATGTTCTCCCCCCGGTCGGCGCGGGCGGTGACATCGGCCATCATTGCCTCGGCGGCGTAGATCTCGATCTCGCTATCGGCGAGCATCTGCTGGATCAGCTGGAAATTGGCAATGGGTTCGCCGAAGGCCTTGCGCTCGTTGGCGTAGCGCAGCGCCGAATCGAGCGCGCGGCGGGCATAGCCCGTCGCCGCCGCGCCCACGGAAATGCGTCCGTTGTCGAGGCTCTTCATCGCGAAGACGAAGCCCTTGCCGGTCTCCCCGCCGAGGAGGGCGTCACCCGGCACGCGCACATCATCGAGCATGATGTCGCAGATGTGCGATCCGGCCTGCCCCATCTTCTTGTCGGGCGAGCCGCGCGAAATACCGGGGCTGTCCATCGGCACCAGGAAGGCGGATACATGCGCGTTCTTGGGCAGCGCTTCCTTGTTGGTGCGCGCCATGATCAGCGCGACATCGGCGTGGGGCGCGTTGGTGATATAGCGCTTGGTGCCGTTCAAGATCCAGCCATTGCCGTCCGGATCGGGGACGGCGGTGGTCGCCATTGCCGCGCTGTCACTGCCCGAGCTGGGCTCAGTAAGGCCGAAGCAGGCGATCTTGCCTGCGGCGATCTGCGGATACCACTCGGCCTTCTGGGCTTCCGTGGCACCGTTCTTGAGCGCGCTGGCGAACATCCCGACATTGATCGAGAAGATCGACCGGTAAGCCGGGGCGGCATAGGCCATGATGTTCACGACGCGGGCATATTGCGTCATGTTGAGCCCCGCGCCGCCATATTCCTCAGGCACTGAAAGTCCGAAGAGGCCCATCTCGCGCATCTCGCCCACGATCTCGTCGGGGATGCGGTCCTCGGCGATCACCTGCGGCTCGGCCGGGATCAGCCGCTCGCGCACATAGCGGGTGAGCTGTTCGGCAAACTGTTCGAAGGTGTCTTCGTCCATGCCGGGGTTGACTGGCGCGGCGAGCGTGGCGGGAGCATTCATGGTGGCAATCGTCCTTGGAAGGGGCGCCCCCGCTCGCCTACGGGCGCGCGGGGTCTGTGTCGCCTGTCAATTCGGCGGGCGGCGCTTCGGGCGGCAGACGGGGCGCATCCAGCATCGCCGCCGCCTCGTCGAGCGCCTTGGCCTCGCCCGTGCTGACCTTGCCTGCCGGTTCCGGCGTGGCCGCATGGCATGCGACCAAGGCCAGCACCGGCAGCGCGGCAAGGGCCAGCGTGCGGGCGAGAGCCAGCACGGTGCGGCTTATTCGGCCGGGACGGCTTCCGCGGCCGACGCGGCCGCTGCCGCTTCTGCCGCGACATTGGCCGCCGCTTCTGCGGCCTGCTCGGTCGTCTGGGTGGTGGTTTCAGCCGGTTCGGCGGCATTGGCCGTCGGATCGGCAACCGGCTCTTCCGTTACCGGTTCGAGCGCTTCATCGGCCGGCATTTCGACGGTGTCGGCGCGCGCTTCGGTCGAAGCGTCATCCGCACTGCCGCAAGCAGCAAGCAACAGCGCCGAACCGGCAGCGGCAGCAAAAGTGGCAAGTTTCTTCATGGTGGGCTCTCCTCATGTGGTGGGAGGCAGCCTGTCCGGCTCCCCCGTCTGGCAAGCGGTTTAGCCATGCGCAGGGGGCAAGGCCAAGAGAGAATTGCACCGCCGGGTGCATCATTGCGAGCGGAGCGCCGATTAGCGCAGCAAATGCCCCGATTTGTCGCGCTTGGTCGCGAGATAGCGCGCATTATGCGGGTTTTCGGGCAGTTGGTGGGGCACCCGCTCGGCCACGTTCACGCCCGCGGCCTCAAGCGCGGTGACCTTGGCTGGATTGTTGGTGAGCAAGCGAATGGTTTTTGCCCCCAACAGTTCCAGCATCCTTGCGGCCACCGGGAAATCGCGCGCTTCATCGGGCAGGCCAAGGCGCTGGTTCGCCTCGACCGTATCGAACCCTTGGTCCTGCAACCGATAGGCGCGCAGCTTGTTGATCAGCCCGATGCCGCGCCCCTCTTGCCGCATATAAAGCAGCACGCCCCAGCCGCCCTGATCGCGCGCCTCATGCGCCATCGCATGGAGCGCGGCATCCAGCTGCGGGCCGCAATCGCATTTGAGGCTGCCGAGAATGTCGCCGGTCAGGCATTCCGAATGCAATCGCACCAGCGGCAGGCGACCCCCGGACTGCTGGCCGATGATCAGCGCGACATGTTCGCGCAGGTCTGCCGCAGAACGGAAGGCAACGATCTCGGCCTCCTCGCTTGCGGAAACCGGCAGCCGCGCGCGGGTGACGATCTGCAAGGCGCCGCTGGCTGCATAGGCCGCAAGGTCGCCCGCAGCGAGCGGCTGGGCTTCACCCGCGGCTTCGGGATTGACGAGAAAAGCGGGCAGGATCCCTGCAATCCGCGCCAGTTCCAGCGCGGCTGTCGCGGTTTCTGACCATGCCAGCTCTTCGGCCCGGAACGGGCCTTTGAACGGATTGGCAAGATCAAGCGCGGGATCGGCAATCGGCAGGGCTTCGGCAAGCGTGAAAGCCGCGCCGCCCGCAATCAGCACCGGCGCATGCGGGACCGCCGCTGCGCGCTGGTTCGCGAGTTTCAGGGTGGCCGCCCGTGCAGCCGAGATCAGCATCTGCGGCGCGCTGGCCTCCCGCGCGATGGCGGTTTCGACGGGCAGCAGGACCGGCCCATCAGCAAAAGCCAGCGGCCAGCCGTGGCGCAGCGCATCGACCGCTTGCGCCGCCCGGCGAGCGGGAGACGGCGCAGTGGTCACAGATCGAACTCCGTGATCAGCGGCACGTGATCGGACGGCTGCTGCCAGGCGCGGGCGTCTTCGAGCACGCGGTGCGCGCGGGCTTGCGCCGCGACAGCCGGGCTCGCCCACATGTGATCGAGGCGGCGGCCCTTGTCGTTTTCCTGCCAGCCGGGATTGCGATAGCTCCACCACGAATAATAGCGCGCAGGATGCGGCACGAACTGGCGCCCGAGATCAGCCCAGCCGTGGGCGGCTTGCAGGCGGCCGAGCGCCTCAACTTCGATCGGCGTGTGGCTGACCACTTTGAGCAATTGCTTGTGGCTCCACACATCGCTTTCGAGGGGGGCAATGTTGAAATCGCCGACCAGCAGCGTCGGACGATCAAGCGCTTCCGACCATTGGGTCATGCGTTCGAGAAAATCGAGCTTCTGGCCGAATTTCGGGTTGAGCGCGCGATCGGGGACATCGCCCCCTGCGGGCACATAGACATTATCAATGGCCAGATCGCGCCCTTCGACTTCGACCGATATGTGGCGCGCTTCGCCATTGGCCTGCCAGTCGCGGCGCGCCACTTCGCGGATCGGCACGCGGCTGACCGTGGCCACGCCATGATAGCCCTTCTGTCCGCTCACGGCCTGGTAGGTATAGCCCAACGCGGCCAGCGCCTCGCCCGGAAAAAGGTGCGTCTCGCACTTGATCTCTTGTAGACACAGCACATCGGGGGCGTGTTCGGTGAGGAATTGTGCGACCAGCGGGAGGCGCAGGCGCACCGAATTGATGTTCCATGTGGCAACAGTGAGCATGGGCGCCGACTTAGGGATGCTTGCGCAAAAACGCCACCTTTCACTTTATTGTCGCACGGGGAAGGGATAGCGCATCTGCAAAGATCTGGAGATGTGATGATGATCCGCACCCGTCCGCTTGCCCTGATGCTGGCCGCCAGCCTGTTCCCGCTGGCTGCCTGCGCCACCACCGATGGGGGCGCCCCGGTCGCGCGCGCCAGCGCTGCGGTTCCGGCACCGGCGAAGGCGTGGAATGTGATCCTGTTCATCGGTGATGGCATGGGCATTTCGACCATTACGGCGGCACGCATCTATGATGGGCAGAAGCGCGGAGAAAGCGGCGAGGAAAACCGCCTCAGCTTCGAGAAGTTCGGCAACCTCGCGTTGGTGAAGACCTACAACACCAATGCGCAGGTGCCCGACAGTGCGGGCACCGCGACTGCGATCCATTCAGGCAGCAAGACCCGCATCGGCGTGATCGGGATCGGGCCGGATGCGGAAAAAGGCGTGTGCGCGGATGCGCTCGCTCATCCGCTCCCCTTGCTTGGCGAGGAAGTGAAGCAGCGCGGCGCGGCGCTCGGCATTGTGACCACCACGCGCCTGACCCATGCCACCCCCGCGTCCGTTTATGCGCGCAGCGCCGATCGCGATTGGGAGGCTGATAACCAGATCCCTGCCGATCAGCAGGGCCAGGGCTGCAAGGATATTGCGCAGCAACTCGCCGAGGCGGATTTCGATGTTGCGCTGGGCGGCGGCACATCGGTGATGTTCGGGCGCGACAACGGCGGGCGGCGCGGTGCGGCGGCTGCCGATCTGCCGGGCGATTGGGCAAAGCGCACCGGCGGCACCGTGGTGCGCACCCGTGCCGATCTTGCCGCAGCGCCCAAGGATCGTCCGGTGCTCGGCATCTTTGCGCCCTCGCACCTGACTTACATGGCTGATCGCAAGCCGGATTCGTCCGAACCAACCCTGACCGAGATGACAGCTGCGGCAATCGCCCGCCTCAAGGCGCATCCGGGCGGCTATTACCTGATGGTTGAAGGCGGACGGATCGACCATGCACACCACGATGGGCGCGCGGGCTATGCGCTGGAAGAAGCAGTCGAGATGGCGCGTGCGGTGCAATATGCCGTCGACAACACCGATCCGGCCGAGACGCTGATCATGGTGACGGCGGATCACAGCCACGTTTTCACCATGGCAGGCTATCCCAAGCGCGGGAATGATATCCTCGGGCTGGTGGTGCCGCCCAAGGGCAATGGTGAGGACGGCGGTGATGGCAGCTCGCCGCTGCTGGCGGCCGATGGCAAGCCCTATACGACGCTGGGCTATGCCAACGGGCCGGGCGCGGTGGGCCAGCTCAATGGGCGCCCCGAGCCGCAGACCGGCCTTGCGGCACGCCAGCAAGCGCTGGTGCCGCTCGCCAGCGAAACTCATGGCGGGGAGGATGTCGCCCTGTTTGCCACCGGGCCGGGGGCAGAGCAGGTGCGCGGCGTGATCGAGCAGAACGTGATCTACCAGATCATCCGCAAAGCATTGGGCTGGGATGATTAGGCCCACTGCACTGCGATAAAGCGCCGATCCGGTCGTGCAGCGACCGCAAGCGCGACTGCGCGCCCGAGCTTATGCGAGGAAAGCCAAGCGGGCCGGATGGCCCGCGCCCGGCGCATGAGGGCAAAACAAACCAACGCAGACAAAAAACCCTCGACCCGGGGGCGATGGGTCGAGGGTTCCAAAGCAGCGTTCGTCACGCTTTGTTGTGAGGCCGCCTTCAGCGAAGGGTGGGCAACAGGGGGGAACCCGCCTTCGGCCGCCTCATGAACATGAGATATTCTCTCCTGCCTTTCATTATCATGAACACGGCCCTCGGGATGTCGCTTTTGTACAAGCTTTCCCGACAGACCGTTCACCCCGGACGACGCGTTGAGCGGCGCGGATCGCGGAAGGTAAAGGTGCTGTCAGCCACGGCCAGCCCGTAGCGATGATTCGCCAGCCTCACCGTGGTGCGGTTGTTCTGCGCATCAAGCGCCACCCAGTGGCTCAATTGCAGCCCGCCGGGAGCCGAAGCATTGCGCACGAAGATCATTGTGATGATCCCGAATTCGGGCTTCGCCGGATCGCGCACCTCGACGCTGATGACATCGCGGTTGCCGGTCGGCACCAGCTTGCCAAAGCGTTTCACATCGCGCGAGGGATCAAACAGCGCACCCAGCGGTGAATTGGTGATCGGCCAGCGTTCGACCTGATTGACCTGATAATCGACCACAAACAGCGATTTGCCGTTCGAGACGACGAGGAAATCGGCCTGCTTGCCATAATCGAAGCGGATCTTGCCGGGCCGCTTCAAGGTCATCACCCCGGTGCTGACCCCGCCTTGCCGGTCGGTCTGGGTGAAATTGGCCTGCATGGTGGAAATGCCGCGCAGCGCTTCGACCACGCGATCAAGGTCGCTGGCGCTGGATTGCGCGGCGAGCGGCGCCGGCGCGAGCGGTTGCGGCAGCGGCACAGCAGAAAGGGCCAAGGCGCCAGCGCCAAGGCCCATCAGCATCGAACGAACGGAAATGCCTGTGTTCATGCCTCGCCGCTTAGATGCGGTGGATTGAACTGTCGATGAATTATGCTCCGGCGCCATTCCGCCCGGAGCACAATGCAAGCCGATCTTACTTGATCTTGGCTTCCTTGAACTCGACATGCTTCTTCGCCACCGGATCATACTTGCGGAAGCTCATCTTCTCGGTGGTGTTGCGCGGGTTCTTCTTCGTCACGTAGAAAAAGCCGGTGCCTTCGCTCGAGACGAGGCGGATCTTCACGGTTGCGGGCTTCGCCATGGCGGGTTCCTGATCAGATAGGTGCGGCCATTGCGGCCAGAAACAAAACGGGCGGCACGCACGGGTTACCCCGGAGCGCCGCCGACATCGGTGGGGCCATTGGTCGAATCATGGGGAAAAGTCAAGGATGGGCTTTGTTCTGGGGTTCGCTCTTACGAACCGCTGACTTCCCATCCCGCTCACCAATCCGCGCTGCTGGGCCGCCCGCGTCCGGCTTTCACGGCGCCGCGCGCTTTCTTGACCTTGAGCCTTTCGGTCTTGCCGACCCGGTTGAGCCGCGTCTTGGCGCGGCGTTTGGGCTGAATCTGCGCCTCTTCGAGCAGGGCAGCCAGCTTCGCACGGGCATCCTCGCGGTTGGCCTCGCGGGTGCGGTGTGCCTTCGACGTCAGTATGAGATCGCCATTGCTCGCGAGCTTGCTCCCGGCGAGCGCCTTGAGGCGCGCAAACACCGGCGGCGCGAGGCCGAGCCGGAACACATTGACCCTGAGCTCGACCTCGGTCGCAACCTTGTTGGCATTCTGCCCGCCGGGGCCTGAGCCGGCGAGAAAGCTTTCCTCGACCAGCGCCAGCGCACGGGGGAGTAGGCCATCATCCATCGCTGACCCCCAACGCGCGGAAATCCGCAGGCAGCGGCGCCTGGGCGGTGATCGGGGTCTTGCCTGCGCGGGTCACCGCGAGGCTCTCGGCGTGCAGCATGGTGCGGCGGGCACCGGCCGCAGGGCCTGCGCCATAGATCGGATCGCCGAGCAACGGCGCGCCAAGCCCCTTGAGGGCATGCACGCGCAGCTGGTGGGTGCGACCGGTTTCCGGGCGGAAGCGGATCAGACTGTATGGCCCCAGCCGTTCGACCAGCTCCCAGTGCGAGACCGCTGGCTTGCCCTTCTTCGCCGCAATCATCCGCCAGCCCTTTTCCGCCGAGCTGATCTTGGCGAGCGCAAGTTCAATCGTGCCCTGCGTGCCCGCCGGATGGCCTGCCAGCACAGCGAGATAGGTCTTGGCCACCGCGCGGTCTTCAAAGGCGCGGTTGAAGCGCGCCAGCGCCTTGGGATTGCGTGCCAGCAGCAGGCAGCCCGAGGTATCGGTATCAAGCCGGTGCACCGCCACCGGCTCGCGCTGGAAGCCGAACCGCAAGGCATCGAGGTGATGGCCGAGGCTCGGCCCGCCCTTGCGCGGGGGATCAACCGGCAGGCCGGCAGGCTTGTCGATGACCAGCGCTTCGCCGTCTTCGTAGAGAATGGGAAGCGTCATGCCATGGTTCCTTTGAACAGCCCGCGCAACGCATTGCCGAGCCACAGCCGCCCCGCTTGCGAAGCGGCGGCGCAATCATCGAGAGTCAAGGCGGCTTCGCGCGCGCGCCCTTCAGCGAGGAGGTGCGCGCGCAGCACGCCGGGCAGCAGCCCGAGGTGTGCAGGCGGGGTCAGCAGCACGCCATCATCGTCTTCGATGAAGAGCGTGGTAAAGCATCCCTCGGTGACCAGCCCATCGCCGCGCACGAGCAAGGCTTCACCCGCACCAAGCTTTCGCGCTGCCGCCAGCCCGTCCTCGTAAAAGCCGCGATCCGATGTCTTGTGCGCAAGCCGCCAGTCCCCCGGATCCAGCGGATGGGGCAAGGCTACGCAGGGCAGCGGCGCGCTGAAGGGCGCCGGGAGCGGGGCGGCTTCGATCGCGGTCGCCCCGCTGCGGGCCAGCAACAGCCGCAACCGGGCAGGGCTTTCGAGTTCGAAACACAGCGCCTGGATCTGGTTGCGCGCCGCGTGGCGATCAAAGGCAAAGCCCAGCACCGCGGCGCTGGCCTTGATCCGCGCAAGATGGCCTTCGAGCAGGGCGATGCCGCTGTCGGGCTCAAACCGCATGGTCTCGATCAGATCGCAGGCGGGCGCGGCGAGATCGGGGCCGATCCGCCGCACGAAGCCCGCCTTGACCTCGCATTCGCGGCGTTCCGCCTCGCTGTCGCTATCGGCGACGATGGCCGAGCCAATGCCCAGCACCGCCTGTCCCTGTCCGTTCTCGATCGGAGTCAGGCGCAAGGTGCGGATTGCGACATTGAAAGCCGCATCGCCATCGGCATCAATCCGCCCGATCGCGCCGCAATAGGGCCCGCGCGCATCGCGCTCGATATCGGCGAGCAGTTCCATCGCGCGGATTTTGGGCGCCCCGGTGATCGAGCCGCAGGGGAACAGGGCATGGAGCAGATCGACCGCGCCTTTGCCGGGGCTGAGACGCGCGCGCACCGTGGAGACCATCTGGTGCACTGTCGGGTAGCTTTCGATCGCGAACGGCGCTTCGACCTGCACGCTGCCAGCCTCGGCGACGCGCGCGAGATCATTGCGCATCAGATCAACGATCATGAGATTTTCGGCGCGGTCTTTTTCCGATTGGCCGAGCGCTTTGGCAGCAGCGCGGTCTGTCGCAGGATCGGCATGGCGCGGGCGGGTGCCCTTCATCGGCTTGACCTTGGCCTCGTTCCCCGAGAGCGCGAAGAACAGTTCGGGCGAGAAGCTGAGCAGCCAGTGCGATCCGTCAAAGATCACCCCGCCATAGCCGGCTGCCGCAGCCGGGCGCAGGCTGGCATAGAGCGCGAGCGGATCACCGCGATAGGAACCCGCCAGAGGATAGGTCAGGTTTGCCTGATAGATGTCCCCGGCCTCGATCGCCTCGCGCATGGCCTTAAAGGCGGCAGCATAGCCACCGGGCGAGAGCTGCGGTTCGAGCGGGCCGATGCTGGCCGTGCCCTCGGCCCGGGCGGCGAGCCAGCCCGGCACCTCGCCAGCGGGAATGGCGCGGGGGGTATCGAACAGGCCAAGCCACACCAGCGGGCCTGCGGCTCCGCTGCGCGCGGCGGCCCGTGCGGCAAGGCGCGGCTCGATGGCAAGGCCGGCGTCGTAAGCGAGGTATCCGGCCAGTGTTCCGCCGCCGGCCACGCGCGCGGATTCGGCGGCGGCGAGCACGGCGGCGACCTCTTCAGGCCGGTCCGCCACGAACACCTGTTTCGGTGCCTCGTAAAGCAGCGCATCGGCGCCCGCGTCACCCGCGCGGGCATCATCCAGCAGGACAAATGGCGTATTCTGACCCATGGCGCTGCCTTAGCCCAATTCGCGGCCAAGTCGAGAACTTGACCGCGCGGGCGCGCCCCTGCACATCGGTGCGACACGCGTTGGCAGCAAAGGGACGCTCATGGCCGATACCGAAACCGCTTTGTATCTCGGGCTTGGCGGCAATGGCGAGCGGCAAATGCTCAGCCTCAGCCGCGCCAACCGCCATGGATTGATCGCGGGTGCGACCGGCACGGGCAAGACCGTCACCCTGCAAGGCATCGCCGAAAGCTTTTCGGCTGCGGGGGTTTCGGTATTCGTGGCCGACGTGAAGGGCGATCTGGCGGGGATCGCCATGCCGGGTTCGCCGACCTTCAAGAACGCGGCGATCCTCGAAGCCCGCGCCGCAGAGCTTGGCATCACTGATTACACCTATTCCGATAATCCGGTGATCTTCTGGGATCTGTTCGGCAAACAGGGTCACCCGATCCGCACCACGATTTCGGAAATGGGGCCGCTGCTGCTCGCCCGGCTGCTCGACTTGAACGAGACGCAGGAAGGCGTGCTCCAGATCATCTTCCGCTATGCTGATGAGAACGGCCTGCTGCTGCTCAATTTCGCCGATCTGCAAGCGGTGCTCGAATGGGCCAGCGCGAATGTTGATGCGCTGTCCGGCAAGTATGGGAATGTCACGCGCCCCTCGGTCGGCGCGATCCAGCGGCAGGTGCTGAGCTTTGAAGCGCAAGGGGCAGGTCATTTCTTTGGCGAACCCGCGCTCGAGATCGATGATTTCCTCAAAGTCGATGATCAGGGGCGCGGCTATATCAACGTGCTGGCCGCCGATCAGCTGATGCGCAGTCCCAAGCTTTACGCGACCTTCCTGCTGTGGCTGCTCGCCGAATTGTTCGAAAGCCTGCCCGAAGTCGGCGACCCGGAAAAGCCCAAGCTGGTGTTCTTCTTTGATGAGGCTCATCTCCTGTTCGACGATGCGCCCAAGGCTTTGCAGGACAAGATCGAGCAGGTGGTGCGGCTGATCCGTTCAAAGGGCGTTGGCGTCTATTTCGTCACCCAGAACCCGATCGACATCCCCGAAAAGGTGGCGGGCCAGCTTGGCAACCGGGTGCAGCACGCGCTGCGCGCCTTCACCCCGCGCGATCAGCGCGCGATCAAGGCGGCGGCTGAAACCTTCCGCATCAATCCGGAAATCAAGGTCGCCGAAGCGATTACCGAGCTGAAAGTCGGCGAAGCGCTGGTCTCGACGCTTGATGAAAAAGGCGCGCCCACCATCGTGCAGCGCGCCCTGATCAAGCCGCCGCGTTCGCGGCTTGGCTCGCTTACGCCCAAAGAGCGCGCGATCATCCAGTCGGTGAGCCCGCTTGATGGCAAGTATGACACGGTGGTTGATCGCGAAAGCGCGGCCGAAATTCTTGCAGCCAAGGCCGCCGATGCGGCTGCCACGGCTGCCGAAGTCGCCGAACAGGGCGAGGACGCGGTGGGCAAGCGGGCACGGCTCAGCCCCGGTATCTGGGAAAAGGCGTTCACGCGCGGTGCCAAAGTCGCCATCGGCGGGGCGGCGGGCGTGGCAGCCTCCAAGGTGCTCGGCAAGAAAAGCCGCGCCAACCCGGTGGCATCGGGGATCACCTCGGCCGCCGGATCGCTGGTTACCGATCTCGCCGGGCCTGTCGCCGGGCGTTTCGTGCGCAACCTGATCGGCGGCCTGATGCGCTGAGGTGATCGCCCCGGACTGCCAGTGTCCAACCGGTTTCCGTTCATCTTGCGGCGCGGCAAGCTTACGTGTTGGAGACAACTGAGACACTGTCCTTAAAGAGAAATCCCTTTGATCACAGTGTCCCCGTTGCTCGCCTTTTCCGGTTATCGGCCCGATCACTGCCGCCATCGTTGCAACGTGATCTGATCGCAGCATCACAAGGTTCATCCCCGACCCATAACGCCTGACAAGGCCGTAGGAAAACCACTGCTGCCCTCCGCTCTGCCCCTGCGGCCTATTCTGCCGGAGCCATGCAGAAGGCGTTGAGCTTGTTGCCGCAAGGGTCGCGGAAATAGCCGGCGTAGAACACATTGCCCTGCGGATCGGCATCGCCGCGCGGGCCGGGCGCGCCTTCATCGCTACCGCCATGCGCCATGGCGATATCGTACAGGCGCCGCACCTGTGCGGGATCGCGCGCTTCGATTGCGACCATCACGCCATTGCCGACGCTGGCCGGTTCGCCGTTGAAAGGCTTGGTCAGCGCAACGCCGCAACCGCCGCCCCACGCGCCCCAGGCGATGAAGCTGTCAAACTCCATCATCCGCCCGACGCCCATTTCCGCAGCAATGGCATCGTAGAACGGCGCATGCTTTTGGGGATCATCGCTGCCGAGTGTCACATAACCGATCATGTTTTGTCCTCCCTTGGCCCGACTCGGGCATGAAGGGAACATTATAGGAACATGAATGGGTCGACAAGCGCGACTGCGCGCCCGCAGCCGCTCGCGCGAGACAGCGGCGAGAATTGCCCGCCGGACGGCGTGCAGGAAATCTTAGAGCGGCTGCGTTTCCCGCTCCAGCCATGCCAGATCATCGCCCGCCAGCAGCGGCCCGAGCAGGGTGCGCACCTTGGCGTGATAGGCATCGAGCCACGCGATCTCGTCGGCTGTCAGCAGCGATTTCTCGATCAGGGTGCGATCAATCGGCACGAAGGTCAGCGTTTCAAACCCGAGCCAGCGCCCTTCGGCACCGGCGATCTCGCGTTCCTCCACCAGCACCAGATTTTCGATGCGGATGCCGAAGGCGCCCTGCTTGTAATAGCCCGGCTCGTTCGACAGGATCATGCCTGCGAACAGCTCCTGCCCGGTGCCGGCCTGCCCGCCCGAAGGCTTGGCGATGCGCTGCGGGCCTTCGTGCACGCCGAGAAAGCTGCCGACCCCGTGGCCGGTGCCGTGAGCATAATCGACGCCCGCTTCCCAGAGATATTGCCGTGCCAGCACGTCAAGCTGTCCGCCCGCCGTCCCTTGCGGGAACACCGCGCGATCGATCTGGATATGGCCCTTGAGCACGCGGGTGAACCGGTCCTTCATTTCGGCAGACGGTGCGCCCGGCCCGATCCACACCGTGCGGGTGATGTCGGTGGTGCCGCTGCCGGTGGCGGTGGCATATTGGCCGCCCGAATCGACCAGATAGATCGAACCCGGTGGGATCGGGATATTGCTGTCCTCATCCACCTTGTAATGGGGGAGCGCGGCATGGCCCGCGGCGGCCGAAATCGTGTCGAAGGACAGGTCCTTGAGGCCGGCATCCTCGCGCCGGAAAGCGGCCAGGCGGGCTGCGGCGGAAAGCTCGTCCACCGTGCCTTTGGGCGCTTCGATTGCCAGCCAGCGCAGGAACTTGCTCACTGCCGCGCCATCGCGCACCTGCGCATCGCGCTGGCCTGCCTGTTCGACCGGGTTTTTCATCGCCTTGGCAAGGATTGTCGGATCCTGCGCGGCCACCACGGTTGCGCCTGCGGCCTGCAAGGTCTGGGCAATCGCCGCCACGCCGAAATCGGGATCGACTGCGACCCGCTTGCCCGCCAGCTCGCCGAGCCCGGCCACAAAGGCGCTGCGATCCCGCACGCGCACCGCATTGCCGAGATGCTGCACGAGTTCGGGCGTGACCTTCTCGGGCGCGATGAACAGATCGGCATGGCCATCCTTGTGGGCGATCACATAGGAAAGCGCGACCGGCGTGTGCGACACGTCATTGCCACGGATGTTGAGCAGCCACGCGATCGAATCGAGCGCCGGGATCACCACCGCATCATGGCCCTGCCGCTCCAGCCAATCGGCAACGCCCGCGCGCTTGTCGGCAGACGATTGCCCGGCCAGCGCGTCTTCATGCACCAGCGCCGGGGCGGGCGACGGCGCGGGCTGATCGGCCCACACTGCATCGATCGGATTGCGCGCCGCGGCGACCAGTGCGATCCCGGCGGGCGCCAGGGCGCGTTCGAGCGCGGCAGCCCAGCCGGCGGTGTGGAGCCAGGGATCATAGGCAATCCGCGCGCCGTTCTCGCTTACCTTCGCCAGCCACCCGGCGAGGCTGTCGGCCGGGATGCTGCAATATTCGAACAGCGCCGCCGAAACCTGTTCGCGCACCTGCACGGTATAGCGCCCGTCGACGAAGATCGCCGCATGGGTCAGCGTGACGGCTGCAAACCCCGCCGAACCGCCAAAGCCCGTCAGCCAGCCGAGGCGCTGGGCATAGTCGCCGACATATTCGCTCATATGCTCATCGGAAATCGGCACGATGAAGCCATCATATTGATGACGCTTGAGTTCTTCGCGCAGCGCGGCAAGGCGGGCTTCGTGGGTTTGCATCAGCATTTGATCGAATCCTGAATGGCGCTCGGCCCTTGGCAGGGGCAGGCACGGCTTCTACTGTAATGGCACCATAGGCCTTTTGCAGCGGGCTTTCCATCCGCGGCGAGGCTTACCAGAGGATCGCACCAACCATGACACACCGCTTCCGCCTGTTGCCGCTCGCCGCCACCTTCGCTTCGGCGGCTGCGCTCGCTGTTCCCACGATTGCTTTTGCCAAGGATCAACCCCGCGTGACCACTGCTTCATCGCCTTCTGTTGCTGCCAATCCGCCGCGCGCTGAAAAGCGCCCGCACAGCTACACCCATCACGGGATCACGATCGAAGACCCTTACGATTGGCTCTATGACAAATCCTATCCGACCATCGATGATGAAGATGTGCTGGCCTATGTGAAGGCCGAAAACGCCTATTTCGAAGCCAATATGGCAGCGCAAAAGGACTTCACCGAAGCGCTGTTCACCGAAATGCGCGCCCGCATCAAGGAAGACGACAGCACCGTGCCGCAGAAGGACGGGGACTATCTCTACTGGTCCGAGTTCGAGGAAGGCGCGCAATATCGCAAGCATTGGCGCAAGCCCGTGGCAGGCGGTGAACCGCAATTGCTGCTGGATGAGAATGAACTGGCCAAGGGCCTTGAATATTTCAGCCTCGGCGCGGCTTCGATCAGCGAGAACGGGCGGTATCTCGCCTATTCGACCGATACCAACGGATCGGAGCGCTACACCGCACGGATCAAGGATTTGCAGACCGGCGAATTGCTGCCCGACGAAATCACCAACCTGCGCGGCGGGCTCACGTGGGTGAAGAATGACACCGCGCTGGTCTATGGCCCGTCAACCGAAGAGTGGCGCACGCTCGAAGCCAAGCTCCACGTGATCGGCACGCCGGTCGAACAGGATGTGACGCTCTACAAGGAGAGCGATCAGAGCTTCGGCGTCGGCGCTGGTCTGACCGCGCAGAAAGACTGGCTGATCATTGCCACCGGCGATAACGAAACCAGCGAAGTGCGGCTGGTGCCCGCCGCTGACCCCACCGCCACGCCGATCCTCGTGAAGCCGCGCCAGAAGGGCGTCGAATACTCTGTCGATGTGCGCGATGGCGAGCTGTGGGTGTGGACCAATGATGATCACATCAACTTCCGCCTCGCCAAGGCGAGCCTCAAGACGCCGGGTGACTGGCAGACGGTGATTGCCGGATCGGATGATTTCTATCTGACCGGTTTTGATCTCTACAAGGACTTCTTCGTCACCACCGGGCGGCTCAACGGGCTCGATCAGATCCAGCTGCGCGCCTATGGCGATCCGGCCAGGATCACGCCAATCACCTTCCCCGAACCCAGCTACACCGCCGGTCTTTCGAACAATCCCGAATATGACGTGAGCAAGCTGCGCCTGTCCTATCAGAGCATGGTCACGCCGAGCACGGTCTATGATTACGACATCAAGACCGCCAAGCTGACGACGCTCAAGACGCAGGAAATCCCGAGCGGCTATGATCCCACGCTCTACACCACCGAGCGTCTCAGCGTGCAGGCGCGCGATGGCACGATGGTGCCGGTCAGCATCGTGATGCGCAAAGACCGGGCGGCAATCCTCAAGAAGGCCGGGATCGAAGGGCCGGGTCCGCTCCACCTCTATGCCTATGGCGCCTATGGCTACGCGATCCCGCCGGGCTTCTCGACCACGCGCCTCAGCCTGGTGGATCGCGGCTTTGCCTATGCCATCGCGCATATCCGCGGCGGGGACGATCTCGGGCGGCGCTGGTATCTGCAAGGCAAGATGTTCGCGCGGACCAACACCTTCAACGATTTCGTCGATGTCGGCCGCGGGCTGATCGCCAAGGGCTACACCGCCGAAGGCAAGGTGACCGCCAGTGGCGGTTCGGCGGGCGGCGAGCTGATGGGCGCGATCGTCAATCAGGACCCCAAGCAGTATGGCGCGATTGTCGCGCACGTGCCGTTTGTCGATGTGCTCAACACCATGCTCAACGAAAAGCTGCCGCTCACACCGGGCGAATGGCAGGAGTGGGGCAATCCGATCACTTCGAAGGAATCCTTCGCCTATATCCTGTCCTATTCGCCCTATGATCAGGTCGCGGCCAAGGATTACCCGCCGATGCTGGTGACGGCGGGCCTCAATGATCCGCGCGTCACCTATTGGGAACCGGCCAAGTGGGTCGCCAAGCTGCGCGAACTCAAGACCGACGACAATCTGCTTCTCATGAAGACCAACATGGGCGCGGGCCACGGCGGGCAATCGGGCCGCTGGAACAGCCTCAAGGAGACGGCGGAGGAATTCGCCTTCATCCTGTGGCAGTCGGGTCTGGCCCCGAAGACGGACAGCAAGTGAGCAAACCCCACCGCTTCACCCGCACCTTTGTAGCCGCGCCCGAGCACATCGACGAGCTTGGCCACGTCAACAACACGGTGTGGGTGCAGTGGATCCAGGACATGGCCACCGCCCATTGGGACAGCGTTGCGCGGCCGGAAGACCGCGCGGCGTTCTTCTGGGTCGTGGTGCGGCACGAGATCGACTATCGCGGCAATGTGTCCGAAGGCGCAAGCGTGATGGCCGAGACCTGGATCGAAGGGCCTGCACAGGGCGCGACATCACTCCGGCGGGTTGAATTCACCGATGCGGCAGCCAAGCGGCTGGTCAGTGCGGCGACGACCTGGGCGATGCTTGATCGCGCGACGGGCCGGCTGGCGCGGGTGCGCCCCGCAGTGCTGGCGCCGTTTCAGGCGACCTGCGACTGATCGGCGTTGCGGCCGCGCGGTGCTTCGCTGAACACGGTGAGGCGTTCATAGGCCATGCGGTTACGCCCGCTCGCCTTGGCTTCGTAGAGCAGGATATCTGCCCGCGCATAGAATTCGGCAAAGCTCACCCGGCTGCTTACCGAAGGCGGCATTTCGATCAGCCCCATGCTGGCGGTGATCGGCAGGCCCAACCCCGGCACATCAGTGGCGATCCGCCGCGGGATGGCTTGCCGCAGCGCTTCGGCGCGGGCGATTGCTTGCTCGCCGCGCAGCAGCACCACGAATTCCTCGCCGCCCAGCCGTACCGCTACGGTGTCGCGATCGCCGCCCACCGCGCGCAGCGCCGCGGCGCAGGCAATCAGCGCTGCATCGCCGATCTGGTGGCCGTGGACATCATTGACAGCCTTGAAGCGATCAAGATCAAGCAAAGCAAATGTGTGAAAGCCTTGGCTTACCAGCTCATCAAACCGTGCCTCGATCGCGCGGCGGTTCATCAACCCGGTCAGGGAATCGCGAGTCGAAAGCTGTTCCAGCACGCGCGCTTGATCAATTGCGGCATCGCGTTCGCGCCGGATCGCCAGAAAGCGATCCGCAATGGCAAGGCTGATCACCACCACTTCAATCCCGGTGGCGAGGAAGATCAACTGATCAAGGCTTGATGGTGCGGCATAAAGCCCGAAGCCGCGCGCCATGCGTTCGAACGAGGCGAGCAACAAAGGTGCCCAAGCGAAGGAGACAAAGCGCGCCGAGCGGCTGCCGCGCAGCACGGCCTGCGCCAGCGCGGCGGTCACCACCACACCCGCCGGGGTCACGGTGAGGAAGTAGGCCGTATCATCGAAGGGCTGCGACCAGTGGAACTGGAGCGCGCACAGGCTGGGCACCACCATGGTCCAGATTCCGGTCCACCAGGTGACACGCTGCATGGTGCGCGACAGCGCCCCGCGTTCCAGAAACATCACCAGGAACATCAGCGCCGCGCCGCAGGCGATCGACCATGACAGCGGCGCCATGATCGCCAGCAGGGGGATCGGCAAAGTCACGAACAGGCTGATCAGCCCCCCGGCGAACAGCACATAGCTCATCATGCCCAGCACCATGGTGGCGTGAACGAGCACAAAGCGTTCGCGCAGCACGAGGTAGAAGGTGATGTCGAACAGCAGCGGCAGGATCAGCATCCCGAGCACCAGCGGCAGCAGCATCATTTCGATCAGCGACCAATCGGTGTTCTCGCGGTGATGCGAAACCCGCGCTTCGGTCAGCAACGGGATCGAGTGTGGCTTGTCGATCCGCACCACGATGGCGCGGGTCTCGGCGGTGATTTCGGGCAATCTGAGAGAGAACACCGGGCCGCCCGCGAAGGGCGCGCCCTCGGCTTCGGCATAGCGCAAAGAGCGGATCGTGCCATCGGCATCGAGCGCTGCCAGCGTGATGGCTTCGTGCCGCGCCGTGCGGGTGAAGAAATAGCGCGGCAGCGCTTCGCCTTGCCAACGGGTCGCATCGAAGCGCAGCCAGCTTGTCGGCTGGTTGGCTTGCCAGCCGGTGACCGTGCAGTTCCATACCGAACGGGCGGCCATCGCTTCGAGCGGGACGCTCGCATCGGTCGCGGCATGGCAGGCGGGCGCGAAGTTGGGGCCGGTATGGGTATCAGCCAGCGTCGGGGCAGCAACCAGCGCGGCCAGCAGCGCCAGCACTTTCAACACCCATCGCAGAAAGGTCGCCACTCCCATAAGCCAGCGTTAGCAGGGTGCGGGTTACCTGCGGGTTAAGTGCCTTCTATGCAAACGGGCCGTTGCGTGTGGGGGTTGGGCAAGCCGCACGGACACAACATGCGACCTTGAGCCGAACGCCGTCTGCTTTTGCCAAGGCGTGGGCCTGGCAGTCGCGTCACAAGCTTGTCACAGATCTGGCCTAGCGCCCCGGCATCCAGAAATGTCAGGAACGCCGATGTTGTCCAGCCGCTCTACCCGCTTCACTGCCGCGCTTGCTGCGCTCGCCACCCTTGCGCTTGCCGGATGCGATGCCGGTGGCGGCGGGGCGCGCAATTCGGTGCGCGCCGTCGGCTCCTCGACGGTCTATCCCTTTGCCAAGGTGGTGTCGGAGAATTTCGCCCGCGCAAACCCGGATTACCCCTCGCCGCTGATTGAATCGACCGGCACCGGCAACGGCATCCAGCTGTTCTGTTCGGGGCTTGGCGCCAACACCCCCGATATCGTCAACGCATCGCGGCGGATGAAGCCGAGCGAATTCGAGAAATGCGTCGCCAATGGGGTCAAGGACGTTGTCGAACTGCAAGTCGGGCTCGATGGCATTGCCTTCGCCTCGGCGCAGGGCGGGATCATGCTGAACCTCTCGCCCAAGATCGTCTATGAAGCGCTGGCCGCGCGGCCCTATGGCGGCGAGCAGAAGAGCAAGCTTTGGTCGGATGTTGATCCGGCGCTGCCTGCGACCCCGATCCTCGTTTACGGTCCGCCCAGCACTTCGGGCACGCGCGACGCGCTCAAGGAACTGGTGCTCGAAGCGGGCTGCAACACCAATCCCGAGATGAAGGCGCTCAAGGAAAGCGACGCCCAACGTTACGGGCAGGTCTGCACCGAAGTGCGTTCGGATGGCGGCTATGTCGATCAGGGCGAGCAGGACAACCTGATCGTCCAGAAGATCGAATCCAATCCGCGGGCGGTGGGCATCTTCGGCTTTTCCTATCTCGAGGAAAATGCCGACAAGGTGCAGGGCCTGCCGATGAATGGCGTGCCGCCGACTTTCGACAACATCTCCAGCTTCGCCTACCCGGGCGCGCGTCCGCTGTTCATCTACATCAAGAAGGCCCACATGCGCGCCATTCCGGGGCTTGAGGCCTTCATCCAGGAATGGGCGAAGAGCTGGAGCAAGGGCGGCCCGCTGGCACGGATCGGCATGGTGGCGATGTCGCCCGAAGCGATGACCGCCAATGCGCGCAAGGCATCCGAACTGACGCCGCTGACGCTTGAGGAGCTGGCCGCCAAGGATTGATTGCGAGCCCTTGGCCCGCGCGCTACTGAGCGGGTTATGGGCACGCGCAAGATCGAGGCATGGCACAAGGCCGGCGTCATTGATGCCGCCACCCGTGATCGCCTGATCGCCCACGAAGCGGCCCATGCGCGACCCATTGCCTTGTGGGCGGTGTTCGGGATTGGCGCGCTGGCGATCGGGCTTGGCCTCGTCTCGGTGGTGGCGGCCAATTGGGAGGACATCCCCGGCGGCGTGCGGCTGGGTGTCCACCTTACCCTGATCGCAGCGGGAGTGGCGACGTTAGCAACACGCCCGCAGCGGTTAGCTGCCTTACCGCCCTTTGCGGAAGAGGCGCTGCTGTTTGTCATCGGCGCGCTCGGCCTCACCTTTTTCGGCCATCTCGGGCAGGTTTACCAGACCGCCTCGCCCCTGTGGCAGCCTCTCGCGCTGTGGCTGGTGCTGTTCGCGCCGCTGCTGTTGTTGATGGGGCGCGGCTTGACGGTCGCCTCTGCCGTGATGGGAGTGCTGATCTGGGCGTTGTGGGATTACGCGGGCCATCACGCAGCGGTCAGCGGCACGGCGCTGGCGCTGTGGCTGGCACTGGTGACAGCGCTGCCGGTGGTGGCCGCGCCGCTCGGAGGCTGGCTGCGGCAGACATCTGCCCGGCCCGATTTCTGGCGCAGGGTCGAACAACTCGGGCTGGCCTATGCGGTGGCGGGCGCGGCGCTGGCCAGTGTGCTCGCCTCCACCAACGCGCTGGATGACAAGGCGGCGCTGTCAGGCTTTGCCGCCATGGGGCTGCGCGCCGCGATCGGGTGCGGCGCCGGGCTCGCCCTGATGGCGGCGCGCCCCGGCATGTCGGGACGGATGGCAGGCGCCATCATCGCCGGAGCAGGGTTGGTGGTGCTGCTGGCCGTGCCGCTCAACGGCCACGATTTCCTCCCGGCGCTGCTGTTCATGGCGCTGTGGACGGGGATCGCTGCGGCCGCGCTCAAGGCCGGGTGGCGCGGGGTGTTCCAGCTCGCGGTGGGGATGGTGGCGCTGCGGCTCATCATTGTGAGTTTCGAGCTGGCAAGCGATCTCCTGTTGAGCGGCTTCGGCCTGATCATCGCCGGGCTGCTGATCCTCGGTATCGGGTGGGCCGCGCTCAAGGTGTCGCGCACCTATGCCCCCGAGAGCGAGGATGTGGCATGAACCGCGCCGCGCGCCTTGTCGCGGCGGTGCTGCCGCTCGCAGGCGTTGCCGGTCTGTGGGCCATCAGCGATCACACCTATCGTCAGGGCACGGATTGGGAGGTGCCGATCATGGGCTATGACCCGCGCGATCTGCTGCGCGGGCATTATGTCGAGTTCAGCTATGATTGGCCCGGGCTGGATGAGGCACGCTTGGGCCAGCCGCTTGATGACCTGTGCCTGTCGGGCAATGCTCCCGTGATCACGCGCGCTGAGCCGGTGGGTGATGACACCGCATTGGCGACCTGCCCGCACCCCCTGCGCGCCAATCCCGCCGCGGTCTATGGCCGCGAGAGCTTGCGGCAGGGGCGGCTTTATGTCGGGCAGGATCGCGCGATGGCCCTGCAACAGCAGCTTCAGAACCGCGACCAGTGCGGGATCGTCACCATCCGCCAACGGGCTGATGGCAGCTTTACACCGCTGGCAATCCGGTTCCGGCCGCTCACTGCTGAGGAAAAGGCTGCGCGCGATGCCCAAAGCGAACGGGCGGAGGAATTGCTTCCCCCGCCCGCCGCGATCACTCGGTAAAGGCTGCGGCGATCAGAACTTCGCTGTCAGCTCGACACCAAAGAACTGCGGCTCGCCCGGAATGAAGGTCGGGATGGTGAAAGCCCCGCCGGTGTTGCCCGCATCCAGCAGGAAGTCCTGGTTGAAGGCATTCCGGATGAAGCCTGCAATCTGATACTTCTCGTCCATGAAGCTGAGCCCGGCACGCGCATTGACCAGCGTGACCGGCCCTTGCGCAATAAGCGGATTGTTGGGCACTTCGAAGAAGATCCGGGTGCGGTGGGTGATGCTCGGCGTGGCGAAGAAGCGCATGCCATTGCCGAACTCGTGGTTGATGGTGAAGCCACCCGCTGCCTGGAATTCCGGCTGCAAGCGGAAGCGTGCCCCCGAGAAGGCCGGCGAGAAGGCGCCATCTTCGTCAATCCCGCCGTTGATGTAGCCGAAATTGCCGAAGATATTGAGCCAGTCGGTCGCCTGAACGGCCAGCTCGGCTTCGACCCCGAGATTGCTCGCCGAACCGGCGCTGGCAGTGATGAAGGCGCCGGTCGGGTTGCCATTGGCATCGACCTGCGCGACCGAAACCTGGAAGTCGTTATAGACCTGATAATAAACGCCGAGCGATCCGGTGACCGATCCGGTCGCCAGCTTGAGCCCGCCTTCGTAGTTCCACACCACTTCCTCGGCGATGGTCTGGACGTTGGGAACGACTGACCCGGCGACGCGCGCCGCGGCGACCTGCACCACCGGCGAGCGGCGGCCCTTGGAGATGGTGGCAAAGACGTTCACATCGTCGCTGACGCGGTAGAGCGCGTTGAAGCGCGGCAGCCAGGCATCGAACCGGGCATCAGCCGTGAAGGTGCGCCCGCCGGTATCGATCTGGCCGGGGATCAGCGGGGCGCGGGAAAGCTGGCTGTTGGGCGCGCTGGCGAAGAAGCCCGAGCGGCGATATTCATCAAGATAGCGCAGACCCGCCGTCAGTTCGAGCGCTTCGAACGGGATCCAGGTCACATCCGCGAACACCGAATAGGCTTCGTTGCGGCCCTGGTTCTCGAACACCGAGGCGTAGGGGATCGCGGTCACCGCGCCACCGGTCGCAAGGCCGGTTACCGCCGTGGCCGGCACCGTGCCATTGGGCGCAACGCAGGGGATCCCCGGGATCAGCGGCGCGCCGAACAGCGTGGTCAGACATTGCAGGAACAGGCCTTCTTCGGTCGAGAAGGGCACATTCTGGCGGCCATCTTCGATGAAGATGTTCCACCCCGCGCTCGCACGCAGCTTGTCGCTGGTGTAGCTGAAGCGGCCTTCATGGCTGATCTGCCAGCCATCGGCGATTTCCGCGAATTCGAGGAAGGGTGCAGCCGAACCATCGGCATCGAATACTTCGCGGCTGTCAAATTCGCGGTAGCCGTTGACGGTGGTGAAGGTCCAGTTGTCGCCGAAGCTGTATTCGGCGGTCAGGTTGAGATCATAGACTTCGCGGTTGAGACCAAGCTGATCGCTCCCGAGTACCGCTGCGCCTGCCGGATTGCCGCCGAGGTTGGCAGGCCCGAAGGCATTGGCCGGGCCACCCGGCGCGCCGGCAAAGGCGGGGAAGCGGCCCGAGATGAAGGGCGTGCCGCCATTGCGCTGCTGATCGTAGGAGCCGATCAGATCGACGGTCAGATCGGAATTCGGCGTGAAGCGCAGCGAGGCGCGTGCCCCGAACTGGTTCTGCGCATAGAGTTCCTTGTCCTGATTGGTGCTGAGGTTCTCGACATAGCCATCGCGGGTGCGCCATTCGAACGCGACACGCCCGGCAATCACATCATTCCCGGCATTGAGGAAGCCGCCGAGCAGGGTCTGGTTGAAATTGCCGTAGCCGCTGCGGACTTCGCCCGAGAAGCCTTCGCGCGGCTTGGCCGAAACAAGGCTGATCGCGCCGACTGCGCTGGCCGTGCCGAACAAGGTCGCCTGCGGGCCCTTGATCACTTCGACGCGTTCGAGATCGTAGATCGCCTGATAGGAACCGCGCGAGCGCGAGATATCAACACCGTTGTAATAGAGCGTGACGCGCGGGCCCTGCTGGGCCGAGCCGCTGTCCGAGGTGATCCCGCGGATCACGATGCCGGGGTTGTTGGCGCTTTGCTCCTGAATGAGCAGGCCGGGCACATAGTAGGACAATTCATCGAGATCGGTCACGCCCAGTTCGCGGATCCGTTCACCCGTGGTGGCCGAGATGGTGATCGGCACGTCCTTTGCCAGTTCGGTGCGCTTTTGCGCGGTGACAAGGATCTGGTTGCCGTAGTCAGGCTGAGCCGCGGTTTCGGCATTGTCCTGCGCGAGCGCGACTTGCGGCGCAAAAGCGAGCGTGGTGGCGAGCGCGGTCAACGACACGCGCGTGGAAGTGGTGCGGAACATCTCTGGGCTTCCCTGTTGCTGGAGAATGAACTCGCCGTGGCAGCAATCAGTGACGCTGCCGCGACGCACGCGTGACGAAAGAATGACAGAGATATTACAATTTACAGGCGTTGCAAACGTGCACCATCCTGCCGGCTGCGCGCACAGGGGCACCGCGCCAGGTGGGCCTAGAGCGGATTGCCATCGCGGTCGCGATAGATCTCGCGCCGGCCGACGTGATTGGCCGGGCCGACCAAACCATCTTCTTCCATCCGCTCGATCCATTTCGCCGCGGTGTTGTAGCCAACACCCATCTGGCGCTGGAGCCACGAACCCGACGCCTTCTGGTTCTCGATCACGATCTGGCAGGCCTGGCGATATTTGCGCTCTTCGGGATTGTCGGAGGCGGTCAGATCATCTTCAAAACCGAAGCCGCCATCTTCGGGTTCTTCGGTAACCGCGTCGACATATTCCGGTGCGCCCTGCCCGCGCCAGAAATCAGCGACGGCTTCGACTTCCTCATCGGACACGAACGGCCCGTGGACACGCACCATCGCGCCGGTGTTGGGCTTGTAGAGCATGTCGCCCTTGCCCAGCAGCTGTTCCGCCCCCTGTTCGCCAAGGATGGTACGGCTGTCGATCCGGCTCGTTACCTTGAAGCTGATGCGGGTCGGCAGGTTGGCCTTGATCACCCCGGTGATGACATCGACCGAAGGCCGCTGCGTCGCCATGATGAGATGGATGCCCGCGGCGCGCGATTTCTGCGACAGACGCTGGATCAGGACTTCGATTTCCTTGCCGACTGTCACCATCAGATCGGCGAGTTCATCGACGATCAGCACGATCTGCGGCAGCGGCTGATAATCGAGCTGTTCTTCTTCATAGAGCTGTTCGCCGGTATCGGGATCGAACCCGGTCTGCACCCGGCGGCCCAAAGGCTTGCCCTTGGCGATGGCGGCGGCGACTTTCTCGTTGAAGGAATTGATGTTGCGCGAATTGATCGCGCTCATCATCCGGTAGCGCCGCTCCATTTCCTCGACCGCCCATTTGAGCGCGCGCACCGACTTGTGCGGCTCGGTCACCACGGGAGAAAGCAGGTGCGGTATGTCGTCGTAGGTCTTGAGTTCGAGCACCTTGGGATCGATCAGGATCAGGCGCAGTTCCGACGGGGTGAAGCGGTAGAGCAGGCTCAGCAGGATGACATTGAGCCCGACGGACTTGCCCGAACCCGTCGTCCCCGCCACCAGCAGGTGCGGCATGGCAGCGAGATCGGCGATCACCGGCTCACCCGCGATATCCTTGCCCAGAATGATCGGCAGGTTGCCGCGCGCCTCGGCGAAGGCGGTGCAGGCGGCGAGCTCTTTCAGCATCACCACCTGGCGATCCTTGTTGGGCAATTCGATGCCCATGACGGTGCGGCCCGGAATGGGCGAGACGCGCGCGCTGATCGCGCTCATGTTGCGGGCGATGTCTTCGGCAAGGCCGACCACGCGGCTCGCCTTGATGCCGGGGGCAGGCTCAAGCTCGTACATGGTGACCACCGGGCCGGTGCGCACGGCGGTGATTTCGCCTTTGACGTTGAAATCATCGAGCACGTTTTCCAGCAGGCGGGCGTTGCGTTCGAGCGCCAGCTTGTCGAGCTTGGGGGCGGTGTCCTTGGGCGGTTCGGCCAGCAGATCGAGGCTCGGCAGGTTGAACGCGGCGAACATGTCGCGCTGGTTCGCCTTGGCCGGGGCCGCGCGTTTGGGCGGCGCGGAAGGATCGGAAATCTCGGGCGCGCGGCGCGGGGTCAGCTCGACCTCGACCTCACGCTCGGCCTTGGCGGCGCGGCGCGGGCGTGTCGAAGGCGGCGCATCATCCGGCGAGTCTGCGGCAGGGATTTCGGGTTGCTTGTCACCAAAGCGCGGCATCAGCCTGGCAAAGGGCGCGATCAGCGAAGCCCCGCCGAGGAATTCGGGCAAGGTCATCAACACCCGCCAATCGATCGCGAACACCCGCGTAAGCAAGGCTACGCCCCCGCCAAGGCAGGTGATGGCAAGGCCAAGGATCACCCATCCCGCCGCTTCGCCGCCAAACCGCGTCGCGACCGCTTCGATCCCTGCTTTGCCAAGCAGGCCAGCGAGCCCGCCGACCTGTGCGGGCAGGGTGCTTGAACTGCTATCAAACGCCAGTGCGAGCACGGTGGCGATCAACACCATGGCAATCAGCAACAGGCCCAAGGGTATCCACCACCGGGTGGTCTCGGGTTCGTCTTCATGCTCATAGCCGCGCCACAAGCGGCGCGCCGACACATAGAGCAGCGGCAGCAGCAGCACCGCGGGCAGGCCAAAGGCCAGCAGCACGCGGTCTGCGATGAAGGCCCCGGCAGCCCCCATCCAGTTGGCGATGGAATCGCCCGCTGCCGCCGTCGAAGGGCTGGGGTCGGTCTGGGTGTAGCTGGCGAGCGCAAGGCCAAGGAACACCATCGCGCCCCACAGCAGCGCCGATCCCGTGATCTGGCCGATGCGGCGCATCGAGCGGCGCAGGCCGATGCGCCATTCGGCGTCAGCCGAACGGGTCGCAGGGGTGCGGGGTGTGACGGCGCGGGACGCCATAAGTGTCTCCTCGTGAGAACACATCATGAATCCTCGCGCTCGTGCGGTCAAGGAAAGAGCGATGAACCGCGCCTCAGCTCAACCCGTCGATTGCGGCCCAGCGCGCCCAGCCGAGCCTGCGGGCCCGTTGCCGTGTCATCCCGCCCAGCGCGATCACCGGCCTGCGGGCGAGCTGTGCCAGCAGGCGGAAGCGCACCGGGCCGAGCACCGCGCCGCCGGGGTGGCTGCGGGTGGCAAAGACCGGCGAAAGCAGCATGGCATCCGCGCCCAGCCGGTTGGCCAGCGCGATTTCACGCGGATTGTGAACGGTCGCGAGATGGATCATCCCGGCGCGGCGCGGGGCCAGCGCGCGGGAGCTGCCGTAAATGCCATCCGCGCCCCATTCGCGCGCGGTCAGCGCCGAATCCGCAAGGATCACGGTGTGGCCGCGTGCCCGCGCGATCCGCAGGAGTGCCCGGAACCTGGCGAGCCGCGCGGCATCGTCAAGATGATAGTGCCGATAGATCAGCCCCGAACCGCGCGGCAGGCGGGCAAGCGCGCGGTCGAGCCGCGCATCATTGCGCGCATCGCTGATGAGCCACAGGCGGGGGAGGGGATTGGCGGGCGTCACCCAACCGCTATAGAGCCGGGCCATGGACAATACAGCCCTCACGCCCGCGGCCCGTCTCGCCGAGGTCCGCGCCAATATCGCCAAGGTGTGCAAGCCCGCCCGGCGCGAACCGGCCGACATCACGCTGATCGCGGTCAGCAAGACGCATCCGGCGGAGCGGATTGAGCCGCTGATCGCAGCGGGCCAGCGGGTATTCGGCGAGAACCGGGTGCAGGAAGCGCAAGCCAAGTGGCCGGCGCTGCGTGCCGCCTATCCCGATCTGGAGCTGCATCTGATCGGCCAGCTGCAATCGAACAAGGCGGAAGAAGCCGTCGCGCTGTTTGATTGCATCCATGCGCTCGACCGGCCGAGCCTGCTGACCGCGCTGGCCAAGGCGATGGCCAAGCTGGCGAAGCCCGTGCCGTGCTTCGTGCAGGTCAATATCGGGGACGAGCCGCAGAAAGGTGGCTGTGCGCTTGCGGATCTGCCCGCGTTTCTGGAGGCGGTGCGCGCCTCTGGCATTCCGCTTGCCGGGCTGATGTGCATTCCACCTGCCGATATCGAGCCTGCGCCGTTTTTCGGCCTGCTGGCGAAGCTGGCGGCCGATCACGGCCTCACCGGCCTCAGCATGGGCATGAGCGGCGATTACGAGACCGCCGTGATGCTCGGCGCGACCCATGTGCGGGTGGGTTCGGCGCTGTTCGGCGCGCGGGCGTAGCTTCTTTCGTTTTTCCTCGCGGTATTTCGTGCGTGCCGCAGGAGCCGCTGCGGGCGGCCTTGCGGTTGCGTGCGCAACCGGGCTGTCTCATCAAGCGGCGCAGCGATGGGCATGAAAAAGGGGCGCCCCGTTGCCGGAGCGCCCCTTTTTTGCGCGGGCGTAAGGCCCGATCAGCTTAGAATTCGAACATCGCCTCGATGCCGATGTTCCGGCCGCGCATCAGCGGCGAGAAGGTACCTGCAGTCGGCACTGGGCTGAAAGGCCGACGAACGCCGGTCGACACTCCAGGATTGCCGAAGGGCACCTGCGTGTCCCCGCCTTCCTGCACCTGATCGAGCAGGTTGCGGCCGTAGATCGACAGCGAAAGGCCCTGCACCGGGGTGACCCAGGTGATGTTGGCTTCGAGCATCGACAGATCGTTGAGCCAGCCGAGGTTGTCATCGGTGTATGCTGCCCGATCACGATACTGATAGTTCACACGGGTCAGGAACTGGCTGCTGCCAACATTCAATTCATGCAGCAGACCTGCCCCGACCGTAATGGGCACCACGCGTGGGATGCTCAGGCCCAATGAATCGTTCGGGTTCCCTGTGATCCCATCAGGGCTGCCGATGTTGAACAACAAGCTATCGTAGCCAGCATCGATGATGCCGAGGTTGGCAGTGAACACCAGCGAAGGCGACACGCGCATACGCGCTTCGGCTTCGACACCCGTGATGGTGGCATCGGCAGTATTGACGATGTTTTGCACCACCCCTGCGGCACCCGCCACGTTCACTTCACGCTGCATGTCTCGGACCTTGGAGACATAGGCTGCTGCATTGAGGGTGAAAGCACCGTCCGCTGTCTGGAATTTCCCGCCAAGTTCGAAGGTGTCAACCTGCTCTTCGCCAAAGCCAAGGTTGCCGGTCGCCGCCACGATGCGGTTGAAGACCGGCACATCAGTGATGCGGAAGTTATAGCCGCCCGAACGGAAACCGCGGCTCCAGTGGCCATAGACCTGGCTGTCTCCAAATTCGTACTGGAGGCCGACCTTGGGCGAGAGGTTCTGGAATTTCAGATCGTCGCTGAAACCATTGGCTTCACCGGTGAACGGATTGACTCCGCTCGTCGGACAAGTGCTCTGAACCACCGAGCAAGCCGGTCGCGGACGGACAAATGTGACGTCTGCATCTTTGGTTTCCTGGTTCCAGCGCAGACCGGCAAGCACGGTCAGCGCGTCGGTCAGCTTGTAGTTCATGTTGGCGAAGATGCCGATCACTTCGTGATCCTGGCGGCCACCGCCAAAGAACTCCGGCGGTCGCGCTGCCGGGGGCAAATCGCGACGTAACTCGCGACCCTCGGTGTAGGCGAGGTTCTGGTTGAAGTAGAACCCACCCATCACGAGGTCGAAGCGATCGGTCGAGATCGCGTAGCGCAATTCGTTAGAGAACTGCTCCTGCGCAGTTTCAGTGTTCGAATGGAACAAGAAAACCGGGGTCGCGTCGATATCGCCGCGGGTTGTGCCATCAAACTTGCGCCAGCCAAACACATTGGTGAACGTGCCCGGGCCGACATTCCAGGTCGCGGTGAGCGAGCCTGTCCAGATCTCGTTGCTGTAGTTGCCCGGCTCGTCGATCGAGAAATCGAACGAACGGCGGTCGAAGAATGCACGGTTCTGGCTCGACGGGCCATCACCGTCGCTGGTGAAGTAGTCGAGCTTGCCGAGCAGGGTCAGTTCGCCGAAGCGGCCTTCCAGCGCGCCGCGCAGGATCTTGGTTTCGGCTGCACCATGGTTCGAACCATCGAACAGGTTGCGGAAATAGCCTTCGTCCTTGTTGTAGTAGGCGCCGACCTTGAACAGCAGCACGTCTTCGACGATCGGGCCGCTGAGCACGCCGCTGACCGTGTAGTTGGCGCCGCCGCGGCCGCCATCGACCGGGCCGTCGACCGCCGCGCGGAACTTGCCGCGGAAGTCCTCGGTCGGGTTGCCGGTGTTGATCACCACCGCGCCGCCCGTCACGTTGCGGCCAAACAGCACGCCCTGCGGGCCGCGCAGGATTTCGACGCTCGACAGGTCGAACAGGTCGAACACGACGCCGCCGTTCACGCCGAGGAACACGCCATCGACGAACACGCCGACCGTCGGGTCAATCGAGGGGATCGAGGAGTTGATGCCGATGCCGCGCACGGTGAAGTTGGCGGTGCCGCGGCTGGTGCCAACCTGATCGAGGCTGACGTTGGGCGCCTGGAACGACAGGCCCTGAATGTCACGGATCTTGAAGGCTTCAAGGCTGGCTTCGCCGAAAGCGGTGACGGCCAGCGGCACGTCCTGCACGTTTTCGGGGTTCTTGGTCTTGGTGCCGGTAACGATGATGTCGTTGATGGTGTCGAGCGTGCTGGCGCGTTCCTGAGGCGCTTCCTCTTCGACCGCTTGCGCATAAGCGGCGGCCGGAATGAAGGCGGTGGAGCACAACGCAAGCGCGAGGATGCGACGCATTTTTGCGGGGGTGTTCATGTTAGCTCTCCCTGATGAACTGGCCGCCCCTTAGCGTGGCCACGGGCAAATGCAATCAGGCCCACCCATCACCAAGCGCCTGTTTTTTCCCAAGTGTTGCTAAATTGTTTCAACCTCGCGCTGGCGTTGATCGCTCGCGGCTTCGAGCAGGGCCGCTTCGATTTCCGCCAGTCGTTCCGCCGCCTTGACCTTGGCCCCGGTCAGATCGGTGACGTAGAAGGTGTCGGCCGCGCTCTCGCCATAGGCGGTGATATGCGCCGAATGGACGATCAGATTGGCCTTGAACAGGGCGTAGGCCAGCCGGTTGAGCAGGGCCGCGCGATCGCGCGCGGTCACCTCGATCACGGTAAAGCGTCCGGAGGCCTCGTTATCGAAGGTGACCCGCGGTGCGACATCGAACGCCTTGGCACGCGAGTGCGGCAGCGGGCGTGCCGCCAGCTTGGGCACCAGTTCGACCTTGGCGAGCAAGGCGTTGCGGATGCCCTGTTCGATCCGCGCCATCTGCGAGGCTTCGCTGAACGGCTGGCCGTGCTGATCCTGCACCAGAAAATTGTCGAAGGCATAGCCATTGGTGGCGGTGTGGATGCGCGCATCGATGATGTTGGCACCGGCAAGGTGAATCCCGCCTGCCATGCGGTAGAACAGGCCGGGGTGGTCGGCCGCGATCACGCTCACGCGGGTCGCGCCGCGCACCGCATCGACGGCGCAGGCCACCGAGAGTTGCTCGCCGCCGGATCGGCTGGCGGCATATTGTTCGAGATTGCTGGCAATGATGTCCTCGGGCTCGGCAATCCAGTAGGCATCGCGCAGCAGCGCGCCCACCTCTTCGACGAGATGGCCCCGCTCGCCCAGCAATTCGGCCACACGGACTTTCTTGGCGGCGACTTTCTGGGTGCGCCCCTGCCGCATGTGGCCAAGCCGCAGGCGCTCTTCGGCGGCATCGTAAAGTTCGCCGAGCAGCTGGCCCTTCCAGCTGTTCCATGTGCCCGGCCCGACCGCGCGGATATCAACCGCCGTCAGGATCGCGAGATTGCGCAGCCGTTCGAGGCTTTGCACCTGACCGACAAAATCCTCGATCGTCTTGGGGTCGGTGAGATCGCGCTTTTGCGCGGTGCGGCTCATGAGAAGGTGATGCAGCACCAACCACGAGACCAGCTCGGTTTCCTTGTCATCAAGGCCGAAGCGCGGGCCAAGCCGCGATGCCAGGTCGGCCCCGAGGATCGAGTGATCGCCGCCGCGCCCCTTGGCAATATCGTGCAGCAGGACCGCGACAAACAGCGCGCGGCGCGAGGCGAGTTTGTGGATCAACTGGCTGGCGCGCGGGTGATCCTTCTTCAGCAAGCCGCGCTCGATCTGCGAGAGCAGCCCGATGGCGCGGATGGTGTGTTCGTCCACGGTGTAGTGGTGATACATGTCGAACTGCATCTGCGCATTGACCCGCCCGAAATCGGGCACGAACCGGCCGAACACGCCCGCCTCGTTCATCCAGCGCAGCGCGGTTTCCGGGTCTTTGCGGCCGCCCAGCAGATCAAGGAACAGCGCGTTGGCGCGCTTGTCACGGCGGATTTCAGTCGTGATCAACCGCGCATCGCGATCCGCCTGCCGCATGGTTTGCGGGTGGATTTCGAGCCCTTCGGCCTCGGCCAGCTGGAACAGCTCGATCAGCCGGACGGGATCAGCGGCGAACCAGTCATCCCCCGGCGCCCGGATGCGCCCCGCTTCGATGACATAGCCCTTGAGCATGCGCGGCTTCTGGTTCCAGCCCGCGAAAAAGCCCGAACGGGTGCGCTTCTTGGCGAATTCGGTATCGAGCGCGGACAGGAACACGCCTGACAGGCTGCCGACGCGTTTGGCTTGCAGGAAATAATACTGCATGAAGCGCTCGACCGCGCTCTTGCCCGGGCGATCGGCGAATTGCATCGCTTCGGCGACCTGCCGCTGGAGATCGAAGGTCAGACGATCTTCCGCCCGGCCCGTGATGATATGCATGTGGCAGCGCACCGCCATCAGGAACCCTTCGGCCCGGCGGAAGCTGCGATATTCGGCCGCCGTAAACAGCCCGACATCGACAAGCTGCGAGGCGGTTTCCACGCGGTGGATATACTTGCCGATCCAGTAGAGTGTCTGGAGATCGCGCAGCCCGCCCTTGCCATCCTTGATGTTGGGTTCGACGACATAGCGCGAATCCCCCATCCGCTTGTGCCGTGCTTCGCGTTCTTCGAGCTTTTGGGTGAGGAATTGCCGTTCGCTGCCGCGCGCGACTTCGGCCCAGAACCGGGCGCGCAGCTCCTCGTAAAGCGCCTGATCGCCCCACACCAGCCGTCCTTCGAGCAGCGCGGTGCGGATCGTGAGATCTTCCTTGGCGAGCCGCATGGTATCCGAAACCGTGCGGCTCGAATGGCCCACTTTCAGCCCCAGATCCCACAGCAGGTAGAGCATGGCCTCGATCACCTGCTCGCACCAGGGCGAGCGTTTCATCGGGGTAATGAAGGCGATATCGACATCGGAGTGCGGCGCCATTTCGGCGCGGCCATAACCCCCGACCGCCAGCACCGCGAGGCGTTCGGCGGCGGTGCGGTTGGAAGCCGGGTAGAGATGGGTGGTGACGTAATCGTGGATCACCCGGATGATCTGATCGATCAGGAAGGAATGCCCGCCGACGCAATCATGCCCGGCCGAGGGCGCTTCGGCGAGGCGGCGGGCCAGTTCGCTGCGCCCCTGATCGAGCGCGCGGCGCAAGGCTTCGAGCACAGCGGGGCGCCCGCCATCGGCGGCGGCAAGCGCCAGCGCGGTCACTTCTTCGCCAAGAACGCGGCGATCGATGATCGTGCGCTGGCCCGAGATGCGCTTGATGTTCACGCGGAGGGTTCCCCCGCGTGAACATTGGCGTCGAGCGCCGTGGCGATAGCCCGGCCTGTCAGCGGATTACGCAGCGACCAGTTCGCCAGCGAACATCTGGCGCACCGTGCGCTTGTCGATCTTCTGGGTGCCAAGCCGCGGCAGGCTTTCGCTGGCGATCCAGATATGGTCTTCGGTCGGCACCTTGAACGGGGCGATCCGCGACAAAAGGAACTCGCGCAGCGCCGCCTTGCTCAGCTGCGGGCGGCCTTCCTTGAGATTGAACACCGCAGCCGGCACTTCGCCAAAGCGTTCATCGGGCAGGCCGAACACCGAACATTCGGCGATGTCGTCATGCGCGTAGATCGCGTCTTCCACCTCGATGCAGGAGATGTTCTCGCCGCCGCGGATGATGATGTCCTTCTTGCGGTCAACGATGAAGAGGTAGCCGTCTTCATCAAGATAGCCGAGATCGCCGGTGCGGAAGAACTGGGTGGCGGTGAAGGCCGCCTTGGTTGCTTCCTCGTTTTTCCAGTAGCCGCGGAAATTGGCGACCGAACGGATGCAGACCTCGCCGACTTGGCCCTGTTGCAGCTCGTTACCCGCATCATCGAGAATGCGCAGGTCAACCATCGGCTGGCTGGCCTTGCCGGTCGAACCGGGCTTGGCGAGATAGTTCTCGTTGAAATTGCCGCAGCCGACTGCGTTGGTTTCGGTGAGGCCATAGCCGAGCAGCGGGAAGCCGCCGGGGAAGGCCTGCTTGATCTTGCCGACATGTTCGACCGGGCGCGGTGCGCCGCCTGCGGCAAAGCTCTTGCAGGCCGAAAGATCATACTTGGCGAGATCGGGATGGCTCGCGATCTCGTAGCTCATCAGCGGCACGCCGACGAAATAGGTGACTTTCTCGCTTTCCATCAGCTGGAGCGCATGGGTGGCGTCCCATTTGGGCATCAGCACCAGCTTGCGCGCAATCGCGAAGCTTTGCAGGAACAGCGGCACTTCGCCCGTCACGTGAAAAAGCGGTACGGCCACCAGCGCGCAGGGCTGGGCCGACAAGTCTTCGCCCTGCTTTTCGAGCAGGATCTTGGCCATTGCCGACTGGCTGACATAGCTCATGATGCCATGCACCACGCCGCGGTGATCGGAATACGCGCCCTTCGACTTGCCGGTCGAACCCGAGGTGAAGAGGATCGTGGCGAGATCATCCGGGCCGATTTGCGCGAGCAGCGCGAGCGCCACCGGGCCTTCCGCGCCCGGTGCGCGCCACACATTGGCAAGGCCTTCGGACGGCGCATTGCCATGATCGAACAGCACCAGCTTGGCCTTGTGCGCATGGCCTTCGAGCCGCGCGGCGCGGCCTGCATCGGCCAGCACGATGGTGCATTCGGCCAGATCAATCCCGTAGGCGAGTTCATCGCCCGACCAGAAACCGTTGAGCAGCGTCGCGCAGCCGCCTGCCATGGCGATGCCCATATATGCGATCATCCAGTTGGCGGAGTTGCGCGCCGCAAGGCCGATGCGGTCGCCCTTCTGCACGCCGTGATCCTTGACGAGGCTTTCCGCGACGCAGACCGCCGCGCCGTAAGTTTCGCCGAAGGTCAGCCGGATATCGCCATCGACGAGAAAGGGCACATCCTTATGCTCGTTGCAGAAATGCGCGAAGTAATGCGCCAGCGACGGGGGCGCGGCAGCAAAGGCGGGCATCGCCACACCACCGCGTTCAAATGGCACCGTGGCAAAGGGCATGCCCGGCTTGGTGATTTCGGTGATGATCGCTTCAAGCGCCATGTCCAGCGGAGTGGGCATGCGGTGTTCTCCTCTCTCATTATCTGTCCCAAGGAGCGGCGCGCCCATGCAGGCGCACGCCTCTCCCCAATCCCAAGGCCCATCGACTGCCCCAGCCCCTTCCCCCCGGCTTTGCGCTGTGCCAAGAGAGCGAGCGCTGAAGCCCAAGCGGCTTATCGATACGGCTTGGCTGTCACCATTAAGAGGTTCGCTCCGTGCTGTCACTACTTGCTGCAACCGCTGCGGCTGATCCGATCCAGTGGACCGATCTGGGGCTGAAGCCGGGGATCGAGCTGGGGTTTTTCACCCTGCGCTACTATTCGCTGGCCTATCTGATCGGCGTGATCTTTGCCTATTGGCAGGTCTCGGTGATGCTGCGCCAGCCGGGTGCGCCGATGGCGCAGGTCCATGCCGATGATCTGTTCTTCTATTGCACGCTGGGCGTGATCATTGGCGGCAGGCTGGGCTATGCCGCCTTCTACACCGGCGGCGAGACCGGCATTCCCAGCGCCTTCACGGACTTCTCGGGCGAAGGGATGGTGTCGTGGAAGCTGCTGCGGTTGTGGGATGGCGGGATGGCGTTCCACGGCGGGTTGATGGGCGTGGCCGCGGCGATGGCGTGGGTGTCGTGGCGCGGCAAGCTCAACTTCCTGCGGGTGGCCGATTATGTTTCGGTCACCGTGCCGATGGGCATGTTCCTCGGGCGGCTCGCCAATTTCATCAATGGCGAGCTGTGGGGCCGCGCCAGTGACGTGCCGTGGGCGATGGTGTTCCCCGGCGCTGATTTGCAGCCGCGCCACCCGAGCCAGCTGTATCAGGCCGGGCTCGAAGGCCTGCTGCTGCTGATTGTGATGATGCTGCTGTTCTGGAAAACCCGGGCGCGTTATCGCCCCGGCTTGCTGGTGGGTGTCTTCACAGTCGGTATCGGTCTGGCCCGCTTCATTAATGAATTTTTTCGTGAGCCGGATGCACAGCTGGCTGACTTTGCGGCACGAACCGGGCTATCGATGGGCCAATGGCTGACAATACCCTTGATCTTGGCTGGATTGATTGTCGTCGCCTCCGCGATGCGGCGCCCGATGCTGGGCAGCGCCAGCATCAGGACGGCGTAAGCGACGGGGGCGAATGGCGTCCCCGAGGGCTGGTGCTGATCGATGAGGCCGGGCCAGCCGTGCCACCTGTCGATCCGCCCGCGCCCGCAGTATCGGCTGTCGCAGAGCCGGAACCGGAGCACGGCGGGGAGCCTGAGCCTCAGCCCGAGCCCGAACCCGAGCCGGAACCAAGTCTCGCACCCGCCGAACCGCCTGCGCCTGAACCGCTCGCAGTGCCACAGCCTGATCCTGTGCTGCCAGTCGATCTGGGTGCCACCTTCCGCCGGCTCATCCGCGAGACCGGCCCGATCAGCCTTGCGCACTTCATGGCCGAGAGCAACGCGCGCTATTATACCACCCGCGATCCGCTCGGGGCCGAGGGCGATTTCATCACCGCGCCCGAAATCAGCCAGATGTTCGGGGAACTCGTCGGCCTCTGGCTCGCCGATCTGTGGGTGCGCATGGGCAGCCGCAAGCATATCCACTATGTCGAGCTTGGGCCCGGTCGCGGCACGCTCGCGAAAGATGCGCTGGGCGCGGCGAGCCGCTATGGCTTTGCGCCGCAGGTGCATTTCGTCGAGACCTCGCCGACCTTGCGCGCGCTGCAATCCGCGGCTTTTCCGGGGTGCCATCATCACCATGATCTGGCGACCTTGCCGGATGATGCTCCGCTGCTGATCGTCGCCAATGAATTCCTCGATGCCCTGCCGATCCAGCAATTGGTGCGCGCCGCCGAAGGCTGGCGCGAACGGCTGGTCGGCCTTGATGGCGATAATCTGGTGTTCGTGCTTGGCGACACGCCGGCCGATCACCTCGCCCCGCCAAGCTGGCGCCGGGCGCCGCAGGGCACTTTGATCGAGACCAGCGGCGCGAGTGTCGCGGTGGTTTCCGAACTGGCGATGCGGCTGCGCGATCAGGGGGGCGCCGCGCTGATCATTGATTATGGCGGGCGCGAGCTCAGCGCCGGATCGACCTTGCAGGCCTTGCGGGCGCACAAGAAGGTCGATCCGCTGGCGCATCCGGGCGAGGCCGATCTCACCGCCCATGTCGATTTCGAACTGATGCAGCAGGTGGCCGTGCGGCACGGGGCCGATGTGATGGGGCTTCAAACGCAGGGCGAATGGCTGCTCCAGCTCGGGATCGACACCCGGCTCGAAGCCTTGCTCCGGCGCCATCCGGCGGAGGCTGCCACGCTGCGTCGCCAGCGGGACAGGCTTGTGCGCGATGATCAGATGGGTGTGTTGTTTAAGGTGCTGGGGCTTGCCGGACGGCGCTGGCCAATGGGTGTGGGGTTTGCATGATGCGACGATGGCTGATGGCGGTGTTGGTGCTGGGTGCGGTTCCGGCAAGCGCCGCAGACACGATAAGTGGTCGCTGGATCACGCAGGAAAAGGATGCGGTGGTCGCGATTGCCAAGTGCGGCAACGCGCTGTGCGGCCGGCTCGACAAGTTTCTGGTGCTGCCCAAAGGTGGCAAGGATCAGCGCGATATCAACAATGCCGATCCGACCAAGCGCCAGCGGCGGCTCCTCGGCCTGACCATCCTGTCTTCGCTGACAGCCGATGGTGATCTGTGGCGCGGCGAGATCTACGATCCCAAGAGCGGGCGCACCTACACCTCCGAAGTGCGCCGCAAGGGGCCGGGCGTGCTCGAAGTGAAAGGGTGCTTCGGGGTGCTGTGCCGCACGCAGGAGTGGAGGAAGGCGTCCTGATCGGGGCATGCCCTGCGGCGTGCCTTGTCCTTGCTCCTGCGATCTGATGATCGCGTCGCTGCGGGCGGGAGTCTCCAGTGGCCTACCGCTTCGCTGCTTGAGGCAGTTCGGCCTTGCAGGCCTTCGGCCCGCCCGTGTCCAATCCGCTAAAGTCCAGCCTTTTTCGCCAGCTCTTGTGCCGCCTGTTTCGGCGTGCGCTTGCCTGCATCCTCGCGATCAACCGCGAGGTTCGCCTCGCGCATCGCTTCGACACTGATCGCCCCGATCAGCGGTTCGAGCGCAGCGATCACACCCTTGTTCTGCGCGATGCGCGGCGAGAGCATCAGCATCGCATCATAGCTCGGCAGTGCGCCTTCGGGATCGGCGAGCACCACCAGCTTGTCCGCCGCGATCCGCCCGTCAGACGTATAGGCACTGATCACGTCCGCTTCGCCCGAGGCGAGGGCGTTGTACATGAAGGTCGGCGCGAAATTGCGGCTGCGGGCAAAGCGCAGGCCATAGGCGTCGCGCACATTGATCCATTCGGGCCGCTCGAAGAATTCGGGATCGCCCCCTACCGTCAGGCGCGGCGCGACCGCGGCGAGATCGGCAAGGCTGGTGACGCCCAATTCGGCCGAACGATCCTGCCGCATGGCAAAGGCATAGGCATTCTCGAACCCGAGGCGGCCCAGCACCCTGACCTTGTTCTCGCGCAGCTCCCAGTCGCGGATCGTCTCGTACATCGCCTCGCGCCCGGGATTGTCGGTGCGGTTCAGATAATTCGTCCAGATCGTGCCGGTGTAATCAACCGAGATGTCGATGCTCGATGCCGCGACCGCCGAATGCACCACCGCGCTGCCCAGCCCGTCGCGATATTCGACCGCGTAACCTGCCGCCTCGAGCCGCGCCCCGATCAATTGCGCAAGGATATATTGTTCGGAAAACTGCTTGGAGGCGATCACGATGCGCCGTTCATCGCTGCCCGATTGTGATGCGAGCGCGGCGGCCACGCCCGCAACCACCGCCAGCAGCGCCGCCGCCCATTTCCAGCGCTTGCGTTCGTCGATGCCGCGTTCGATCCACCACAACAGCCAGTCGGCCACCAACGCGAGCCCGGCACTGACAAGGCACCCCGCCAGCACCAGCGCCCAGTTCTGGGTTTGCAGCCCGGCAAAGATCGGATCGCCAAGGCTCGGCTGGCCGATGGTGGTGGCGAGCGTCGCCGCGCCGATGGTCCACACGCTCGCGGTGCGGATGCCGGCCATGATGAAGGGGGCCGACAGCGGCGCTTCGACCAGCACCAGCTTCTGCCAGCGGGTCATGCCGACGCCATCAGCGGCTTCAAGCACGCCGGGATCGAGATTGGCCTGTGCGGTCACCGCATTGCGCAGGATCGGGAGCAGCGCATAGAGCGTCAGCGCCATCAGCGCAGGCAGGAAGCCCAAGGTCGGCAGGCCGGGGCCGAACACCGCCCGGAGCGAGAGCAGCAGCGGGAAGAACAGCGCCAGCAAGGCGAGCGCGGGGATGGTCTGCACGAGGCTCGCAAGGCTGAGCGCGAGGCGCGAGACGATGGCAGAGCGGCTTGCCCACACCGCCAGCGGCAGGGCGATCAGCATGGCAAGGCCGATCGCGCTGGCCGACAAGACCACATGCGCGGCCAGCTTGTCCCCAAGGCCGGGGAGGATGTCCCAGATATCGCCCATCAGCCGCGCTCTTCCCCTGAGCCTTCGCCCAGGCTCTCCATCGCGGCGAGGCGTTCGGCCTGTTCGCGCGGCACCGCGACCAGCCGCTGCGCTACCGCACCACCGGCCCCTGCGAGCAGCGCCTGCGGGGTTGCATCAGCGACCAGCGCGCCCTTGTCCATCACCAGCACGCGATCAGCAAGCAGCAGCGCCTCGGCCATGTCATGCGTCACCATCACCGTGGTGAGGCCAAGGCGGGTGTGCAACTCGCGCACGGTGTTGCCGAGCGCGGCGCGCGTCAACGGATCGAGCGCGCCGAAGGGTTCGTCCATGATCAGCAGTTCCGGCTCGCCCGCCAGGGCGCGGGCTACGCCAACCCGCTGGCGCTGCCCGCCCGAGAGTTCATCGGGCATCCGGCTTGCGAGCGCGGGATCCAGTTCGACCAGCGCCAGCAATTCGGCGATGCGGGCTGGCGGCAGCTTGTCGCCGGTGAGGCGCGGGCCGATCGCGATGTTTTCCGCGACCGAGAAATGGGGAAACAGCCCGATCGATTGGAACACATAGCCGACCCGGCGGCGCAGGCGCGCAGGCGGGAGGCCCGCCACATCCTCGCCGCCAAACAGCACGCGGCCCTCGCTGGGGCTGACCAGCGTGTTCACCGTCTTGAGCAGTGTCGATTTGCCCGAGCCCGACGCACCGACCAGCGCGACAAAACTGCCTGCCGCGATCGCGCAGGAAACGCCAGCTCCCGATGCGCCGACCGCCGTGACCTCGCCAAAGCGGCAGATCACGCTGTCGAAACGGAGCAAGGGCGCGCGGAGATCCATCGCAGCCGTCCCTAGCGAGGTTCTTGTTTGCGCGCCACTCTCACCGATTGGCCTTTGCGCGAGCGCTTGCTATGCGGGGCCTCAGAACGATCATTTCACTGCGGAAGAATTATCATGCGCGCGACCCCCGATTTCGATTTCCAGCTTGGCGAAGCGGCTCTGATGATCCGCGAAAGCACGGCGCGCTTTGCTGATGAGCAGATCGCGCCGCTGGCCGAGCGGACCGATCGCGAAGATCGCTTCCCGCGTGAGCTGTGGGAGCCGATGGGCGCGCTGGGGCTGCACGGCATCACCGTCGAGGAAGAGTGGGGCGGGCTGGGGCTTGGCTATCTCGAACACGTCATCGCGGTCGAAGAAGTCTCGCGCGCCAGCGCCAGCGTCGGGCTTTCCTACGGCGCGCATTCGAACCTGTGCCTCAACCAGATCCGCCGCTGGGGGAATGACGAGCAGCGCGCGAAGTATCTCCCCAAGCTGATCTCGGGCGAGCATGTCGGAAGCCTCGCCATGTCCGAGGCCGGGGCCGGGTCGGATGTGGTCTCGATGAAGCTCAAGGCTGACGAAGTGCAGGGTGGCTATATCCTCAACGGCACCAAGTTCTGGATCACCAACGCGCCCGAGGCCGATACGCTGGTGGTCTATGCCAAGACCGACGGCAGCGCCGGATCGCGCGGGATCACGGCCTTCATCGTCGAGAAGGGCGATGAAGGCTTCGCGATTGGCCAGAAGATCAGCAAGGTCGGCATGAAGGGCTCCCCCACCGCCGAGCTGGTGTTCAACGACTGCTTCATCCCTGAAGATCGCGTGATGGGGCCGGTCAATGGCGGCGTCGGCGTGCTGATGAGCGGGCTCGATTACGAGCGCGTGGTGCTGGCCGGATTGCAGCTCGGGATCATGCAGGCGTGCCTCGACACGGTGATCCCCTACCTGCGGGAGCGCAAGCAGTTCGGGAAGCCCATCGGCAGCTTCCAGCTGATGCAGGCCAAGGTCGCCGACATGTATGTCGCCCTGCAATCGGCGCGCGCCTACACCTATGCGGTGGCCAAGGCGTGCGACGCAGGGCAGACGACGCGCTTCGATGCGGCGGGGGTGATTTTGCTCGCGAGCGAGAATGCCTTCAAGGTCGCCGCCGAGAGCGTGCAGGCCCTTGGCGGCGCGGGCTACACCACCGATTGGCCGGTCGAACGCTACATGCGCGACGCCAAGCTGCTCGATATCGGCGCGGGCACGAACGAAATCCGCCGGATGCTGATCGGGCGCGAGCTGATCGGGGCGGCCTCTTGATCCTCCCCGGAGCGGGGAGGGGAACCATGCGGAGCATGGTGGAGGGGTACGCGCGGTGATCACTGGCCCTCGCGAAACAGTCAAGTTCGCGCGCAAACTCCGTAGCGAAATGTCGCTACCTGAGACCCTCCTGTGGCGCGAGCTACGCAAGCGCCCCGGCGGGCACAAGTTCCGTCGCCAGCACCCGGCGGGGGAGTATGTGCTCGATTTCTATTGTGCGAGGGCGCGGCTCGATATCGAAGTCGATGGCTGGGTGCATGACAATGCAGCGCGAGCGGAACAGGACCGGCTGCGTTCTGCGGTCTTGCGCTCTCAAGGAATTGCCACCACGCGTGTTTCGGCGAAGCGGGTGCTAGAGGATTTGGAAGCGGTTGTGAGGCGGATTGTGGTGATTTGTGACGAGCGGATCGAGAAACTTGGGGTGCCCCTCCACCGTCCTTCGGACGGTCCCCCTCCCCGTGACGGGGAGGATTTTCAATGACCGCCCCCACTCTCACCACCAAGCTCGACCGCGAAAGCCCGGAAGCCAAGGCCCGCTTCGCGCATAACCATGCTCTGGCGCAGGACCTGCGCGCTGCGGTCGCCGCAGCCGCGCTCGGCGGGCCGGAGAAGCATTGCGAGCGGCATGTCGCGCGCGGCAAGCTCCTGCCCCGCGAGCGGGTCGAGCGGCTGCTCGATCCGGGGTCACCCTTTCTGGAAATCGGCCAGCTCGCCGCCAACGGGATGTACGAGGGCGATGTCAACGGCGCCTCGATCATCACCGGCGTCGGCCGCGTCTCGGGCCGCCAGTGCATGATCGTGTGCAACGATGCGACCGTGAAGGGCGGCACCTACTACCCGATGACGGTGAAGAAGCACCTGCGCGCGCAGGAGATCGCGCAGGAGAACCGCCTGCCGTGCATCTATCTGGTGGACTCCGGCGGGGCGAACCTGCCGCATCAGGCGGAAGTGTTCCCCGACCGCGACCATTTCGGGCGGATCTTCTTCAATCAGGCGAACATGAGCGCGCTCGGCATCCCCCAGATCGCCTGCGTGATGGGTTCCTGCACCGCGGGCGGCGCCTACGTCCCCGCCATGTCCGACGAGACGGTGATCGTGCGCAATCAGGGCACGATCTTCCTGGCCGGCCCGCCTTTGGTGAAGGCCGCGACGGGCGAGGAGATTTCTGCAGAGGACCTCGGCGGCGGCGACCTCCACGCGAAGAAATCGGGCGTGGTCGATCACCTCGCGGAGAATGACGAGCACGCACTCACCATCGTGCGTGATATCGTCTCCCACCTCAATTCGCCGTTCGGTTCGAGCGCAGTCGAGAACCGCGGGCTGGGCAGTGTCTCGACGACGCTCGACACGAACGGGTTGCGCGACCCGCGCCCGCCCAAGTTCGACGCCGAGGACCTCTACGCCCTCATCCCCGAGGATGTGCGCGCGCCTTACGATGTGAAGGAAGTGATCGCCCGGCTGGTCGACGGCAGCGAGTTTCACGAGTTCAAGGCGCACTACGGCGCCACCCTCGTCTGCGGCTTTGCCCATATCTGGGGGATGCCGGTCGCGATCCTCGCCAACAACGGCGTGCTGTTCTCCGAGAGCGCGCAGAAGGGCGCGCATTTCATCGAGCTCGCCTGCCAGCGGCGCATTCCGCTGCTGTTCCTCCAGAACATCAGCGGCTTCATGGTCGGCGGGAAATACGAGGCGGAGGGCATCGCCAAGCACGGCGCGAAGCTCGTCACCGCGGTCGCCACCGCGACCGTGCCCAAGGTCACCGTGGTGATCGGCGGCAGCTTCGGCGCGGGGAACTACGGCATGTGCGGCCGCGCCTACTCGCCCCGCTTCCTGTTCACCTGGCCCAACGCGCGCATCTCGGTGATGGGCGGCGAGCAGGCGGCGAGCGTGCTGGCCACCGTCCACCGCGACGCCGACACCTGGACGCCGCAGCAGGCCGAGGCCTTCAAGGCGCCCATCCGCCAGAAATACGAGGACGAGGGCAACCCCTACTACGCCACCGCGCGCCTGTGGGACGACGGCGTGATCGACCCGGTGCAGACCCGGGACGTGCTGGGGCTGGCGTTCGCGGCGTGCCTTGAGGCCCCCATTGCCGAGCGGCCGGCCTTTGGGGTGTTCCGGATGTAATGCCTACCCCGCAGCGAGCTTCACCCGGGACCCCGGGTCAGGCTCGCCGCGGGGTTGCAGGTGAAACCGCGATACGCCCCCTTGCGTAAATCCCCCGATTGCGGGCAGAACCGGGCGCGAGAGAGGATCACCCATTGCCACAAACCATCACTCGCCAGCCCACGTTGCTGTCGCGCATCGTGCGGCGGATCATCCTTGCAATCTGGTATGCGCAGGGGTGGAAAGTCATTGATCCGCTGCCGCGCCATCTCAAGAAATATGTGATCGCGGGCGCGCCGCACACCACCAACTGGGATTTCGTGTTCTTCACCGGCGCGACTCATGAAGAGGGCATCCGCCCCAATTTCATGGGCAAGCACACGCTGTTTCAGGGCATCATGAAGAACTTCATGCTCGACATGGGGGGCATCCCGGTGGATCGCCGCAAGAGCGCCAACGCCACCGAACAGGTCGCCGCCGAATTCGCCGCGCGTGATCATCTCGCGCTGGTGATCGCTTGCGAAGGCACCCGCAAAACCGATGGCAAGTGGAAGTCGGGCTTCTATCATATCGCGCGCGCCGCTGATGTGCCGATTGTCCCCGCCTTTGCCGATCACGGCACCCGGATCGTGACCTTCGGCCCGCCGCTGATCCCGACCGGCAATTACGGTGAGGATCTGCTCAAGATCGCCGAATGGTTCCGGTCAAAGCTGCCCGATTACGACCGTTTCAAGGTGCTCGAAGCGCAGGCACGCGCCATTATTGCAGGGAAGAATGATGTTTGAGAGCCTCGCCATGAACGCCGCGATCCTTCTGGCGTTGGTGCTGATCCAGTGGGCGATCAGCGTGAAGATCGACGACGTGTCCTTTATCGATGCCTTCTGGGGCGCGGGCATGGGGGCGCTTGCCATCACCAGCTGGCTGCAACTCGATGCGCCCGGCGAGCTGGCGACGCTGCTGATGGTGATGACGGCGGCCTGGGGCTTCCGGCTTGGCATCTATCTCTTCCGCCGCTGGAGCCACGAGGGCGAGGACAAGCGCTACAAGCTGATCCTCAAGAAAGATCGCGAAGCCGGGCGCTTTGCGCAGGCCGCGCTGACCCGCGTGTGGCTGATGCAGGCGGTGCTGCTGTTCGCCGTGTGCAGCCCCGCGCAGGTCGGCATTCTGGCAAGCAGCGCGCCCGCGCCGATCACGCCGCTCGCCTATGTCGGCATCGCGATCTACGCCATCGGCATCTTCTTCGAATGGGTCGGCGATTGGCAGCTTACCCGCTTCAAGGCTGATCCTGCAAATCAGGGTCAGGTGCTCGACACCGGCTTGTGGCGCTATACCCGCCATCCCAACTATTTCGGCGATTTCGCGGCGTGGTGGGGAATCTGGCTGGTGTGCGCCAGCGCGGGATGGGGCTATGCGCTGGCGACGATCATCGGGCCGCTCTTTCTCAGCTTCACGCTCACCAAGTGGTCGGGCGTGGCCTTGCTGGAGAAGGGGCTCGACAAGACCAAGGGTGATAAATACGCCGCCTACAAGCAGCGCACCTCGGCCTTTTTCCCGCTCCCGCCGAAGGGCTAATCGACCAACCGCCTTGTTGCGCCGCACAAAAAGTCACCCCCTGCTCTTTCAGCAGCGGCTGCAATGGCCTATGTTGTTTCGGACTGAGGAGGAACATCCACCATGCCATTGACCGAAACGGCCCGCGAAGCCGAGCGCGCGCGCATGGCGCAGCGCGTGCTGGAACTGGTCAAGGAACGCGGCTGCGAGATCCCCTATTCGGTCGCGATGGCGGAAAGCGGGCTGTCGCGCGCGCGCTTCGAACAGCTTTTCGCGGATTACGATGATCTGTTCGATGCGGTGGCGCAGCTGTGGCTTCAGCCGCATATGGAGGTGATGGAAGAGGTCATGGCCTCCACCTTGCCGCCGCAGCGCAAGATGTATGAATTCTTCCGCCGCCGCTTCGAGATTTCGCGGGCACGCTATGGCGCCGATCCCGAATATTTCACCATCATCTGCGAAATGGGCGCGGCCAATTTCGAACGCGTGCGCTCCTATGTCGATCTCGCCGATCACTATCTGTGCGAGCTGATCGCCGAGGCGCAGGCCGAAGGGTTTTTCGCCGGGCTCGAGATCGATGAAGCGCTGTCGCTGATCAACCAGATGATCTCCACCTACACCCTGCCGGATGCGATGATCTATATCGGCCACAAGCTCAACGAGCATAAGCTCGCGCGGATTGTCGATACGATCTTCATTGGCTTATCGGGTGAGGCAGGGGCACAGTCCTCGGGGACCAACACGCTCAAGGTCGCATCATAGCCTGCGGGGCAGGCCTAGCGCCGCTTTTGTGTGAATTGCAGGACATTGGCCGGCCGCTTGGGGCGGCGTTCCGCCAGCGCGGCCTTGAGACTGCCGCCGATCATCAGCGCCGAAAGCGCGAGGATCACGCTGGCCCATAGCCAGTGCGGCAAGCCGGTCAGCGCGGCAATCTGTCCGGTGTCCGAAACGATCTGCTGCCCGCCCACCACGGCGGCGCTGGTGAAGAGGTAATCGAAATCGCGCAGGCAGCTCATCGCGGCAAGCAGGCCGACGAATTGTAGGGTAAAGCGCGCGAGCGCGGGCTGACCCTGCCACGCCACCAGACACAGGCCCGCCGCAACCAATGGCAGCACAAGCAGGCCCGTGGGTGAGCGGACATAGAGCAGGACGCTGGCGAGAATGGCCCCGGCCATCAGCCACAAGGTCGGCCGCCACAGCCGCTGGTGCGCGCTGGCAAGGATCAGCAGCGCGCCCACCACGCTCGGCCCGAGCGGGCCCCCGGCGGCGATCGCCACCCGCACCCAGGTCCCGGCATCGGCCGCCACCGCGCTTTGCGCCACGCCCGAACCATTGGCGAAGATCATCAACTGCTGGAAATCCTGCCCCGCAGCGAGCGCGGCGAGGCCATGGCCCATCTCGTGAAACCAGGTCGTCAGGATGATGAAGGGATAGACAAGATAGGCCCCGAAAGGCAGCGAGGGCAGGAACACCACCACCAGTCCGGCAAGCAGCAGACGGCCGACCTGTTCGGTCTGGCTACCGGGGCGCACGCGACAAAAATCGGGCGCACTCACCCGCGTTCAGCCCTGTTCCAGCGGCGGACCCGGGTCGAGGCCTTCACGCTCTTCGCGTTCTTCCTCCTCACGCTGTTCGCGCAGGATCGACCAGCAGGCGAGAAACAGGCCGCCCACCAGCGGGCCGATCACAATCCCGGAAAACCCGGCGAGGCTTATCCCGCCCAAGGTGGTGATGAGAATGATCCAGTCGGGGATGCCGGTTTCGCGGCCCACCAGAATGGGGCGCAGCACATTATCCGACGAGGAAATGATGAAGAACCCGGCAAACAGCACGAACAGGCCCTGCCACAGTTCGCCCGAAAGCAGCAGCCATACGCCCGCCGGCACCCACACCGCGCCTGCACCGATCACCGGCACCAGCGCAAAGATCGCGGTGATAACGCCGAACAGCAGCGCCGAAGGGACGCCCGCGATCATCAGCGTGATCGCACTCAGGGCGCCCTGCACCAGCGCGACCACGCCGGTGCCCTTGATCGTGGCGCGCACGATGCTGAGAAACTTCCCACTCAAGCGGTCGGCAATGCTGCGTTCGACCGGCGCGGTCTGGAGGATGATCTGCCCGATTCGCTCGCCATCGCGCAGCAGGAAGAACACCACGTAAAGCCCGAGCACGAAGGACAGGACAAAGCTCAAGGCGCCGCCCCCGATCGACACCGCGTTGCTGGCGATCAGGCCCGAGCTTTCTGTCAGCAATTCCTGCAAGCGCGCCTGTGCGGCCGCCAGATCAGCCCAGCCGTTCTGATCGATCATCCGCTGCAAGGGGGCGGGCAGCATCTCGTAAAGGTTCTGGTATTGCGCGCCGAGATCAATCGGGTTGGCCTGCAAGGTCGCCACCAGCGTGACTGCCTGTTGCACCACCAGCGTGCCGATATAGAGCGCCGGGACCAGCACCGAACACACGATGATCAGCAAGGTCAGGCTGGCGGCCCGGTTGGGCCGGTCACCGACCCGCGCCAGAACCCAGCGGTATAGCGGCTGGAACATGATCGCCGCCAGCGCCGACCACAGCAGCGGGGTGGCAAAGGGCCAGGCGATGACCACCATCATCAGGCTGACCGCGGCAAGGATCAGCAGAAAGCTGGCCTGTTGCAGCTCGCCGATGCGGTGATGGTGGTGGTGATGATCGCTCATGCGTTCAGGGTCTTCCTAGACGTCAAGGTTTGCCACGTTGAGCGCATTGTCCTGGATGAATTCGCGGCGCGGCTCGACCACATCGCCCATCAGACGGGTGAAGATTTCGTCGGTCACATCGGCGTCTTCAACCTTCACCTGCAACAGCGCGCGGTTTTCCGGATCAAGCGTGGTCTCCCACAATTGTTCCGCATTCATTTCACCAAGGCCCTTGTAGCGCTGGATCGAGAGCCCCTTGCGCCCGGCGGCGAAGATCGCGTCGAGCAGCTGGGTCGGCCGGGTGATCGCGCCGTCGCCGCTGATAAGCGGCGCGGCAGCCGGTTCCTCAGCCTCTCCGGCGAGCGGATCACTGGCCGTCACTGTTTCGGCTTCCGGCTCATCGGCGGGGGCATCGCTGCCGCGCACCAGCCGCACCGGGGCGGCATAGGCTTCGGCCTGTGCAGCGGCGAGGCCGTGGAGCTTGTGCGCTTCGGTGCTGGCGAGGAAGCGCGCCTCGATTTCGTGAACATCGGTGACGCCGCGCCACAGGCGTTCTAACAGCACCACGCCATCCTCGCGCACGCGGGCTGACCATTGCGCTTCGGTGTCGCCCGACTGGAGACGGCGGGCCGCCTTGTCGAGTGCAGCGGTGAGCGCCGCGCCCGCAAGACCGGGCTCCAGCGCACCGGCAAGCGCCATCTGTTCGATGATCGCCGGATCATAACGACGCGGCACAAATCCGAGCAGGTTCCTGAGCCGCAGCGCGCTTTCCACGATGCTACGCAGATCCTCACCCCAGCGCGGGCCTTCCTGCGTTTCGAGCACGCGGCCATTCAGCCCGGCATCGACGAGATAGCGATCGAGCGCTGCCTGATCCTTGAGATATTGCTCCGAGCGGCCCTTGGCGACCTTGAAAAGCGGCGGCTGGGCGATGAACAGGTGCCCTGCCTTGATGATCTCGGGCATCTGGCGATGGAAGAAGGTGAGCAGCAAGGTGCGGATATGCGCGCCGTCCACGTCAGCGTCGGTCATGATGACGATCTTGTGGTAGCGCAGCTTGTCGAGCGTGAATTCATCGCGGATGCCGGTGCCCATCGCCTGGATCAGCGTGCCGACTTCCTTCGAGGAAATGATCCGGTCAAACCGGGCGCGTTCGACGTTGAGGATCTTGCCCTTCAGCGGCAAGATCGCCTGCGTCTTGCGATCACGCCCCTGCTTGGCCGAGCCGCCTGCGGAATCACCCTCGACGAGGAACAATTCGGACTTGGCGGGATCGCGTTCCTGACAGTCGGCCAGCTTGCCCGGCAGGCTGGCGACGCTCATCGCGCCCTTGCGGCTCATTTCGCGGGCGCGGCGCGCGGCTTCGCGCGCGGCCGCCGCGTCGATGATCTTCTGGATGATCGCGCGGGCATCATTGGGGTTTTCTTCGAGCCACTCGGTCATCTTCTCGCCCATCAGGCTTTCAAGCGGCTGGCGCACTTCGGACGAGACCAGCTTGTCCTTGGTCTGGCTGGAAAACTTGGGGTCGGGCAGCTTGACGCTGACGATGGCGGTGAGGCCTTCGCGCATATCCTCGCCCGACAGGCTGACCTTTTCCTTCTTCAGCATCCCCGAACGCTCGGCATAGTTGTTGAGCGTGCGGGTCAGCGCGGTGCGGAACGCTGAAAGGTGCGTGCCGCCGTCGCGCTGCGGGATGTTGTTGGTGAAGGCGAGGACGTTCTCGTAATAGGAATCATTCCATTCGAGCGCGACATCGATGCCGATCCCGTCCTTTTCGGCGGAAACCGCGATCGGTTCGGCAACCAGCGGCTGCTTGTTGCGATCGAGCCATTTGACGAAAGCGGCAATCCCGCCTTCGTAGAACAGATCATGTTCGATCACGTCCTCGTGGCGCTTGTCGCGCAGCTTGATACGCACGCCCGAATTGAGGAAGGCGAGTTCGCGGTAGCGGTGTTCGAGCTTGTCGAAATCGAAATCGGTGACGTTCTTGAAGGTCTCGTGGCTCGCCTTGAAGGTGACGCGGGTGCCCTTCTTGAAGCCATTGGCATCGGCATTGCCATCCACCCGCGGCGCATCGCCCACCACCTTGAGCGGGGCAACCGCATCGCCATGGGCAAAGCGCATCCAATGCTCCTTGCCCTCGCGCCAGATGGTGAGTTCGAGCCATTCGGACAGCGCGTTCACCACCGACACGCCAACACCGTGGAGACCGCCCGAGACCTTGTAGGCGTTATCATCCGAGGTGTTCTCGAACTTCCCGCCCGCGTGGAGCTGGGTCATGATCACTTCGGCGGCC
>ERZ1066122.343-NODE-343-length-49970-cov-10.645097_pt1 | contig 49970 bp, 43 predicted proteins | sample MGYA00382769_ERZ1066122 | MGnify/ENA primary metagenome ERZ1066122 (study PRJEB33369, sample SAMEA5778352) | biofilm metagenome | biome: Industrial cooling water; feature: Water cooling tower basin; material: Biofilm | place: United Arab Emirates | collected... | reverse complement strand
CGCAGCTTCCGGGCCGTCGGCCCGAGCTTGTCCTCGCTCGTCTTGAGCAGCCAGTTGTCGAGTCCGCCGACATGCTCGACCGAGCGCAGGCCGTGGGTCGAGACCCGCAACTTCACGCTGCGGCCAAGCGCATCGGACATCAGCGTCACATTCTGCAGATTGGGCAGAAAGGTCCGCTTGGTCTTGTTGTTCGCGTGGGAGACATTGTGTCCCACCTGCCGGCCCTTGCCGGTCAGCTCGCAAATGCGCGCCATCTCGTCTTCATCCTGGATCGGGGTTGCCCGGAAAGCTGGCGCGCATAACGGCTCCGGCCGGCGGCGTCAATGCCGGGCAAGGGCCGTGCAACCGGTACGGGCGCGGTTCGTTCACCGCTGGACAACAGGAGGAATGCCTATGCGCGGTCTGCTGGCGGCCATCGCCATCATCATCTTGCTGCTGATCGTCGCCATTGCGACCGGCTTCATCGACATCGGCCAGACGCGCGAGGCGCAGCTGCCCGAAGTGCAGGGCGGCCAGCTGCCGGCTTTCGATGCCGATGTCGGCGACGTCGATGTCGGCACGGAGAACCGGACGGTCGAAGTGCCGACGCTCGAGATCGACAAGGCCGAGGCCGACGCCGCCGAAGACGGCGACCGCTGAGCCTGCTTGACGTGCATGGCGGCGGGCGGGATGCCCGTCGCCATGGCATTTCCGCTCCCCGATCCGATGCGACGCGCGCTCGCGCTGGCCGCGGACGCCGCGGCTGCCGGCGAAGTGCCGGTCGGCGCGGTCATCACCCGCGGGGACCAGGTCATTGCCGAAGCGGCGAATGCGATGCGCGCCGGCCAGGATCCGACCGCCCATGCCGAGATGGCGGCGATCCGCGCCGCCGCCCGCGCGGTCGGCAGCGAGCGGCTGACGGACTGCACCTTGTGGGTGACGCTGGAGCCCTGCGCGATGTGCGCGGGCGCGATCGCCCATGCCCGGCTGGCGCGGCTGTTCTACGCAGCTGCCGACCCGAAAGGCGGGGCGGTCGAACATGGCCCGCGCCTGTTCAGCCAGCCGACCTGCCATCACCGGCCCGAAATCTACGCGGGCCTTGGCGAAGCGGAATCGGCGGCGTTGCTGCGCGGCTTCTTCCAGGCGCGTCGGTAGCGGCGACCCTCCGCAAGCCTCCGGCGAACGCGCAGCGCTTCCCCCTCACGCGATCTCGCTTTAGAGGCGAAAGCAGAAGGAGGACGACATGAACGCCACCCCGCTTGCGACGCTGCGCTGGGACGATCCGCTGCTGATCGAGGATCAGCTGACCGAGGAGGAGCGGGCGATCCGGGACGTGGCGCGCGGCTACGCCCAGGACAAGCTGCTGCCGCGCGTGATCGAGGCGTTTCGCGAGGAGCGGACCGACCGCGCGATCTTCGACGAAATGGGCGCGCTCGGCCTGCTCGGCCTGACGCTGCCCGAGGATTATGGCTGCGCCGGCGCGTCCTACGTCGCCTACGGGCTGGTGGCGCGCGAGGTGGAGCGCGTCGATTCCGGCTATCGTTCGATGATGAGCGTCCAGTCGTCCCTGGTGATGTATCCGATTCACGCCTATGGCTCGGAAGCGCAACGACGCCGCTATCTGCCGAAGCTGGCGACCGGCGAGTGGGTCGGCTGCTTCGGCCTGACCGAGCCCGATGCGGGCTCTGATCCCGGCGGCATGCGGACGCGGGCGGAGAAAGTGGACGGCGGCTACCGGATCTCGGGTGCCAAGACCTGGATCTCGAACGCCCCCTTTGCCGATGTGTTCGTCGTCTGGGCGAAATCCGACGCGCATGGCGGGGCCATTCGCGGCTTCGTCCTCGAAAAGGGAATGGCCGGGCTGTCGGCGCCGAAGATCGAGGGGAAGCTTTCGTTGCGTGCCTCGACCACCGGAATGCTGATGATGGACGGTGTCGAAGTGGGCGAAGATGCGCTGCTGCCGAACGTCCAGGGGCTGAAAGGTCCGTTCGGCTGCCTCAACCGCGCCCGCTACGGCATCAGCTGGGGCGCGATGGGCGCTGCCGAGGATTGCTGGCACCGCGCCCGCGCCTACACGCTGGAGCGCAAGCAGTTCGGCCGGCCGCTCGCCCAGACCCAGCTGGTGCAGAAGAAGCTCGCCGACATGCAGACGGAGATCGCCCTCGGCCTGCAGGCAAGCCTTCGGGTCGGCCGGCTGTTCGACGAAGGCCGGATGGCGCCGGAAATGGTGAGCCTGGTCAAGAGGAACAATTGCGGCAAGGCGCTCGACATCGCGCGCATGGCCCGCGACATGCACGGCGGCAACGGCATCGCCGAGGAATATCATGTGATGCGCCACCTGATGAACCTCGAGACGGTCAACACCTATGAAGGCGCCCACGACGTGCACGCATTGATTCTCGGCCGCGCGCAGACGGGGCTGAATGCGTTCTTCTGAGGGCGCCCGGCGCCGGTTCGGGGAAGCGGCGGCGCGCCGCGCTGACGGAGGGGGCGAGCCGCGCGGGCCTGCCGGGCACGCGGCTCTTACCGCTGCCCGCTCCGCCGGCGGGGGGGCTCCCCGGCGCCCGGGAGGCGAGGCATGAAGCCCCTTGCCGGCCTCAAGGTCCTCGAACTCGCGCGCATCCTTGCCGGCCCCTGGGCCGGGCAGATGCTCGCCGATCTCGGCGCCGATGTGATCAAGGTGGAGCGCCGCGGCGCCGGCGACGATACCCGCGGCTGGGGACCGCCGTTCGTCGACGGGAGCGACGGGGAGCCGCTTTCGGCCGCCTATTTCCACAGCTGCAACCGCGGCAAGCGGTCGATCACCGCCGATTTTGACGATCCCGCGGACCTCGCCCGGATCCGGGCGCTGGCCGCCGATGCCGATGTGATCATCGAAAACTTCAAGACCGGGGGGCTCAGCCGCTACGGCCTCGATTTCGAGTCCCTGAAGGCGGACAATCCGCGGCTCGTCTATTGTTCGATCACCGGCTTCGGCCAGACCGGACCCTATGCCGGGCGCGCGGGCTACGATTACCTGATCCAGGCGATGGGCGGGCTGATGAGCATCACCGGCGAGCCCGGGCGGGAGCCGCAGCGCGTCGGCGTCGCCGTCGTGGACCTGTTCACCGGCGTCTATGCGGCCGGCGCGATCCTCGCGGCGCTCCACCGGCGCCAGACGACCGGCGACGGCGGCTGGATCGACATGGCGCTGCTCGATGTCCAGACGGCGATGCTCGCCAACCAGGCGATGAACCACCTGGTCGGCGGCGAGATCCCCGGGCTGATGGGCAATGCGCATCCGAATGTCGTTCCCTATCAGCCGTTCGAGACGGCCGATGGCCGGGTGATCGTCGCCGTCGGCAATGACCGGCAGTTCGCGCGCTTCGCCGCGCTGCTCGGCGTCCCCGAGCTGGCCGAGGATCCGGACTTTCAGACGAATGCCGCGCGCATCCGCAACCGCGACCGGCTGATCCCGCTGCTGGCCGCGCGCACGGCGCGGATGGGCCGGGCCGAGCTGCTCGCGGCACTGGAGCGGGAGGGCGTGCCGGGCGGACCGATCAACGACATCGCCCAGACGCTTGCCGATCCCCAGGTGCAGGCACGGGCGATGCGGATCGACCTGCGTGCGCCGCATGTGGCGGGCGGCACGCTGCCGCAGCTGCGCAGCCCGATCGTCATCGACGGCGAGGCGATGGTGGCCGATCGAGCGCCGCCCGCCCTCGGCGCCGACGATGCCGACTGGCGCTGGCGCTCCGCGACCTGAAGAGAGGCTGAGACAGGCTCTCGGCGGAAGCGGAGCGCTTCTGCCGCAACCGATCAGGCGCTAGGCCAGGGCGGCGGCGCGCTGCCGCATCAGCCCTTCCTGGGCGACGCTCGCGACCAGTCGGCCGTCCGCCGCGAACAGCAGGCCGCGATTGAAGCCGCGGCCGCGGCCGCTCCACGGGCTGTCCATCACGTAGAGCAGCCAGTCGTCGACCGGCGCTTCGCCATGGAACCAGATGGCGTGATCGAGGCTGGCCGTCTGGACGCCGGGCTGCACCCAGCTCAGCCCGTGCGGGCGCATGCCGGTGCCGAGCAAGAGCATGTCGGACGCCCAGGCAAGCATCGCCCGGTGCATGTCGGGGCCGCCGGCGACCGGCGCCTGCGCCTTCAACCAGACCCGCTGTTCGGCCGGGTGCGGCTCCGCTTCGAGCGGGTTCCACGGCGTCACGTGGCGCATGTCGAACGGACGCGGCCGGACGAAGAAGTCGCGGAACCGCTCCGGCACCCGATCGGCGACCGCGCGGCGCAGATCCGCTTCGCTCGGCAGCGTGTCGGGGGGCGGCACGTCCGGCATCGTCGCCTGGTGGGCGAACCCGTCTTCACGCTTCTGGAACGACGCCGCCATGTTCAGGATCGGCTCGCCCTTCTGAAAGGCGATGATCCGCCGCGTCGAAAAGCTTCCGCCGTCATAATCGCGGGAGACCCGGTAGATGATCGGCAGCTGCTCGTCGCCGGGACGCATGAAATAGGCATGAAGCGAATGCGGGATGCGATCGGCATCGGTCGCCCGCTGGCCGGCCATCAGCGCCTGGGCGATGACCTGCCCGCCGAACACCCGGCCACGCCCCTCCGGCTGGCGGGCGCCGCGATAGAGATCGCGGTCGAGCTCCTCGACGGTCAGCAGCGCTTCCAGCTCGGCGACCATGCCGGCCGGATCGACGGCCCGCGCAGCATCCGCCGCCATCAGTAGCCGCTCATCCGCGCGAGCCGGTCCGCGGCCCAGTTCGCATCGCCGAACAGCTCGGCCAGCGTGCGCGCGCGCTTCATGTAGAAGCCGATGTCATATTCGTCGGTCATGCCGATCCCGCCATGCATCTGCACGCCTTCCTGGACAGCGAGCGTCGCGGCAAGCGCCGTCATCGCCTTCGCGACGAGCACGGCGCGTTCGGCACCCGCATCACCGCCATCGAGCGCCTGCTGCGCCTTGAGCACGGCCGCGCGGGCGACCTCCATTTCGGCATAGAGATGCGCGGCGCGGTGCTGGAGCGCCTGGAAGCTGCCGATCGGGACGCCGAACTGCTTGCGCTCTCTCAGATAGCCGATGGTCATGTCCATCGCGCCGCCTCCTACCCCGAGCATTTCGGCCGCGGCGCCCGCGCGCCCGGCGGAAAGCAGCGCGGCGAGCGGCTGCCAGCCGTGATCAACTTCGCCGATCACCGCATCGGCATCGACCACGACCCCGTCGAGCGTCAGGCGGGCGGCCAGGCTCGCGTCGGCAAGCCGCTCCGGATCGGCGCGCAGCCCGGCCGCCGCGGCGGGCACCGCGAACAACGTGATCCCGGCCGTCTCCCCCGGGGCGCCGGCGGTGCGCGCGGCAACGATCAGCAGATCGGCGACATGGCCATGGGCGACGAAACGCTTGGCCCCGCTCAGACGAAAGCCATTGCCGCTCCGTTCCGCCCGGAGCGCCACCTGCTCGGGCCGGTGCTTGGCGCCTTCGTCGATCGCAAGCGAAACCACCGCCTCACCGGCAGCGATCCGCGGCAGCCAGGCCTGGCGCAGCGCAGCGCCCGCCCCGCGCAGCGCCGTCACGCCGCCGACGGCGGTCGCAAGGAACGGCGACGGCGTGAGATTGCGGCCGATCTGCTCCAGCACCACCCCCGCCTCGACATGGCCGAGGCCGAGCCCGCCTTCGGCTTCCGGGATCAGGATCGCGGTGAAGCCCATTTCGGCGAACCGCTTCCACAGGTCGCGCGAGAAGCCGGTCGCGTCGTTGGTGTCGCGCAGCTTGCGCAGGTGCGCGACCGGTGCGGTTTCGCCGACGAATTGCCGCGCCGACTCGCGCAGCATCGATTGCTCTTCGGTCAGGAACAGGGGCATTGCGGATCCTCAGGACGGCAGCTGCAGGATGTGCTTGGCGACGATGTTGAGCTGGATCTCGCTCGTGCCGCCTTCGATGGAATTGGCCTTGGTGCGAAGCCATGCGCGCGCCCTCGCCCCGCCGCGGGATGCCTCGCTTTCCCATTCGAGAGCGTCGGCGCCGCCGGCCGCCATCACCAGCTCGTAGCGCGCCTTGTTGAGCTCGGTGCCATAGTATTTCATCATCGACGGCTGGGCGGGATGCGCCTTGCCGGCCTTGAGTTCGTCGACGAAGCGTTCGGACATCGCCCGGAAGGCGCGCTCGCGGACCTCGAACAGCGCCAGCTGGGCACGGAGCAGCGGATCGGCGATACGGCCCTCGGCATCGGTGCCGACTGCCTGCTTCGCCTCCTCGGCCAGGGCAGCGGTGCCGCCGGAGCCGAGGCCACCGCCACCCAGCCCCATACCGGAGATCATCTCCCGCTCGTGCCCGAGCAGATATTTGGCGACGTCCCAGCCCTTGTTCACTTCGTGGACGAGCTGGTCCTTGGGCACCTTCACATTGTCGAAGAACGTCTCGCAGAACGGCGAATAGCCGGAGATCAGCAGGATCGGCTTGGTGGAGACGCCGGGGCTCTCCATGTCGAACAGGAGAAAGCTGATGCCGCCTTGCTTCGATTCCCGGCTCGTGCGGACGAGGCAGAAGATCCAGTCGGCCTTGTCGGCATAGGAGGTCCAGACCTTCTGGCCGTTGACGATGAAATGATCGCCCGCATCCTCCGCCCAGGTCTGCAGCCCGGCCAGATCCGAGCCGGCATTGGGTTCGGAATAGCCCTGGCACCAGCGAATCTCGCCGCGGGCGATCTCCGGCAGGAAGCGTCGCTTCTGGGCTTCATTGCCGTAGCGGAGCAAAGCCGGGCCGAGCATGGAAATGCCGAAGCTCTGCAGCGGGACGCGGCAGCGCAGCTTCGCCATCTCCTCGCGCAGGATCTTTGCTTCCGCCGCCGAGAGGCCGCCGCCGCCATACTCGGTGGGCCAGTCCGGCACCGTCCAGCCGCGCGACGCCATGGCGTCAAGCCAGGCCCGCTGGTCCGGGCTCAGCTGCTGCTTGCGCCCGCCCCAGACGATGTCGTCTTCGCCCTGCACCGGGCTGCGCATCGAGGCCGGGCAATTGGCCTCCAGCCAGGCGCGGGTCTCCGCCCGGAATGTCTCGAGATCGCTCATGTCCTTCTCCTCCGCGGCGCGCCCATCGTTGTCAGCCGGTCAGCGCTGAATAGACGAGCGTCCTGAGCTCGCGCCGGACCGGCCAGGTGGTCGACGGGCTGAGCTGCGCCATGAAGACGATGATCAGCCGTTCGACCGGATCGATGTGGAAGGCGGTCGAGAAGAACCCGCCCCAGTAGAACTCGCCCGCCGACCCGTGGATCAGCGTCGGCGCCGGATCCACGGTGACGGCAACGCCGAGGCCGAAGCCGACGCCGGCATTGGTCGCCTCGCTGAACATCGATTGCGACAGGCTCGCCAGATCGGCGCCGCCGGGCAGATGGTTGCGCGTCATGAGCTCGACCGTTTTGGGGGACAGCAGCCGGACGCCCTCGCGTTCCCCCCGGTTCAGCAGCATGGTGGCGAACCGGAGATAGTCGGCGCTGGTCGACACGAGACCACCGCCGCCGGAGAGCTGCGTCGGCCGCCGCGCCCAGCGGCTGTCCGCCCCGCGGTCATAGAGAATGCGGCCTTTGGCCGGATGCATCGTCCAGCAATCGCCGAGGCGATCGACCTTGTCCGCCGGCACCTGGAAGAACGTGTCCTCCATGCCGAGCGCCGCGAAGATCCGCTCCTGAAAAAACGCGTCGAGGCGCTGGCCCGAGATCCGCTCGATAACCAGGCCGAGAATGTCGGTTGCGACCGAATAATTCCACGCCGCGCCGGGCGCGAACTCGAGCGGGATGCCGGCGAGCGTGCGCACGACGCTGTCGAGATCGTGCGGGCCCCACCAATTCTCGATCTCGGCCGCGCGATAGGCCGCGTCGACGTTGCTGCGGTTCTGGAATCCGTAGGTCAGCCCGGCCGTGTGGCGGAGCAGATCGATCATCCGCATCGGCGCGGCGAGCGGACGGGAGAGGAACGGCGCGCCGCCGCCGCCGCCGGACCAGACGCCGAGGTCCCGCCATTCGGGGATGACCGCCGTCACCGGATCGTCGAGCAGCACGCGGCCTTCCTCGACCAGCATCATGAACGCGACGGACGTGATCGGCTTCGTCATCGACGCGATCCGGAACAGCGTGTCCGCAGCGACCGGTGTGCCGTCTTCGCGCATCGCGCCGCGGCTCGTGAAATGGACCGGCTTGCCGTCCCGCGCCACCAGCAGTTGCATGCCGGCGAAGCGCCCGCTCTCCAGATAGCGATGCTCCAGAAAGTCATCGATCCGCGCCAGCCGAGCCGCGTCGAAACCGAGCGATCCGGGGTCGACGATGTCCATGGCCGACGCTCCTCCTGCACCGATGGCGCGGCGGCTTATCACCTTGAGCCCCCCGCAAATCAACAATATCCCGCAGAAAAGCGCGCGTCAGGACGCGTCGATCACAAGGAGATGGCATGCTTGACCGGGCGGACGCTACGGCATGGCCGGCGATGACATTGGACGAGGTGCGCGAGCGGCTCTGCGCCCCGGGTGCGCGATTCGAGATCGACACCGCGCTGATCGGGGGAGTGCCGACAAAGGTTTGGAAGCATGCACCGGCACATCTTCGGCTGCTGGTGCAGTTCGCCCGCGGCCACGGCACACGGCTTGCCACCATCCATGACGACGAGCGCGTGAGCTTCGAGGCGCAGCACCGGGCGATCGCCGTGCTGGCCGAAGCGCTGGCCGAACGCGGAATCGGCAAGGGAGACCGCGTGGCGATTGCGATGCGCAACCTTCCCGAATGGGTGGTCGCCTTCTTCGCGACGACCAGCTTGGGCGCGATCGCCGTGCCGCTCAACGCGTGGTGGACCGGCGCGGAGCTGGCCTATGGCCTGGCTGATTCAGGCGCTCGGCTGCTGATCGCCGATGCCGAACGGTGGGAGCGCGTGGCGGCGCGCCGGGCGGAGCTGCCGGCGCTTGCCCATGTGCTCGTCAGCCGCGCCCCCGCTCCGCTGCCCGGGACGGAGCCGCTGGACGGTGTGATCGGCCGGCCGCAGAGCTGGGCCGCGCTGCCCGAGCGGCCGCTGCCCGAGACGCCGATCGCGCCCGACGACGAGGCGACGATCTTCTACACGAGCGGCACCACCGGCCAGCCCAAGGGCGCGCTCGGCACCCATCGCAACCTCGTGACCAACATTTTCTCCGGCGCCTATGCCGCCGCGCGCAGCTTCCTCCGCCGCGGCGAGGCGCCGCCCGAGCCGGCGCCGAAGATCGGCCTGATCGTCATCCCGCTGTTCCACGTGACTGCCTGCTCGGCCACGCTGATGGGCGCGATGGCCGCCGGCAACACGAGCATCTTCATGCGCAAATGGGACGCGCTGGAGGCGATGCGCCTCATCGAGCGGGAGCGCGTGACGATGGCGGGCGGCGTGCCGACCATTGCCTGGCAGCTGCTCGAACATCCCGAGCGCGGCCGCTTCGACCTGTCGAGCCTCGAGACGATCGCCTATGGCGGTGCGCCGGCCGCACCCGAACTCGTCCGCCGCATCTTCGAGGAATTCGGCGCCCTGCCCGGCAATGGCTGGGGCATGACCGAAACAATGGCGACGGTCACATCGCACATTGCCGAAGACTATCTGAACCGTCCCGACAGCGCCGGCCCGCCGGTGCCGGTGTCCGAACTCCAGATCCGGGCGGACGACGGCGTCACCGTGCTGCCGCCGGGCACGATCGGCGAACTGTGGGCGAAGGGTCCGCAGATCGTCAAAGGTTATTGGAACCAGCCCGAGGCGACCGCAGCGACCTTCGTCGACGGCTGGGTGCGGACCGGCGATCTGGCGCGGCTCGACGACGAAGGCTTCCTGTTCATTGTCGACCGCGCGAAGGACATGGTGATCCGGGGCGGCGAGAACATCTATTCGGTCGAAGTGGAGAATGCGCTTTACGAGCATCCGGCAGTGACCGACGCGGCGCTGATCGGCATCCCCCACCGCACGCTGGGGGAGGAACCTGCCGCCGTCGTCCATCTCGCCCCCGGCACCACCGCGACCGAAGCAGAGCTGCAGGCCTGGGTCCGGGCCCGGCTGGCGCCGTTCAAGGTGCCGGTGCGGATCGCCTTCGTGGCCGAGACGCTGCCGCGCAATGCGAACGGCAAGATCCTGAAGCGGGAGCTCAAAGCGCTGTTCGCCTGATCCGCGCCGGGCTCAGCCGCCCGGCGGGGGCGCCGGCCGCCGGGCGCGGCCCAGCAGGAAGGGGGCGAAACGGACGATGAACGCCAGCCGGCGCGCGGTCTTGCCGATGAGCGTGTGAACGCGCCGGCCATGGACGGCCTGCCAGATCTGCTCGGCCACTTCCTCGAGCGGCGTGAATTCGAGGCCCATCGCCTGCACCGTTTCGCGCCCCGACCGGTTCGAGCCGGCGGCGATCGGATCGAGGAGCGGCGTGTCGATGAAGCTCGGCATCACCGAGCAGACGCGGATGCCGAGCGCCTGCCATTCGGCGGCCAGCGATTCCGTCAGCCCCTTCACGGCGAATTTGCTCGCGCAATAGACTGCCATGTTGGGCGCGCCGAAAAGGCCGGCAGCAGAGCCGGTGTTGATCAGCACCGATCCCGGCGTCGCGGCGAGATGCGGCAGCCCGGCTTCCGCGCCGTAGATCACGCCCTTCAGATTGACGTCGATCACGAGGTCCCGATCGGCCGCGGCCATTGCCGCGAAGGGGCCGCCGCGGCCAACTCCGGCATTGTTGAAGAGGACGTCGAGACGCCCGCCGCTCGCCGCCACGAAGGCGGCCAGCGCCGCCTGCCACTCCTCCCGGCTGCGCACGTCCATCGGGTGGACGCTCGCATTGGCAGGACCGATCCGGCGGGCTGTCTCGGCAAGCCCGGCGGCATCGATGTCGGCAAGGCCAACGAACCAGCCCCGCGCCGCGAACAACGTCGCGACCGCCCGGCCGATGCCGGATCCGCCGCCGGTGATGAAGATCGCCTTGCGCATCCGCTGCTCCCCTGCTCCAGCCCTGAGGTAGATGGGAAAGCGGGGCTTCGACAAGCGCGGCCCGTCCGGGCTAGGATTCGGCGATGGAGATCAGCTTCGACCGCGTCACGAAGCGCTTCGGCCCGGTGCTGGCGCTGGACGAGGTCTCGGCAGTGATCGCGCCCGGCAGCTTCACCGCGCTGGTCGGCGCGTCCGGATCGGGCAAGTCGACGCTGCTGAAATCGGTCAATCGGCTGGTGGCGCCGGACGCCGGCCGCGTGCTGATCGGCGGGCGCGACGTGATGGCAGGGCCGCCGCACCGGCTGCGCCGGCGGATCGGCTATGTCTTCCAGAATGTCGGCCTGTTCCCCCACATGACGGTGGCGGCGAACATCGCGATCGGCTTGCGGCTGGCGGGCCGCGACCCGGGCGGCCGCGTGGCGGAGCTGCTCGCGCTGACCGGGCTCGATCCGGCGCTTGGCGCGCGCATGCCCGATCAGCTCTCCGGCGGACAGCGCCAGCGCGTCGGCGTCGCGCGGGCACTCGCTTGCGCCCCGGGGCTGCTGCTGATGGACGAGCCGTTCGGCGCGCTCGATCCCGTGACCCGTGATGCGCTGGGCCGCGCGACGCGGTCGCTGCACGATCGGCTCGGCCTCACCACGCTGATGGTCACCCACGACATGGCCGAAGCCCTGCTGCTCGCCGATCGGGTGCTGGTGATGGCGGGCGGACGGATCGTCGGCGCGGGCACGCCGGCCGAGCTGCTTGCCGGCGCTGCCGGCCCGGAAGCGAGCGCACTCGTCGCGGTGCCGCGGGCGCAGGCCGCCCGGCTGCGGGATCTCGAGCCGTGATGGCCGCTGCCCTCGGCCGCGTGCCCGAGCTGCTGGCGAGCCACGTCCAGCTGGCCGCCGCCGCGCTGGTGCTCGGCCTCGCGGTCAGCCTGCCGCTGGCGGTCTGGGCCGCGCGCCGGCCGGCGGTGGCGCGCGTCGCCCTCGGCTTTGCGAGCCTTGTCCAGACGATTCCGGCGCTGGCGCTGCTCGCGCTGTTCTTCCCGCTGCTGCTGGCGCTTTCGTCGCTGACCGGCGGCGGCATCCCCGCGCTGGGCTTCCTGCCGTCGCTGCTGGCGCTTGCCCTCTACGCGCTGCTGCCGATCCTGCGCACCGGCGTCGCCGGCCTGACGGGCATCGATCCCGCCGTGCGCGAAGCCGCCGATGCGGTCGGCATGACAGCGATGCAGAAGCTGCGCCTGGTGGAAGCGCCCCTCGCCGCGCCGGTGGTGATGGCCGGCATCCGCACCGCCGCGGTCTGGACGATCGGCGCCGCCACCCTGTCGACGACGGTCGGGTGGCCGAGCCTGGGCGATCTGATCTTCGCGGGCCTCCAGACCCAGGACTGGGCACGCGTGACGGCCGGCTGCATCGCCGCGGCTGGCCTGGCCCTGCTGGTCGACGCGCTGCTGGGCCTTGTCGAACGCGGCATCCGGGCCGGCCGGCCGGCGGTGGCGCTGGCCGGCCTCGCTCTCCTCGTGGCCGGCAGCCTCGCCGCCTGTCTGCCCCGGCTGGCCGCGCCGCCGCCAACGATCACCGTCGGCGCAAAGAATTTCTCCGAACAATTCGTCCTCGCCCGGCTCATCGGACGCCGCCTCGAAGCGGCGGGCTGGCGCGTCCGCTACCGCGACGGGCTCGGCTCGGCCGTGATCTTTCAGGCGCTCGCGAGCGGGGCCGTCGACGTCTATGTCGATTATGCCGGTACGCTCTGGGCGAACGAGCTGCGGCGCACCGACCGGCCGACGGCCCCGGCAATGGTCGAGGAGATCGCACGCTGGGCAGCCGCGAACCATGGGATCACGGTCGCCGGTCCGCTCGGCTTCGAAAATGCCTATGCGCTGGCGGTCCGGGAAGCGGATGCGCGGCGGCTGGGCCTGGCGACGCTTGCCGATCTCGCCCGCGTGGCGCCGGGGCTGGCGCTTGGCAGCGACCTCGAATTCCTCAGCCGGCCGGAATGGCGAGCGGTGCGGGATGCATATGGCCTGCGCTTCCGGGCGCAGCGCTCCTACGCGCCGACCTTCATGTACCGGGCGCTCGCCAGCCACGATGTCGACGTGATCGCGGCCTTTTCGTCGGACGGGCGGATCGCCGCGCAGCGGCTGACCGTCCTCGCGGATCCGAAGGGCGCCTTGCCCCGTTACGACGCGCTGCTGCTGGTCGCGCCCGGACGGCAGGCCCTGGCCGAGGCGCTGGCGCCGCTGATCGGCGCGGTTCCGGTGGCGGCGATGCGTGCCGCCAATCTGCGGGTGGATCGGGACATTGACAAGAAAAGCCCCATGGAAGCAGCAGCATGGCTGGACGTGACGATTGGTGGACCAAAGCCCTGATGATCCGAATTCTGCTTGCCGTGCTGGGCGCGATCGCGCTCGCCGCGTCGCCCGCCCATGCCGAAGTGGAGGTCCGCTTCTACTCGCGCGACCTGGGCGAGGTCTTTCCGCACGCCTTTTTCGAAGTGGAGGGGAACGGCGTGCCGAAGCGAAATTATGGCTTTTCAGCAAAGACCATCTCGCCCGCGATCCTGTTCGGGCCGGTCCGCGGCGAGATCGTCGAAGTGTCGGAGGCCTATGTGGCGAAATCCCGGCACCATTTCACGCTCACGGTCGACACTGCCGGCTATCGACGGCTGCTCGCGCTGGTCGAGGAATGGCGCAACCGGCCTGGGCGCAGCTATGACCTGAACAAGGCGAATTGCGTGAGCTTCGTCGCTGCGGCCGTCCGCCTGCTGGGTCTGCGGACCAATCCGGCGACGCGCTTCGGCGGGAAGCCCAAGAGCTTCCTCACCGAAGTCGCGCGCCTCAATCCGGGGCTGGCACCCTAGCCTGACCGGTTCGGGCGCCGATCGTCGCCGGCTGGACCGGCCGCCGGTCAGGCCGGGACCGGCGCCGGAACCGGCCCTCCCGCGGCTGCTTCCAGCTCGCCGTCCGGGCGCCGCCGCATCGCCTTGCCGGTCTGCGGATCGACGACCACCAGATTGACCCACCCGTTGCCGAACAGCCGCTGCAGGATCTCGTTCGCGGCGATCACCCGCTCGACCTTGTCGACCGGCGCATGGACGATGGTCAGCAGCCGCTGCGGCACATGATAGGGCGTGCCGTCGTCCGCGAAGAGCGACTGCTTCGGCAGCCCGACGCGGAGATCGCCGCCATTGCCCTGCACCACGCCGATGCCGCCCATCACATTATGGGTGGTCTTGTCGCCGGCGCCGTAGCGGTCATTGTCAAGCGTCGAGAACAGATACTGGCAGTTGATCCACTGCGCGACCACCATCGGCGCGGTCAGGATCAACGTCAGCGCCGCATCGTCCGCGTCGGTCCGCCAGTCATAGCTGTGGAGGAAGGCGCGGCCGTCCAGATCGACGCCCTTGGTCAGCGCGCGGGGAGCGACGATGAAGGCGGCGTTGCGCGCCAGCCCCCATTCCGGCCGCACTTCCCCCCAATGGGCAGCGGCGTCGAACAGCCCGTCCGGGCTGCTGCCGAGCGCGCTTGCCCGCCGCGCGCGATTGGTGGCGCCGGCACGGGCCAGATCATGGGCGAACAGCGCGACTTCGGCGCGGTGCGACGCGGGCACCGCCTCGAGGTCGAAGATCGTCACTTCGTCCGTGGTCGTGTTGTGCTCGCCCGCCAGGAACAGCGTGTCCTCGGGGATCGCATCGCCGTCGCCAGCCAATGCCGCGCGCACGGCCGGATCGTTCAGCACCGCCGCCATCGCACGGGCATTGGGGCCGCCCGCATGGCCGCCACAGGCCCCGCAGTCGAGCGCCGCCTTGTACGGGTTGTTGACCGCTTCGCCGCCATGGCCGGCCAGCAGCACCAGCCGCGCGGTGCGCCGCGGCATCCCCGTATAGGCGAAGAAGCCGCGCGCCGCGTCGATCCGCGCCTGGAGCGGCAGGCCCGACGCCTCGCCGTCCGGATCGAGCACCGGCGCAAAGGCACCGCCATCGTTCCGGCCGGCCTTGCGCACGAGCTTCGGCATCAGCGTGCGGGCGACCGAGATCAGCGCCGCGAACGGCCCCATCGCTTCCGCCGTCGAGAAAGTGGTGGCCGCGCCGCTCTTCAGCGTGGCCAGCAGCTCGTTCGTCGCCTGGCGGCGCTGCTTGCCATCGAGGCTCGCCTGGCCGGCCGTCCCGGCGGGCGCGAGCTTCAGATCATATCCGGGCGAGAGCAGCACCGGCAGCATCTTGCGGCGATGGCCACAGGGCGGCCGGATCGCGATTGGCAGGCCGAAGAAGCCGGCATAGCCGAACGTCTCATAGTCGCCGGCCGCCTCGACTGCGCGCCGGAACGGTTCCGAGCGGACATCGATGCAGAAGACCAGCTGAGCGGCGGGTCGCTCGGCAACATCGGACGGGAGAACCGAGGCCGCAGCCTCGATCGCCGGCACCAGCCGGCCCCGGAAGCCGCGCTCCGCCGCTTCCAGCCAGATCAGGCCCAGTTCGCCGTCGCCAAGGGCGGCGATGTCGTGGATCTGCTTCGCGCCGGGGAGCGGCAGGCCGGAGACGGCCTCAGGCTCCAGGCGGAAATGCGCGGCGAGCGCGGCGATGCGGTCCATCGTCGGATCGACCGCCGGCGGCACCGGGGCTTCCGGCCAGTCGCGCAGCGCACAGGCCCGCTCGACGAGCAGCCAGAGCGCCAGATAGTCGGCCATGGTGGCAGGGGCGCGGGCGACGATGTCCGGATCGGCCTGCTCGGTGCGCCACCGGATGTGGCCGGCCCAGCCCGGGAGGCGCGCGATCAGGGTGCGCAGCAGCGCGATCCGGTTGTCGCCTTCGAGGCCGAGGGCAATCAGGCTCTGTTCGATCGCGGCCAGCGGCTCCGCCTCGGCCGAATCGATGATCGCCTGGGCTTCGGCGCCGCCGAAGCGGATGAAGTCGGGATCCTTCGCGACCAGCGCCAGCACGGCCGCATAAAGGCCGCGCTCGCGGTGCGGCATCGGCCAGGCGGCCACCGACTGGTCGAAAAAGGCGCCGCACCATTTGGCGACGAAGGCGCGGGCATAGCCGAGCATCTCGACGCCGATCCGTTCGGTCGGCGCGATCAGATGCGGCCGCTCGGCAGGCATGGCGAACGCCGCGAAGCGCGCCTCGACCGCCTCGCGCAGCGCGGCCGACGGGGTGCCGGTCAGGCCCCCCTTCAGCCGCGCGACCAGCAGATCGAACCGGCTGACATCGACGCCCACGAGCTCGAACGCCGCATCAAGGCCGCCGAGCCGCGCGATTGCCACGTCACGCAGCGCGCCGTCGTCGACCGCGCCGCCATCCAGCAGCGCGCGCCACTGCGCCAGCGGCAGCGTCTGGTTCGCGCCGAACAGCGCCGCGGCTTCCTCGACGGCGGCCGCGAAGGGCAGCTGCTCGAACCCGGCGAGCGGATTGACCGCGATCGCGCTCTCGAGCGGCCACATCGGCGGCACCGCGGTGGTCGCCTGGGCAACCAGGTCGGCAACGTGACGGTGATCGGCAAGCCGCTGGCGCGTCCCGGTCTGGATTTCGGTGATGGCATCCATCTTTGTCTCTCCTCAGCTTGGCGTGCCGGTCAGCGGATCAGCGCAGGACCGCCCGTATTGAGCATGCGAACGTAAAGGGCGGCCGGCAGCGGCAGCCGGGCGACTTGCCAGATCCAGGCGACCAGGAACGGCGCGAGCAGCGCGATCTGAGCCGGGAGCGGCAGCAGCAGCGCGCCGCGGGGAAGGCCCGGCAGCGCCTCGATCAGCGCGATGCCGGCGGCATAGCCGGCGACGAGGCCGAGCGTGACGAGCGCCAAGGCGAACGGCGCCGCCGCCCGCGCCGGGGCGCGGACCAGTCCGGCCAGGCTCGTCAGCCCGGCGACCAGCGCGAACAGCATCGGCAGCGGCAGCGTGTCGGTCACGCCCCGGCCGATCAGCACCGCCGTCAGCGCGGCGCCGGCACCGATCACCATCATCGCGTCGATCGGCGACATCGGCGCGAGGCTCCGCGGCGCCGCCCGGCCGATGCCGGAACCGGCGCCGAGGAACAGCCAGGCCTTGAAGAGGCCGTGGGCAACGAGGTGCCACAGCGCCGCGGCATAGGCGCCGAGGCCGCAGGTCATGATCATGAAGCTCATCTGGGCAACGGTCGACCCGCCCAGCGCCCGCTTCACGTCCGGGCGGACAAGCATCACGCCGGTGCCGAACAGCGCGCCTGCGGCGCCGATCACGAGCGCGGCAAGCTTCACGGCCGGCGCCGCTTCGAGCACTGGGGCGAACCGGATCAGCAGCAGGCCGCCCGCATTCACAAGGCCGGCATGCATCAGCGCGGAGACCGGCGTCGGCGCGGTCATCGATCCCATCAGCCATTTGTGGAACGGCGGCACCGACGAGCGAGCGATCGCCGCGATCAGCAGCAGCGCGCCGGTGGCGGCAAGGCCGATCACCGGCATGTCGGGCGCGGCGGCGAGCACGCCCGGCAGCGACAGCGTGCCGGTGCCGAGCGCCAGGCCGGCCAGGGCGGCAACCAGAGCGCAGTCGCCGATCAGGAAGGCAAGCCGGGCGCGCTTCTCGGCCGCTTCGGCCTCCACCCAGCCGGGGACGTGGCCGATCAGCCGGGCGAGCAGCCAGCCGCTCGCAATCCAGGCAAGGGCGAAGCTCAGCAGGTCACGGGACGAGGCGACGAGGAGCACGCTCGTCAGCAGCAGGCCGATCCGCAGCGCGTACAGGGCCAGGCGCGCATCCGCCTTCATGTGGCGGAGCGAGAAGCTCAGCACCACGCTGCCGACGAAGGCCGTCAGCAGGCCGATCACGAGTGCCAGCGAATCGAGCAGCAACGGCGCGGCGCCGGTGAGCGCCGCGAGACCGCCGATCAGCGCGAAGGTGAGCCAGCTGGCGCCGGCGACAAGACGGAGATGCGCCAGCCCGGTGAGGCCGGCGACACGACCGGCCAGGGCCGCTCCTCCAGGCAAAAGAGAAATGATCAGCAGCGGGTCCATTTGCGCCTCCTATCCATGCTCGCCCTAGGTTGCGAAGAAGCATAATAGAAACGAATAGATCAAATCCGATGTATTGACAGAGGGAATGGAACTCGGTAGCGGGCTCGACCATGCCCATCCGCACCCTCGATCTCGACCTGCTCCGCACCTTCGTGACGATCGCCGACACCGGCGGCTTCACGCGCGCCGGAGATCAGCTCGGCCGCACCCAATCCGCCATCAGCCTGCAGGTGAAGCGCCTGGAGGAAGTGCTCGGCCGCGCCGTCTTCGAGCGCTCCTCGCGCGCGCTGCGGCTGACGCCCGATGGCGAAAAGCTGCTCAGCCATGCGCGGCAGATGCTCCGCCTGAACGACGAGGCCGTGGCCGATCTGCTCGAGCCCGACGTCGCCGGCCTGGTCCGGCTCGGGGTCCCGGAGGATTTCGCGACCGTGCACTTGCCGACGGTGCTGGCGGCGTTCACCGAGGCCCATCCGCGCGTCGAGCTCGAAGTCACCTGCGACCTGACGCTGAACCTGCTCGAGCGCTTCCGCTCGGGGGACTTCGATCTGGTGCTGGTGAAGCGCGAACCGGCCGCGCCGCTGCGCGGCGTCCGGGTCTGGCGCGAGCCGCTGGTGTGGGTCGGCCGCGACCGCTCCCTGCGGCTGGATGGCCAGCCGGTGCCGCTGATCGTGTCGCCCCAGCCCTGCGTCTATCGCAAGCGCGCGATCGAGGCGCTGGAGGAAGCCGGCCGGCGGTGGCGGATCGCCTATACCTCGACCAGCCTGACCGGCACCCAGGCCGCCGTGCGCGCCGGACTGGGCCTGACCGTGCTGCCGCGCGAAATGGTGCCGAGCACGCTGACCGCGCTCGGGCGGGACACGGGCCTGCCCGCCCTCGACGAGACCGAGATCGCGCTGATCGAGGCGCCGGCGCCGTCGCCGACGGCGCATCTGTTCGCGGAACACATCATCCACGCGCTGGAACGCCAGTCCGGCGAGGGGTGAGACCGCCGGCCGCCGGCGCCGTTCCGGACGCGAAAAAATGGCCGGCGAGTCGCCTCGCCGGCCAAGTTCGTCCGCAGGAGGAACCCCAGTGTCGGGGCGGCTAAAGGGCCGCCTCGTTCATCTCTCCGGTCCGGATCCGGACCAGTTCGCCAATCTCGAGCACGAAGATCTTGCCGTCGCCGATCGTCCCAGTGTGGGCCGCCTGCTGGACGGCCTCGACGACGCGCTCGACTGCCGAATCGCTGCACAGCAGCTCCACCTTCAGCTTCGGCAGGATCGTGCTGCGATACTCGGCGCCCCGATAGATCTCCGTCTGCCCCTTCTGACGGCCGAAGCCGCCCACTTCCGTAATCGTCATTCCCGAAATGCCGATCGCGGCCATCGCCTCCCGCACATCGTCGAGCTTGAACGGCTTGATGATGGCGACGACCAGCTTCACCGGCTCTCCTCGCCCAGCTGCTTCGCAAACCCCGTGCCAAGCCGGCTTTCGAGAGAGGCAGCGCACCCGCCGCCGGGCCCCCGCGCTGGCGACGCCTGCTCATTGTGCACTGCACCAGGCTTTGCCCGTTTCTTGGGCAGGAATGCCGGATGGCAATCGGCGATGCCGCCGAGTCCGTCGTTGTGCGGCGCACAAGCGTCTTTCATTCGGCGCACAAAATGCGATTGACCGACCCGTCACCATTGTGAAACATTCGATCGCAGACGGACGGGGGCACGCATGAAATTCGTGACGGCGATCATCAAGCCGTTCCAGATCGATGCCGTGCGCGACGCGCTGACCGGTCTGGGCGTGTCCGGCCTGACGGTCAGCGAAGTCCGCGGCTATGGCCGCCAGAAAGGCCACACCGAAATCTACCGCGGCGCCGAATATGCGACGAGCCTGGTGCCCAAGCTGAAGCTCGAACTCGCATGCCCTGACGGGCTGCTCGATCGGGTGGTCGAGGCGATCCAGGCGACGGCGCACACCGGGACGGTCGGAGACGGCAAGATCTTCGTCCAGACGATCGAGCGCGCGGTCCGCATTCGAACGGGAGAGACTGACGATGCCGCAATCTGAACGCGCGAAGCTTGGGCGGACGGGGCGCGCGCTGGCGGCGGGGAGTGCTGCGATCGGATCGGCCTGCTGGGCACTCCCGGCCCGGGCCCAGGCGGCTGCCGCGGCCGCACCGGCCCCGATCGTCGACAAGGGCGACACCGCGTGGATGCTGATCGCGACGGCGCTGGTGCTGATGATGTCGGTGCCCGGCCTCGCGCTGTTCTATGGCGGGCTCGTGCGCACGAAGAACATGCTGTCGGTGCTCACCCAGGTGTTCGTGATCGTCTGCCTGGTCGCCGTGATCTGGGTCACCTGGGGCTACAGCCTGACCTTCTCCGAAGGCGGGCCGTTCATCGGCGGCGTCTCGAAGCTGTTCCTGGCCGGTGTCCGGGCCGACAGCCTGGCCGCCACCTTCTCGAACGGCGTGTACATCCCCGAATATGCGTTCATCTGCTTCCAGATGACATTTGCGTGCATCACCCCGGCGCTGATCGTCGGCGGCTTTGCCGAGCGGGTGAAATTCTCCGGCCTGATGCTGTTCGTGACGCTCTGGGTCACCTTCGTCTATTTTCCGATCGCTCATATGGTCTGGTATTGGGATGGGCCGGACGGCATCGCGGCGGCGGCGGCGGCCGGCGACGCGGCGCTTGCCGAAGCGACGGCCCGGGCGGGCGCGATCTTCCAGATGGGCGCGCTCGATTTCGCCGGCGGCACGGTCGTTCACATCAACGCCGGCATTGCCGGCCTGGTCGGCGCGATCATGCTCGGCAAGCGTGTCGGCTATCCCCGAGAGCCGATGCCGCCGCATTCGCTGGTCATGACGATGATCGGGGCGTCTCTGCTCTGGGTCGGCTGGTTCGGATTCAACGCCGGCTCCAATCTCGAGGCGAATGCGGTGACCGCGGTCGCTTTTATCAACACCTTCGCGGCCACCGCCGCGGCCGGGCTGAGCTGGGTGCTGGTCGAGCAGGCAAGCGGCGGCAAGCCGTCGCTGCTCGGCGCCGTCACCGGGGCCGTGGCCGGGCTGGTGGCGGTCACCCCGGCGTCAGGCTTTGCCGGGCCGATGGGCTCGGTGGTGCTCGGCCTGATCGTCTCGCCCATCTGCTATCTGTTCGTCGCGAAGGTGAAGAGCCGCTTCGGCTATGACGATTCGCTCGACGTGTTCGGCGTCCACTGCGTAGGCGGGATTGTCGGCGCGCTTGCAACCGGCATTCTGGTCGATCCCGCGCTCGGCGGCCAGGGCATCGCCGATTATGCCGCCCAGCCTGGCACCGCGACGTTCGGCTATCCGGGCCTTGGCCCGCAGCTCTGGGCCCAGGCAAAGGCGGTGCTGCTGACCATCGCCTGGTCCGGCATCGGCTCGGCGATTCTCTATCTCGCGATCGACAAGACGATCGGCCTGCGCGCGGGCGAAGACGCCCAGCGCGAAGGCCTCGACCTCGCCGAACACGGCGAACGCGCGTATAATTATTGATCGGCTCTGACAGGTTTGGATCAGGATTGGTGACGCCTGATCCTCACCCGAACGAGATCAACCAAACGGTCGCGGACATCGACGGGCAGGGTCTTCCAGCACACCCATCCGAGAGGCGCGGCCAGTGCGGCGCCGCTTGCCCAGTAAAGGGGCTCGAAGAAACTGAAAGTATAGGTGGTCGCCGCCGCCAGCAGCAGTAAGCCGGCCAGCACGGCGAGCAGCCCGGCATCAACAATCCGGCCGCGGGCCGCCCATGACATTAGCGCGAAATCCGCGGCCGAGCGCAGAGCGAACACACAGGCGCTCCCGATCAGGCCGAACTCGCGCAAACCCAGCCAAAGCAGCAGGAGATAGGGCGGAATTTCCAACAGCAGCAGCTTCGTCACCTTGTCAGGCCGGCCGATCGCTTGCAGCAGGATGTACGGGATGATCGCGAATGCGTTGATCCAGAAGCCGAGCAGGATCGGCACCCCGACTGCCGCGGACTGGCTGCCGATCCGCGAACCGATCCAAAGATGGAAGAATGGCGTGATCAGAAGGATGGCGGCAAAGATCGGCGGCGTCAGCGCCGAGAGGAGGACTCGGGTCGCCTTCTCAGTCAATTCGGCGCGTTCGGCGGGCGCGGCGGTCGGCAGCCGCGGGAAGAGAGCGCTGACCAACGCCGACGGGAACAGGCCGAAGCGTTGGGCAAGCTGGAACGGCACCGTGTAGATGGTGACCGCGGTCGCGCCGAGCACCGCGCCGATGATGAAGCGGTCGAGAATGACCAGCACCGGGCCGAACATCGCGGTCAGGGTCACCCAGCCGCCATAGCCGAGCAAGGTGCGGGCTTCCCCGCGATCGAAACGCGGGCGGCAGTCGCGCGTCAGCAGCCGCTCGCAGCTGCGCCACAGGACAAAGATGGTGATCAGCCGCGCGGCGAGCGCCGCCGCCAGCAGCAGCGACAGGGACGGGCCGATCAGCCACGCCACGATCAGCGGCAGGACCTGGAAAAGGAACGTCGAGAGGATCGAGATCTTGTTGGCGAGCAGGAACCGGTCGCAGGCTTGGAGAGTGCCGGTCATGGTGCCCATCAGCGTCGCCATCGGGACGGTGAGCGCCAGAAAGGGAACGCTCGCAATCATCTCCGGCCTGAGCGCTGGATCCACTTTGAACACGCTGGCGAAGAACCAACCCGCGGCGAAATAGAGAATGACCGCGCCTACCGCACCCATAGCGAGGTTGACCGAGATCGACGTGCGGAACACGGTCGCGCGCGCGATCGGTTCGGCGTCCTTGAGCGCCGAGATCCGGTAGGTTGTGGCTCGGCCAAGGCCGAGATCGAAGAGACCGAAATAGCCGAGCAGCAGGAAAGCGATGGCGAGCACGCCATATCGGTCGGCGCCGACCAGCTCCAGATAGAGCGGCACGGTGACCAGGCCGATGGCGATCGGCGCGAGTGATCCGATCAGATTATAGCCGGCATTGCGGCTGATGCTCATCGGGCGCTGCCCTCAAGGTCGCGCGGACCGGGCCGCATGATCATCGTCCGTCCACCTTGCTTGGCCCCTTTCCGCGCACCGCCGCGCGTCCCTCTCGGCCACGGTGCCCGCGAACACAAGCCTCGATCCGGGTTCTCAGCCGGCGGCAGTGCCACCGACGGTTAAACCTTCGATCAACAGGCTCGGCTGGCCCACGCCGGCGGGGACGGACTGGCCGCCTTTGCCGCACATGCCGATGCCTTCGTCGAGGGCAAAGTCGTTGCCAATCGCGCGCACTCTGGTGAGGACGGTCGGGCCGTCGCCGATCAGCGTCGCGCCCTTGATCGGGGCGCCGAGCCGGCCATTCTCGATGCGATAGGCCTCGGTGCAGGAAAAGACGAACTTGCCGGAGACAATGTCGACCTGGCCGCCGCCGAACGACTTTGCGTAGATGCCGGTCTTTGCGCGCGCGATCATCTCCGCGGGATCGTCGCTCCCCGCTTTCATGAAGGTGTTCGTCATTCGCGGCATCGGCGCATGCGCATAGGATTGGCGACGGCCATTGCCGGTCGGCGCGACTCCCATCAGCCGGGCGTTCAGCCGGTCCTGCATATAGCCTTTGAGAATCCCGTCCTCGATCAGCACCGTCTCGCTGGTCGGGGTTCCTTCATCGTCGATGGTGAGCGAGCCACGCCGGTCGGCAATCGCGCCGTCGTCGACCACCGTCACTCCTGGCGCCGCCACGCGCTCGCCGATCCGTCCGGCAAAGGCGGACGTGCCCTTGCGGTTGAAATCGCCCTCCAGCCCGTGGCCGATCGCTTCGTGGAGCAGCACGCCCGGCCAGCCCGGACCAAGCACGACCGTCATCTCGCCGGCCGGAGCCGCGACCGAGTCGAGATTGGTGAGCGCCTGGGCAAGCGCCTCATCGATCCCGCGCTGCCAGGTCGCGGCGTCGAAGAGCCGATCGTAGAGATAGCGGCCGCCGATCCCGAACGAGCCGGTCTCCCGGCGCCCATTCGCCTCGGCAACGATCGAGACATTGAGCCGCACCAGCGGCCGGATGTCCTGCGCCGTGAAGCCGTCCGCGCGGACAATCTCGATGACGCTCCAGGATCCGGAGAGGCCGACCGAAACCTGCGCCACGCGCGGATCCCGGGCGCGAGCGGCCGCGTCGATTCGCTCGCACAGGGCGACCTTGTCCGCAAAGGGGATGGCACTCAGCGGATCGGCAGCGGTGTACAGGTGGCGATTGCTCCGCGGCGGCGGCGGTGCCGGCGCGCCCGCGGCCGGATCGAGCAGCCGCATCGTCTCGCCCGCGCGGCGGATCGCAGCGGCCGACAGCTCGTTGGCATGGGCAAAGCCGGTCATCTCGCCGGAGACGCCGCGCAGCCCGAAGCCGGCATTGGTGCTGTAGTCGGCCGTCTTCAGCCGGCCATCGTCGAAGCCGAAGGCCTCGCTCGCCTGATATTGCAGATAGAGTTCGCCATCCTCACAGCGGGCGAGCGCATCGGCCGCAAGCCGGGCGGCCGTTTCGGGGTCGAGTTCGCCTCGGTACAGCCAGGCGCGCGGATCGGTCGGCAGGGTCATGCCGCTCGATATAGGCGATCTAGACGTCGGCGGAACCCTCGGCGTCGGCCGGGCCGCCGATCAGCACGAAGCGCCGGTCGCAATAGCCGCACTCGCCATAGCCCCGCTCGTCGATCTCGATATAGACGCGGGGATGGCCGAGCGCCGGATCGATGCCATGGCCGGAACCGTCGCAGGCGACGCGGCGGGAGGAGACGCGGAAGACTTCGGGCGGCGGGATCATGGCCGGGCCGATAGCAATGGCGCGTTGCCCTTTCCAGCCCTCTCGGGCTACGGGGCGCCATGACCGACGCGGCGATCTCGATCGAGGGGCTGGGCAAGACCTATCAGGGCGGCAAGCGCGCGCTGGACGGCGTCAGCTTCGATGTGCCGCGCGGCCAGATCTTCGGCCTGCTCGGGCCCAACGGAGCCGGCAAGTCGACGCTGATCAACATCCTGTCCGGCATGGTTCGCAAAACCGAAGGGCGGGCGGCGATCTGGGGATTCGACATCGATCGCCACCCCCGCAACGCCAAGGCCTCGATCGGCATCGTCCCCCAGGAGATCGTCTTCGATCCGTTCTTCACCCCGTTCGAGACGCTCGAGCTGTTCGCCGGTCTTTACGGCGTCCCCAAGGACCAGCGCCGCTCGATGGAGCTGCTGCGCGCCGTCCATCTCGAAGACAAGGCGGATGCCTATTCGCGCACGCTCTCCGGCGGCATGAAGCGGCGCCTGCTCGTCGCCAAGGCAATGGTTCACTCGCCGCCGGTCCTCGTGCTCGACGAGCCGACTGCCGGCGTCGACATTGAGCTGCGCCAGCAGCTCTGGGCCTATGTGCGGGAGCTGAACGCCGCCGGAGTGACCGTGGTGCTCACGACTCACTATCTCGAAGAGGCCGAGGAACTGTGCGATCGCATCGCGATCATCAACCATGGCCGGCTGATCGCGAACGAGCCGACGCGCGAGCTCGTCGGCAAGGCGCAGGAGAAAGTCGTCGTCGTGACGGTCGACCGGGACATTGCCGAAGCGCCGATGGCGTCCTGCTTCGACAAGGTGGTGCTGAGGCCTCCGCGCGCCCTTGAGATCACTTACGCCAAGGACCGCGTGAATGCCGGGCAAGTGCTCTCGGCCGTGCAGGCGGCCGGCCTCGGAATCGTCGACGTGACGACCAAGGAAGCCGATCTCGAGGACGTGTTCCTGAACCTGACGCGCGCGGCCTGACCTTCGCGCCTCCGGAGCGCGCGAAGGCCAGGCCGACGGGCTCAGGCAAACAGAAAGGCGTCGATCCCGAGATCTTTCACATTCACCAGCTGCGCGATCAGCTCGTCACCGGAATCCCAGCGCCGATCGCCGTCGGTGTCGCGGAAAATCTCCAGCACCGGGCTGCCAGCGCCTTTGCCGGCGCGGAACACGTAATCGCTGCGGGTGCCGGCGAGCTGGATCTTGTCGCCGGGCGTGAAATCGTTGATGCGCGCGAAGTCGCTGCGGCCGGACGTGCCCAGACGCCCATCATCATAGAACACGCCGCGCTGGTCGCCCAACACGAACACGTCATTGCCCGCGCGCCCCCAGAGCTGATCGACGGTGCCGCGCCCCGGCACCGCCTCGGAGCGGCCGACACCAAAGATTCGGTCATCCCCGCCCGTGCCGTTCACGGTGTCCTGCCCGGCGGTGCCATAGACGGCGCCGTCATTGGGCAACGCCGGCGGCGGCGGCAGCGAAGGCGCAGGGGGCGGCAGCAGAGCGCCCCCTGGCTGATATCCCGCGCCGTCGATCAACAGATCGGCGATCTTCGCCAAGGCGCCCCGGCTGACATCGATCAAGGCCCGGGCATTCGGATTGGAGTGCAGATCGACATTGTCCCTCAGCACGACATTGCGGTTGTCAGGAGCCAATAGGAGCTGATCGGCGACATTCCTGGCGAGGACCACATCGTCGGATTTGGTCACATGGATCCAGAACCGCTCCGGATCGCCGGTCGGGGACAGAGTGGTGTTCCCGATAATGTCGAGATTGCGGGCATTGTACACCGCGATTCCATGCCAATGGTCTCCACCATACATCAGGTTGTTCTCGATCAGAACATTCCGATAGGGCAAGTTTCCATTTTCTTCTCCAAGCAGGATTCCCTGCGGGCCAATCCCATTCCCTTGGAGCATAACGTTGCCACGAATCACGATATTCTCGTTCGCGGACTTCTGGCCATTTGTCCAGAACTGAATGGCGTCTGGATGTGAACCAGGCAGAGTCATGAAGTCTGTAAATCTATTGTCTTCGACTATGACATTGCGAACCCCGGCAAAATTAGCCCCATCCATCTCAAGTTTGTGGAACTGATTTGATTTAACCGTGGTCTCTTGGACTCTTTCGAAGATCGCCCCACGAGAGAGCTCGGTGAACTCGGAGTTGCGGACCGTGACGCCCATGCTGTCGCGGACGAAGAGACCCCAACTGTCGTTCTGTGGGTTTCCGTCGAGCGAGCCGTGCACCTTCACGCCGTCGATCACGAGATCCTTGACCTGGAAGAACTCCGCCTGCCGCACCCAGACCGGCTCGCCTGGTCCGCGACCGGAGCCGATCTTCACGCCCCGGACCGTCAGGTCCTCAGTGCGCCACATGGCGAGCCGCGCGAACTGGACGTCTGCGCCGGCGGCCGCCTCGATCGTGATCCCCCGTGCGAAATCGCCCATGCGGAAGTTGCCATAATTTCCGGCCTCCAGCCGGATCGTCTCGCCGCCGCGCGCGGATGCGAGCGCAGCCCTTAGCTCGGCCGCGCCAGATACAGTCAGAATCGTCACGCTACTCCCCCACTTCCCTGATCCGTCCCGCCCAAGCGCGGGACCCGGCCGCGACGGGCCGCAGCGCACGGCTATGCCCGGGATGTGAAGCTCAGATTAACCATGATCAGGGCTTGCGTCGAAACGATGGCTGCGGCCGTCCACCCGAGCCTGCGGCGGAACGTCGCTGCTGACCACCCGCGCCGCAGCCGCTCTCGCCATCCCGGCTGGCGGCGATTATGCCGCGGGGAGAAGGAGCTGAGTTTGAGCGACGCACAGGCTTATGATGTGGTGATCCTCGGTTCCGGCGCGGCCGGGCTGAGCGCAGCGCTGAACCTTGCCGACCGGCACCGGGTGGTCGTGCTGGCCAAAGGCGGGTTGTCCGAGGGCTCGACCGCCTGGGCTCAGGGCGGGATTGCTGCAGTCCTCGACGAGGGCGACACGTTCGAGAAGCACATCGAGGACACGATGGTGGCGGGCGCAGGCCTCAACAACCGCCGCACGGTCGAATATGTGGTCGAGAACGCCCCCGCGGCGATCCGCCGGCTCGCGGCGCTTGGCGTGCCGTTCAATGCCGATGCGGCCGGCTGGCACCTGACGCGGGAGGGCGGCCACAGCCACCGTCGCATCGTCCATGTCGACGATGCGACGGGCTGGGCCGTGCAGGCGGCGCTCGAGCGCGCCGCCGCCGCGCACCCGAACATCACCCTCGTCCCCGACCGCGTCGGCATCGATCTGGTCACCGGACGGCATGGCATGCGCTATTCGGGCGATGGCCATGTCTGGGGGGTCTACGCCATCAACCGCCGGACCGGCCAGGTCGAGCTGTTCACCGGCCGGGCGACGATCCTCGCCACCGGCGGAGCGGGACGCACCTATCTTTACTCGACCGCGCCGCGCGGTGCGACCGGCGACGGGATCGCCATGGCGTGGCGGGCGGGCTGCCGCATCTCCAACATGGAGTTCATGCAGTTCCACCCGACCTGCCTTTACAATCTGGAGGTGAAGAACTTCCTGATCACCGAAGCCGTGCGCGGCGAAGGCGGGATCCTGAAGCTGCCCGGCGACGGCCATCGCTTCATGCCCGAGTTCGATCCGCGGGCGGAGCTGGCGCCGCGGGACATTGTCGCCCGGGCGATCGATCATGAGATCAAGCGCCTGGGGCTCGACTATGTCCATCTCGACATCAGCCATCAGCCACCGGACTTCGTGAAAGCGCACTTCCCGACCATCCATGCCAAGCTGCTGGGGCTTGGCATCGACATCACCCGTGAGCCGATCCCGGTGGTGCCGGCCCAGCATTACACCTGCGGCGGCGTGCTGGTGGATCTGAAGGGACGGACCGACGTCCCCGGCCTCTATGCGGCCGGCGAGGTGACCCAATCCGGCCTGCACGGCGCCAATCGCCTTGCCTCGAACTCGCTCCTCGAATGCTTCGTCTTCGGCGAAGCGGCGGCGGGACACATTGCGCGGCACTGGAACGAGATGCCGGCGCCGCCGCCGATCCGGCCGTGGGACGAAAGCCGCGTTTCCGATTCCGACGAGGAAGTGGTCGTCCAGCACAATTGGCGCGAGATCCGCCGCTTCATGTGGGATTTCGTCGGCATCGTCCGCACCACCAAAAGGCTTGAGCGTGCCCAGCACCGGATCGCCCTGCTGCGCCGTGAAGTAGCCGATTACTACGGCAATTTCCGCGTCACGCCGGACCTGGTCGAGCTGCGCAACCTGGTCGAAGTGGCCGACCTGATCGTCCGCTCGGCGCTCGCCCGAAAGGAAAGCCGCGGCCTCCATTACACGCTCGACTATCCCGAGCTGCTGCCCGAGCCGCGCGACACGATCCTGACGCCTTAACGATCGCCGAGAAACCGCTTCACCTCGGCCGCGAACCGGGCCGGCTGGTCCAGCATCACCATATGGCCGGCGCCCGCCACGCGGCGGAGCCGCGCCTGCGGCGCCGGGGCATAGGCGGCGGCATAGCGCCGGTCGATCGTCCCGGCCGCTGCCGGATCGGCCGGCACGCCATAGACGATGCTGAGTGGCGCTTTGATCCGCGGCAGCTCGGGCGTCAGGTCGATGGTCGCCAGCTCGTGCGTCGCCCGCGCGACGACGCCGCTGTCACTGCCGCTGCGGGGCACCGCGCCGCCGCCGAAGCCGGCGACGAAGCGCTCCAGCGCCTGCCGGCCCTCGGCGCTGCGGCCGAGCTCCGCCATCAGAGCGTCGGCGATCGGCTTCAGTCCCGAGGCGGAGACGCCGAAGCTTGCCGCAGGCGCCGGCAGGATGTCGACGGCCATCACGCGTCCGATGCGCGCTGGATGACGGGCCGCAAGCATCAGCACCACGATGCCGCCCATGGAATGGCCGATCAGGGCAGGCGCACGCAGCCTCGCGGTGGCGATGTATTGAGCAAGCTCTTCCGCAACGCCGGCCACGACGGGACCGGCCGCGTTGGCCCGCGGCGGTTCGCCGGCAAATCCGGCAACCTGCACCAAGTGCCAGCGATGGCCGGGCAGCGCGCGGACCAATCCGTCCCACACCGACCTGCCGTTGGTGAGCCCGGGGACCAGCACAACGTCGGGCCCATCGCCGCGCACCACGACGCTCAGCCGGCCCGAGCTGAACGCCGCAGCCCTTCCCGCCGCCGGACCAAGCACACCGAGCGCCGCGGCGCCTTCAAGAAAGCTTCGCCGATTCATCGCCTCCCCCGTAACCACCCCGGCTTAACTCCGCCTGACGCGAGCGCTTGCGCCGGCCGGCAGGGAGCGGCACAGCGGCGACATGACTGACGACATCGCCCTTGCCCATGCCCTTGCCGACGCTGCCGGCGCGGCGATCCGGCCGTTTTTCCGGGCGCGGTTCGAGGCGGAGACGAAGGCGGATGCGTCGCCCGTCACGGAAGCGGACCGGGCGGCCGAGCGGGCGATCCGCGCATTGCTGGCCGCGCATCGCCCGGCCGATGGGGTGATCGGCGAGGAGTATGGCACCGAGCGCGGCGATGCCGAGCGCGTGTGGGTGCTCGATCCGATCGACGGCACCCGCGCCTTTGTCGGCGGGCGCCCGACCTTCGGCACGCTGATCGCGCTGCTGGACGGCGACCGGCCGGTGCTTGGCGTGATCGATCAGCCGATCACGCGCGAGCGGTGGATCGGGGCGGCGGGCCAGCCGACGCTGTTCAACGGCGCACCGGCGCGGAGCCGCCACGGCCGCGCGCTCGACACGGCCCTGTTCGCGACGACGGTGCCCTGGCTGTGCCGCCCGTTCGAGACGATCCGCGCCGCCACCCGGGACACGCTGCTGGGCGGCGATTGCTACAATTACGGGCTCGTCGCGTCCGGCCATATCGATCTGGTGATCGAGGACGGGCTGAAGCTGCACGACTTCGCGGCGCTGGTGCCGGTCGTGGAAGGCGCCGGCGGAGCGGTGCGCAACTGGTCCGGGCAGCCGCTGACGCGCGCAAGCGATGGCCGCGTCATCGCCGCGGGCGATCCCGCGCTGATTGATGCCGTGCTGCCGCTGATGGAGCGAGGCACCGCCCCTGCGGGTTGAGGAGCGACGATGCGCGCCTTCGCAGATCTGCTCGAGCGGCTGGTCTACACGAGATCCCGCAACGCGAAGCTGCGGCTCATCGGCGATTATCTGCGCGCCACCCCGGACCCGGACCGGGGCTGGGCGCTCGCCGCGTTGACCGGCGATCTCGATCTGCCCGCGGTCAAACCCGCGCTGATCCGCGGCCTTGTCGAAGCGCGGGTCGATCCCGTGCTGTTCCGCATGTCGCGCGACTATGTCGGAGACACGGCCGAGACCGTCGCGCTGATCTGGCCGCGGCCGGATCCTCCACCGACAGGCGATCTCGATCTCTCGCTGGGCGCCGTCGTCGCCCGGCTGCAGAACCTGTCACGCAGCGAGGCTCCGGGAGCGCTGGCCGCGTTGCTCGACCGGCTCGAGCCGGAGGAGCGCTTCGCTCTGCTGAAGCTTGCAACCGGGGCGCTGCGCATCGGGGTGACGGCGCGTCTGGCCAAGACCGCCCTGGCCGAGGCATTCGGCCTCGCGCTCGATGAGGTCGAGGAAGTGTGGCACGCGCTCCGGCCGCCATTCGCGGAGCTGTTCGCCTGGGCCGAAGGCACGGCCGACATGCCGGACGCAAGCGCGCTGCCGGTGTTCCGGCCGTTCATGCTTGCCCATCCCCTGGAGGATGTGCGGGTGGAGCTGTCGGACTATGCGGCGGAGTGGAAATGGGACGGCATTCGCGTGCAGCTGGTCCGGGCGGGTGGGGAAACGCGGCTCTACAGCCGGGCCGGGGACGACATCACTGCGGCCTTCCCGGACGTGGCGCGCGCCTTTGCCCGGGACGGCGTGCTCGACGGCGAGCTGATGGTCAAAGGCGAGGCCCAAGGCGCGGCCGAGCAGGGCGGCGCGGCGGCGAGCTTCAACGCGCTCCAGCAGCGGCTGAACCGCAAGGCGGTGTCGGCGAAGATGCTGGCCGAGTATCCGGCCTTCGTCCGCCTCTACGACATTCTGTTCGACGGCGCGGAGGATCTGCGCGGGCGGCCGTGGCGCGAGCGGCGCGCGCGGCTGGAGGCCGCGGTGGCGGCGCTCGACCCCGACCGGTTCGACGTCTCCGCGCTGATCGAGGCGGCCGACTTTACGGAGCTGGAAGCGGTGCGCGCCGGTGCGCGGGACGCGGCGATCGAAGGCGTGATGCTGAAGCGCCGGGACAGCCCCTATGTCGCCGGCCGCCGGGCGGGGTTGTGGTACAAGTGGAAGCGCGATCCCCTGACCGCCGATTGCGTCGTCATGTATGCGCAGCGCGGCAATGGCCGGCGCTCCTCCTTCTACTCCGATTTCACGTTCGGCTGCTGGGCGGAGAGCGGTGAGCTGCTGCCCGTCGGCAAGGCCTATTCGGGGATCACCGACGAGGAGCTGAAATGGCTCGACCGCTGGGTGCGCAACCATACGCTGCAGCGGTTCGGGCCGGTGCGCGAGGTGGAGAAGAGCCTGGTGCTCGAAGTCGCCTTCGACTCGATCCACCAGTCCGGCCGCCACAAAAGCGGCGTAGCGATGCGCTTCCCGCGCATCGCCCGCATCCGCACCGACAAGCCGGCCACTGAGGCGGACCGCCTCGAGACGCTGCGACGGTTGATCACCTGACTGGCGCGCCGGCACAGCCCGGCGGACGGGAAATTGCGTCAGGCTCCGACCTGCCGGTCGGAGCCTGATCGCCGATGGGTCCGGCGCTAGGGCAGCGCCGTGAAGTGATCGTAGAAGCGCCCGGCCAGACCGTCCGTCCAGGGCTCCCGAAACATCATGGTCTCGGCGCGGTCGCGGCCGCCAACGGCCCCGGTGGCGTCGTTGTCGAACAAAGCACTGAGGGACAGCCGAGCAGCCGCGACAGTGCCGAGCGGCAGGGTGACCGCCGCCGGGCGCTGGCCGAGCGCGAGCGACTCCGTGTCAGCGGTTGACGGCGTCACCAGCAAGTCGTCGGGATCCGCTTCCCGCGCCACCGAGGCGCTGCGCAGCCGCATCAGCCTCTTCTCGAGCGACCGCCCAAGCCGGCTCCCGACGGTCGCCATTGTGACTTCCGGCGCCGGCTCAGGGACGACCGGCGCCGGCGCCGGCGCGGGAGCCGGAGCCGGAGCCGGAGCGGGGGCCGGCTCCGGAGGGGGAGTGGGCGCCGGGTCCGGAGCGGGCGTGGGCGCCGGGTCCGGCTCGGGCTGCGGTGCGGGAGCAGGTGCAGGCGGGGGGGTGGGGGTGGGCGTCGGCGCGGGTTCCGGTTCCGGCTGCGGAGTCGGCTCGGGGGTTGGCGACGGCGCAGGCGCCGGCGGCGCAGGCTCGGGCACCGGGTCCGGCGAAGGCGTCGGGGTGGGGGTCGGGGTCGGGGTCGGGGTCGGGGTCGGCGGGAGCGCCGTCTGCAACTGAAAACCGTACCCGTCGACCAGCAAGTCGCTGATGGAGGCTCCTGCTCCGGCGTTGATGTTGGGAATCAAAGCTCGGAGAGCCGAATTGACTTGAAGATCGTAGTTATCCTGAATTGAAATCGACGTGTTTCCCGTTCCGAGCAGAAGCTGGTCCGTCACGTTCTTTGTTATGGTAACATTATCGGACCCAGCCACATTAATCCAGAAGCGACGAGAATCAGTCGTTGGTGACAGGGTTGTATTTCCTCTGATCACCAAGTTATCTGCGTTATATACAGCGATTCCGTGCCAAAGATCGGCGCCATACATCAGATTGTTTTCAATAAGGACGTTCTGGTAGGGAAGGTTTCCGTTCTCCTCGCCCAGTAGGATTCCCTGCGTGCCAGAGCCGGAGCCCTGAAGCATTACGTTATTTCTGATGGTGATGTTTGCGTTCGGTGTGCTGACTCCATTGGTCCAGAACTGGATGGCGTCAGGGTGAGAAGCCGGAAGCGGATGAAAATTGGTGAAGAAGTTTCCATCGACGACCACGTTATCGACAGCCGCGAAGTTCGTTCCGTCCATCTCCAGATTATGGAACGTGTTTCCTTTCACGTGCAGATTTCTTGAGGTATCGAACATCAGCCCGCGGGAGAGCTCTGTAAACTCTGAGTTAACAACAGTGACGCCGTTTACCCCGCGGATGAACATGCCCCAGCTGTCGTTCTGTGGATTGCCATCGAGCGACCCATGAACTGTCACATTCTCGATAGTCAGATTCCGGGCGTCAAAAAACTCGGCTTGGCGAGTCCAGATCTGTTCTGTTCCCTGAAGCGCAGAGCCTATGCTTACACCACGTATCGTGAGCCCGTCGAAGCGGAACATCCCGAGCCGGTCGAAATGAACTTGAGCTCCCGATGCGGCTTCGATCGTCAGATTCTGCGGCAAATCGCCAATGCGAACACGGCCATAGTTGCCTTCCGCCAGGACAATTGTGGTGCCAGCGGATGCAGCACGGATTGCCGACAGCAAGCCGGCCTGTGTCGAAACATTGATGACGGACATGCCGATTCCCCGAATTACGCACGCGTGAGGCCGCGCTCGGGGACTGATTTATGGGTGCGCGCGTTGCGCGGTGGTTCAGGGCTTTGGTTAACGTGGGGGCAGCCGCGTCCGGCCCCTCAATACGCGGTGCGGGTCGCCAGCAGCGCACCGGCGGTCCGCGCCAGCACGTAAATGTCCAGCAGCACCGACCAATTCTCAATGTAATAGAGATCGTGCTCCAGCCGCTTCAGCAGCTTCTCCTCGGTGTCCGTTTCCCCCCGCCAGCCATTCACCTGCGCCCATCCGGTCATGCCGGGCTTCACCTTGTGGCGGGCCGCATAATGCGCGACGACGTCGGAGAAGACGCGGTCGCCGGCCTTGGTCGAGGGGGCGTGCGGGCGGGGGCCGACGAGCGACATTTCGCCGCGCAGCACGTTGAACAGCTGGGGCAGCTCGTCGATGCTGGTGCGCCGGATGAAGCGGCCGACGCGCGTCACCCGATCGTCGTCGCGGCGGGCCTGGACGATCGCGTCCGTCTCGCAGCGGTCGGCCCGCATCGAGCGGAACTTCCAGATCTTGAAGCGGCGATTGTTGAAGCCTTCCCGGTCCTGGAGGAAGAAGACCGGCCCCGGGCTGTCGAGCTTGATGGCGAGCGCGACGAGCGCGAACAGTGGCGACAGCAGCACCAAGGCGACGCTGCCGATCACCAGATCCTCGATGCGCTTCAGAATCTGGTCGAGGCCGGAGATCGGCCGTTCGAAAAGCGTCATGACCGGCAGGTCGCCGAGCAGGACGACGGGCCGCTGCGAGAAGGCGAACGTCGCCAGATCGGGGGCCAGCCGGATGCGGACGGGCGTGATCGCCAGTTCCGCCACCACTTCCTGCAGGCGGCGCTCGGCCGACCAGGGCAAGGCGACGATCACCTGGTCGACATCGCCGCGGCGAATCCGCACGATCAGATCCTGCAGGTTTCCGTACATCGGCAGGCCCACTTCCCGCGGCGGCAGCCGTTCGGGCATGCGATCGTCGAAGAAGCCGACCAGGTCGATCGTCAGCTTCTCGTTGCCGAGGATGTATTTTGCGAGCCGGTCGCCTTGCGAGCCGGCGCCGAAGATCGCCACGCGGTGGTTCAGCACACCGCGACGCTTCAGCCGGCGCAGCCAGAAGGTGCCGCCGGTGCGGGCGGCGAGCAGGGCGCCGCCGCCGATGACGAGCCAGGCAAGCGCCCAGCCGCGCGAGAAATCCTCCGACACTTTGAGCAGAAAGCCCAGGGTCATCAGGAACATGCCCGTCGCCACCCAGGCTGTCACCACCCGCGCCCAGCCCTGACGGACCGAGAAGCGTGCATCAATGTCGTAGGCGCCGGTGATTTCGGCGAGCCCGGCATAGAACAGCGCGCCGACCAGGGCGGCGTTGCTGTAGGACTCGGCCATCCGCGAGGGGACGACATCAAGCGCCACGCCCATCGCCACGAAACAGGTGACCGCAACCAGCGTCAGCTCGACGACGCGAAGCGCAAGCGTGACGAGATCAAGCAGCACCGGCGAGCGGGGCTGCGGCTCCGGCAGGCCGAGCCCGGCGAGCGTGTCGGGCCGCATCGCCGGCGCGGAGGCGGGCGGGGGCGGCACGTCAGGCGGCGCTTCAGGCGGCGTCGAGCGCTGCAGCATCAGCGCTTCCTTCCTGCCCGGTCCGCTGCGGCTCGCCGGCATCGGATCGGCCAGATGCTCATCCAAGGGCGGCCGCTTGGAGCTGCCGCGCCTTTTCGGTGCTGATCAGCGCGGGGCGGAGACGCGGCCGGATCGCCTGCACCAGGTCCGCGGCGAAGCGTTCGTTGAGCGCGAAGGCATCATCCGGGTCGCCGACCACGTTGGACAGGCGGACAAGGACGCCGTCGGGAATGATGCCCTGGAATGCCGTCAGCAGCTTCATGTGCCGCTGCTCGCCATTGCTGACTGGCAGATACTCGCCGATTCGCGTCCAATAGGTGATCTGCTCGGTCCGCTGCGGCGCGACCGCGGTCAGGTTGCGCGCCGGAATGGCCGTGCGGTCGCCGATCCGCAACGCGGTCGCCTGGTTCCGCACCAGGTTGAAGCCGAAGGCGGGGTAGCAGACTTCCGGGCGATGAAGCTGCAGTGAATCGCTCTGGGTGTCGCCATAGGCGATGAGCATCATCACAACGGCATCATTGGGGCCCGCATAGAAGCGCCCGACGGACTGGGTGTAGAGCTTGGCGGCAAGGCTGTTCTCGCTGGTCGGCGTGATCAGCCCTTCGGCCTCGCGCTCCTGCCATCCGCCGAAGCGGCGCGGGATGGCGTCCTCGAGCTTCGCGGTGCCCAGCAGCGACATGCGATCGCGCGGGCGCATCGCCTCGGCACCGGCCGCCGCGGCCAGGCAGCCGCCTCCGATCAGAAGGTCCCGCCGATTGATCATGCCGCATTCCTCGTCAGCAGCCGGCGCACCGGCGTCATCAGGCTGTCCACCGCGAAGATGCCGATCAGCGCGCTCGCGAACATCACCAGCCCGGCCGTCGAATGGAGGAAGCCCTGCGCCGCCGCATTGCCGAAATGATAGGTGATGAGCACCAGGATCATCACCCGCACCAGATTGGCGAGCAGCGCGACCGGCACGATCCAGAGCATCAGGAACAGCGCATAGCGCCACGAGGCGTTGTGGAGAATGTAGATGTAGAACAGGCTGATCGCGGTCAGGCTGATCAGCGAGTTCAGCCCGGCACACGCATCCTCGACCAGGAGCTGGTACTGGGCGACGTACAGGGTCACCCCTTCCCGGACGATCGGATAGCCGATCTGACCGAGCAGCCAGGTGGCGCTGACCGAGACATAGGATTTGAGCGGGCCGGTGACCGAATCGATCACCCAGCCCGGGATCGGCACGACGAACAGCAGGTAGAGGATCGGGAACCACATCCGCCGCACCGCCTCCGCGCCGAAGGTCCCGTAGAAGACCGCAAGCAGCACGCCGCCCAGCGCCAGGACCTCGATGGCGAGGAAGCCGAATGCCCGCCCGAACACATAGGCGGCGAGCGCCGGCACCATCAGCAGCGCGATCCAGAGCGGGTGGCCGGGCTGGCGGATCGCCTGGAGCTCTCCCCAGCGGCGGGCGAACAGCCAGATGCCGGTCGCAAGCACGATCGGGCCGTGCACGCCTGTCTCCCCGGTCCAGCTTTCCTGCGCGACCTGGATGAAGGTCGGCACCAGCAGCACCAGGACGCCCAGGACGAGCGGCCAGTGGGCGAGAAGCGCGCGGCCGTGCGCCGCGGGCGGCGAGAGAGTGTTGGTCGCCACGTCCATCAGAAATCGTTGAGCACGGCGCCGACCACCACCGACTTGTCGGCGCGGAGCTGCTTGGCCAGGGTCTTCACGTCGTTCACATAGGTCGTGTGCTTGCGGCTTACGATCAGGCTGTAGCCGGCGATCGTCGCGACGCGCTGGCCGTCCGAACAGATGTTCGCGGGCGGAGTGTCGAAGATGGTCAGCTCGAACTCGCGCAGCAGCTGATCGACCAGCCCGCGAAACCGCGCGGCCGAGAGCAGCTCCTGGGGGTTCTCGGGCACCTCGCCGGCACCGATGACGGCCAGGTTCGGCATCATCTCGGTATCGACGATGTCGGGCACGCGGATCGCGTCGCGCGCCAGATATTCGGAGAGGCCCGGCATGTCGAGCGGCAGCCCGCAAAGGTCGGCGACCATCGGATTGCGCAGATTGGCGTCGACAAGCGCGGTGCGGATGCCTGCCTGCGCGGCCGCCACGGCCAGATTGACCGCAATACAGGTGCAGCCCGACTCCGTCGCCGGCGAACAGATTGCGAGCGAGCGGCGCCCCTCGCGCAGATGCTGGGCGACGATGCGCGTGCGCAGGCCGCGCACCGCCTCCGCCTCGATCGACTGCGGATCGCTCAGCATCACCGACTCGATCGGCGGCGGCATCCCGCCCTCGCCCTCGCTCCGGGCCAGCGCGCGCGGCGCCGCCTCCTGAGCGGGCGCCATGCTCTCCAGGGCCATTTTCATGCTCATGATGTCACGCCTCTGCCAACGCGCGGCGCCGGGCGGCGCCCTTGCGATCGATGAAGTTGATCAGGCGCGTCGTCCAGCCGTCCTGGCGCCGGCGCGAACCGACGATCGCCAGCACCGGCACGCCAGCCGCATATTCGAGGTCCTCGTCGCTCCGCACCCGGCGGGCGAGCAGCTCGACGAGCAGCGCGAGCAGGACGCCGAGCACCGTCCCGATCGCGATCGACCCGCCGATGATCAGCGGCTTGTTCGGCCAGGATGGATCGCTCGGCAGGCTGGTGTTGCCCATCGGCTTGATGTTGCTGACCGAAACCTTGGACTGACCGCCCAGTTCCTCCGCGCGGCCGACGAGCTTTGCATATTGCTCACGCAGGACGTTGATGTCCTGCTGCATGCGGTTCAGCCGGTCGATCTTGTCGGACTGGGCGAGCACCCGCGCCTTCTGCGCCTGATAGGCCGCTTCGATCTCGCCGCGGTTGGAGCCGCCGATGATGCCTCCGCCCGAGGTGGCGGCCTGCGCCTCCAGCACCTGCTGCTGCCGGCGGAGCGCCTGCAGCGTCGGATGGTTCGGCCCCAGCGTCTGCTGCGCCTGGGCGATCTGCTGCTTGATCGCCTCCAGCTGCATCCGCGCAGGCGACGGCGGCGCGGTGACGCCCGGAAGCGAGGGCACCGCGCTCTGGGCGGTAAGCGCGGCAAGCTTGCTGCTTTCGAGGTCGATTTCGCCCGCCTGGAGGACGATGCCGTTCTCCTTCGCGAACTGGGTCCGCTCCTCTTCCGCCTTGCGCAGCTGCGCGAGCGCATTCTGGGCCTGTTCGTTGAACGCAGCGGCGCCGCGCAACGCGTTCTCCTGGCGGCCCGACACGTGCTGGGCAAGGAACGCCTCGCGCACCTGCTCGGCCATCCGCTGTGCGGTCGCGGGATCGCTCGCCCGGTAGCTGATCTCGATGATGTTGTTCGCGTCCGCGAATCGCACTTCCGTTGCATCGACGATCTGGCGCGCGAGCCATTCGCGAATGTCGCCGCCGGGCCGGCCGAGGCTTTCGAAGCGCGCCTGCAGCGCCGGATCGGTCGCCCAGCCCAGCCGGTCGACCACCGGCCCGGCCGTCTGCACATCCTTGATGAGCTTCATCTGCATGCCGACATAATTGCCGACGGCGTTCGGCGCGAGGACCTGGCCAGTGGCCGGGTCCGGCTCGGTGAGATCGATCAACACCCGGTTCTGCGCCTCGAACCGCGGCGGCAGCAGGAAAGCGGTTGCCGTCGCGGTCAGAAAACAGGCGAGCAGGGTGACGAGGATGATCGCCTTGCGGGCGGCGAGCATTCGCAGGAACTGGATGAGGCTCATCGTTGCCGCTCCCTCAGAAGATACGCTCGCCGACCACGACGACGTCGCCCGGCTGGATCTCGGCGTCGAGCTCGACTTTCTTCATCTCCTCGCCGTTGCGGAAAATCTTGATCCGCTTCGGCGAGCCGGACGGGCCGAGGCCGCCGCCGCGGGCAAGCGCCTTGCGAACGGTGAACGTCTCGACACCCTTGATCGGATAAACGCCCGGCGCATTCACCTGGCCGTAAATGTAGAAGCGTTCCGCCGGCGGGACGTACAATTTGTCGCCGGCACGCACCATCGGATCGTCTTCTTCGCTGCCGCGCGCGAGCTTTTCGAACGGCAGCTTCATTTCCTGTCCGTCCTCGCGGCGCAGGATGACGAAATCGGCGCCGGTCTCGCGCAGCCCGCCGGCCCGCGCGATCACCTCGGACACGCGATACTCGCGATCGACCGGCTGGAGGCCGGGCGTCGCGATCTCGCCCAGGATGATCACATAGCGGCTGGCGAAGCTGACGATCTCCGCCGTCACGACCGGTTTCGCGTAATAGCCGCCGGAACGGAGCTTGTTTGAAACCATGTCGCTGAGGCTGAGTGCCGTCTGCCCCGCAACCGGGGTTTCGCCGATGAAGGGAAGCTGGATCGTGCCGTCGGCGCGAACCCGCGCCCGGGTGGTGAACTCGGGCTGGCCGAGCACGGAAACTTCGACGACGTCGTCCGGCCCCAGCACATAGCCCTCGGTCAGGTCCTTGGTGCCGGGCTGCGCGGCGGCCGCGGGCGGGGGTGCGACGCCCGGCGGGCCCGGCATCATCTGGGCCGGCGCGGCGGCCGCCAGCATGGTCGCGGCCAGCGCGACCGGAATCATTCGGGAAAAGGTCATGATGGCATCCATCCGCTGGGTCACAATTGCAGGCTCAGGCCGGCCTCGAGCCGCGTGTTGTTAAAGTTGAAGAAGTTGAGATCCGATTTGCGCCGCTCCTGGGTGAAGCCCGTGGTCAGGCGCAGCCGATCGCCGATGTCGTAGCCAAGGCCGATCGTTGCCGAGATCAGCTGATCGTCGGGCACCAGCAGAAAGCCGGGCAGCCCCTCCAGCTGCGGCGCCGCGCGGAAGCGACGCTCCTGATAGCGGCTGCCGAAGTTCAGGCTCATCCGCTGGCTGAACTGGTAGGTGCCGGCCAGGCTGAACAGATCGGTGATCGCATAGCTGGCGGCGACAATGTTCTGGACGTCGATCGTCCGCGCCGCCGTCAGGTTGAGCAGCAGCGCATCGCCAGGCCGGAGATCGATGCCCGCCGAATAGGAAAGCCCGGTGAACTCGACCGTCTGATCCAGCTTCGGGTTCACCCAGGTGTGGCCGAAGGACAGGCTGCCGGTGATCCGCGAGCCGATCTGCCGCTCGAAGCTCACGCCGACCGAGTAGCTGTCGATGCCGTCGGTGACCGGATCGGTCTCGCCCGGCAGCAGAAAGCGGCGGTTCGGGAATTCAGCGGTCGAGTAGGTGCCGTAGAGCGAGAGGAGACCGAAGGACGGACGCTGGTAGCCGACCGCCGCCGTGAAGGTGTTGCTGTTCACGTCAAGCGGCTGGAACAGCGTGGAGCTGTTGCGGACCACGCTGCGCGTGAAGCCGACGCTGGGCGCAAGGCCGACGGCGCCCGCGCATTGCAGCTGCACGTCGAACACCCGCCGCTCGTCGACATTCGGGATGGCGACGGTCGCGAAGATGTTCGCGAAGTCGGTCTGCTGGCGATTGTAGCGGCCGGTGATCGTCGATGAGCAGCTGCGCGCACGCAAATTGGCGCCACCCGACAGGCCGATCCGCTCGCGGTCAAGCTGGCTGTTGTTGGCGAAGAAATCATAGCCGACCGAGCCGTTCAGGAACAGGGTCTGGCGACCGACAGGCACCGCGATGTCGGCGACCACGCCTGGCGTCACCCGCATGTCGTCGCGCGAACGGTTTCCGAGATCGAAGCTTTCGGGCGCACGAAAGACATTGTCGTCGTAAACGAGCTGCACCGACGGGCGGATGTCGAGCCGGCGCTCGCCCGCTGCCGCGCCCGCCTGAGCCGACGCCGCGGTGGCCGACGTGATCAGCATTGCGCCGAGTGCGGTTCTGATGATCAAGCCCACTGCCCCTTCGTCACTATCCTGGCCCGCAACTGCTGCCGCCGTCGGCGGCAACCCGCGTCGCGCCGTCCGGTTCAATCGCCGTCGTGCGCGATTCGGTTGCGGTGGTTAGCGCATCCTTTGTCCTGACTCAGCCTTTAACGGCCCTGAACCATCCGCGCCTTAGCCATTTACCACCAATTAGGCGAACGGGAGGACTTTGTCTTGCCGGGCGTTCGGTGATAGCGGGGCGACCTGGCAGGGCGAGAAGGCAAATGCAAACACCCTATGACTGGATCACCGTCGCAATCTTCGCCGGGCTGATCGTGATTTTTCTGCAGCGGTCCGTCGGCGAGGGGGAACCGCAGGACTCCATCTGGAGCTATCTTCCGCCGTCGATTGGCTGCGCGCTGGCCAATTACGCCGGGAACGAAGGCTATGATCTGCTCGCGATTTTGGGAATCGTTGCGGTGCTGGCCTATAGTTTCATCGTCTTGAAGCCGTTCCAGCGGCAAGGCTGAGGCGGGCGGCACCCGCGGGGGCGGCGACCGAGTGGTGAGGAGCGAACGTGGCGTTTTGGAGCAAGCTTTTCGGTTGGTGGCGACGCGACCGGACCCCCGCCGACACCCGGACAAGACCTGATCGGGAGGCGCTGCTCGAGCGGCGGCGCGCACGCACGGCGGCGGCGCGTCCGCTGCCGGCCGAGCCTGCCCCGGCCGCTGCTGGCGGCGTGGCACTGCCCGCCTTCCGGGCGTCCGCGATCGACCGGCCGGGGCTGCGCGGCGAAACCACGCGCCTGTCCAAGGCCCGGCTGCTGCTGCGCGACGTGTTCACCCCGGCCCAGCCGGTCACCGAGCGCAGCAAATTCGCCGGGCGGCTGGGCGTTCTCGCGCGGCTGATCGAGATTCTGGAGGAGCAGCGCAGCCACGTCGTCATCTATGGCGAACGGGGCATCGGCAAGACGTCCCTCGTCCACATCCTGTCGGACATTGCGCGCGAATCGCGCTACCTGGTGATCTACGCCTCCTGCGGCGCCTATTCTTCGTTCGAAGACATTTTCCGCGCCGTGCTCGAAGACATTCCGCTGCTCTATTTGCGGGACGTCGATCCGACCGCGATCGGCGCCGATGCCGGGTCGCTGGCCGATCGGCTGCCGGAGCGATTCGACGCGCGCGAGCTGGGCGAGCTTTGCGCGCAGGTGACCGGCACCCGCGTGATCATCATCCTCGATGAATATGACCGGGCCGAAAGCGACCAGTTCCGGCTGTCCGTCGCCGAGCTGATCAAGAACCTCTCGGACCGCGCCGCCCGGGTGCAGCTCGTGCTGGCCGGCGTGGCCTCCAATCTTCAGGAGCTGATCGGCTACATCCCCTCGATCCGGCGCAACATCATCGGCCTGCCGATGCCGCGCCTGTCGCCGGACGAAGTGCGCGCGCTGATCCGCATCGGGGAAACCGCGGCCGGCGTCACGTTCGACGCCGACGCGATCGGCGCGATCGAGCGGCTTTCGAACGGCTCGCCCTATCTCGTGCGGCTGATCAGCCACCACGCCTCGATGATCGCCCTGGACGATGAACGGCTGGAAATCACCCTTGGTGATGTCTGGGCGGCGCTCGACAAGATCGTCGACGAAGCGGCCAGCCGGATCGACCGCCGGCTGATTGCCGCGGTCGACCCGCTGGTCACGCCGGAGCGGGCACCGCTGATCAGCGCCGCCGCCCGCGCGGCCAGCACCCCGGACGGCTGGTTTGCCCCGGAAGACGCGCAGGCGCTGCTCGAGGGGCGCCCGGAGGCAGCCACGGTGGTGCCGATGCTCGACGAGCTCGCCGCACGGGGCGTGATCGAGCGGACGTCGGAAGAAGCGGCGCCGCGCTATCGCTTTCGCGAGGAACCGCTGCCGACCTATCTCTGGATGCGGATTGCGCGGGACGAACTGCGCGCGGCAAGCCTCAGCCCGCCCGCCCCCACGCGGTCAGTCGCGTCCTGAGAAAGTCGATCAGCGCCGAAGGATCGGTCGTCGCCACGACCGGCGGCCGCGCCCGCAGCCGCTCGATGCACGGGCCGAGCTCGTCGGCTTCCAGCGCCACCTCGATCAGCCCGCGTGCGCGGAAGGCGGCGGTGATCTCTTCCTGGTGATCGTCATAATGCTCGGCAAGGGCGAAGCGCCGCGGCATGGCGACCGTCCGGCAGCCCGCCCGCAGCGCCGTGATCAGCGATCCTGTCCCGCCATGGCAGACAACGAAGGCGGCGTCCTGCAGCAGCGCCTGCACGGCATCGAAGGACAGCGATTCGTGCAGCTCGACGCCGTCCGGCACATGGGGCGGCGGGGGCGTGTCGCCGATCTGCAGCACCACGCGCTCCGGCAGCTGACCGCTTTCCTTCAGGCGCAGCACGGCCTCCATCAGGCGCGGGAAGCCGAGCGTGGCGCCGACGGTTGCGAAGAGGATCGGCTGCTTGGGCGGCGGCGGCCGGTCCAGGATACGCAGCGGATCGAAGCAATGGGCGTCAGGCCATCGCTCCTTCAGCGCCGCCGATTGCACCACCACGTCGTCGGCGAATGGCTTCAGCCCGCGCGCGAATTTGGACGGCGCCGCAAAGCGCGCGAAGGAGTCGATCAGCACCACCTTGGCGCCGCGACGCTTGGCGAGCAGCGCCGTCCAATAGACGGCTCCCGCACCGGTCGAGATCACCACATCGGGCTTCTCCTCGGCGACGATCCGCGCCGACTGGCGGAAGTTGCGCGCCGCCGCGGCCAGCATCGCGGCCGGCCGGCCGAGCCGCGCCTGGCCGAGCGCAAAGTGATCGACGAAGCGCACCGGGTGCTTGGCGGCCAGGCTGCGCCCCAGCGCGGTATCTTCGGTCACGAAGACATGATCGGTGTCCCGCCACACCGGCTCCAGATCGAGCAGCTGGCGGACATGGCCGCCCCCCGAGGCGGCCAGCATGAGCTTCGGCATCGTCGCGTGCGTCACATCGTCATCCCGTTTCGGCACGCCGCCGTTACGGCGGTCCTGCGCGGGATGCGAGCCTTAACGTTGATTTCGTTTTGCGAGCGTCTGGCGCAGCGCCTATAGGCGTCCCGCATCGGGACCGGGCCGGCGTGCTGCCGCGCCCGTGCAGGAGGGACATCATGCGGATTAGCTTTGCAGCGATGATGCTGGCGGGCACGGCTTTGCTTGCCGGGTGCGGCAATGGGGGCGAGGCGGAGCTCGAAAAGGGGCAGGTCGTCGCAACGGTGAACGGCAAGGACGTGACCGTGCACGAGCTGAATGCCGAGCTGCAGGGCGTGGATCTGCCGAGCGGGGAGCAGCGCAAGGCGATCGAGCAGGCGGCGCTGCAGCAGGTCGTCCAGCGGCGCATCCTGGCCGACATCGCCCGTGAGCGCGGGCTCGACAAGACGCCGATGTACCTGCTGCAGGAGAAGCGGGCAGAGGAAACCATTCTCGCGCAGATGCTGCAGCGCTCGCTTGCCTCTTCGATCAAGCCGCCGACGGCGCAGGAAGTGCAGACCTTCATCGCGCAGAACCCGCAGATCTTTGCGGAGCGCAAGATCTTCACCGTCGACCAGATCCAGTTCGAGGCGCCCGAGGACATGCGCCGCCTTGCCGCGTATGAGCCGCTGCAGACGATGGAAGCGGTCGAGGCGCAGCTGAAGGCGGACGGCTTCCGCTATCGTCGGGCGCCGGCGACGCTGGACGTGGCGACGGCCAATCCTGACCTCGTCAAGCAGGTGCTGCAGCTGCCGGCGGGCGAGATCTTCATCATCCCGGCCGGGCGCGCCGTCGTCGCGAACCGCATCACCGGCGAACGCACCGAGCCGCTGACCGGCGAGCCGGCGACCCAGCTCGCCACCAGCCTCCTGCAGCAGCAGCGCTTCCAGGACATGCTGAAGCGGGACATCGAGCCCAAGGTGAAGAAGGCCAAGGACGAAACCCAGTACCAGGCCGGCTACGCCCCGCCGAAGCAACCCGCCGCAGCTGCCGCGAAAGCCGGCACCCCGGCGCCGGCGACGGCAAAGTAAGGGCGGGAGCGGCGACATGACCGTGGCGAAGAACTTCATTCACGTTGTCATGACGCGCTTCAATCTCGCCACCCCGGGCCGGGAAGCGAGCTTTCGCAACCGGCCCGACTGGCTGGCGACACGCTTCGACCTGTTCGAGCGCTATTGCCTGCCAGGCATGGCCGCGCAGACCGAGCAGAATTTCGAATGGATCATTTATTTCGACGAAGCGACGCCGCAGGAGTTCAAGGACCGGATCGCCCGACTGCAGCAGGTGCGGCCCTTCATCGCATATTACACGCCGCTGTTCCCGGCCAATGGCTGGCGCGATTCGCTGTTCGCCAGCGTCCCTGCGCGGCCGGCGAGCCTGCTTACCACCAACCTCGACAATGATGACTCACTGGCCATCGATTATGTCGCGCGGCTGCACGCCGCGGCGGCGCCCTTTGCCGGCGGGCCGCGCCATGGCCTCAACTTTCTGAACGGCTTCGTTCTGAGCGGCCCTCGGCTTTATGCTCACGAGCACCCGTCCAACGCCTTCACCAATCTGATCGAGCCGTTCGACATGAGCGCGCGCACAGCGCCGTCGATTATGCACATGGAGCTGTCGAAGCACGCACCGGTCCATCAGATCGATGGCCCCGGTGCTTGGCTGCAGGTTATTCATGGCGGGAATGTCTCCAATAAGATTCGCGGCCGCCGGATTTCACGCGCGGATGCAGCAGAGCGGTTCGCGGCACCTGCGATCGCGGCGGTCCGCGACCCGGCTTTCGGCGAGCTGGCGATTGACCGGTTGATCGCGGAGCCGATGCGACGAGGGCGCGACGCCGCAATCGCGCTGGTGCGCGGACTGCGTGCGGCACGCTGAGCCGGGGAAGCGGGATGGCTGGCGGGTCACCGCGTCTATCGATCCTAATGGTCAACTGGAACACGCGGGAGATGACGCTCGCCTGTCTCCGTTCCGTCTACGCGGAGACTCATGCGACGGACTTCGAGATTGTGTTGGTGGACAATGGATCGGTCGACGGATCGGTTGACGCGATAAGAGCCGAGTTCCCCCAGGTTCGGCTTATCGCTGAGGCAGCAAATCACGGGTTCGGTCAGGGCAACAACATTGCAGCCGCTGCCGCCGGTGGCGAGTTTCTGCTTTTGCTCAACACCGATACGATCATTCTTGATCGGGCGATCGATCGCCTGATGTCATTTGCCGAGCGCAGACCAGAGGCTGGCATCTGGGGCGGCCGAACGGTTTTCGCTGATGGGCGGCCAAATCCAACTTTTGCGTGGGGCCGCATCACGGCCTGGAGCGCTTTTTGTCTTGCGACAGGTCTCTCAGCACTGGCGCCTCGCTCCCGGTTGTTCAACCCGGAGGGTGTGGCCCGCTGGGGCGCAGGCACCGAACGACCCGTCGATATCGTCTCCGGGTGCTTTTTTCTGATCCGCGCCGACTTGTGGCGGAGCCTGAGCGGATTCGACCCGGCCTTCTTCATGTACGGCGAAGAGGCAGATCTCTGCGCCCGCGCGCGTAGCCACGGGGCCCGTCCTCACGTGACGCCGAACGCGATGATCGTGCATCATGGCGGCGGGAGCGCCACCAAGCGGACCGATACGCTTGTTTACCTGTCCGGCGCGCGCATAGGTCTTGCCCTTCGTCATCTGCCACCTCTCGCTGGGCGCGGCGCGCGGGCGATGACGCTGTTCGCCGCATGGTGGAGAGCGCAACTGTTTGGCATTGCGGCGGCAGTCAGCCGGGATCAGAAGCGGCACGCGGCGGCAATGCAGTGGCGGGAACTTTGGAGCCGACGTTCAGAGTGGCGCGACGGCCCGGTGGCCCGCGCCCTCTAGGCAGTCATTTGCCGTAACCCGTTTCCCATCGGCCGCGCGTCAGCCTCCGCATCCGCCGACAGCGGCCATCCCGATTGCGGCAGATGGGCGAAGCAGCCCGCTAGCAGCTTGGGCGACCTGAGCAGGGAGTTCAGCCATATCTTGCGGGCGGTGGACGCCACCAGAGAAGCTTGCCCAGTCCACCAGTCATCCGCACCAAAGCCTCACGCCAGCGCGGCGAACCCGTAAGCCTCAACCAGAGACAATGTCCTGCGTAGCCGGCAACCTGGAGGGCGCCGACCCCCATCCACAGACAGGTCCGCGCATTGCCGGCGACACCGCCACGGCCCCGCACGAAAATGACCCGCTGTTGACCGTGCGAGAATTTGCGAAGCCGGACATAGCCGAGCGCCGCCCGATCAGCGGGCACAATCTCCTCGACGACGGCATCGGGCATCCAGCGAAGCGTCACTCCGCGGGCCAGCAGGCCACGGACGAAGTTCACGTCCTCGCCACCGCTGGCGTTGAAGCTCAGGTTGAACGGCGCCGGATCAGTGAAGCAGGTGGCGCACCGGAACAACGAGTTGCCGGTGCCGACATGGGCCCACAGATCGCTGACGTCGGCGCCAGCTGGACGCTTAAGGTCACGGGTATAGAGATCCTCGAGCATCCGCTCGAGGCCCGCGGGGACCGGACTCTCGAAGCGAGGGATAACCAACCCGAAACTCGCGTCGCTTCCGGCTGCGATCTCAGCCAACACGGCTTCGGCCCAACCCGGGCGGGGAAGCTCGTCATCGTCAACGAAGGCAAGCCAATCGCCCCGAGCTTCGCGAACGGCGCGGTTACGGGCATTGACAACACCCCGCGCCGGCTCGGCGACATATCGAGCCGACGGCACAATCGCGACAATCCCCCTCGCACTTTCGTCCGGATCGTTGTCGATAACCAGAAGCTCGGCATCCGCGGGCAGCTGCGCGGCCATCGCCGACAGCAGTGCGGCGAGGAGCGCGCCGCGGCGATATGTGGGGATCGCGACTGTCAGCAGCATTTGCAATCAGGCGGCCGGCCGAGCCGGTGACCGGCCCGTCATCAGCCCGGCCGCGCCGACGTCGGTTGCCTTGATCCGCGCTGCGAGCGCCGTTGTCATCCCGAGCAGCATATAAATGATCGCCGAGTTATCGTCCTGCGAAAGTACCAGTCGCACATTAACGTAGACGGCGAGCGACCCGGCCAGAGATAATACCAAGTCCAGCTCATCGCCGCGTTTCTTCAAACTAAATATGGCCATCTGTATCGCGGGGACGAGCACCATCAATGTAAATAATATAAAGCCGACCACCCCAAAGTCTATCAGAAGGGTGATCACAAAACTGTCTACCGTAAACATCCCACTTGCTGTTCGATACTGCAGCACCGCACCACTGTTTCCGGCACCATGGCCTACAGGATTACGAAGAACGATCGGTCCAAGGCGATCGAATTGCTCTTGACGCCCTTGATCACTGAGAGTTGTCGACCCGCCCCCAATGGTCCGGTACTTCACCGCTGGAACGGTGAACATGGCTACCGAGAATGCGAGAGCCAGGGCGGGAATGCCCAAAGCGAGCGCCGGTCCAAGCATATCCGACTTGTTGGTTCGCCATCTCTGATACGACCAGAGGCAGCCGACCGCCACATGTGCTACGATCCAACCGACGATCCCCAGCCGAGCGCCAGTCCAGATCGCAGCTGCTAAAATGAGCCCATCAACCGAAACGTAGAAGAGCCGCCATATCATTCCTGATTTGTTCAGAAGTTTCTGCAGAACAAATGGTGTTACTAGCGCTAAGTACTCAGCCATGGAAAGCGGCACTGTAAAAGTCGTCACAACTCGATAAGCGCCATCACGAACCTGTCCGCTGAGTGTCCGCTGAACCGACTCGTCGGTGACTGCAAGAAATGAGGGAATATAATCGGCCCAGAGAACTTTCTGCTGCTGGAATTCAATCCCTGCAATCACGGAAAGCACAATGACTGTGCCGATTATCATTCTTGTCCACGCCTCGGCTCTGCCGGCGTGATGGAAGACCCATGCGGCCACAAAGAACGTGGTGACATTGAGGATTGTATGGTTGACGACAATGTTCAGTGATCGAAATGGATCTGCGCTCATCGCAATGGTGACCCATTGTACGAATAGGAATGCCATTACGAGCTTCCATAGCAGGGGAATACCCGCCAGCGCGCGGCGCAGCTCCTCACGGAAGCGAGGAGAGATGGACATGCAGATGAGGAAGACGAGTGCAAGCGGGAACCCGAATATTCGCCTCATCGATATCCACGGCAGACCGGGAAGCTGAAGAGCCAAGTAATTCGGCCACATGACCCACACGACAGCGTAGGCCAGAAAAAGCTGGGTGAGGAGCCTTGACGGTGGATGGCCTTGATCAGGCAGGGCCCAGATCACCACCAACAATGCGATAAGTATCGGGAAACCGAGGTAAATGAGGAGACTAGGCGGGAAGACTGCGAACGCGAGGCCGTAGAAGACTCCAAGAAACGCACAGAAGACGAGGAAAATGAGCTTGAGCGCAG
>ERZ1066122.340-NODE-340-length-50030-cov-9.625953_pt1 | contig 50030 bp, 43 predicted proteins | sample MGYA00382769_ERZ1066122 | MGnify/ENA primary metagenome ERZ1066122 (study PRJEB33369, sample SAMEA5778352) | biofilm metagenome | biome: Industrial cooling water; feature: Water cooling tower basin; material: Biofilm | place: United Arab Emirates | collected... | reverse complement strand
GGACAGGCCCAGATTCACCGCGTCGGTCATCTGGCCGGCCAGCGGGGCACCTAGCGCCGGTTCGGCGTGACTGTAGCCGGTGTCGACGGCGAAGCCCTGCCAGCCCAGCGAGACATTGACGCCATAACCACGCGGCACCACGAACTGATCGACCGGCGCGGCGGCCTTCGAGCGATCGACCATCGGCGTCGCCACGCGGGTGGCGACGCCCAGCGTCAGCGCCTTGCGGCTATCGGCCTGGCCCGACGGGGTGAAGCGGAAGCCGCTGGACGACAGGCTCTGCGGCTGGGCCGGAGCGCCCGGAGCGGTGAAAGTGAAACGCCCGAATTCACCCACCTGCGGCTGAAACGGCGCGATCTGCGCATCAAGCGACAGGCGCTGCTTCTTGGCCGGCGCCTTCGCCGCTTCGGCAGGGGCGGCCAGGCCAGCCATCAGTGCCGCGCACAGGCCGGCCGCCGCCACCCGCGAGAGGGCGGGGCGGAACAAGGCGCGCAGGGGCGCACGTGATTCGGCCACATCGATCACAGGATGACTCGTATCAGCCATGGTCCCGAACGCCCATATGGCTTTGGACGTATCTGGCTGATGAACGGGGCGGCCCGGTCGCTTTTGAACCGGCCTGTGGCGGACTCCACACAGTTGCCGGGCTTGGCGGGGCCGGTGCAACATGGCAGAAGGCCGCTCACCTGTCTTGCGCTGCGGCTGATGCCTGGCGCTTCGTGCTGGAAGGTTCTGCCATGCGGCGTGTCGCAACCCTGTTCTTCCTCTCGTCGCTGGCGCTGCTGGCGCCGGCTTGCGGCAAGAAGAAGCCGAAGCTTTCTTCCGAAGCGCCGGCGCGGGTGACGACTCTGGGCATCAACGCCTATCTGTGGCGCGCCTCGCTGGACACCATCGGCTTCATGCCGCTGGCGCAGGTGGATTCCAACGGCGGGGTGATCATCACCGATTGGTATGTCTCGCCGCAAAGTGCCAACGAGCGGGTGAAGGTGACGATCACTGTGCTCGATACCGAGCTGCGCGCCGACGCTGTGAAGGTGAACGTGCAGCGCCAGACCCTGGGCGCCACCGGTTGGACCGAGGCCAATGTGCGCGCCGGCACCGTGCAGCGCCTGGAGGAAACCATCCTGGCCAAGGCGCGTGATCTGCGCCGATCGGCCATCGCGCCGGGCCGCTGATCGGAAGATCTGCACAATGCCACGTTTCGATCACCAGGCCGCCGAGGCGCGCTGGCAGGCCGTGTGGGCCGAGCGCGACAGCTTTGCTGCCAGCGACGACAGCCCCGCGCCCCGCGCCTATGTGCTTGAGATGTTTCCCTATCCTTCAGGGCGCATCCATGTCGGCCATGTCCGCAACTACACGATGGGCGATGTGGTAGCGCGCACGCGGCGGGCGCAGGGCTTTGAGGTACTGCACCCGATGGGCTGGGATGCGTTCGGCATGCCGGCCGAGAATGCCGCCATGCAAAAGGGCGTGCACCCAGGCGGCTGGACCCGCGCCAACATCGCGGCAATGCGCGCGCAGCTGAAGCGGCTGGGCTTCGCCTTCGACTGGCGCCGCGAGCTCGCCACCTGCGAGCCGAACTATTATGGCCAGGAACAGGCGCTGTTCCTCGATCTGCTGGCGGCGGGCCTGGTGTATCGCAAGGAAAGTGCGGTCAACTGGGACCCGGTCGACATGACCGTGCTGGCCAACGAGCAGGTGATTGATGGCCGCGGCTGGCGATCGGGCGCGCTGGTGGAACGGCGCAAGCTGTCGCAATGGTTCCTGAAGATCACCGATTTCGCCGAGGACCTGCTGGAGGGGCTGAAGGGCCTTGATCAATGGCCCGAGAAGGTGCGGCTGATGCAGGAAAACTGGATCGGCAAATCGACCGGGCTGAAGTTCCGCTTCGAAGTGGCCGAAGGTGGCTCGTTCGAAGTATTCACCACCCGGCCGGACACGCTGTTCGGCGCCAGCTTTGCCGCCATCGCCGCCGATCACCCGCTGGCCCAGCAGTGCGCGGCCAGCAACCCGGCGCTGGCCGCCTTCATCGCCCAGTGCCAGGCGGGGGGCACGGCGGCGGCGGACATCGAGACGCAGGAGAAGCTGGGCTTTGACACCGGCCTGTCGGTGATCCACCCGCTGGACGACAGCGTCCGCCTGCCGGTGTTCGTCGCCAACTTCGTGCTGATGGACTATGGCACCGGCGCCCTGTTCGGCTGCCCCGGTCACGACCAGCGCGACCTGGATTTCGCCCGCAAGTACCAGCTGCCGGTAATGCGCGTGGTGGCCGCCGAAGGCGAGGAAAGCGTGCCCATCCACGACGAGGCCTACACCGGCCCGGGGCGCATGGTGAACTCGCGCTTCCTTGATGGCATGACCGCTGATGAGGCGCGCGCCGCCGTGATCGCGCGCGCCGAGGCCGAAGGCTGGGGCGAGGGCGTGACCCAGTATCGCCTGCGCGACTGGGGGGTGAGCCGTCAGCGCTACTGGGGCACACCGATCCCGATCATCCATTGCGAAGTCTGCGGCGTGGTGCCGGTGCCCAAGAAGCAGCTGCCGGTGGTCCTGCCCGAGGATGTCACCTTCGATGTGCCGGGCAACCCGCTCAACCGCCATCCCACGTGGAAGCATGTCGACTGCCCGCAGTGCGGCAAGCCGGCCCGGCGCGAGACCGACACGCTCGACACGTTTGTCGATTCCTCCTGGTATTTCATACGCTTCGCCAGTGCGCCGGCGGATCGCCCGTTCGATCCGGCAGTGGCGGCGAAGTGGCTGCCGGTGGGCCAGTATATCGGCGGCGTTGAGCACGCTATCCTCCACCTTCTCTATTCGCGCTTCTGGACCCGCGCCCTGCAACGCATCGGCCTGCTCGACGTGGCGGAGCCGTTTGCCGGCCTGTTCACGCAGGGCATGGTGACCCATGAAACCTACAGCCGACCGCAGGGGGAGGGCTTGCCGCCGCTGTGGTTTGCCCCCGACGAGGTGGAGCGCAGTGGCAATGGTGCCACGCTGAAGGCCGATGGGCAGCCGGTGGAGATCGGCCGCATCATCAAGATGTCGAAATCCAAGAAGAATGTCGTGGATCCCGACAGCATCATCGCGCGCTATGGCGCCGATGCGGCGCGTTGGTTCGTCCTGTCCGACAGTCCGCCGGAACGCGATCTGGTGTGGACGGAAGCTGGCATCGATGGCGCCTGGCGCTTTGTCCAGCGCGTCTGGCGGCTGGCGGAAGACAATGCCGCTGCTGCCGAAGGGGCGGCCGATGGCAAGCTTGATCGGCAGCTGCACCGCACCATTGCGGCGGTGACCGCCGATATCGACAGGCTGCAGTTCAACAAGGCCGTCGCTCGCCTGTATGAGCTGGTCGGCGCGCTGGAGCGGGCAGCCCCCGGCCCCAGCCGCCGTGCTGCTGTGATCGGCCTGGTGCAGCTGGTCTCTCCGATGACCCCGCACCTGGCCGAAGAGGCCTGGGCGCTGCTCGGCCAGCCCGGGCTGGTGTGCGATGCGGCCTGGCCGGTGGCCGATCCGGCCCTGCTGGTGGATGACGAAGTGACCATCGCCGTGCAGGTCAACGGCAAGCTGAAGGGCAACTTCACCGCCGCCAAGGGCAGCGATCGGGCCGCGCTGGAAGCGGCGGCGCTGGAACTGCCCAATGTGCAGCGCGCGCTTGACGGCGCGCCCGCGAAGAAGATCATCGTGGTTCCCGATCGCCTGGTGAACATCGTTGCCTGATCTGCGCTTCCTCCTGGCCCTGCCCGCCGCGCTGGCGCTGGCGGCCTGCAATCTCAGCCCTGTTTATGGCGGTGGCGGCGCATCGGCCCCGGCTACCTTGCTGGCCAACATCGGCATTGCCCCGATTCCGGAGCGCGCCGGCTTCATGGTGCGGCAGGCATTGGAGGAACAGTTCGGCCGCAGCGTGGCCAACCCGGCCTATCGGCTGGAAGTGGTGCTGGACGATCAGATCACGGCCTTCGGCGTGCGCGGCGACTCGTCGGCGGCGCGCGAGCGGCGCACCCTGCGGGCCCGGTTCCGGCTGGTGGAGGCGGCGACCAACCGCGTGGTGGTGGATGATACCGCGTCGGCCGATGCCGGCATCGATCGCGTCAGCTCCAATTTCGCGGTCGTGGCGGCGGAAACCACAGCGATGGAACGGCTGTCGGTCGATGTGGCGCGGCAGATCAGCGCCCGTCTCGCCCGTTATGCCCGGGCCCGCTGAACCCTTCAGCTGCCGGGGGCGGCCGTGAAGATTGATGCGACGCGCGCCGCCGGCTTTGCCAAGCTGTGGCCCGCCGAAGTGCGGCTCTTGCTGCTGCACGGGCCGGATGAGTCGGCCTCCCGCGATATCGCTGGCCAGATCGTGGCCGGGCAGGTGGCGGCCGGTGTGGGCGTCATCGATCTGATCGGCGCCACCCTGAAGGACGATCCGCAGGCGCTGGTGGCGGCGGTCTCCAGCCTTTCGATGTTCGGAGACCGCGAGCTGCTGCGGCTGGAGGGGCTGGACGATGATGGCGTCGCGGCCGTGGAGGCGCTGCTGGCTGGCCCGCAAGGCCATCCGGTGCTCGCCCTGGCCGGCGCGCTGAAGAAGGGCAGCAAGCTGCTCGCCCTCGCCGAGAAAGACCCGGCGATCGCTGCCTGCATCAGCTATGAAGCCAGCCTGCGCGATGCCACGCGGCTGGTGGCCGACATGGCCCTGCCGCTGGGCCTGAAGGTGGACCGCGATCTGGCCGAACATCTGTTCCAGAGCTGTGGCGGTGATCGCATGGTGATGCGCCGCGAGCTGGAGAAATTTGCCCTTTACAGGAATGCATCACCCGAAGCGCCGCAGCGGCTGGAAAGCGCAGACCTCGCGGCACTGGGTGCTGAGACCGGGGAGGCGGAGCTGTTCGCGCCGATGGCGGCGGTCACCACGGGGGCGGTGGCCGAGGTGGCCGATCTCGTCGGCCGCCTGCCGGATGGCACGGCCATCCCGCTGCTCCGCGCGCTGGATCGCCGCTTCGTGCAGCTCGCCGCCCTGCGCGTGGACGTGGATGCCGGCAAGTCGCCCGGCGCCGTCGTCGAAGCGGCTGGCCGGGCCATCTTCTTCAAGGAAAAGCCGTTTATTATCAAAGCATTGGGAATATGGAGCCAGGCCATGCTGGCGCGCGCGATGGCCGACATCCTGGCGGCCGAACGCGCCGTGAAGGCCAGCGGTGGGCTGGCTGACCTCGGCGTTCACGAGCTATTGCTGTCGCTAACCCGGCGTGCAGCTGCACGGCAGCGTTAGAGTGATGCGCCGAGGCGCGCGCAGAGCAGATCGAGCTGGTCCAGATCGGCAAAGCGGATAGTGAGGCTGCCACTGCTGGCACCCGGTGCGATGGCCAGCGCCACCGGCATGCCGAGCGCCTCGGCCAGCTGTTCCTCCAGCGCTTCGCTGTTCGGATCGTTGGCTGCCGGGCCAGGAGCGGCGCTGCCATTGCGCGCTGGCCTGGCGGCTCCGCGCTGGCCGGCCATCAGCTGCTCCAGTGCGCGCACCGACAGGCCGCCGGCAACGACCTTCTGGGCCAGCGCCTCTGCATCGGGCGAGCCGACAAGGGCCCGCGCGTGTCCCATGGACAGCGCACCTGCTTCCACCAGCGTCTGAACGGCGGCGGGCAGATCCAGCAAGCGCAGCAGGTTGGTGATGTGGCTGCGCGACTTCCCGACGATATCGGCCAGCGCCGCCTGCGTGTGGCCGAATTCAGCGATCAGCCGCTGGTAGCCGCGCGCCTCTTCGATGGCATTGAGATCGGCGCGCTGGACATTCTCGATCAGTGCGATCTCGGCGACTTCCCGATCATCCAGGCTGCGGATCACCACCGGCATTTCGTGCAGCCCGGCTGCCTGCGCGGCCCGCCAGCGCCGCTCACCCGCGATGATCTGATGATGCGAACCGTGCGGGCGGACAAGGATCGGCTGCAATATGCCGTGCGCTCGCACCGAGGCGACCAATTCCGCCATGGCCGCTTCGTCAAACTGTCGCCGCGGCTGGCCGGGGTTGGACATGATGTCGGCAACCGGCAGGCGCACCACGCCCGTCGCTGTGACAGGTGGCGGTGACGTCACATCATCCAGCAGCGCAGAGAGGCCGCGGCCAAGCCCGGATTTTCTCTTGATGTCAGACATGGCGTCTCCTCAGGCTGCGAGGCCGGGCTGGATGCGTTCCAACAGTTCGCGCGCCAGGGCCAGATAGGCCTCCGATCCGGCGCAGCGGCTGTCGTAGATCAGGGCGGGTAGGCCATGGCTCGGCGCCTCCGACAGGCGGACATTGCGCGGCACCTGGGTTTTCAGCACCTTGGCGCCCATCACCGCTCGCACATCGGCGCAGACTTGATCGGACAGCCGGTTTCGCCGGTCCACCATGGTCAGCACGATGCCCAGGAGCTCCAGACGGCGATTGAGGCCGGCCTTGACCCGCTCGATGGTGCCGAGAAGTTGCGACAGGCCTTCCAGCGCGAAGAATTCGCTCTGCAGCGGCACCAGCACGGCATCGGCAGCGGTCAACGCATTGACCGTGCCAAGTCCAAGCGACGGGGGGCAATCAATCAGCACGAAATCGAACGGCGGCAAGCTGGCGAGGGCATCGGCCAGCCGATGGGAACGGCGATCGGCATCAACCAGTTCCACTTCCGCACCGGCCAGCGAGTTGGTTGCCGGCAACAATGATAGACCCGGAATGGCCGTGCCACGCACCGCATCGGTGGCCCTCGCGGTCCCGATCAACACTTCATACAGCGAGGGTTCGCGGCCACGTCGATCGAGACCGAGGCCAGTCGAGGCATTGCCCTGCGGATCGGCATCCACCACCAGCACGCGCTTGCCGGTGGCGGCCAGCGCGGTTGCGAGGTTGACGGTGGTGGTGGTCTTTCCGACACCCCCCTTCTGGTTGGCAATGGCGATGATCATCGGCGCTTTACCCTGCTGGCCACCACGATCCGGGCGGCAGAATCGGTGCGGCTTGGAATCAGCTCATGCTCAAAGTGGAATCGCTTGGCGGCGCTGGCAAGCTCTTCCTGCACGCGCGCGCCCTTGGGCAGCAACCAGCGCGTGTCCGGGCCGGCGAAGCGCAGGCCCCAGTCGAACAATATGTCGAGCGCGGCGGCGGCACGGGCCGTGATGATGTCGAAACGGTCGGCTTTCAGTGCCTCCACGCGGCAATTGGCAACCGTCACGTGTCCATCCACGCCGGTTTCGGTGGCAACCTGTGTCAGAAATCGACACTTCTTGGTGATCGATTCTACCATGACCAGCCTTGCTTCGGGATCGAGCATGGCGATGACCAGGCCCGGAAAGCCGCCACCTGCGCCGATGTCCAGCCAGCGCCGACCGGTGCCAGCGATGGGCAGCAGTTGAGCCGAGTCACGGAAGTGGCGATCCCAGATATGGGGCAGCGTCGACGGGCCGACCAGGTTCATGCGCTGCTGCCAGTCCGTCAGCAGTTCGGCATAGAGGTCGAGCTTGGCCAATGTTTCACGTGAAACATCAAACTCGGCGGCAAAGGCTGCCCGGGCGTCCGCCATCACGCCGCCCGACGACCGGCGAAGGGCAACAAGGCAACCAGCGCCGCAGGCGTGATACCGGGCACTCGGCCGGCGGCGCCGATTGTTGTCGGCCGTGCCCTGGAGAGGCGTTCGATCATCTCGGTCGACAGACCGGGGATGGCGGCGAAATCAAGGTCAGGCGACAGCGTCAGCGCCTCATCCCGCCGGAGTGCTGCCACTTCCGCCTCCTGTCGCGCCACATAGGCGGCATAGTTGGCATCAACTGCCAGGCTCTCGAACAGCGCATCGGGGACGCTGGCCAGTTCAGGCCACACGTGACGGGCCGCGTCTCGCGTCACGGCCGGGAAGCGCAACCATTCGAACAGGCTGCGCACCTGACCGTCCTGCCGCACGTCGATGCCATGTCGCGCGAGCTGGTGTGGTGAGGCGGACAGGCCGTCGAGGAGGCGACGCGCCGCTTCGCGCTCAGCGTGGGTGGACGTGAACTGGTTGGCCTGATCGGCTGGCACGAGCCCGAGAGCCAGGCCCATCGGGGTCAGCCGCTGGTCTGCATTGTCGGCTCGCAGCCGCAAGCGGAACTCGGCCCGGCTGGTGAACATGCGATAGGGTTCGGCGACACCATGAGTGACGAGATCGTCAATCATCACGCCGATATAGGCCTGCGCCCGGTCGACCCTCAGCTCGTCCAGCCCAAGTGCGGCGGCGGCAGCGTTGGCACCGGCGACAAGGCCTTGGGCAGCGGCTTCCTCATAGCCAGTGGTGCCATTGATCTGGCCGGCCAGGAACAGGCCCGGCACATCCTTGGCGGCGAGGCCCGGCGTGAGCGCTCTCGGATCGACGTGATCATATTCAATGGCATAGCCCGGTCGCAGGATGCGCACCTGTTCAAGGCCGCGGATAGTTGCAATGAATTGGGCCTGCACCACCAGGGGCAAGGAGGTCGACAGGCCGTTGGGATAGATGGTGATGTCGTCATAACCTTCCGGTTCCAGGAAGATCTGATGACCCTCGCGGTCGCCGAAGCGCACCACCTTGTCTTCGATGGAGGGGCAGTAGCGCGGACCGACGGATTCGATATGGCCGCCATAAAGCGCAGATTCGCCGAGATGATCGCGAATGATGCGATGAGTCTCGTCATTGGTGCGGGTGATGGCGCAGGGCAAGCCAGGGCGCGTTGAGCCCTTGCCGAACCGGCTGAAACGCGGGTCGTCTGCATCCCCATATTGCCAGTCGAGCACTGACCAGTCGATGCTGCGGCCGTCCAGTCGCGCTGGCGTGCCGGTTTTCAGGCGGCTGACCGGAAGGCCGAGTTCGCGAAGCCGCGCGCCAAGGTTGGACGCCTCGGCGCCCACCCGGCCACCCGCTTCGCGCTGATCACCAATGTGCATCATGCCGCCCAGAAAGGTGCCGGTCGTCAGCACCACTGCCGGAGCAGCCATTGGGCCGTCACCGGTCTCCACCCCCGCGACATGACCCTGTTCCAGGACCAGCCCCTGCACCGGTGTCGCGATCACTTCCAGATGGGGCCATGCCGACAGCGCCTCGGCCATGGCGGCCCGATAGAGTTTGCGATCGACCTGGCTGCGCGGGCCGTGGACCGCTGGCCCCTTCGAGCGATTGAGCAGTCGCGCTTGCAGGCGGGCCGCATCCGTCACCCGGCCCATGATGCCGCCCAGTGCGTCGATCTCGGTGACGAGGTGGCCCTTGCCGATGCCGCCCACCGCAGGGTTGCAGCTGAGCGTACCCGGATCGTCGGCGCGCAGGGTGAGCAATGCCACGCGCGCGCCCCGCCGCGCCGCCGCCGCGGCGGCTTCGCATCCGGCATGGCCGGCGCCCACGATGATCACATCAAAGCTGCGCATGGCCGCCTCCATAGCGATTCGCCGCTGATGTTTCACGTGAAACATCGCGGCCGCTGATGGGCAGCTATTTGCCGATGCAGAAACGGCTGAAGATGCGATCGAGCACGTCGTCCACGCCTACTCGGCCAGCAATACGGCCGAAGGCATGAGCGGCGCTGCGCAGGGCTTCGGCCCGCAACACCGGTTCTGTCGCTTGAGCGGCGTCGCGCAGTGCGGCCTCGGCGTCGGCGAAGGCGGCGCGGTGGCGCGCATGGGCCAGCAGGGCCGGCTCGCCGGGACGAACCGCCGCGCTCGCCCAGGCCACGAGCCACTGGCGCAACTCGGCGATGCCTGTGCCGTGCAGCGCTGACACGGCCAGCGCGCCTTCAGGCATGTCCACGGGTGCCGAAAGATCGATCTTGTTGACGATCAGAAGGCCGTCTGGCGCCGGGCTGGGCACGGCTTCCGGTGTCACCACCATGATCACCAGATCCGCTGCACCTGCGCGGGCGCGGGCGCGGGCAATGCCCTCAGCCTCCACAGGATCATCCGTCTCGCGCAAACCGGCGGTATCGATCAGCACGACCGCGACGCCGCCCAGATCGAGTGCCACCTCCAGCGCATCGCGCGTTGTACCTGGGATGGGGGTGACAATGGCCACGTCGCGCATGGCCAGGGTGTTGACCAGGCTTGATTTTCCGACATTCGGCGCGCCGGTCACCGCAATGGTGAGGCCGTCGCGAATGCGGGCGGCGCGGCTGGCGTCCGCGAGCACGCCGGCCAGTTCGTCTGCCATGGCGATCAACTGGTGGCGGGCGGCTTCGTCAAGGCGCTCGGCCACGTCGGCCTCCTCCTCGCCAAAGTCGAGCGCGGCTTCGGCTTCGGCCAGCACAGCAAGGCAGCGTTCCCGCCAGGTTTCTGCCAGCCGAGTCAACGCGCCACCGGCAAGCGCCAGCGCCTGATCGCGCTGGCTGGCGGTTTCGGCGGCAACCAGATCGGCAAGGCCCTCCACCTGAGCGAGATCCATGCGGCCGCTGGCGAATGCGCGGCGCGTGAATTCCCCCGGTTCGGCCAGGCGAACGCCGGTCTGGGCAGTGAGTGCAACCAGCACGCCGCTCACAACCGCAGGCCCGCCATGCAGATGCAGCTCGCACAAATCCTCGCCGCTGGCACTCAAGGGGCCGGGAAAGGCCACGACCAGCGCCGAATCGAGCAACTGGCCGCTCGCAGGATCGCGCAGCTGGCGCAACGACATCCGGCGCGGTGGCGGCAAGGCGCCGACCAGCGCGGCGACGGCGGCCATGGCCTGAGGGCCCGACACGCGAATCACGGCGATGGCCGCAGGCGGCCGGCCGCTGGCCAGCGCCGCGATCGTATCAGTCATGGGCTCAGCCCTGCTTCCCGCTTCCGCCGCCCAGTCCTGCGCCGGTCATGCCCGCCATGAACAATTTCTGCCATTGCTCGAAGCTGCCAGCGATGCCGGGCGCCCAGGTGCGCATCATCTTCTCCCAGTCCGCCGGCGTGATGCCTTCGGTCATCGCCGTCTTCATCCGGTCGAGATAGAGATCGTGCAGCGGCTTCAGATCGGGCAGGCCAAAGAAGGCCCGCGCCTCTTCGGGCGTGCAGTCGATATCGAAGCTGATCTTCATGCGCGCTTTGCCTCTTGGCGGGTGGATGGTTAGTGTAGCGGGCGTCAGGCCGGGGCGGCAAGCCATTGCTGATTCGGCAGTTGGACGCATTTAAAACAAGCACTTACCGCGCAGCATGGAGGGGACGATGAAGGCAATCCGCATCGAAGTGCAGGGCGGCCCCGAGGTGTTGCAGTGGCAGGAGATCACGCTGCCGGCGCCCGGCCCCGGCGAGGTGCGGCTGCGCCACACCGCGATCGGCCTGAATTTCATCGATACCTATCATCGCTCCGGCCTCTATCCGCTGCCGCTGCCGAGCGGCCTTGGGCTGGAGGCCGCTGGCGTGGTGGAAGCCTTGGGCGAAGGCGTCCAGCTGGCGGTCGGCACCCGGGTTGGCTATTGCTGGGGGCCGATCGGGGCCTATGCCACCCATCGCAACATCGCTGCGGCCATGCTGGTGCCCCTGCCAGAAGGTGTGTCGGATGAAATGGCAGCAGCCGGCCTGCTGAAGGGCTGCACCACCGAGTTTCTGGTCGAGCGCTGCGCGCAGGTGAAGCCTGGCGACTGGGCTCTGGTGCCGGCTGCAGCGGGCGGGGTGGGACTGTTGCTTGTGCAATGGCTGAAGGCGGCGGGGGCCACGGTGATTGCCGTGGCTGGCAGCGCCGAGAAGTTGGCCTTGGCGGCGTCCGCAGGCGCCGATCACGGCCTGCTCGACAGCGCCGATGTTGCCGCCGAAGTGCGGCGGATCACCGGCGGTCGCGGGGTTGACGTGGTGTTCGATGGCGTTGGCAAGGCCAGCTGGGATTCAAGCCTGGACAGTCTGAAGCGGCGCGGGCTGATGATCAGCTTCGGCAACGCCTCCGGTGCGGTGAGCGGTGTCGATCTCGGCATACTGGCCCGCAAGGGCTCACTCTATGCCACAAGGCCGACGCTGTTCGATTATTACAGCACGCCTGAGGAGCGCTTGCGGTTCGGTGGCCGCGTGCTGGCGATGATGGCGAGCGGCGCGCTGAAAATCCAGGTAAATCAACGCTATGCGCTCGCAGACGCGGCGCGCGCCCATGAAGATCTCGCCGCCAGGCGCACCACGGGTTCGACCGTGCTGCTGCCCTGAGGCACTACATGCCGACAATGGGCGTGACGATCGGGGCGACTTCGAACGCGCCCTCCCAGATCATCTTGCCGGCGACATAGACGATCACCAGCAGGCCGATCCAGGCGATCCAGCGATAACGCTCGATATACTGCGCGATGATGTTGGCGGCGATGCCCATCAGCGCCACCGACAGCACCAAGCCGGCGATCAGGATATCGGGATGCTCGCGCGCGGCGCCGGCAACGGCCAGCACATTGTCGAGGCTCATCGACACGTCGGCCACGGCGACCGACCAGGCGGCCGCGGCGAAGCTCTTCGCCGGCGGTGGCGCATCGGTGGCAACGAAATCATCCTTGTCGCCAGGGGCATCGATATAGGCGGTGCGCGGGTTCAGCTCCCGCCACATGCGCCAGGCGACCCACAGCAGCAGCAGGCCGCCGGCAAGCACAAGGCCAACAATCTGAAGCAATTGCGTGACGATCAGGGCAAAGCCGATGCGCAGCACCAGCGCCGCGATGATGCCGATCAGGATCACCTTCTTGCGCTGTTCGGCCGGCAGGCCGGCGGCGAGCGCGCCCACCACGATGGCATTGTCTCCGGCCAGCACCACGTCGATCAGCACCACCTGGGTGAAGGCTGAAAGCGCCTCGGGCGTGAGCAGATGGGCGATATCCATGGTCGCGATGTAGGCGCTAGGGTGAGCCGACGCCAGAGGCTTGCAGCTATTTGTTGGCCAGTGTCACCACCAGATCGCTGAGATAGTCGCGGCCTTTCATCAGGCTGTCCACCCGGATGCGTTCGTTAAGGCCGTGGATGCCGTTGCCATCGGGATCGAGCATCAGGCCCGGCGCGCCATAGACGGGGATGCCGATGGGGGCGATGAAGATGGCATCGGTGGCACCGGTGCTCATCATCGCGGTCATCGGCACGCCGGGGAAGTGCTTCGCTGCAATCTCGCGCATCGGGCCGATCACGGCGGGGTTGAGCGGCGGCGCCTTGGCGAGCGGGCGCACCGGCGGCTTCAGGCTCACCGACACCTTGGCATTGCCGATCACCCGCTCCAGATCGGCCTTCAGCGCATTGGGATCGGTGCCGGGGAACATGCGGCAGTTCACATTGGCGCGCGCCCGCTGGGCCAGGGCGTTTTCGGCATGGCCGGCCTCCAGCAGGGTCGCGACGCAAGTGGTGCGCAGCACGCTGTGGTTGGTGGGATCAAGGGAGACGATGCGATCGGCCTCCGTGTCCTGCGGGTTGGCCAGCAGGCGCTTCATCGCCGGGCCAACGGGTTCAGGCAGGACATTGGAAAGCGTGGTGAAATAGCCGCGCGTCGTGTCGTTGAACTGCACCGGGAATTCGTGCGTGTTCACCGCCACCACGGCGCGGGCAAGATCGGTGATGGCGTTGTCAGGGCGGGGGACCGAGGAATGCCCGCCGGGGTTGGTCGCCTCCAGCCAGAAATTCTGCACCGTCTTCTCGCCGACCTGGATGGCTAGGCCCTGCGGCTTGCCATCCGGGCCATAACGGCCGCCGCCACCTTCGTTGAGGGCATATTCGGCCATGATCAGATCGGGCCGGTTTTTCGCCAGCCAGTCGGCGCCGTTGAAGGCGTAGGTGGTCTCCTCCCCGCAGGTCAGCGCCAGCTTCAATGTGCGCTTCGGCGCCTTGCCGGCCTTCAGGCGCAGCATCAGATCGCTGAAGATGGCGGCCTGCGCCTTGTCGTCAAAGGTGCCACGGCCATAGAAATAGCCGTCTTCCTCGATCAGCGTGAACGGGCTGCGAGTCCAGTCCTCGGGCTTGGCGGCGACCACGTCGAGATGGCCGAGCAGCAGGATGGGCTTGGCTTTCGCGTCGCTGCCCTTCAGCTGAACGACAATGCCGCCCTCCTTGGGGAACTCCGGCACGGAAAACAGCGTGATGTCGCTGTCGGCATAGCCCGCCGCCTTGAAGCGCACCGCCAGCTTCTCGGCCAGCGCAGTGCAGCTGCCGGTGGTGACACTGGTGTCTGTCTCCACCATCTCCTTGAACAGGGCGCGGAAGGCCGGTTCGCCGGGCTGCCTGCTCTGGGCGAGCGCAGGGGCGGCGGAGAGGGCAGCAATGGCGGAGAGGAGAAGGGCGGCGCGCATCGTGGGGTCCTTACTTGCCGGCGTAGGCGACGATCAGATCAAACAGATAATCACGCTCCTTCATCACGCCGGCCACCGAAATCCGCTCGTTAAGGCCGTGGACGCCATTGCCATCAGGCATCCCGAAGCGGCCGGGCATGCCATAGGTGGGCATGCCGGCAGCGTTCAGATAGCGGCCATCGGTGGCGCCGGTGCTCATCGTCGGGATGATCGGGATGCCGGGGAAATGCTTCGCCGCCAGCGCCACCGCCGTGCCATAGACCAGAGGCGAGAGCGGCGGTGGCGGCGCGGCTTCCCTGGGGTTTTCCGAGGCACGCGGCGTCACCGTGATGGTCGGATCACCCAGCCGCTCCGCGATCTGGCCGCGCACCTTCTCGACACTTTCGCCGGGGAACATGCGGCAGTTCACATTGGCCTGGGCGCGCTGCGGCAGGGCGTTCCTGGCATGGCCGGCATCCAGCATCGTTGCCACGCAGGAGGTGCGCAATGTGGAGTGCCAGCCCGGATCACGTGAAACAATCGCGTCGGCATGCGCATCGGCCGGGTTGGCGAGCAGGGCGCGGATGGCCGTCGCCGTCTCCGCATCGCTGATCTTGGCCATCTCGGTGAAATAGGCGCGCGTCGTGTCGCTGAGGATGATCGGGAAATCATTCCTGCTCAGGCGCACCAGCCCGGCGGCCAGCTCGTAGATCGCGTTGTCCGGGCGCGGACGGCTGGAATGGCCGCCAGGGTTGCGCGTTTCCAGCGTGAAATCCTGATAGACCTTCTCGCCGGCCTGGAAGGCCAGGCTCACCGGCTTGCCATTGGCATCGGCCTTGCCGCTCCCGCCCTCGTTCAGCACGAACTCGGCATCGATCCAGTCGCGATGCTCCTCCACCAGCCACTTGGCGCCGTTGAACGGCCCGCCCTCCTCACCGCAGGTCAGCGCCAGCTTCACGGTGCGCCTGGGCGGCTTGCCAGCCTGCTTCAGGCGGATCATCGCATCGGTGAAGATCGCGCCATGCGCCTTGTCGTCACTCACGCCGCGGCCATAAAACCAGCCATTCTCCTCGATGAAGCTGAAGGGATCCCGCTCCCAATCGGCGCGCTTGGCCTCCACCACATCAAGGTGCGAGAGCAGCAAGATGGCCTTGGCCTTCGGGTCACTGCCCTTCAGCGTCGCCACCAGGCCGCCATCGAGCGGGCGCCCCGCCGGGCCGGGGAACAGCCTGATGTCGGTATCCTGATACCCCGCCGCCTTCAACCGCGCCGCCATGCGCTCGGCCGCCAGGTTGCAGCTGCCGCTGGAGACGGTGGTGTTGATCTCCACCAGCTCCTTGTAGAGCGCCCGAAACGCCTGCTGGTCCGGCCTGAGCGCCTGCGCGGCAGCCGGAACGGCAATGGTGGCGGCCAGCAGGCCGGCGATTATCGTGCGCATGATGATCTCCCCTTTGTGACGCATCAAAGCCGGGAGGGTGCGGGATGGCAAGGGGCAACGGAGGAGAAGGGGCCGGGGCCCAGCCTTATTGGGTGAGCCGAGAAGAGAGGCGGGCGATAAGGTCCATCCGCTGATGGAGAATGGCGATAATCAGGGCGGGTTCGCCATTGCGCGGCAGGCAGAAGAGAAAATGCTGTTGGCAGCGTGCCATGCGCAGGCCGGGATAGAGTGACGACAAGTCCTTCCAACGGCCCTGTCCAATGGCGATCTGCTCGATCCCCTTGGTGAGGTCGGCGATATAGCGGCGGGTCTGAGCGTCGCCCCATTGTTGGCGCGTGTAGCGGATGATGCTGCGCAGGTCGGCTTCAGCAGCGGCGGTCAGCACATGGGCTGTGGTCAAGCGTGGCTGTCCCTGGCCAGTTCCTCGTCAAGGATGGCGTCAATCGGTTGGGCGGACAGTGCGCCGTTCAGGCCTTGCCGGATGCGTTCGCCGAGCAGATCCTTGAGTTCCTGCCAGGCCACATCGTCGCCACCAGGGGCAGGAAACAGCCGTTCCAGCGCATATTGCTTGATCGTTTTGCCTTGCAGTGCGGCCAGCGCTTTCAGGCTCTGGTGCTGCTGATCGGTGATATCGATGGTCAAGCGGCTCATGAAGGGCTCCAAACTGTCCCCACATTCGCACAAATGTGGGTTTGTGCCCAGTCCAAACAGACGGGTGCAGGGACTGCGTCCCTGCCCGCCGGAGGCCACTGCTTCCTTTTAACCGCTTAGTCCCGCAGCAGTTCGTTGATGCCGGTCTTGCTGCGCGTCTGCGCGTCCACGGTCTTCACGATCACGGCGCAATAGAGGTTCGGCCCCGGCGTGCCGTCGGGCAGGGGCTTGCCGGGCAGTGAGCCCGACACGACGACCGAGTAGGGCGGCACGCGGCCGACATGGATTTCGCCGGTGGCGCGGTCGATGATCCTGGTGCTGGCGCCGAGGTAGACGCCCATGGAGAGGACGGCGCCTTCGCCGACGATGACGCCTTCGGCGACTTCGGCACGGGCGCCGATGAAGGCGCCGTCGCCGATGATGACGGGGTTGGCCTGCAGCGGTTCGAGGACGCCGCCGATGCCGGCGCCGCCGCTGATGTGCACATTCTCACCGATCTGCGCGCAGCTGCCGACGGTGGCCCAGGTATCGACCATGGTGCCCTTGCCGACGCGGGCGCCTATGTTGACGAAGCTGGGCATGAGCACGGCGCCCGGCGCGATATAGGCGCCGCGGCGGACGATGGCGCCGGGGACGGCCCGGAAGCCGGCGGCGCGGAACTCGTCTTCGCTCCAGCCGGCGAACTTCAGCGGCACCTTGTCGTAGAAGCCGGCGTGACCGTAGCCGGGCATCACCACATTGTCGTGCAGGCGGAAGGAGAGGAGGACGGCCTTCTTCAGCCACTGGTGGGTGGTGCCATCGGGCTCGGCGACGCGCAGCCGGCCGCTGTCCAGCCCGGCGAGCGCTTCGTCCACGGCGGCGCGCAGCTCGCCCCCGGTGCTGCTGCTCACGTTGGCGCGGTCGTCCCAGCCGGTGTTGATGATGGCTTCGATGCTCATGTCGGCTCCACTTCTGCGAGGACCTGCCCCAGGAAGGCGGCGAGGTCGTTGATGCGATAATCGATGTGATCGAGGCCCGATTCCGGGCCCTGTTCGGACCCGTTGTCGATCCACACGGTGGTCATGCCGATCGCCTTGGCGGGTGCGAGGTTGCGCGCCATGTCTTCCACGAACAGCGCGCGGGTGGGCGTGATGCCGTGGACCTCGCACAGGTGCAGATAGGCCGGCGGTTGCGGCTTGGGCACATAGGACAGCGCGTGGATATCGTGCAGCGCGTCGAAGGCGTGGGTGAGGCCGAGCCGTTCCAGCACGCGCTCAGCATAGGCCGCATCGGCGTTGGTGAAGACATATTTCTTGCCCGGCAGCCGGCTGATCAGGTCTCCCAGCTCCGGGTGCGGGCGGATCACCTCAAGGTCCACATCATGGACATGGGCAAGGAACTCGTGGGGATCGACATTGTAGAGCACCATCAGGCCAGGCAGCGTCATGCCGTGGCTGTGGAACAGGCCCTTCTGAATGCGGTGTGCCTCCTGCGGGTCCACGTTCAGCAGGCGCTGGATATAGAGGCCCATGCGCGCATCGATCTGCGGGAACAGCGAGGAATGCGCCGGGTAGAGCGTGTTATCGAGATCGAAGATCCACGCATCGATATGGGCGAGCGGAGTGGCCATCGCGGCTGGCCATAGGCGCTGGACAGTGCGCTGTCATGCAGGAATTGGGGGCGGCGCGGGCACTGGCCTACGGGGTCGGATCCATCGGCAGCGCCCGCGCCACGCTTTGAGGGGAGGAGTCTCAAGGCTGGGCGCGTGATGCGCCCTTTCCGTCCATGTTGCACTGCGGCGTGCGCACCGCGCTTCGCAATGTCGCGGGCTGAGCGCCGCTCCGATCAGGCGAAACGCTGCTTGAGCGCCACCATGGCCAGTGCGGCGGCCGCCGCTTCGCCGCCCTTGTTCTTCTGCGTCTTGTCGGCGCGGGCGATGGCCTGCGCTTCGTTTTCCACGGTCAGGATGCCATTGCCGATGGCGAAGCCATCGAGGGTGAGGGCCATGATGGCGCGGGCGCTTTCGCCGGCGACAACCTCGAAATGATAGGTCTCGCCGCGGATCACGCAGCCCAGCGCGACATAGCCATCATATTTGCCGGACTGTTCGGCAAAGGCGATGGCGGCCGGCACTTCCAGCGCGCCTGGCACGCTGATGATGTCCCAGGTGGCGCCGGCGGCGTTCAGCGCCTCGGTGACACCGTCGCGCTGCATGGCGGCGATGTGGGTGTAGAAGGGGGCTTCGACGATCAGGATGTGCATGAGATTGCCTTTCAGGCCCGCGGCGGGATGGCGCGTTCGCCGACAACATGCAGGCCATAGCCTTCGATGCCGACGATGTTGCGGTGCTGGTTGGTGAGCAGGATCATGTCGGACACGCCAAGATCGACAAGGATCTGCGCGCCGATGCCATAATCCCTGAGGGTGATGGGCTCGCCCTGGCCCTTGGCGCGCATCTGTTCGGAAATGGCGGTGGGGCTGCCGTCGCGGATGATGACGATGATGCCGGCGCCGGCTTCGCCGATGACGTCCATGGCCCGCTGCAGCTGGCCGGCGCGGTCGCCCTTCTCGTGGAACATGTCGGTGAACATGGACTGGGTGTGGACGCGGACGAGCGTGGGCTTGCCCGGCTCGATGCGGCCCTTCTGCAGCACCATGTGCTCGGAATATTCGGCGGTGTTGGCATAGGTTCTCGCCAGCCATTCGCCGCCGTGCCAGCTTTCGATCTTGGTTTCGGCAACGCACTTCACCAGCCGGTCATGCCGATGGCGATAGGCGATCAGGTCGCGAATGGTGCCGATCTTCAGGCCATGGCGGCGCGCGAAGGGGATCAGATCGGGCAGGCGCGCCATGGTGCCATCATCGTTCATGATCTCGCAGATCACGCCCGACGGGTTGAGGCCGGCCAGACGCGAGATGTCGACGCTGGCTTCCGTGTGGCCGGCGCGCACCAGCACGCCGCCATCGCGGGCGACGAGCGGGAAGACATGGCCGGGCGAAACGATCTGTTCCGGCCCCTTGGCGGCATCGATGGCCACCGCGATGGTGCGGGCGCGATCGGCGGCGCTGATGCCGGTCGTCACGCCTTCCTTAGCCTCAATGGAAACGGTGAAGGCCGTGCTGTGCCTTGTGCCGTTGTGCTGTGCCATCAGCGGCAGGCCCAGCGCCTTCACCCGGTCACTGGCCATGGCAAGGCAGATCAGGCCGCGGCCATATTTCGCCATGAAGTTGATGGCATCAGGCGTCGCCATCTGGCCGGGAATGATCAGATCGCCTTCGTTCTCGCGATCCTCGTCATCGACCAGGATATACATGCGGCCATTGCGGGCCTCGTCGATGATCTCCTCGATGCTGGCCAGCGCGGGCCCGGCGTTGCGGTCTTCCAGCCAGCTTTCCAGCTTGCGCAGCGTGTCCGCAGTGGGGTTCCAGCCGTCTTCATCGAGCGCGCGCAGGCTGTTGGCGTGCAGGCCGGCGGCGCGGGCCATGCCGGCTTTGGTCTCCTCACCATTGGCCACCAGGTCGCGCAGGCGGGCAATCAGGGACTCGCTCATCATGGGCCTCACATCGGAATGTGAAGACGCGATGCGCGTATCACATCAGAATGTCAAGCGAGCTGCCGCATCCGGAACAGATAACGGGCGAGCACGTCGATCTCGATGTTCACCTCGTCCCCCGGCTGGGCCGTGTCGAAGGTCGTCCACTCGGCCGTGTGCGGAATGATGTTCACGGTGAAATCATGGCCCTGCGAGTGGTCGGTCACCTCGTTGACGGTGAGCGACACCCCGTTCAGGCAGATGCTGCCCTTGGGCGCGACATAGGGCGCGATGCTCGCCGGCATGCGGAAGGTGAAGCGCTTCGAACCGCCTTCCGGCGTGATGGCGATGATCTGCCCGACGGCATCGACATGGCCGGTGACGATATGGCCGCCCAGCTCGTCTCCCACCTTCAGCGCGCGTTCGAGGTTGAGCCGGGCGCCCTGCTGCCACATGCCGGCGGCGGTGCGGCGGCGGGTTTCGGCCGACACATCAAAGGTGAGGCTGTTGTCCGTCTTGCTGATCACGGTGAGGCATACGCCGCTGTTGGCCACCGAGGCGCCGATGGCAATGCCGCTGGTGTCGTAACCGGTCTGCACCGTCACCCTGAGATCGCCGCGCGCCTCGATGGCGGAGATGGTGCCGATGTCGGTGATGATGCCGGTGAACATGGCCTTGCCCTATCGTGTCCGCGTGTAGCGTTCAATGCGGTCTGGCCCCAGCGTCATCGCCGCATCGGCCCGCCAGCGGCCATGGGCTGCGGGCAGATCGGCCAGCCCGATATCGCCCAGCGTGCGCCCGCCGCCGATCAGGATCGGCGCGCGCATCAGGATCAGCCGATCCACCAGGTCGGCGGCCAGCAGGCTGGCAGCGAGCCACATGCCACCTTCCACCAGCACATGCAGCGCCGGATCGGCGGCGAGGGCGGCCGGGCTGGCAAAATGTTCCACGTGGGATGGCAGGCCATCTGCGCGCCCCACAATGCCGATGCGGGGTGAGCGGGCCTCCAGCCCCGGCAGCCGCGCATCGAGCCGCGGCTGATCTGCATCCCAGGTGCCGCGCCCCACCACGATCAGATCGGCGCGGGCGCGTTCCAGATGGGCGGCGGCGCGGGCCCGCTCCCCGGTGATCCATTGGCTGCGGCCATCGGCCATGGCGATGGCGCCATCGAGCGAGACGGCGAGCTTCAGCGTGATGTGCGGGCGGCCCAGCTTGAGCCGGGTGAGGAAGCCGGCCAGGCCAGCCTCGGCCTCGGCCGCGCGCACGCCTGTCGTGACGGCGATGCCGGCGGCGGCGAGCCGGGCGGCGCCATCGCCATTGGTGCGCGGATCGGGATCATGGGCGGCGATCACCACGCGCGCCACGCCGGCTGCGATCAGGCTGTCGGCACAGGCGGGTCCGCGCGGCGAAACATGGGCGCAGGGTTCAAGCGTGACATAGGCCGTCGCGCCCCTGGCAGCGTCGCCGGTTTCTGCCAGCGCCATTGCTTCCGCATGCGGGCGCCCGCCCGGCTGGGTCCAGCCGCGCCCGATCACGCGGCCCTGGTTGACGATGATGCAGCCCACCGACGGGTTGGGCGTGGCAAGGCCCACCCCTCGGCTGGCCAGCGCCAGCGCGGCGCCCATGCAGCGCCAGTCTGCTGCTGGATCGCTCACTCGATCGGCGGCTCGGCAGGCGCCGGCACGCGGACGATGGCCTCCACGCTCGGCTTGGCCGCCACATAGGGGATGTCGCGCCGGAAACCGCCGCCGGCGACATAATCGTCGTACTGCTTCTGGGCGTCTTCCTTGGCCTTGCCTTTCAGGGTGGCGATATAGGCGCGGGCTTCGGCCAGCTTGGCTTCACGTGCGGCCTTTGTGGCCTTGGCATCGGCGATCGCATCCTCGCGGGTGCGATCCGCCGTCCAGCTCTGGGCATAGATGATGACCGGATCGGGCTTGGAATAGCCCCATTTGTGCTCGATCAGGAACAGGGTGATGATGCTGGCCGTGGCCAGCACGGAGCCGGCCGCAATCCAGTATCGGCGGCGGCGCTGCGTGGCATCAGGCGGATCGAGAAAGGCCATTCTGTCAAGATAGGCGGGGGCGCGCGCCTTGGCCAGTGGACGACGAGCCGGGGCGGCCTTCAGGCACCCAGCAGCGCCAGGATGCGTTGCGCCGCCTCATCCGCCGAACTGTCTGCGGTGTTGATGGTCAGTGCCGAGGCGGGCATGGCTGCTTCGGCGCGAACGAAATCATCGTGCAACTGCCGCAGCAGTTCAGGATCGCGCAGCTTGCCGAAACGGGCGCGGTCTGCGTTGGCAATGCGCGCCAGTTGGGCATCGAGCGACAGCTGCAGGCGCACGAACCGGCAGTTGCCGCCAACATCCGTGAACAGCGCCGCAGCGCGTTCCGGAAACGCTGGCGACACGCTGGGTTCCGGCTGATAGGTGAAGATCAGCGAGCGGTGTTCGGCTGCAGCCTGCGCCAGGGTTGCCAGCCAGAACTCCTCCCTCAGGCGCACGAAGCCGGGCGAGCCGAACGGGAACACCGCCGCCACGGCATCCACCACCAGATGATTGTGGAACAATGGCCAGCCGGTTGCATCGGCAATGCGGCGGGCGACGCTGTATTTGCCGGCTGCCGGCGGTCCATGCAGAAACAGCAACGTCGTCATGTGCCCAGCCGCCTTAGCGCCTCGTCCCGCCCGATCAGCGGCAGCAGGGCGGCCATTTCCGGCCCGTGCGGCTGCCCGGTCAGCGCCTGGCGCAGTGGCAGGAACAACGGCTTGCCCTTGCGGCCGGTGGCGGCCTTCAGCGCCTCGACCAGCCGCTGCCAGATATCGTCCCCCCATGGCAGGCCGGCGAGGGTGGCGGCAGCGGTCGCCACATAGTCCGGTTCCTCGATCACCGGCGTGATCGGCCCGGCGATGATCGCGTGCCAGCCGGCAACTTCGTCGAGCCGGGAGAGGTTGGGGCGGATGGCCAGCCATTCGGTCTCGCCAATGCCGGCTGGCAGGCGGGCGGCCACGTCAGCATGGGCCATGTGATGCAGGCAGCGCGCCGACAGGCTGGCGAGATCGGCGGGATCGAAGCGGGCCGGCGCACGGCCGAAGTGTGACAGCGCGAAACCCGGCAGCAGATCGGCCAGCCGGGCCAGCGGCTCCACCGGCTGCGAAGTGCCGAGCCGGGCCAGCAGCGCCGCGACCGCCACCGGCTCGATGCCTTGCGCTGCCCACGCGTCCACGCCTTCCGAGCCGAGGCGCTTGGACAGCGCGGCGTCCGCGCCGGTGAGCAGCGCCAGGTGCGCCAGGCGCGGTGGTGCGGCCCCCAGCGCGGCGAACATCTGCAGCTGAACGGCGCTGTTGGTCACATGATCCTCGCCGCGCACGATGTCGGTGATCCCCATCGCGATATCGTCCACCACCGACGGCAGCATGTAGAGCCACGTGCCATCGGCGCGGCGCACCACGGGATCAGACAGCGAAGCCGCCGGGAAATGGCATGGTCCGCGCACGCCGTCGTGCCAGTGCACGTCCGCGCTCTCGTCCATCTTGAAGCGCCAGTGTGGCCGGCGTCCCTCGGCTTCCAGCCTTGCCCTGTCGGCAGCGGTCAGCGCCAGCGCGGCCCGGTCATAGATGGGCGGCAGGCCGCGTGACAGGGCGACGCGGCGCTTCAGCTCAAGCTCTTCGGGCGTTTCATAGCAGGGATAGGCGCGGCCCGCCGCCGCCAGCCGATTCAGCGCAGCTTCGTACAGCGCGAACCGGTCGGACTGCTTCACCTCGCTATCCGGGGTGATGCCCAGCCAGGCGAGATCATCGCGGATCGATTGCGCCGATTCCTCGGACGAGCGCGCCAGATCGGTATCGTCCAGCCGAAGAAGGAAGCGCCCGCCCGCAGACCGGGCCAGCAGCCAGTTGACGAGGGCCGTGCGGATGTTGCCGGCATGCAGGCGGCCAGTGGGCGACGGGGCGAAGCGGGTGACGATCATGGCCGTGGGCATAAAGGCTTTGGCCACGGAAATCACCGTCCGAATGCCGCCAGACGTGGTGCCAACTGCGTGGCATGAACCCGGCCATGATCCATGCCCTCCTCGCCCTTGCCGTTGCAGCTGTTGCCCCGTCCGGAGCTGCTGCAATATCCCCTGATGCCATCCCCTGGGAAGCGGCGGCGGCCGATGGCAGTCGCTTCGCACTGCTCGAGGGCGTTCGCGATCAGGCCGGCGTGATATTCTCCTATGCCTTCGCGCTGCCGCCCGGCCTGTGGGACAAGCCGCACAGCCACAGCACCACGGCGCGCATCTTCGTGCTGAAGGGCACGCTGAAGCTGGGTTGGGGCCCGCAGATGCACAAGGCCAGGGCGCGCAGCTTACCGGCCGGCAGCTTCGTTGTCGTGCCGGCCGGTGCCGTGCATTTTGATGGCGCGGACGAGGAAACCATCATCCTCGGTGTCGCCAGCGGCGTGTGGGCGACCCGTTATGTCGATGGCAGCGCCGGATCGGCCGGCACGCCACGGCAATGAGGCGTCACTTCACCCGGATATGCCGGGCAACCGTGCGTTCCTTCACCTGGGCGCCATAGATGATGCCGTTGCGATCCACCCACAGGCCTTCGGCGCCGCTGGTGGCGCCGGCATCGGGGTTGGGATCGGGATCGGGGATGAAGGCGGTCACCTTGCCGTCCTTCACGCTGCCGATGCGAATGCCGCGCTGCCAGCCGGGGTTGTAGCCATAGCCCACCGGCCGGCGGCTTTCGGAATCGCCGCTGTAGAGCATGTCATTCTTGTCGATGAACAGGCCCGATGGGCGGCCGAACTGAGTCCAGCTGTTCAGCAACTTGCCCTTTTGAGTATAGACCTGCACGCGGTTGTTCCAGCGATCACCGACATAGAGCAGGCCCTTTGAATCCATCGCCAGCGCGTGGGGCACTTCCAGATCGCCCTGGCCCTTGCCGGGCTGGCCCCACTGCATCAGGAACTTGCCGCGCTTGTTGTACTTGAGGATGCGCGCAACGCCGCGATCAGCCTCGTGCCCGTCGGCCACGAAGATGTCGCCGTTCTTGGCAACGATCACCGCATTGGGCTCGGTGAACAGGTCCGTCCCCTTGCCCTGCACGCCCGGCTTGCCCAGCGTCATCAGCAATTTGCCGTCAGGGGAGAATTTCAGGACGGTGGCGCCCTTTCCGGGGACGGCGCGGGCATCGGTGAGCCAGATATTGTCCTGCGCATCGATGTAGAAGCCGTGCGGGAACACGGTGAGGCCGCCACCGAATGCCTTGATGAAGTTGCCCTGGGCGTCGAACTCCATGATCGGGTCGATGGTCGAGTTGCCGCAATTGTTCGCGCCGCAGCGTTCCGCCACCCAGACATGGCCCTTGCTGTCCACGCCCACGGCGCTGGTCGAGCCCATCACGCGGCCAGGCGGCAGCTTCAGGAAACCATATTCGCTGCGATAGGAGTTGGGCTGCTTGTTGGTCTCGGCCGTGAGCGGGGCTGGCTTGGGAAGCGTCTCCACGGTCCACACCGGGCGCGGTGGGCTCGTTGCCTGCTGTGCGAACGCGGCACTGCCGGCCAGCAACAGCGTGGCCGTGGCGATCAACCTCTTCATGTCATCCCCCCAGATACAGCATCCCGCGACTTACATGCCGGCTGGTTTTTCCGCCGTGATCCCGATCGTCGCCAGCACTTCCGAACGCTTGTCGAGCGGTGCGGGCCCCGCCGGAAAACCATTGTTCTTCAACAGGAAGGCCAAAACATCGGCATATTCCTCACGGGTCAGCGACATCGGATCATTCTGCGGCATGGTGGTCCGCACCCGGTCATACAGGTCGCCCACCGTCATCGTGTCCCAGTGGCTCACGAACTCGCCACCGATCAGCGGCGGCGCCTCGCCGGTGCCGTTCAGCGCCGCGCCGTGGCAGGCGCCGCAGCGCTGGGCATAGACACCGGCGCCGCGATCGGCCTGTTCGGCCGTGTAGATGCCCTGCCACACTGATTTGCCGGCGTCCTGGGCGACAGCGGCCCCGGCAAGGGTGACGGCAAACAGCAGGGGCAGGGCAATCTTCACTTGGGTCAGCTCCTCACTTCTTGCTGGGCAACGCATAGGCGAGGAACTCACCCGACGCGTTGCCGCCGCTCGTCGGCACGATGATATACTGCTTGCCGTTCACCATATAGGTCATCGGCGAGCCGGACTGGGTCGACGGCATGAACACCGCGCCCACTTCCTGGCCGGTCTGCTTGTCATAGGCCCGCAGCATGGCGCCGCGCGGCCGGTCTTCGGTGCGGGTGAACTGGTTCTCGCCGGCGATCACCAGGCCCTTCGTCACCAGCGTGCCGATCTGATAGGTGGCCTGCCCGGTGCGCGGGATGCCGCCCATCGCCTTGATGGTGGGATGGTTGCGCACGAAATCCGGCGTTTCACCGTGGGCGATCTGCCATTTGATCGTGCCGTTGTTCACGTCGATGGCGCTGATCGTGCCATAGGGCGGCTTCACCAGCGGCAGGCCATCCACGGCAAGGCGCGGCGGGCCGCTGCCGGCGGCGGGCGGGGTGGCAGGCGCCGGGCTGTCGGCGCCGGCGCCCTCGCCCGGGCCCTTGATCATCACCACCGGCTGGCCGGCAACGCCGACCACCAACGGAATGTCTGACAGGCCGGCTGGCGGCGGCAGGAGGCCGGTGGAGGAAATGCAGGCGCCGCAGGCATAGACATAGGCAATGCCGGTTTCCGGATCGAAGCTGCCGCCCGGCCAGTTGGTGCCACCCTGCGCCCAGTTGTTGATCACCCCGAACTTTTCCGGCGTGGAAACGATCGGCGGCGTGTACACGGGCCCGAGCACATATTTCGAGGTCAGCTCCAGCGCCTTCTTCTTCAGATCGGGCGTGAAATCGATCAGGTCCTTCTCCTCGACGCCGTTCCTCGCATAGACCGGCGGCTTGGACGGGATCGGCTGGGTCGGGCTGTACCATTCGCCGGGCACATTGCCCTTGGGCACCTTGGTTTCCTTGATCGGCCAAACCGGCTGGCCGGTGGCGCGATCAAAGACATAGAAGAAGCCCTGCTTTGACGGCAGGCCGACCACCTTGCGCGGCTTGCCGTCCACCGTCACGTTCATCAGCAGCGGCGCCGAACTGTTGTCGAGGTCCCAGATCTCGTGATGGATCAGCTGGTAGTGCCAGCGGCGCTCGCCGGTCTTCAGGTCAACGGCGACCAGGCTGTTGGCGAAGAGATTGTTGCCCGGGCGCTTGCCGCCGAAGAAATCGGAGGTGGCGGATTCGACCGCCAGATAGGCCAGGCCAAGCTCTTCATCGACCGAGACCTGCGTCCACACGCCGGTGTTGCCGTTCACGTCGGCCGACTTGTTCAGCCACGTGTCATAGCCAAACTCGCCGGGCTTGGGCACGGTGTGGAAGGTCCACAGCCGCTTGCCGGTGCGCACGTCGAAGGCGCGCACATAGCCCTTGGTGTTGTTGTGGGTGCGCGGCGTGAAGCCTTCGCGGAAGGCGGCACCGATGATGATCGTGTTGCCGGAGACGGCCGGGGCGGAATGGACGCCGACTTCGCCGGTATCGAGATCGCCCAGGTCCTGATCGAAATCCTTCTTGAGGTCGATCACGCCGTTCTCGCCGAATTCCGGATCGGGGCGGCCGGTATCGGCATCGAGGCTGACCAGCCGATAGCCGATGGTGACATAGAGGATCCGGCGCTTCGTCCCGTCCGTCCAGTATGACAAGCCACGACCGGACAGGGCGCGCGGGGACTCGGCCGAACGCCGGCCCTCGTGCATGGCATATTGCCAGAGCAGCTCGCCGGTGGCGCCGTTCAGCGCCACCACGGCGCGGCGGGTGCCGCCAGTGGTGTAAATCACGCCGTCAACCGCGAGCGGGGTCGACTCCAGCTTGTATTCCGGGCGGCTGCCCAGGATGTCGGTCTTGAAGCGCCAGGCGATCTCGAGATCCTTGAAGTTGCCGGCGTTGATCTGATCCAGCGGCGAATAGCGGCTGCCCTTCAGATCGGCATTGTAGGTGGTCCAGTTGGCGACGCCGTTGGTGGTGCGCGCGGCGGCCACGCCTTCCTTGCCCGGCGTCTGCGCCAGCGCCGAGGTGGTGAGCATCAGCGCGGCGGCGACCGACAGCGGCAGGGTGGAGATGATCTTCATGTGCTTGCCCCTTGATGGATGATTGCGCGTGCCGGCGATCAGGCCGCCGGCATCTGCATCACCTTTTCCAGCCCCGCCTTCAGGCTGGCCTTTTGCGCATCGGTCAGCTGCGGCATCGGCGTGCGGGCATACATCATCGGGGAAACCCCACCTTCCTTGGCCATGCGCAGCGACAGCACATATTTCATCGACGCATAGGTGTTGGCGCCCATGTTGTGGTCGCGAATGATGCCCTGTGCAGCGCGCAGATGCGCCAGCTTGGCCTTCCAGTCGCCCTTGGCGCGCCAGGTCTTGAAGATGTCCGCGCACTTGTCGCTGAACTGGTTGCCGTCGGCGAGGATGGCGCCCATGCCGGCTTCGACCGCCGGGATCAGGTTGTTCGACGTGCCGCAGCGCATGTTGAGTTCCGGGAAGCCCTTCAGGAACTCGGCAAAGCCGGCCGGATCGCCCGAACTGTCCTTGATGCCGGCCAGGTGCGGATATTTCATCATGGCGCGCAGCAGTTCGTGGGTGATCTTCACCTCGGACGTGCCGGGGATGTGATAGAGGTTGATCGGGATCGACACCGCCTCGAACAGCTGGGTGTAATAATGGATCAGCCCCTCGTTCGGCGGCTGGTTGAAATAGAAGGGCGGGATCACCAGCAGGCCGTCGGCGCCCACGCTCTGGGCGTGGCGGGCCAGATCGATGGTCTCCACGATGTTGGGCGTGCCGGGGCCGACCATGATGTTCATGTTGCCCTTGTGCTTCATCGCCGTCTCGGTGATCAGCTTGCGCTCCGCCACCGAGAAGCTGGGGAATTCGCCGGAGGTGCCCAGCACCACCACGCCATCGGCGCCGCACTTCTGGTGCCATTCCATCACCGCCTTCATGGCGCCGGGATCGAACTGGCCCTTGGCATCGCAGGGCGTCACCGTGGCCACCCAATAGGCGACCTTTTCCTTCGAGCCGAGGCGGCGGGCGCCGGCCATCTGCGCGGCGGCCGGTGCAGCGGCCAGAGCGCCGGCAGCGAGGCCGGCGGCAGCCAGGCCCAAGGTATCGCGGCGGGTCACTTCCATCGTTCGTCCTCCCCAGTGGCCGGACATTGCCGGCAGTCATGCATTCCATCAATGCGCGGCCCGCGCCACGCGGCAAGATGACAGGTTTTGGTGCTGGCGTGTCTGCTCAGAAGCCCACGCGCACCCCCAGCCGATATTGCCGCCCAATCGCATCATAGATGATGCCGTTGATTGGCGTGAAATAGAAGGCGCTCTGTCCCTGGGCCTGGCTGGCGGGCACATTGGGCGGCGCCTTGTTCAAAAGATTGTCGATCGTGGCGAACAGCTGCAGGGTCTTGGTGATCCGCCAGTTGCCGCGCAGATCGACATAGGCAATGGCCGGAACGCTGTTGTCGTCTACATCCTTGGGCCCCCAGGCGCTGTTCAGCTTGGCAGCACCGACGAAACGCGTCTGCACCGTGCCTGTCACATCGCCCTTGTTGAAGGTGGCCGAAGCGGTGAAGCGCGCGCGCGGGAAACCGGTGCCACCCAGATTGTCTGGCCCGATAGCGCCGGCCAGATTGAACGTGTTGCCCAGCTGCTGCTGGCGCAGTTCGAAGATATAATTGCCCAGCACGCGCAGATTGAGGCTGCCGCCCAGCGCCGGGACTGTCCAATCGAGCTGATAATCCAGCCCCGAGGTCTTCAGACTGGCGATGTTGTCGGGGAACACGTTGATCTGGCTCAGCAGCGGCTGGCCGTTCGCACCGATCGGACCGGCAAACACCAGCTGGCTGCAGAAGGCGGTCTGACCGGCATTGCAGCGCGCCAGCACATCATTGGCCCCCACCTGCACGATCGCATCGGAGAGATTGATGCTGTAATAATCCACCGACAGGCTGAAGCGGTCGAGGAAGCTGGGTTGCAGCACCATGCCGGCAGAGAAGGTGCGGGCCTTCTCTGGCTGCAGCGCTGCATTGCCGCTGGCGAAGCTGAAGATCGCCACGGTGACGTTGTTGTTGGGGTCCACCGCCGAAGACAGCGTGGACAGGCCGGTGGAGAACAGCTCGTTGAGGTTGGGCGCGCGGATGTCGCGTGAGAGAGTGGCGCGCACCCGCAGCCCATCCACGATGTCCGAAAGTGCGCCGATCTTCCAGGTGGTGACCCCGCCGCTGGTAGAATAATCGGTATAGCGCACGGCACCGTTCACGTTCAGCGAGCGCAGGAAGCCATCCCTGATGATTGGCACATCGACTTCCAGAAAGCCTTCCTTCACGTCATAGCGGCCGGTGAAGCTGGGGAAGTTGGCCACGGAATAGATGCGGGCCTGAGCACCTGGATCGTTGATGATGTTGCCGTTTTCGGTGCGATATTCGCCGCCGAAGGCCAGCGCGATATCACCTGCGGCCAACCCCGGCAGCCGGCCCTGGATGGTAGCGGCGGTCACTGTCTGGCGCAGCAGCTGGCGCTGGAAATTGGCGCCCGGTGCCACATTCACATAGCGGATCGCCTCCTGGCTGGCGACGCCCTGGCCGATGATGTTGAGCGGGCGGCAGGCCGGATCATCGTTGGTGGTGCTGGCATCGGCATTCACCCGGCAGACGATCTGGCCTGCCGCATTGCGCACCGCATCGATGGCACGGTTGAAATTGCTGATGATGGCGTTGGATTCGGTGGTCTGGAACACCCGCACGTCGCCGCGCTGATAATAGGCGCTGTAGCTCCAGCCGCCGCCCAGATCGCCTTCAGCCGTCAGCACTCCGCGCCACAGCTGGCGATCGGTGGTGGCCACCGGCACCCCAAGCGCATTGGCGGCGAAATTGTCGTAATCCAGATTGGCCGGCGTGATGTTGTTGATGTTGGTGGTGCCGATGCGGATCGCGGTCCAGTTGTTGGCCACCACCTGCTGGCGCACGGCTTCGGGCAGGAAGGGATTGTCCACCCGGATGAACGGCGCCTGCGCCCCGGTGCGGATGAACGGCACCGAATTGTTGCGCGAGAAGGTGGTGCCATAATTGAACTGCGCCGATACCCGCAGCCAATCGGCGAAATCATATTTCACCAGGCCGAACAGCGATCCGGTGCGGTAGCGGATGGCCAGATTGTTGAGCGCGCCCTGGAGTGTGTCGGCATCGGCTGCGATCTGGCCCGAAATGAATCGCGCGCCAAACGGCGCCAGCTGGCCATTGGCGCCAATGAACTGCTGGTTCTGCAGGCTGCCAGCGCTGATCTGGTTGGCGGTGGGGCAGGCGTTGGAGGCCGAAAGCGCCGCGTTGCAGGCGCCCACGATCAGGCCGCCGGTGGTGGCGTTGGACAGGTTGACGTTGTCGGCCCTGATCAGCCGCGGCTCGCTGTTGGTGGCGGTGAACGCCGGGTTGTTGACCAGCTGGCGATAGCGATTCCAGCTGCGCTGGTTGGCAAAGATGTTGCTGGGCGCATCGAACCAGTTGCCGGCCACAATGATGCGGCCCTTGTTGTCATCAAAACCGGTGCCCCAGGCCGCCTGGACACGATAGTTCAGGCGATCGAACGCATAGGAATCCCCAACTTCCGCACTCGCCCGGAAGCCATCAAATTTCTTGTTGATGACCAGATTGACCACGCCCGATACGGCGTCTGAGCCCCAGGCTGCCGAAGCGCCCGCCGTCACCACGTCGATGCGCTCCACCAGTGCGGTGGGCATGGTGCCGATGTCCACCTGGCCGGTGACATTCGACTGCACGACACGCTGGCCATCGAACAGCACGAGCGTGCGGGTAACGCCCAGATTCCGGAGGTTCACCGTGTCGAGACCAGTGATCCCAGCGACGATATTGCCAGCGCCAGACGTGTTGTTGGGCGACGCGGAGCTGCCTACCGCCGGCAGTTCGCGGATGGCATCGCCCACCGTTGGCCGGGCATCGCGCAGCAGCAGTTCCTCGCTCACCACCGTCACCGGTGTGGGCGCGGTATAGCCGGACACCGCAATCCGCGAACCAGTGACGACAATGGTTTCCTCAGCCAGCGTCTCTGAAGGCGCTTCGGGCGCAGGTGCGGTCTGGGCCGCAGTTGTGCCGGCAGAAATGACGGCAACCCATGCCAGGGCGGCCCGCGAAGCCATCATTGTGGCCATGATCATTCCCCCATCACATGGCCAGAGTGCGGTCGGGACGCCATGGCATCGCCGGTCGCGTGGCCGATATCCTGCGGTTGCTCCCCAGATCGAGACCTGTCGGCAGTTCTTGCGCCACCGAAGGACATCGATCGAACGATACGGTATCATGTCACCCATACCCGCGCAACCACACGCACACGCGTTCGCAAAGCGAACAGCGTGCGCGATCAGAGCCTTGGCTGCGCCACGTCTGGTCCCAGCTTCAGTCCGGGCAGATCAGGGTCAGGCGGCCGCGCGCGCGGTCTTCCGGGTCGCGCTGCAGGCTCACGCTGGCGCAGTTGGCCAGCACATCGGCGCCCAGCTTCACGTTGCGCCATTCGCCCTGGCGGCCACGCCGGCCCACCACGGCCAGACCGGTTTCGGCATTGGCGTCGGGCGGCAGTTCGGTGCGGCCGGCCCAGTCGAACAACCTTACCCAGCCCCGGCGCAGACTGAGGCCGGCGATGGCGGCCGGCTGCGCCAGTTCCAGCATCCGCACCGGGCGAATGGCGCCGAAGCTGATCGGCACGCGTTGCACATCCCCCACCAGCTGGCCAGCCCCCGTATCGGCGAGCGCGCTGGCGGCCGCAGCGCTCATCACCGTGGTCGGCCGCAGCGGGTGGATCTCCACGTCCAGCGTCTCGCCATTGGCCAGCCGCCAGTCGAAGCCCCAGGCATCGCTGCGCCCGGTGCGGGCCGGCAAAATGGTGCTGCGATCGCGCGCGCTGGCCGACCGCAGCTGCAGCGTCACGTCGGGATGTGGCAACAGCGGCAGGCCGATGCTGCCATCGCTGCCCGCCGCCTGTCCGGGCGGTGCTGCTGCCGGCTGCAGCACGCGCGCCCGTACTGGCTGCCCGGCGATCAGCAGCGTCTCGCGGCTGAACCTGATGGACAGGCTGGTCTGCCCCACCGCCACCCGATAGCTGCCGCGATCCACGTCGGCGCCATCGGGGCGCGTTTCGCCGGCCAGCACCGCCAGCACCGGGTGATCGGGATTGATCTGCACGATGTCGTCGCCGCCAAAGTCCACCGTCAGCCGCAAGCGCTGGCCGGCCATTTCCACCTCGATCAGCGGCGCGGCGGCCGGCAGCACCAGGGCGGGCAAGGGCGGTGGCGGCTTGCGGGCGGCGGCGGGGCCAGCCAGCAGCAGGGCCGTGAGGGCAAGGCGCAGCATGGTGGCGTATTATAACTATAACACGCCGCAATCAAGCCGTGCGGAAGGCGTTGCTGATCGGATAACGCCGGTCGCGGCCGAAGTTGCGGCGGCCGATCTTCACGCCTGGCGGCGCCTGCCGGCGCTTGTACTCGGCGATGTAGAGCAGCCGCTCCACCCGCGTCACCGTGGCGGCATCCAGCCCTTGGGCGATCAGCTCGGCGGCGGAGCCTTCCTCCTCCACCAGCGCCATCAGGATGCGATCGAGCAGCGGATAGGGCGGCAGGCTGTCCTCGTCCTTCTGGTCGGGGCGCAGTTCGGCGGACGGCGGCTTGCTGATCACCCGCTCGGGCATCACCTGGCCGGCCGGGCCGAGGGCAAGGCGGGGGCGCTGGCGGTTCCGCCATTCGCTCACCCGGAACACGGTGGTCTTGTAGAGGTCCTTCAGCACCGAATAGCCGCCGGCCATGTCGCCATAGATGGTGGCATAGCCCACGCTCATCTCGCTCTTGTTGCCGGTGGTGAGCAGCATCGGCCCATATTTGTTCGAAAGCGCCATCAGCGTGAGGCCGCGGATGCGCGACTGGATATTCTCCTCGGTGATGTCGCGCGCCCGGCCTTCGAACAGCGGCTTCAGCATCGCATCAAAGGCCTGCATCGCCGGTTCGATGCCCACCGTGTCGAGCCGGCAACCGAGCAGGCGGGCGCATTCTGCCGCATCGTCCAGGCTCTCCTGACTGGTGTAGGGGCTGGGCATCATCACGCACCACACCCGGTCGGCGCCCAGCGCATCCACGGCCACGGCCGCCGACAGCGCCGAATCGATTCCGCCGGAAAGCCCCAGCACCACGCCCGGGAAGCGGTTGCGGTTCACATAGTCGCGCAGGCCCACCAGCATGGCATGATAAATGTCTTCCGGGTCGGCATCGGCAGGGCTGATCTCGCCCTTTGCGCAAGCCCAGCCGGTCGCGCCGCGCTGCCAATGGGTCAGCCGCACCGCTTCGTCCCAATCGGGCAGGCGGTGGGCAAGGCTGCGATCCCCGTTGAGGACGAAGGAAGCGCCGTCGAACACCAGCTCGTCCTGCCCGCCGACGCGATTGAGAAAGGCCAGCGGCAGGCCGGTCTCGGTCACCCGGCCCACCGCCACGCTGAGCCGGCGATCACCCTTGCCCACTTCGAAGGGGCTGCCATGGGGTGCGATCAGCAGTTCCGCACCGGTTTCAGCCAGGCATTCGCACACTTCGGAAAACCAGATATCCTCACAGATCGGCACGCCCAGCCGCACGCCGCGAAACGCCAGCGGGCCGGGCAGCGGGCCAGCGGTGAACACCCGCTTTTCATCGAAGGTGCCATAGTTGGGCAGCTCGTGCTTGCGGGTGACGCCGGCAATGCGCCCGCCATCCAGCAGCAGCATGGCATTGAACACCGCACCATCTTGCGCCCACGGTGCGCCCACCAGCAGGGCAGAGCCGCCATCTGCCGTCACGCTGGCCAGCTGTTCCACGGTGGTGCGGGCGGCGGCGACCAGCGCCGGCTTCAGCACCAGATCCTCCGGCGGATAGCCCACGATGGAAAGCTCCGGCGTCACCAGCAGATCGGCGCTGCTGGCGGCCTGGCGGGCCTGCCTTATGGACTCGGCATTGCCGGCCAGATCGCCCACGGTGGCGTTCAGCTGGGCAAGCGCGATGGTCAACCGGACTGTCATCGCGCCACGCTTACCGGGAAGCGGGCAGCGAAGCCAGAGCGGCGCTGGAAATGCGGCAAACGGATGCGCCCGCCAGTGGCCTTGCTCCACCCGTCTGCTATAGCTCGCAAGACCATCCCCATGCCCGCCATCCACGCCCCCAATCATCCCCGCCTGCAAGCCCTCGCTGCGGCCGACTGGCCGGCCGATGCCGCGGCTGCCGCCACCGTGGTGGCCGAGCTGATCAGATTCCTGTCCGATGCGGATGTCGCCAACCGGGATTGGGCCGCCTTCCTGCTGGCGCAGTCCCCCGCAGATGGGCCCGAGGTGCGCGCTGCCCTGCAACGCGCCGCGGCCGACAGCAGCCTGATGGTGCGCGGCGAGGCAGTGCTGGGCCTGGCCCGGCGTGACCGGGCGCTGGCCTTTCCGCATGTGCAGGCGGCCCTGGCGCTCGACGAGGTGAGTGCCGCGCTGTTTGAGGCGGCCGGCCTCTGCGCCCACCCGGCGTTGATCGCCGATCTGGAAGAATGGGCGCGGCCATCGGCCAATCGGCTGGCCGACATGGCCGCCACCGAGGCGCTGATGGCCTGTCGCGCCGCTTCAGGCCAGCCGGGTGCGGCCCGTCAGCGCCATCGCCACATCAAGCTCCGCCTTCAGCAGCTGGAGGACATGGGCCACGCCGGCCTGCCCGCGCGCGCCGAGCCCCCATATCCAGGGCCGGCCGATCAGCACGGCGCTGGCCCCCAGGCTGACATAGCGCAGGACATCGAGCCCGGAGCGGACGCCGCCATCGGCAAGCACCGGGATCGCGCCGCCTAGCCGATCGAGGATCGCCGGCAGCGCCCTTACCGCCGAGAGGGCGCCATCGAGCTGTCGCCCGCCATGATTGGACACGACGATGGCATCGGCGCCATTGGCCATGGCCAGCGCGGCATCATCCGGGTGCAGGATGCCCTTGACGATCAGCGGCCCCGGCCACTGCGACCGCACCCAGGCCAGCGAATCCCAATCGGCGCTGGCGTCGAAATTGCGGGCGATCCAGCCCAGATAGTCACTCAGCGGGGCTCGGGCACCGAGCAGCGAGGTGAGATTGCCCATGGCGATCGGCCCACCCAGAAGGCCGACATCGATTGCCCAGCCCGGCCTTGCTGCCACCTGCGCGGCCCGGTGCAGCCAGCCGGCAAGGCCCGGCGCGCCGGTGAGGCTGGACCGCACATCGCGATACCGCGCGCCGGGTGTTGGCAGGTCCACGGTGAGCACCAGCGCCGGGCAGCCCTGCGCCCGCGCCTCGGCGATCATCGCCGCGTTGGCGCCCCTGTCCCGCACCAGATAGAGCTGGAACCATGGCGGGGCGCCGCCGCCCTGCGTCACCTCGGCCAGGCTGCACACCGATACGGTGGACAGCGCCATCGCCACGCCGGCATCAAGCGCCGCTCGCCAAGCCTGCACCTCGCCGCGCCGCGCATGCAGGCCGCCCAGCCCGACCGGCGCGAGGATCACCGGCATGGCCAGCTTCTGGCCCAGCAACCTGATCGCGGTATCAATGCGCGACACATCGACCAGCACGCGCTGATCGAGACGGACAGCGGCAAGGTCATCGACGTTGGCGGCCAGCGTGGTTTCCGCATAGCTGCCGCCATCGGTGTAATCGAACAGGAAGCGCGGCACCCGGGCGCGGGACAGCGCGCGATAATCGGCAATCGCGGCGGGCTTCACCGCGCGTCGGCAGCCTTGGCCGCCGCCACCTGATCGGCCACGCTCTTCAGGATGGCCGGCACGTCGTGGACGATGCCGTCGCGAATGGTCCAGCGGATGCCGCCCTTCACCACCGTCTTCTGCGTCGTCTCGTCCAGCCGGGCAAAGCCGGTGCCATAAAGCGTCTTCAGATTGTGCAGCGGGTTTTCCGGCACCACGATCAGATCGGCGCGCATGCCCACCCGCACCAGGCCGAAATCGGGCTCCTTGCCCTTCGGCTCCTCCAGCGTGGTGGCGCCGTTGATGGTGGCGGCCTGGATGACCTCCAGTGGCGCGAAACCCGCCTCGCGCAGCAGTTCCAGTTCCAGGATGTAGCCGAACCCCCAGGTCTGCCAAATGAAGCCGGGATCGCTCCCCGTGGTCACGCGGCCACCCATGTTCTTGTAATCATTCACCAGCTGCATGTAGCGCGTGTAGAAGCGCCGCCATTCATATTCGCGCTCGCTGGTCCAGTCGAAGAAATAGCTGCCGTGGTTGTCGCGGTTCGATTCGAAGAAGCGCGTCAGGCTGGGCAGCGTGTAGCGCTCATGCCATTCGGCGCGCTGTGCCCGCATCAGGTCGCGGCTGGCGGAATAGATGTTGAAGGTGGGATCGAAGGTGACGCCGGTGCCCTTCTGCGCCTTCAGATAATCCTGCCATTGCGGGCTGCCGGGCGGGTGGATCTGGTCCCAGATTTCGGCGATGCCGCCAAAGCGCATCTGCTCGTCATTGAAATTATAATCGGCTGGCGTGTCCTGCACGCGCCGGCCATCCAGAATGCTTTCGAAATGGCCATAGAAATGCGTGATGGTGCCAAGGCCCGCGGCGGCGGCATCGCGGGCGTTGAACTCGGCGATGTTGGGCTGAGACAGGTGCGCCACCGTGCCCAGCCCCAACTTCTTCGCCTCGTCGATGGCGGCGCGGTCAATCGCTGGCGTCTCGTCGCCGCGATTGAAGAACTTGATGCCATCGATGCCCACACTGGCGGCCCAGCGCACCCATTCGCGCGCCTTTTTCGGCGTCGTCACCCGCCCGCCCTTCCAGCCGGCGTTGGCGCCTGAGCCAAGTGTTTGATAAACATAGAGGCGCGGGCTCATGATCTCGCCGGCCGCCGCGCGCTTCTTGTCGGAAAGCGCACGCGCCGCATCGCCGCCATAGAGCGGGATCCCGCGCAGTGTGGTCACCCCATGCGCCAGCCACAGTTTCCACGCATAATCAGGATCGTTCATCTTGAAGATGTCGCCCTGGTGGCCATGCATGTCGACAAAGCCGGGCAGAACAACCATGCCGGTGGCGTCAATCTCGCGCGTGGCGCCGGCTGGTGGCCGATTGCTGCGCATTGGCAGGCCCGGCGTGCCGGCGCTGCGAATATCCGTGATCTTTCCGCCATTTATGATGATGTCGGCCGGGCCATATGGCGGGCCGCCGTTGCCGGTGATGATGGTGGCGCCGCGGATCACCAGCGTTTCATAAGGCCCGGCGGCCAGCGCCGTGTCCCGGGGGGCGCTTGTCTTCATCTGGCCGGCCATCTGGGCGCTTGCGGTGGCGGCGGAGAGCAGGCAGGCGGCGGCGAACAGGATCGGCTTCATCATTTCCCCCAATTTGTGCGCAGCATAGACGCGCGCACAGCCGCCCGCTAGGCTGGCAAACATGCAATGGGCGGCGGTTCTCATCGGTTACATCCTGGGCTCGATTCCCTTTGGATTGCTGCTCACCAGGGCCATCGGCATCGACATAAGGCAGGTGGGCAGCGGCAACATCGGCACCACCAACGTGTTGAGAACAGGCAACAAAGGCCTGGCCGCCGCCACCCTGTTGCTTGATGCCGGCAAGGGCGCCGCCGCCGTGTTCATCGGCCGCGAACTGGGCGGCGAGATGGCCCGGGAGATGCTTGGGATCATGGCCGGCACCGCCGCCTTTATCGGGCACCTGTTTCCCATCTGGCTGAAGTTCCGCGGCGGCAAGGGCGTCGCCACCATCCTGGGCATCACGCTGGCCGCCGCACCGCTGGCCGGGGTCATTGCGCTGGCGGTGTGGCTGGGCGGCGCGCTGGCCACCCGCTATTCCAGTGTGGGCGGAATGGTGGCGGCAATCACCTGCGCGGTGGCGGCCTGGTGGCTTTTGGGGCCGGCCTGGGGCGCGCACGTGGCGGCAATGGCCGCACTTTTGATCTTCATGCACAGGGACAATATCGCCCGCCTGCGCGCCGGCACCGAATCGAAGATCGGGCAGAAGGCCAAGTGAGTCTGCCTGCCGACGCGCGCAAAGGAACGTTTATCGTTCCTGCCGATGCAATCGCCCGCATCCGGCTGATCCGCACCGACAGCATCGGCCCTGTCACCTACCGGCAGCTCATCGCCCGCTTCGGCACGGCGCAGGCGGCGTTGGACGCGCTCCCTGATCTCGCCCGGCGCGGCAACCGCAGCCTGTCGCTCTGCCCTGCCAGCGCGGCGGAAGCCGAACTCGCCGCCCTCCCCCGCATCGGCGCGCAGCTGCTGTTCCTCGGGACGCCCGATTATCCGGCGCTGCTCGCCCACACCGAAACCGCGCCGCCGGTGCTCTATGCCCGCGGAGACGTGGCGCTGCTCGAACGCCCCGCCGTCGCCATCGTCGGCGCCCGCAACGCCAGCGCCGCCGGCATGCGCTTTGCGCGCGCTTTGGCGATCGACCTTGGCGCGGCGGAGCAGGTGATCGTCTCCGGGCTGGCGCGCGGCATCGATGCGGCGGCGCATGCGGCGGCGCTTTCCACCGGCACCATCGCCGTGGTCGCCGGCGGGGCGGATGTGCCCTATCCGCCCGATCACGCCGATCTGATGGCGCAGATCGCCGAGGCTGGCCTCGTGGTCGCCGAGCAGCCGCCTGGCGTGGAGCCGCAGGCCCGCCACTTCCCCCGCCGCAACCGCATCATCGCGGGCCTCAGCGCCGGCACCATCGTGGTGGAGGGCGCGGCCAAATCCGGCAGCCTGATCACCGCGCGGCTGGCGGCTGAACTGGGGCGGGAGGTGATGGCCGTCCCCGGCTCCCCGCTCGATCCGCGCGCCGGCGGCTGCAACCAGCTGATCCGCGAAGGCGCGACGCTGGTGCGTGACGCAGCGGACGTGCTGGAGGCGCTCTCCACCCTCTCCGGCGAGCCGCGCTTGCCCCTGGGCATGGCCGAACCCGCCGCCCCGGCCCTCGTCGCCCCTGAAAGCGCCCGCGTCACGGTGCTGGCCCTGCTCTCCCCCACGCCGGTGCCGGTGGACGATCTCGTCCGCCAGTCCGCCCTGCCGGCGGCGCAGGTGGCGAGCGTGCTGCTCGATCTGGAACTGGAAGGCGCGCTGGTGCGCCACGCGGGGGCGCGGGTCGCACTGGCTTAGTCCCGCTCTCCCCGTCATGCTGAACTTGTTTCAGCATCCATGAGAGTATGCCTCGCCTTGCTGTGCTTGGAGGCAGAAGCGCGCCATGGATGCTGAAACAAGTTCAGCATGACGAACCCTTCAACTCACACCGCCGTCCCCACCAGCTTGCCGATGCCCGCTGTCAGCCCCATGGCCAGCGCGCCCCAGAACAGCACGCGCGCCACCGGCCGCGCAAGCGCCGCGCCGCCGGCCCGCGCGCCCACCGCGCCCAGCAGGGCCAGAAACAGCATGGAGCCCGCCGCTTGGGCCCACAGCATCCACGCCATCGGCAGCACGGCAGCAAGCGCCAGCGGCAGCGCCGCGCCGGCGGTGAAGGTGCCGGCCGAAGCCAGCGCCGCCAGCACGGGGCGGGCGGCGGTCGTCTCGGTGATGTGCAGCTCGTCCCGCGCGTGGGTGCCGAGCGCGTCGTGCGCCATCATCTGGGTGGCAACTTTTGTGGCCGTCTCCGGGTCCACGCCGCGGCCCACATAGATGGCGGCCAGTTCCTTGTGCTCGTGGTCCGGATCGGCGGCCAGCTCGGCGCGCTCGCGGGCGAGATCGGCGGCCTCCGTATCAGCCTGGCTGCTCACCGAGACATATTCCCCCGCCGCCATCGACATGGCGCCCGCCACCAGCCCCGCCACGCCGGCCACCAGCAACGCCTGCCGATCCGCGCCAGAGGCCGCCACCCCCAGGATCAGGCTGGCGGTGGAGACAATCCCGTCATTGGCCCCCAGCACGGCCGCGCGCAGCCAGCCGATGCGGGCGACGAGATGGGTTTCATCGTGGGGGCGCATGGGTAGTGGGTTCCGCTTAAGCCTTTACATGCCTCTATCGCGGAGCTGCGTCGAATGCCAATTCGGATCGCTCAAGTACCGAAAGTGGCAATTTACCGGCCTTTGCGGCGGACTTGATTCCATCCGTACTTGTGCCAGTTAGGTGCAGCTTTAAGTAGGAGATGCCGTAAGTGATTGAGCCAGCCTTGACGACCAGCGGCGATGCATCTGTATACGACGAAGTGGTTGCGCCATCTGAAGAGATTTCGAGACCGACCGAAGAACTAATCATCGGGATGGTTGGAGCGGTTGGCGCCGGGGTGTCCAAGACATCAATCTTGATCAAAGAAATTTTGGAACGAGACTACAACTACCAAGTTCGCATTATCAAGGCCAGTGAAATAATTGCAGAGAATGCGGCAAAAATAGGAGAATCTGCGCCAGAGAATGCTGGTGCTGATAGAATTATGTCTCTCCAATCTATCGGAACGAAATTAAGAGAAAAATTTAAGCAAGATTATTTGGCAGCAAAAGTAATTGAAAAGATTGCCCTCGCCCGCAAGGACAATGAAAATGGCTATAACAATTCGACAAAAGTTCCTCAACCAAACTCACTCAGGCAGGCGACTATTATCGACTCTCTTAAACATCCAGATGAAACAAAGCTGCTTCGGAGAGTCTACGGAGGAATGTACTGGCAGTTTACGGTGTTCGCTCCCGAGAGTGTGCGAGACCAAAGGTTGCGTCGACTTGGTGTTGATAAAGACAAGCTTCAGGGCATATTCAATAAGGACGAGAATGATCATCAGGCTGATCATGGACAGAAGGTCAGTAAGACAGCATATCTGTCGGATTTCTTTATCAGAAACGATGGGGAGAATGATGTAAAGCTGAGAAGTGTTTTGGAAAGATTTTTTGAGATAATATTCAATATATCGGTACATACGCCAACAAAGCTGGAAGCTGGAATGTATGCCGCCGTTTCTGCAGCAAATAAATCAGCATGCTTATCTAGACAGGTTGGAGCGGCCATTTATTCAGAAAATGATGAGCTTATATCTGTCGGCTGGAACGATGTTCCAAAGGCAAGCGGTGGACTCTATTCAAGCGAGAATGGCCCAGATGATCACAGGTGTTTTAAATGGGGGAATCGAGTTTGCCATAACGACCGGAAGAAGGAAGAACTCTACGACAGAATTTTCAGTAAACTTAACGAAAACGGATTACTAAATTCGGGTGTGGATAGAGATAAGGTTAAAGATGCGTTGGTCGGCACGCCGGTTAAGGATCTTATTGAATACAGTAGATCGATACATGCTGAGATGGAGGCAATTGTTTCTGCGGCCCGGTCTGGAAAGCACGGCGTTGTCGGGGGTACGCTGTTTACAACTACTTTCCCCTGCCACAATTGTGCGAGGCACATTGTGGCCGCGGGGATAAAGAAAGTGTTTTACATTGAGCCCTACGCAAAAAGTTTGGCCCTTGAGCTGCATAGCGACTCAATCGCAGACGTTGAAGGGGGCCATGGGAGGGTTGCGTTTCTCCAATATGAGGGCGTAGGGCCGGACAGTTCTCTAAAGCTGTTTAGGCATGGGGTTGAGCGTAAGGACGAGGGGAGAGCTAAAATTCTCGACAAACGTGAGGCGGTACCCGTCCTTCCTCCGCCAATGGATGGATTCACAACACACGAGAAGCGAGTTATACAGCGATTGGTGAGTGTAGAAACCGGTTCAAAACCGGAACAAGGGGTGGCAGGCTGATGGATACGAACGGTAAGCTGCGACGCAGCCAAAGGCAGTTTATGTTCGTATTTCCTGGCGGTTATGAGAGCCCTCACGCATGTGGTTCCAGGGAGTGTAAGCTTGACCCATTCGAGCTAAAGGAAGAGCGGGTTAACGAACTGCGGCAGCAGCTTATCTCTGAACTGCGGGAACTTGGGTGCTAGTCGCCCTGCGACCCCGCACCCCTTGACGCCCGCTCCCACCCCCCGCCACCCTCGCGCGTACACGTGAGGGAATATGCAACTCGTCATCGTTGAATCGCCGGCCAAGGCGAAGACCATCAACAAATATCTGGGCAGCGACTATGAGGTGCTGGCCAGCTTTGGCCATGTCCGCGATCTGCCGCCCAAGGATGGCTCGGTGGACCCGGCGCATGACTTCGCCATGGCGTGGGAGGTCTCGGCCGATCGCACCAAGCAGCTGAAGGCCATTGCCGATGCGGCCAAGCGCGCCGACCAGGTCATCCTCGCCACCGACCCGGACCGCGAGGGGGAGGCGATTTCGTGGCACCTGCTGGAGGTGCTGAAGGCCAAGAAGGCGCTGCCCAAGGGCGGCGCGCGGCGGGTGACGTTCAACGAGATCACCAAGGCCGCCGTGACGAAGGCGATGCAAGCCCCGCGCGATCTCGATCAGCCGCTGATCGATGCCTATCTGGCGCGGCGCGCGCTGGATTATCTGGTGGGCTTCACCCTCTCCCCCGTGCTGTGGCGCAAGCTGCCCGGCGCCAAATCGGCCGGCCGCGTGCAGTCGGTGGCGCTGCGCCTGGTGGTGGAGCGCGAGCGCGAGATCGAGGCGCACCGGCCCCAAGAATATTGGCGCGTGGAAGCCGAGATGATCGCCCCCAACGGCGCCACCTTCATGGCGCGCCTGGCCGTGCTGAACGGCAAGAAGCTGGGGCAGTTTGATCTCGACAATGCTGCAGCCCATGCTGCGCGGGAAGCCATTGAGAAGAATGGCTTTACCGTCCGCACCGTGGAGACGAAACCGGTCAGCCGGAACCCCGCGCCGCCGTTCACCACATCCACGCTGCAGCAGGAGGCCGCGCGCCGGCTGGGCTTCACCGCCAGCCACACGATGCGGGTGGCGCAGGGACTCTATGAAGAGGGGCGCATCACCTACATGCGGACGGACGGCGTGCAGATGGCGGCCGAAGCGCTGAACGCGGTGCGCGACCTGATCGCGCGCGATTACGGCACCAAGGCGGACGTGCTGCCGGAAAAGCCGCGTTTCTATGCCACCAAGGCCAAGAACGCCCAGGAAGCGCACGAGGCCATCCGCCCCACCGATTTCTCGCGCCGTCCGGGCCGCGCCGACAGCGACGCGGAGCGGCTCTATGCGCTGATCTGGAACCGCACGGTGGCCAGCCAGATGGCGAGCGCGAAGCTGGAGCGCACCACGGTCGAACTGTTCGATGATGACGGCAAGCATGGCCTGAAGGCCACCGGCCAGGTGGTGATCACGCCGGGCTTCCTCGCGCTCTACACCGAGGGGCGCGACGAGGAGCCGGGCAAGGGGGGCGAGGATGACGAGGACGGCGCGCGCCTGCCGCGGCTGGCCGGGGGCGACCGCTGCGCCTCCAAGACCGTGGAGGCGATCCAGAGCTTCACGGAGCCGCCCGCCCGCTACAGCGAGGCGACGCTGGTCAAGAAGCTGGAGGAACTGGGCATCGGCCGGCCTTCCACCTATGCCTCCATCCTGCAGACGCTGCGCGACCGCGCCTATGTGCGGGTGGAGAAGAACCGCTTCTTTGCCGAAGAGAAGGGCCGGCTGGTCACCGCCTTCCTGGAACGTTTCTTCGCGCGTTACGTGGAATATGATTTCACGGCGGGCCTTGAAACGCAGCTCGACGATGTTTCGGCCGGCGATGAAAGCTATCTCGATCTGCTGCGCGCCTTCTGGGCCGATTTCCAGCCCAAGACGGCCGAGGTGATGGAGCAGCGGCCATCGGACATCACGGTGGCGCTGGACGAATATCTGGCGCCCTATCTGTTCCCGGATAAGGGCGACGGCGTGGACCCGCGCCTGTGCCCGCGCTGTTCTGCGGGGCGGCTTTCGCTGAAGACCGGGCGGTTCGGCGCGTTCGTCGCCTGCTCCAACTATCCGGAGTGCAAGTACACGCGGCCGTTCGCCAGTGAAAATGGCGCCCAGGCCAGTGATGGCCCGCTGGAATTGGGGGCGGACCCGGTGTCGGGCGAGATGATCACCCTGCGCTCGGGCCGCTTTGGCCGCTTCTTGCAGAAGGGGGATGGCGACAAGCCGCCCCGCGCCTCCATCCCCAAGGACGTGAGCATCACCGGCCCCGAAGACCTGGACTGGGCGGTGAAGCTGCTGGGTCTGCCGCGCACCATCGGGCCGCACCCCGAAACCGGTGAGCCGATCACCGCCAGCATCGGCCGCTATGGGCCCTATCTGGCGCACAACGGCAGCTATGCCCGCCTCTCAAGCACCATGGAGGTGTTCGAGACCGGCATGAACGCCGCCGTGGTGAAGCTGGCCGAAGCCGCCGCCGCCAAGGCCAACGGCGGCCGCCCGGTGCGCGGCCAGGCCACCGCACTGGCCGAATTGGGCGCCCACCCGGAAACCGGCGCCGCCGTGCGCGTGCTCTCCGGCCGCTACGGGCCCTACATCACCGATGGCACCACCAACGCCAACGTGCCCAAGGGCGCCGAACCGACCGCAGTGACGCTTGACGAAGCCATCGCCCTGCTCGCCGCCCGCGCCGCCGCCGCGCCAGCCAAGAAGGGCAGGAAGGCACCCGCGAAGAAACCGGCGGCGAAGAAGCCGGCAGCGAAGAAGAAGTGAGGGCCTCCGGCGGGCAGGGACTCGTCCCTGCACCCGTTCGATTTAGGATGCCCTCGTTTCAAGAGCGCACGTCAGCGTCGCAGGCATTGAAACAGCCTGCGGCGCAGTCTTTCGTGGCCACTTGGCTGCCCTCAAGCAAACGGGTGCAGGGACGAGTCCCTGCCCGCCGTAGGCCGCCTTTACCTCTGACCGTTCACCGCGCCAGCGCCGCGCTGATCTCGGCGCCCTTGGCCGCCTTCAGCGCCGCGCACTGGCCGATGCGTTCCTTGGTCTGGCTCAGTTCCAGTTCGCCGCCGCCCAGGATGGCGAGGTTGGGGCGGATCAGGCCTTCCACGCGCGCCACGGCGTCCGGGCTGCAATAGCCATCGAAGAAGCCGATCACCGAGGCGCGGCCGAAGCCGGGGAAGCTTTCGACCACCTTCTTGAAGTTGCTGGCGACATAGGCGGTGGTGGCATCGCGGGCGCTGCGGTTGTAGCTGAGCGCGCCCAGGATGGTGGTGCGTTCCCGGCTGATCAGCCCTTCGGCCATGGCGAGGCCCTGCACGTGCGTCACGGCCTCGGCGCCCTCCACAGCGCCCAGTGCGGCGGCGGCCTGGGCGCGGAACAGCGGGTCGCTGCTGCCCTTGAGGGCCGAGAACAGCGTGCTGGCCGCGCTCACGCCGCCATCCTGCACCATCACCGCCAGCGCGGTCCGGCGATAGACGGGGGCCAGCGCGGTGCTGCTGCCGCCAAGATAGCGACTGGCGGCCTGCTTGAGCGCTGTGCGCAGGGCGGGATCGCGGGCTTCCAGCGCCAGCACCGGCACCAGCGATTCGCGCCAACCTTGCACCCGGGGATCGTTCACCGGCTGGGCCGGATCGAAGCCCTGCATTTCCGGGCGCTTGCCATAGAGACGCTGCATCAGGGCGCGATAGGCCGGCAGTTCGGCGTCGCCCAGGATCGTGTCTGCGACGGAGGCCAGCTTGCCGGAAAGCTCCAGCGCCGGCAGCCGCGAGGCATGGCGGGAGAGTGCTTCGGCAGCCTGCACAACCCGGGCAAAATCCATGCGGCCGGCGGCGAATTCGGCCCAGATACTGTCGGCCAGCACCATAGCCTCGCGTTCCGGCAGGGTGGCGGCGGTGGCGATCAGCGCGTCCCAACCGGAGGCTTCAAGGCTGAACCGGAAATAGCCGGCGCCGCCGGCATTGGGCATCAGCGCCGGTGATGTGCCGACAATCGGCGGCAGCGCGGCGCTGGCGTCCTTCAGCAGGGTGCAGTTCCTGCCTTCACCGCGCGACAGGCACAACGGAATCTGCCAGCGCCGCATCATGCGATCGGTGGCGATACCCAGCGGCACATAGCGCGATTGGCTCAGCGTGATGCCACTGGCGCTGTCGCGCACCGTCACCAGCGGCACGCCGGTCTGATCGGTGAAGCTCTTCAGCGCCGGCACCACGTCCGGGTTGCCGCTGGCTTCGGCCACGCTGGCGAAGAAATCCTCGGCGCTGGCATTCTTGAATGCATAGCGATTGAGGTGCAGCCGCACGCCCTTGCGGAAAGTCTCCTCGCCGACGAAATTCTCGAACATCGAGACGGTCTGGGCGCCCTTCAGATAGGTGATCGAATCAAAGGCGCTGATCACCTGATCGTTGCGGGTGATCGGCTGACGGATCGGGCGGCCGCGGCCCAGCGAATCCGTGTCCATCGCCACGAAGGCTTCGGCCACTTCGCCGGCGGCGATATCGAGATTGGGGTTCCAGCGATGGGCGGCCTTGTTGCCCATCCATTCGGCGAAGCTCTCGTTCAGCCAGATGTCCGTCCACCAGGTCGGCGTGACGAGATCGCCGAACCACTGGTGCGCCAGCTCGTGCGCGGCCACCACGCCATAGCGGCGCAGCTGCGAGGGCGGCGGCGCATCGCCGAGCAGGATCAGCGTGTCCTGGAACAGGATCAGGCCGGCGTTCTCCATGGCGCCGCCCATCACCGGCGAGGCGATGAAATCGAGCTTTTCATAGGGATAGGGGATGCCGAAATAATCTTCGAGGATGCCAACGATCTTCGGCGTTTCGTTGAGCGTGGTGGCCATGCGCGGCGCCTGGCCCCTGGTGGCGATCACGCGGAAGGCCAACGGGTCTTTGCGCACCGCATTGGCCGGGATGGTCGTTTCGCGCACATCGAAATCGCCAACGCCCACCGCCACCAGATAGGTGGGCAGCGGCTTGGAAGGCGCAAAGCGGTGGGTGGTCCAGGCGCCCTTGCGCTCGGTGGCCACTTCCGGCGTGTTGGCAAAGGCCTTGAGGCTGCTGGGCACGGTGAGCGACACGGTGAAGGGCACCTTGAAGCCGGGCTCGTCAAAGCCGGGGAACATGCGGCGCGCGTCCAGCGGCTCCATCTGCGTCCAGGCATACCAGCTGCCGCCAACGTTGGCGCGGAACAGGCCTTCGGCGCCCTCGCGGAAACCGGTGCTGTAATCGAAGCGGAAGCGCACGGTGCCGGCCGGCAGAGTGCCCGGCAGATCAAGCCGCGCCACGCCGGAGGGATCGACCTCGCTATAGCGCGCCTTCATCAGCTTGCCGCCCACCAGCACATCGGCGCGGGCAACCTTCAGCCCCAGCCCGTGCAGGAAGATCGTCTGCGTGGGCGCCTTCACCTCGGCATCGATCTCGACACGGCCGGTGTAACTGGGCCGCGCCGGATCGACCTTCAGATCAATGCGATAGGCCGTGGGGCGCACCGTATCGGGCAGCCGGCCCACCGGCACCTCCTGCGCCAAGGCCGGCGCGGCAAGAGCGGTGGCAGCAAGCGCCAGCAGACGGACATGGTTCATGGCGGTTCTCTCCGAATTTGCCTCGGCATTAGCGCGCCATCGGCCCCTGGCATAGAGTGAGGGCAGCATGGGCCCCAGCCGTCCCCAGCTTCGCCCCACGTCTTCAAAAATGTCGGGGCGCGTCCATGCGCTGATGCAGGATCCGGATCACCGCGATGCCGTAGTCTGTGGTCTTGTAGTAGATCACATGGCTGCCAACGCCGAAACGGCGATAGCCGGCCCGGATGGCATCGCAGCTGGCGCCACGACGCGGCGCCTCTGCCAACAGATCGAACGCCTCTGCCAGATCGTCAGCATAACCGAGCGCTGTCTGCAGTCCCCAGTTTGCGACACTGTGCTCGAAAATGTCGTCCATATCCTGCCGCGCGGCCGGGGTCAGCCGATAGTCAGCCATGCTGGGCGATCTTGTTCTTTCGGAATGCAGCAAAATCGAACGCTTCCGGATCGCCACTGTTCTCGCCAGCGACGAGCGCCTGGCGAAGATCAAGCAGGGCAGTGTCGCGCGCCTGCGCCTGCCGGATCAGATCGCGAATCGCTTCGCTGTCGTTGGTGTAGCTGCCGGCGGCGACCTGCTGCGCAATCCAGGCATCCTGCTGCTCGGTCAGGGTGATGGTCTTGCGTATGGTCGCCACAGGGCCTCCATCAACGATCGCAGATAATCATACTATTGGTGCAGTTTAGGGCGATTGCCTTGGCACCGCAAGCGGGCGCTCAGTCCATGAGCGCCCTCGACACCGAAGTGCTTCAAGGTCTTCCACCCTACAGAATATACTTCGACAGATCCCGGTTGCCGGCGATGTCGCCCAGTTCGCGGGTCACGAAGGCGGCGTCCACGTTCACGGTCTCGCCGCTTTTCTCGCTGGCCTCGAAGCTGATCGATTCCAGCAGCTTCTCCATCACCGTGTGGAGGCGGCGGGCGCCGATATTCTCCACTGTCTCGTTCACCTGGGCGGCGGTGCGGGCGATGGCGTCGATGCCGTCGACCGCGATGGCCAGCGTCACGCCTTCGGTGGCCAGCAGGGCGGCATATTGGCGGATCAGGCTGGCATCGGTGTCGGACAGGATGCGGCGGAAGTCGTCCTCGGTCAGGCCTTTCAATTCGACGCGGATCGGCAGGCGGCCCTGCAGTTCGGGCAGCAGGTCTGACGGCTTGGCGACGTGGAAGGCGCCCGAGGCGATGAACAGCACATGGTCGGTCTTCACCGGGCCATATTTGGTGGCGACCGTGGTGCCTTCGATGAGCGGCAGCAGGTCACGCTGCACGCCTTCGCGGGAGACGCTGCCGCCGCGCACGTCGGACACGGCGATCTTGTCGACTTCGTCCAGGAACACGATGCCATTGGCTTCGGCGTTGCGCACGGCTTCGCGGGTGATCTCCTCGTCGTCGAGCCGCTTGTCGCTCTCCTCGGCGAGCAGTGCGTCCCAGGCTTCACCCACCTTCAGCTTGCGGCGCTTGGTGCGGCCGCCCATCGCCTTGGCCATCATGTCACTGAGGTTGATCATGCCCACCTGCCCCGGCTGCATGCCGGGCAGCTCGAAGCTGGGCGGGGTTTCCGCAACCTCGATCTCAACCTCGCGGGCTTTCAAATCGCCGGCCTCGAAACGCTGGCGGAAGGCGAGGCGGGTCGCTTCGCTGGCATCCTTGCCCACCAGCGCATCGAGCAGCCGCGCCATTGCGGCCTCCTCGGCCTTGTCCTTCACCGCGGCGCGGCGGGTTTCGCGCACCAGCCGGATGGATTCCTCGACCAGGTCGCGGATGATGCTGTCCACGTCGCGGCCGACATAGCCGACCTCGGTGAACTTGGTGGCCTCCACCTTGATGAAGGGGGCATTGGCCAGCTTGGCCAGCCGCCGGCTGATCTCGGTCTTGCCGCAGCCGGTGGGGCCGATCATCAGGATATTCTTGG
>ERZ1066122.338-NODE-338-length-50180-cov-8.273576_pt1 | contig 50180 bp, 43 predicted proteins | sample MGYA00382769_ERZ1066122 | MGnify/ENA primary metagenome ERZ1066122 (study PRJEB33369, sample SAMEA5778352) | biofilm metagenome | biome: Industrial cooling water; feature: Water cooling tower basin; material: Biofilm | place: United Arab Emirates | collected... | reverse complement strand
GGATCAGGCGAACGATCAGGGACGCTTTGTCGAGCTGCAGATGCCGGCCGCAGGGGCAATGCCGCAAACCGGCGTCACCATCTGGCTGCCGCCGGGCTACGAAAAGGGCAAGCAGCGCTATCCCGTCGTCTATATGCACGATGCGCAGAACCTGTTTTTTGCCGAACGGTCGAATTTCAATAAGATATGGGCGGCAGACAAATCGGCGTTGCGGCTGATTGCGGCGGATAAGCTGTCGCCCTTTATCATTGTCGGGATCAACCAGCCTGGTGTGGCCCGCTATGCGCAATATCTTCCGCAAGCTCTATATGAAGCGGCATCGCCCGGACTGCGCGCGGAATTCGACGCGCGGGCAGGGCAGGCAATTTATGGCAATGCCTACCTCAAATGGCTGACGGGCACGCTGAAGCCCAAAATTGACAAGGAATTTCGCACCAAAAAGGACCGCGATCATACGGCGATTGCTGGGTCGAGCATGGGCGGGCTGATCAGCTGCTATGCCTTTACCCGCTATCCGAAGATTTTCGGGCGCGCGGCGTGCGTTTCAACGCATTGGCCGATGGGTAATCCCGAAAAGACTGCGCCGTACAAAAGCGAAATCGTCAATCTGTGGTCCGATGAGTTTAAGCGCGGCTTGGGCAAGCCTGGCAAGCGCCGCCTGTGGTTAGACCATGGCGACCAGACACTCGATGCCTACTATCCTGCCTATCAGGCTGAAATTACGCCAAAGATTGCATCGCTGGGCTGGAAAGAAGGCGAACATTTTATCGTTCGCCCCTATCCCGGTACGCCGCACGATGAAAATGCGTGGGCCGCACGGATGGACGATTTATTCGGCTGGCTGCTAAAAGGCTGTTGATGCCAGCGGAGCAATTGGATTTCGTAATATTGGGCGGCGGCACAGCTGGCTGGATGGCTGCATGCCTGCTTGCGAAAAGCTGGCCGCAGCACCGTGTCACGCTGGTGGAATCTCCCGATGTCGGAATCATCGGCGTAGGCGAAGGTTCGACGCCGCAGCTACGCGCCTTTTTCAGGACGCTCGGCCTTGCCGAGGCGGACTGGATGCCGCGCTGCAATGCAACTTACAAGAACGGGATTATATTCAAGCGCTGGTCGGAGCGTCCGGGGTTCGAAAGCTATTACCATCCCTTCACGACCGATCTCGATCATCGCTCGCTGCCCGATTTTACCTACAACACGCGCGCACGGCGGACAGGCCGTGATGTCTGGGCGCATCCTGACCGCTTCTTCCTGCCGGCCTTGCTATCGGCGCAGCGGCTGGGGCCGATCCCGGCGGAGAGCTTTCCCTTCGATGTGAGCTATGGCTATCATTTCGACGCCTATCTGGTCGGTGCGGTGCTGCGCGACCATGCGACCAAAATGCTCGGCGTGCGGCATTTGGAGCGGCATGTCGAAAGTGTCAAAGTCAGCGAAACGGGGCAGGTTACTACGCTCGTCACGCGCAAGGGCGAGTGCATAACCGGCGACTGGTTCATCGACTGTAGCGGCTTTCGCGGTAGCATCATCCAAGAAGCGCTGGGCGAACCTTTCATCTCCTTTGGCGACAATCTGTTCAACGACAGCGCCGTCGTGATGCCGACGCCAGCCGATCCGGAAGGCACCAATCCGCACACCTGCGCAACGGCGCTGTCGGCAGGCTGGGCATGGGACATTCCGCTGACTAACCGCACCGGCAACGGCTATGTCTATTCGTCGCGCTATATCGACAAGGATGCGGCGGAGACCGAGCTGCGTCGCCATCTCGGCACACTCGACAGCGACACACAGGCTCGCCACCTGAGCATGAAGGTCGGGCGGGTCGAGCGCAGCTGGGTCGGTAATTGCCTAGCCGTCGGGCTCAGCCAAGGCTTCATAGAGCCGCTGGAGGCAACCGCGCTGCATATCGTGCAGGCAACGGTCGAGGGCTTTGTCGCGGCGCTCGAACAAAGCGGTTTCACGCCCGAAGGCCGCGATGCATTCAACGCGCGGATCGGTGCGCGCTATGATGGCATTCGCGACTATATCGTCTGCCACTACCGCGTGAACCGCCGGACCGACACGCAATATTGGCGCGAAAATGCCATGAACCAAAACCTTTCCGACAATCTGAAAGCCGTGATGACAAGCTGGTTCCGGGGTGAGGATCTGAGCGCGACAATCGCCGAACTCGACATCGGCAAATATTATAGCAGCCTGTCGTGGCATTGCCTGCTGGCGGGTTATGGCACCTTTCCGGATGACACCAAAATCACGCCGCCGGGGGACGATATCGTCCATGTCGATATGGCCGCGCATGACGAATTTTTGCGGCGTTGTGCGCTCAATTTTCGCGATCATCGCACATGTCTGCAGACCATGGCCCGAACGGTCTGATGGTTTTTGCAATCGATTGTTGTAATCCGCCCCGAAGCGCGTAGAACGCAGTTGAGGGACCGGCATAATGTCGGCGAAGGAGGATAGGATGGCGCAGGCATTTTCGGCTGCCGGGGCGGTTGCTGCCCCTGCAATTGGCGGCGAGGCAGGCAGTAAGCCGCAACTGTCGCTGACACGCATATTGGAAATGAACCTGGGCTTTTTCGGCCTGCAGTTCAGCTTCGGGCTGCAGCAGGGCAATATGGCCCCCATTTATTCCTACCTCGGTGCCCAGGAAGCTGCACTGCCGATCCTGCAACTTGCAGGGCCGATGACAGGCCTGATCGTCCAGCCGATCATCGGCGCGATGAGCGACCGCACCGACAGCCGCTTTGGCCGCCGCATCCCCTACTTCATCATCGGTGCGATCCTGTGCGCATTGGGGTTGTTTTTCATGCCGCTGGCGCAATCGATCATCATGGCGGCCAGCCTGCTGTGGATACTCGATGCCGGCAATAATATCACGATGGAGCCCTATCGCGCCTATGTCAGCGACCGGCTGAACGAGAGCCAGCACAATGCAGGATTCCTGACGCAGAGCGCCTTTACCGGTCTCGCACAGGCCTGCGCGCTTGGGACACCGGCCTTGCTCGTTGGCTTTTTCGGCATTGACCGCGACGCAACGGGCGGCGGGTCGAGCGGCCCGGTGCTTTCCATCGCCTATTTGCTGGTAGCGACCTTGCTATTCCTCATCTTGCTGCGTGTGTTGCAAAGGATTGTGCGCCAGAATCTGTTTCTGCCTGTAGCAGCAGTCGCCACAGTCATTTACGGGGTTCTCGCCTGGTGGATGTATGGCAATGCGCAGCAACTGGCGCAGCACAACCAGATCCCCGATACCGTCTATATTGTGTTTGCCGTCGGGGCGGTGTTGTCGCTGTCGACCATCCTGTGGTCGGTCCTGCGCGTTCCCGAACTGCCGCTGTCCGAAACCCAGCGCGCCGAGATTGCGCGGCAGCCCAAAACCGCAGGCGCGACACTCGCCGAAATCTGGCACGCAGTCCGCGAAATGCCGGTCCCGATGCGCAAGCTTGGCGTGATGATGCTGTTCCAATGGTATGCAATGGGGATCTACTGGACCTATGTGACCTACTCGATTGCCCGCTCGGTTTACAACACGACAGAGCCGGTCAGCGACGGTTTTCGCCAGGCAGTTCTAGACAACGGCACCATGGGTGCCTTTTACAATCTGGTCGCATTTTTTGCCGCTTTGACGATGATGCCGCTGATCCGTGCCATTGGCCCCAAAAAAGTGCATGCCATTGCACTTGTTTGCGGGGGCATTGCCATGCTGCTGATCCCGCAAGTCACCTCGTCCAGCTGGCTGCTTCCCGCCGCGATCGGCGTTGGCATCTGCTGGGGCAGCATCATGGGCACGCCCTATGTGATGCTGGCAAGCTGCATCCCGCCACAACGCACGGGCGTGTATATGGGGATATTCAACATGATGATTGTTATCCCGATGCTGCTGAATGCCGCGACATTTCCCTTTTATTATGAGCCGTTGCTGGGCGGTGATGCGCGCAATGCGCTGATGCTGGCGGGTGTGCTGTTAATCTGCGCGGCGCTTGCGGTTTTGCGCGTGCGCGACAATGAACTTGGAACATGACGCCTTACCTCCGACTCGACAGCGCCGCCTGCACTGCCATTTGGGAAATTTCGCCTGATGAGGCGCCGTTGTGGCGCTATTGGGGCGCGCGGCTCCCCGACGATCTGACGCTGGAACCGCTGCGCGCTTGGCGGCCGACACCCAGTTTCAGTCTGGATTTCGACCAGCCATTGTCGATCTTTCCCAGCCTCGGCACCGGCTGGTTCGGGCAAAGTGCATTGCTTGCGCATCGGGCAGGGCAGGACTGGACTTTTCAGGCAACGGCATGTTCCGCGCGAGCGGACGGGCAGACGGTTACTTTCGACCTGACCGATCCCGTCGCGGCCATCGAAGTGACAGTTACATTTGCGCTTGCCAATGATGTTCTGACCATCTCAACGGTTCTGGCCAATCGGGGCGACGCCGTGCTTGACGTGCAATGGCTGGCGGCGGGCAGCGTGCCCTTGCCCTATCATGCACACGGCGTCCGCTCGTTCGGCGGGCGGCATAATGGCGAATTTGTTGCGCTGACCGATCCGCTCACCCGCAACTTGTGGCGACGGGAGAACCGGCGCGGGCTGACCTCGCACGATTGTTTTCCCGGTGCGATTGTGGAGGCGGAGGGGCTTGTTTACGGCGCGCAGTTGGCGTGGTCGGGCAACCATGCGCAAAGCATCGAATGGTGCGATGATGGCGGCTTTCAGTGGCAGATGGGCGAATGGCTCGCGCCCGGGGAAGTGCGCCTCGTCCCCGGCGAGACACTGACAACGCCGGAAATGCTCGCCACCTGCGCGCCCGATGCCAATGGCGTGGCGCAGAATTTCCACGCCGCGATTCGGCGGTGCACGCCATGGCATGAAGGCCGCATGAAACCGCGCCCGGTGCATATCAACACCTGGGAGGGCTTTTACTTCAACCATGACGAAGCGGCTTTGAAAGAGCTGGCAACATCGGCAGCCGCGCTTGGCATCGAACGGTTTGTGCTAGACGATGGCTGGTTTGCAGGGCGCGATGATGACACAAGCTCGCTTGGCGACTGGTGGGCTGATACACGCAAATATCCCGACGGCCTCAAACCGCTGGCCGATCATGTAACCGGGCTGGGCATGGAGTTCGGGCTTTGGGTTGAACCCGAAATGGTCAATCCCGACAGCGAGCTTTATCGCGCCCATCCTGACTGGGCACTGGCAACGCCAGGTCGGCCCATCATTACCGCGCGCAACCAGCTTGTGCTCGACATGGCAAGGCCGGATGTTGCCGATTATCTTTTTGAAAAAATCGCCGCGCTGCTCGATGAACTGCCGATTGCCTATCTGAAATGGGACCATAATCGTGACCTGACGGCGGCTGGCGCATTCCCGCGTTACCGGCAGCAGGTGCTCGCGGCCTATGCGTTGATGGACCGCATCCGTGCTGCCTATCCCCATGTCGAGATAGAGGCCTGTGCTGGCGGCGGGGGCCGGATCGATGCAGGCATTGCTGCGCATACGCACCGGTTCTGGACAAGCGATAATATCGACGCGGTCAGCAGGATCGCCATCCAGCGCGGTTTTTTGCAGCTCATGCCACCCGAACTGATGGGCGCGCATGTCGGTGCAAGCCCGGCCCATGCCACGGGGCGCAAGCAATCGATGGATTTCAGGGCGGGCGTCGCCCTGCCGGGGCATTTCGGGGTCGAACTGGATGTGCGGACGCTCGACGAGCGCGACCGCGAGCGCCTTGCCCATTGGATTGGAACCTACAAGGCGCATCGCGACCGCTTCCATTCCGGCAAGGTCTGGCGAGGTGAGGCAGGCGATGGACTGCTGTGGCAAGTGCATGGCGGCGATGATGCGTATATCCTGCTGCTTTATCGTGTCGGCCCGCAAAGCTGGCGTCATGCGCCGTCTGTGCGGCTGCCGATGCTCGACCCTGCGCGGCGGTACCGGATTGGTGACGCGGTCTATTCGGGTGCCTGGCTCCGCTTGCATGGAATGCCGACCCAGCCAATGAAGGCTGAGCGGTTTCAGCTTTTCGAGATCAGCGCAGTTTAGCCGCAACAGTTGCCGTCAGAAAATTGCAATCGATTGTCGTTTTTGCTGGCAAATGCCCTGCCACCCGTTAAAGCAGCCTCCGGTGAGAGGAATGATGCAGGGCACACAATGGCAACGATGATCGGCACATCGCGCTGGACCGCGGATCATATGGCCATGCTGTCGGGCCGCGCGATCCCGCAAATTCCGAAAATCACGACGCAGGATGCCGTGCCTGCCATGGCGGGGCTGATGCTGTGGGACATGTGGCCCGTCGAGCATAAGGACGGCTCGACCCTGTTGATCGACGGAGCGGAGTTATGGGTGATAATGAGCGCGCCGCGCAACCTGCATCCCGATGCCCGGCACGATGTAGCGCGATTGCGACTGGCGCTATATCGCAACGGCGCATGGATCGATTGCGGCGATTTGCTGCCCGAAGGACTGAACCCCGGCGCCCGCGAATGGGCGGGTTCGACCCTTTACGATCCGATAAGCCGGAAACTCACGCTGTTCTACACCGCCACAGGGAGACGTGGCGAGGCGACGAAATCCTATGAGCAGCGGTTGTTTCAGACCAGCGGCACATTGCATGTTGGTAACGACGGGGTAACCACATCCGGCTGGAGCGAACCGTTCGAAAATGTCGTCAGTGATGACGATCATTATGTCGTCGCGCGCGAGGCAGAGGGACGCCCCGGCTTCATCAAGGCATTCCGCGACCCCTTCCACTTTCAGGACCCGGCCGACGGGCGATCCTATCTGCTGTTCACGGCGTCACTGAAAGCCTCGTCAAGCGAGTTCAACGGCGTGATTGGCATGGCGCGCGCTATGGGAGAGGGGTTCGAGCAATGGCAGATATTGCCGCCGCTTTTGTCTGCGGACGAACTGAATAATGAAATGGAGCGCCCGGTGCTGCGCGTTGTGGCTGGGCGCTACTATGTCTTTTGGTCCACGCAGCGGCGCACCTTTGCCCCCGGCGGTCCGGCGGGGCCAAATGGGCTGTACGGGATGGTATCCGACAGCCTGTTCGGCACCTATCGGCCACTAAACGGTAGCGGCCTTGTCGCGGCCAATCCGCTCGACGAACCGCTGCAAAGTTACAGCTGGTGGGTCACGCACAATCTGGAAGTAGCCGGCTTTGTCGATCATTGGGGGCTGGAGGGACGCAGTCTCGAAAATAATCCCGATCTCGTGATCAGCCAGTTTGGCGGCACACCGGCCCCGCGTTTTCGCATTGCACTCGATGGCGATAGCGCGCACATCGTCACCCCATGAAGCGCTATGGATTGGTAGAGGCAGGCGGCACGAAATTCGTGCTGGGCGTGGCTTCGAACAAGGATGACATCGAGGCCACGACGCGGATCGAAACCACGACGCCAGCCGAAACTCTGGGCGCGATGGTGGATTGGTTTCGCAGCCAAGGAGACCTTTCGGGGTTCGGTGTAGCAAGTTTCGGCCCGCTCATTCTCGACAAGACCTCGCCCGACTGGGGCCATATCGGCATAACGCCCAAGCCGCACTGGAGCGGAGCGGATTTGGCGGGGTCGCTCAAAATCGCCTTCGGCCTGCCTCTCGCGATTGATACCGATGTCAACGGTGCCGCGTTGGCGGAGGCCAGATGGGGTGTGGGGCAGGGCGCGAATTCGGTGCTCTATTTCACAGTCGGCACCGGCATTGGTGGCGGCGCAGTGGTCGATGGCCGGATAGTCCATGGCCTCAGCCACCCTGAAATGGGGCATATCCGCTTGCCACGCCATCCTGATGACCGGGAGTTTGCCGGAACCTGCCCCTTTCACGGCGATTGCCTGGAGGGGTTGGCCAGCGGTCCTGCGATCATCGCGCGCTGGGGCGCGTCGCTGTCCGACCTGCCCGCCGACCATGTTGGGCATGACATCATCGCCTCCTATCTCGCACAGACTGTTGTAACCATGCAGGCGGTCTTTGCTCCCTTAAGTATCATTTTCGGTGGCGGCGTGATGGGAACGGTGGGAATGATCGACCGCGTTCGGGTGCAGGCGAAGGCGCTTGGCAATGGCTATTTTGCAGGCGATATCGATGAGATTGTGACCCTGCCAGGGCTGGGTGACAAAGCCGGGCTGTTAGGCGCGTTAGCGCTGGCGCAGGCTGATTAGGTCGAATTCCTGACCACCAGTTCGGGTTGCAGGATCACCGACTGCGTTTCCTCGCCCGCGATCCGGCGCAGCAGCATATCGACCAACGTATGCGCGCCCGTGGTCAGGTCCTGCCGGATCGTCGAAAGCTGCGGAAATGTGTGTTCTGACAGCGCGAGACCGTCATAGCCGATGACCTTGATATCGCCCGGCACAGCAATCTCCAGTTCGGCAAGCACGCGCAGCGACGTCATTGCGATAATATCCGCCGCTGCGACAATACCTTGTGGTCGGTTATCCGCTGCGCCCAAAAAACCAGCGATGTCGGGATGCGCGGTTTCGGTGAGAAGATTGGCCGGGAAGACGTTGATTTCACCGTCGAGCCCCGCCTCGGCCAACGCGTCACGGCAGCCATCGAGCCGCAGCCTGAACTCCATTGCATTGGGGTCGCCGAAAAAGGCGATGTGCTTGCAGCCGCGCGCAATCAGGTGCGCGGCCGCCATTTTGCCGCCGGCGCGATTGTCCGATCCGACGGAGCAATGCAGCTGTCCGGGGCTGTAGCCACCCCAGACCACCAGCGGCTTGTATCGACTGGCAACCTTGTCGAGCACGGCTTCCTGATTGGACTGGCCGATGACGATAACGCCATCGACACGCCCTGAATCGACGAAGCGGTCCAGCCATTCTCCATCGGTCGGAATGACGCGCGACAGGACGAGGTCATAGCCTTTCTCTGTCAATTCGTCGGCGAGCAGGCCCAGCATCGTAATGAAAAACGGATCGGAAATATGCTGGCCGGGATCATGGCCCAGCGGGATGACCACACCGATCGCGCCGGTCTTTTGAATGCGCAGGTTGCGCGCCATGATGTTGGGTCGGAAATCATGTTCGCGCGCCAAATTCTTGATCCGCTCACGCGTTTTTTGGCTGATCAGGCCAGTGTCGGAAAGCGCGCGCGACACCGTGCCAGGGGAAACTCCCGCCAGCTTTGCCAGATCGTTGATGTTGCGGACCCGTATTGTATCGGTCACCTGCTGCCCCTCTGACCCGTCAACCGACATAGGATAGTTTTGTTCCCGCAAAAAGCATCTTCCTTTCGTCTATGTGACATAAAAGGCACCCGATGACACTGGACTGCGCAGTTTCAGCGCAAAAAATTCCGGGGAGCCACAAAAAAGATTTGCACGTGCAATCGATTGCGATATGGTGCAATCGATTGCCGCAACCATAAGCTGGCAACATATTTTAGGAAAGTCCGCAATTGCGGTCATTTAGGGGAGGTCCCATGAAGAAGAACGAATTGAAAGGCTTTGCCTCGCTGGGCGTCATCGCGCTTTTGGGGGCGATGCCAGCCGCCGCTTATGCGCAGGATGAAGCTGCAGCTGCCGAAGAAACGGCGGACGAATATGCAGGCCTTGATGCCATCGTTGTGACCGCATCGGGCCGTGACAAAACGCAGATTGAAAGTTCTATCTCGGTCACCAACCTTGACGCCGAGCTGATCCAGGATTTCGCCCCCTCCTCCGAAGCCGAAGTTTTCAAACTCCTCCCGGGCATCCAGGTGCCCGGCACATCGGGACCCGGCGGTAATAGCAACATTGCGGTACGCGGTCTGCCCGTCGCCACCGGCGGCGCGCCCTTTGTCCAGCTGCAAGAAGATGGCCTGCCTGTTGTGCTGTTCGGCGACATCCAGTTCGGTAATAACGACTATTGGACCAAATTCGATCCGACCGTTGCCAATGTCGAGGCGGTGCGCGGCGGCTCTGCCACTACATTCGCCTCGCAGGCGCCCGGTGCCGTCATCAACTATATCTCCAACTATGGCGAGAAAGAGAGCGGCTATATCGAGCTGCAGCAAGGCATTGATTTCAACCAAACGCAGGTCAATTTCCGCTATGGTTCGCCCATCGGCGACGGCACCTATTTCCATGTTGGCGGCTTTTACAAGACCGGTCGCGGCCCGCTGAACGCCGGGTACAAATTGTCCGACAGCATCCAGTTCAAGGCCAATTTCACCAAGGAGTTCGCAGACGGCAGGGGTCTCGTCCGCGTCTTCCTGAAAATCGCCGATACACAGGAACCAAACTATACAGGCGCGCCCGCGCTTGCGACGATTAGTGGCGGTAAAGTGACGAACGTACGTCCTTTCCCCGGTTTTGACGGACGCAAGGACACCAATTATTCGGTGCTCAACAAGGATTTCCTGATCTACAATCTCGATAACCAGCTCGAGCGGGTGGACATGGATGGCATCCGTACCAACCAGAAATCGGTCGGGCTGCAGTTCGAATATGCGTTTTCGGACAATTTCCGGGTTACCAACAATTTCCGTGGGTCGGATTTGAGCGGAAGCTTTTCCTCGCCCTTCCTTGGCATTGCGCCGACATCAAGCATATTGGGTTCGACGGTGAATGGTCGCACCGTGCGTGCGATTCGTTTCGCCAGCGGGCCCAACGCAGGACAGCTCTATACTGCGCCGTTCCTCGACAATAATGTCAATGTTCACACCAAAATCCGCGAGCTCGGCAGTCTGGTCAACGACCTGACATTGACCGGCACTTTTGAAACCGGCTTTGCCGAAATCACGGCGCGTGGCGGCTTTTTCTACATGGACCAGAACATCGCGATGGACTGGCACGTGAACCGCTCGACCCGCGAATTGTCGGGCAACCAGCCTTCGCAGCTCGACTTGTTCGACAGTGTGACGCTGACCGGAGCTGCCAACCGCATCACGACCGAGGGCATTGCCGGATATAATGACAATTGGGGCACATGCTGCTCGCGCAACTATGACCTCAGCTACGTCAACACCGCGCCTTATGCGCAGCTGGTGCTCGATAATGACATGTTCAATATCGATGGCAGCGTGCGGTTTGAAACTGTCAAGGCCGAAGGCGCAGCGATTGGCGGCGGCACTGTCGTCAACGTGCTGTCGGGCGGCGTGCTGATTCCCGCGATGCGCGCCAATGGCGTGTTTGAACGGCTGGATTACAAGCGCAGCTACACTAGCTGGACCGCAGGCGCATTGTGGAAAGCAACCGCCGACCTGTCGATCTTTGGCCGCGCCTCTCGCGGTGGCCGCTTCAACAGCGATCGCCAGACATTGTCGGGCAAGTTCCGCCCCGATGGCAGCCTGTGCACCCGCGCGCAGGCCTCTTCCGGCCTGTGCACCGATGGCGTCACCCCGTCTGTCGATTTCGTCAACCAGTATGAAATCGGCGTCAAAAACCGCGGCGGCATTGGCGGCGGGCGCTACACCGTCGAACTGACGCTGCTGAAAGGCGATTTCAAGCGCAGCGATTTCGAGCCGACGACAACGGGCATTTGCCCCGGCGGCGGCTGTGTGATCGACAACAGCTTCCGCACCAAGGGCGCTGAATTTTACGGCACGTTGCGGTTCGGCGATTTCAGCTTCATTGCCAATGCGACCTATACCAAGGCGAAGCAGCGCTTCACCTCGACACGCAACGGCACGCAGGTGGCAGGGCAGGCCAATTTCGGTCGCGCGCTCAACATTCCCGATCTCAGCTATTCGCTGTCGGGCAATTATGACTTTGGCGACATTGCCTCGTTAGGCGTCACCGCAGTCGGCCAGTCGAGCACGTTCGACGGCGCGCTCGAATATCCCGGCAAGACGCTGTTCAATACGAACCTGCGCGTGATGCCGATCGACAATGTCGAGCTTGGCCTCAACGTCTATAATCTGTTCAACACCTATGACGTTCGCGGCAACGGCACTGGCACCTTTGGCGGCGGCATTACCGGAACGCCTGCGATCGGACGGACGCTGACCGGCTCGGTACGGTTCAGCTTCTGATCGAGTCTCAAGGGGGAGGCTTGCTGGTGGGCTCCGGCAAGTCCCTAATCTCGGGGGAGATTGCGGGTGGGTCGCACCGGCGCAATCTTCCCCTTTTTGTGTCAGGAACGAGGGTCACTTTTGTTGAGTTTGGCCCGTCACCCTGCACTTGATGCGGGGTCCCGCTTTGGCTACCTCGCCGAACAAGCGGGACCCCGTTTCAAGCACGGGGAGACGAAAGTCTTGGCTCCAATTGCCAGTTTTTCACGTAATCGAGGGTCTGCAAGATGAACGACAAAGCGATCCGAACCATCGCCATTATAGGCGGCGGCACCGCTGGCTGGATGACCGCTGCGGCGCTTGCCAACAACCTGCCGAAAAACTGCAAAATCATCCTCGTTGAATCCGAAGACATCGGCACTGTCGGCGTCGGCGAAGCGACGGTGCCGCCCATCCGCACCTTCAACGCGATGCTGGGCATCGATGAACGCGAATTTGTGAAGGCAACGAAGGGCTCGTTCAAATTGGGGATCGAGTTCGTCAATTGGGGCAGTCTCGGCAACCGATATTTCCACCCCTTTGGCACGCATGGAAAGCCGTTCGATATCCTGCCGGTACACCAATATTGGCTGCGTGCCCGCGCCGAACGCGATATGTCCAGTTTCGACGAGCATTCGATGGCCTGGGCGATGGCGCGCGAAAACCGCTTCAACCTGCCGAGCGGCGATGCACGCAATGTGCTTTCGACATTCGACTATGCCTATCATTTTGATGCCGGGCTCTACGCCCGTTTCCTGCGCACTTATTCCGAAGCGCGCGGTGTGGTGCGTGCCGAGGGTAAGGTTGCCTCGGTAGAACAGGATAGCGAGACCGGCTTTGTCACCGGCGTCACAATGGAAGATGGCCGCCGGATCGAGGCAGAGCTTTTCGTTGACTGTTCGGGCTTTCGCGGCCTGCTGATCGAAGGCGCCCTCAAAACCGGTTATGAGGAATGGACGCACTGGCTGCCCTGCGACCGCGCCGTTGCGCTGCCATGCAGCAAGGCCGGGGACTTCACGCCCTATACACGCTCGACGGCGCATGATGCCGGCTGGCAATGGCGCATCCCGCTGCAGCACCGCACCGGAAACGGTTATGTCTATTGCTCACAATTCAAATCGCAGGATGCGGCGCTTGAAACGCTGATCGCCAATGTCGATGGCGATGTGCTTGCCGAACCCAACCATCTGCGCTTTGTAACCGGGCGGCGGAACAAATATTGGAACAAGAATGTCATCGCCATCGGGCTGTCGAGCGGTTTTCTCGAGCCACTGGAGTCGACCAGCATCCATCTGATCCAGGCGGGGATATCAAAGCTGCTTGCGCTTTTCCCCGATCGCGATTTCGATCCGCTGCTTTCGCAAGAATATAACCATGTCGCCACCACCGAGGTAGAGCGCATCCGCGATTTCATCATTTTGCATTACAAGCTGACGACGCGTGACGACAGCGAGCTGTGGCGTTATTGCGCCGCCATGCCGATTCCCGACAGCCTGCAGTTCAAGATCGATCATTTCCGCCGCTATGGCCGCCATATCCCGCGCGACATGGATTTGTTCGGTCCGCCGAGCTGGCTTGCCGTCCATATCGGGCAGGGGAATATGCCGGAGGCGACCGATCCGATCGGCGACTATCGCGATCTCGACAAGGGCCGCGAATGGCTGGGCAAATTGCGCGAAACGATGGCAGCTGGCGCAAAGCTGCAGCCGACGCATCAGGCCTTTATCGACCAGCATTGCAAGGCACCCGCTTGAACGAGGTCGACGAATATCTGCGGCGCGCTTCCTCTTTTCGTGAGGGGCAAGCGATGGAACTCGCTTTCGAGGCAATTAGCGACGCGGCGAAAATCGCGCCCGACGATCCCGATGTTGCGTTCGGTCTGGCGCAGATAGCCTTTGAAACATGGCGTCCGGCAGCGGCGCATTTCGCCAAGGCGCGCCGCTTGCTGCCGGACAATATGGATTTGAAGCGCAACCATGCGCTTGCGCTTGCGGCAGAGGGCGAGAGTGCGGCTGCCGAGCATGTTCTGGAAACCGCGCTGGAGAATGACCCGGCTTGGCTTGAGGGCCATAGGGTGCTGGCGGCGCATCGTTATACCGATGGCGACGGCACGGATTTCGACCGCAGTTTTGCCGAGGCAGTGAAGGCCCAGCCCGGAAATGCCGCGCTGCGCATGATGTGGTTTCAGCAACATGCGACGCTCAAAAATTGGGACCGGGCAGGGGCCATCCTTTCCGATGCCCGCGTTGCAATGCCGCAGCATCGCGGTCTGCAACTGGCCGAACTGTTCCTTGCCAGCGAATCGGGTGCAGCGCGCGATGAGGCCGAATTGTTCGGCGATTATGCCGAAAAGGGCGATCCCGGCCTCGATCTTTGCCAGGTGCGTCATTATTTGCGCCGCGGCGATTATGCGCGCGCCGGCGGGATTGCGTTTCGCCAGTGCAAGGGGCCCGCTGCGCGCATGTTCTGGCCCTATCTGTCGCTATGCTGGCGGCTGACGGGGGACAAGCGGATGACATGGATCGATGGCGATCCGTTGTTCGCAACCGCGGTCGATCTGGAATTTGACGATGGCGAGCTAGCAACGTTGGCAGAGGTTTTGCGCGGCCTGCACCGGATGAAGGCGCCATATCCCGAACAATCGGTGCGGGGCGGGACGCAGACCGACCGGCAATTATTCTTCAATCCCGATCCGGCAATCCAGGCAGTACGGTTCAAGGTCGGCGAGGCGATCAGTCACTATCTCGTTGCGCTGCCGGAGCCTGTGGGTGGGCATCCGCTGCTTGGCCTGCCGCGCAATGCTGCGACGCGTTTCGAGGGCAGCTGGTCTGTGCGCTTGCAAGGCGGCGGGCATCATGCAAGCCACACCCATGCGCATGGCTGGATCAGCTCGGCACTCTACGTGTCTCTGCCCGATGGCGATGACAAGGGCGCGCTGGCGCTCGGCGCACCGCCGCCGGAACTTGAGCTGCCACTTGCCCCCTATAAGCGCGTCGAGCCCGTGCCAGGCCGTCTCGTCCTTTTCCCATCCACCATGTGGCACGCGACCGAGCCCTTTGCGGCCGGAGAGCGGCTGACCATAGCCTTTGACGTGAAGCTGCCGGTTTGACTTTTCCCGGTGTGGGCGATGTGCGCTAATCCGATCAAATGCTAGGCATTCAGACCAAGCCCATCCAGAAAAGGCGATGAAAACATCTTGCGCTCTGCGGCGTCGGGAAGCAGCTGTTTGCGCACGAGGTTCCAGCGATCGACCGCGCCGCCATAATTGGCTCGCACGCGCGCCTTGGTCAGGTGATTGGTCTTTCCCCAGTGCATCGTATAGGGCATTCCAGCCGCGTCAAAACGCTCTGCCACCAGTTTGATCAGCTTGTGCGTTGCCTTTGTATCCACCCCGTCAATGTCGAAGATACAGGTCGGGTCGAAGCGGATGAACGACAAAATCCCGGGAGATTTCTGCGCATAGCGGCAGGTGAAGACGACAGGCGCACTGCTATGCTCGAGGAATGCGGCGCGGGCGATGTCGAGCGCGCGGGTTACCTGCGCAATGGGTATGGCAAAGCCGCAACTGGCAACCCCCTCGCGCGCGCTGGTGAACGTATATTCCTCGCCCGGCGTGCTCCATTCGGCGGGGGTGTCGGCGCGGACGCGCAGCTCGATCGCCATCAGCTTGCTCACGACCAGATCGCGCAGGCCCGGAATGGTCTGCGTTGCCGTGGCGATCATTCTTGGCACATTGGTGCCCGGCTCGCTTGCCGTCACCTGATTGTAATTGGGGACATAGTCCGGCGGACAGGCCTCCTTATAACGCACAGTCGTATAAACAATATCGGGGCGCCGCGGGTCGATGATCGTCTGGAAAAAATAGGGCCGCCTCGTGGGGTCGGGAATGCCCGAACCCGTGAAATCAAGCGTGTTCATCGCGCGCGCAATTTGCCCCGGCGGAATGTGCGAGAGCGAGCTGTTGAGGAGATAGCGGCCTGTCGTTTTGAGCAGCACCGAATGGACGATGCCAAGTGCGCCCAAGCTGACGATAGCAGCCTCGAACTTCGCGTCATCGCGCACCAGTGTCGCGCCCAGCTTTGCCGCAAAGGCGGCGTTCAGCGTGGGTGCGCTGGCGCGTTCGATCCACAGATTCTGCTTTGCGGTCAAAAGCTGGATGCCAGCCACCTGGCTTTCCAACCCGCCAACATCGATGGCCGAGCCGTGAATGCCCGTGCCAAGCGCGCCGCCGATGGTTTGCCCGTTGCTCGCGCCTGATGTGCGAAGCGCGCGCCTGCGCTGCGGTGTTTCGAGCATTTCATTGATGCGGCTGATCTTTGCGCCGGCCTGAACGAACACCAGCTCTTCCGCAGTCCCGGCATAGCCTGCGTCGAGATCGCCAAGCCCGACGTTGAACCGCCAGTCGATCTGGCTGGTTTCCAATATCCAGCCTTTTTCAACGACCGGAATATTGGAAAAGGACCAGCGCGAGCCGCAGGCGCGCAATCGCACATTGGCCTTTAGCGCGCGGTTTATGATCGTCTGGATGCGCGACGCAGTTGCGCGCATTCCCGCCATGCTTGGCTGGGTCGGGGACTCGTTATTGATGGTCAGCCTTTTGGCGATGCCGACTTTGACATTTTCATGATGGTTGACCCATTTGACATCATTTTTTTCGCTAACGAACGGATCGGCAGGCATGGCAGGTCCTCCCGTCAGTTGCCGGTGTCGCTGGGTGGCGACGGGATGTTGCCGCAGACATATTCAATTGTCGTCGGCATATAGAAACCCAGCGTCAGGACGCTGACCAATGCTTGCCCGACATTCTGCTTCACACGCACCTCGTCTATAATATTGGTATCGCAATCGGCGACAGTACGTTTTTGTGAGGCGCCCCAGCCAATCGCCGCGCTTTCGACCGTCGTCGGCGGCGGGCCGGGATTGGGCAGTTTGACCACCAGCCGGTGCTCGGCACAACCGGTAAGCGCAAGGCTGGAAAAGGCGAGAACAGACGCGATGAGAATTTTTGGTCGCATGGCATAATCCCCCAGTGCGCCACCGGGATGGCGCGACACAAAATGCTTATTGTGTTTTATCGGGTGCGACCCGTGACAAATGTCACATCGATTGCCGCGAACGGCAAGCAAAATCAGAAATCGACAAGCTCATAATGGGGTGGCGGGGTGATGCCCTCCATCCGCTCCGACAGCAAGGGCCGGAAGCTGGGACGACTTTTGAATTTGCTGTACCATAATTTGGTCAACTCATGCCCGGTCCAGTCAATCCCGCCAAGATAGTCGGCGACCGAGATTTGCGCAGCGGCCGCCATGTCCGCCATGCTGATCGTGCCCCCCGCAATCCAGGGGCGATGGTCGACCAGATAATCGACATAATCGAGATGGCTGTCGGCCAGCCGCATTGCCTCACGCAGCACGCTGCTGCTCGGCGGCTGGCGCTGGAACCGCTTTTTCATCTTTTCGTGCAGCAGCGGTGCGGTGACATTGCCGTAAAATTCCTGATCGAACCAGGCGACCAGCCGCCTTATCTCGGCACGATAGGCCGATGAGCCGCTGATCAACGGCACCTTGTCGCTGACCTCCTCAATATATTCGCTGATCGCGACAGAATCGGCGATATTGAGCCGCTGCGTCTCGATCTGCATCACAGGCGTGCGCGCAGCAGGGTTGATATGCAAAAACTCGTCGCGTCGTTCCCACGGATTTTCGCGCTTCAGGCTATAGGCAATTCCCTTTTCACCCAGTTGCAGGCGCACTTTTCGGGAAAAGGGACAGAGGGGGAATTGCAGGAGTTGCCACATTCGCGCCCTGTTAAGGACGAACCAAAGTAAAGACAACCCGGCTACGGGATAAACACTGGGCGCGTTTGGTGACTTAGGCGCTTTTAATGGATCGTGCCAATGCTGCTTTGCAGGCTCAGCATGATCACCAGCCGTTCGATCTGCCGCCAGCGGCAATAGGCGAGATGATTACCGATATTGCGGCTCGCCTCGGCCCGTTCGGATGCCTCCAGCCCTGCAGAATCGCCATAATGCGCCATCAGCAATTGCGCTTCGGACACATCGCGAGGCTCGACGAAAAGGGGAAGGTGCATGAATGGCCTTTGACAATATGGGGTGCAGGCTAGTCTGGGGGTGCCAGCCCGCCTGCAACATTTTTATGACACAGGGCGATGGAGGAAGGCTGACGGCACTTGGTTACTGATACATTAGGGCTAAATCGCGCCGCGCACCTTTGTTCCATGATGGCAAAGAGAGTTTCGACGAACAGTATATGCACTTGCGTGCGCTTTGCGTTGCGCCGTAAAGGTGCAGGATGATCGAACCTCTTTCCGACTCCCCACCCCGCCACCCCAGCAAGGGGATGGCGGGCGGCATCTTTATCGCCATTGGCCTCATTGCCGGAGCCATAATTGGGATCGCCTATAATCAGCCGTCCGCCGGGATGATGGCGGGATTTGTGCTCGGCGGCGTGGTCGCAACGATTATCTGGTTGCTCGACCGGCGCAGGAACTGAAGGAAGACCACCATGTGGAGACATGTTCGTAATATCTCGATCCTGACGGTCATCGCGCTGATCGGCTTTGGCTGGTATGTCACGCGGCCCGACGTCGCGCAGGTGCCGGTTGAAAAACTGACCGGCCCGACGCCTGAATTTGGCGCGGCGCGCGAAGAAATGATTCCCACGGTCAAGGTGGCGGAGGCCGATCCGTGGACAGCGGGAGAGGCACCTGTTCCCGCCCCGGGGCTGGTGGTCGAGCGCTTCGCCGAAAAACTCGATCATCCGCGCAACCTTTATGTCCTGCCCAATGGCGATGTGCTGGTCGCCGAAACCAATGCGCCTCCAGGGCATATGGGGGATGACCTGACCGGCAAGATTGCCAAATGGCTGATGCGCAAGGGCGGCGCGAAGACTCCTTCGGCGAACCGGATCACTCTGCTGCGCGATGTCGATGGCGATGGGAAGCCGGAGGTGCGGACGGCCCTGCTGGAGGGGCTGAACTCGCCGTTTGGCATGGCGCTCGTTGGCGACACGCTTTACGTCGCCAATACCGATGCAGTGCTCGCTTTCCCTTACAAGGAGGGCGACACAAAGATCAGCGCCAAGGGTGAGGAAATTTTCAAGCTCAATGCGCAGCTGCCCAACAATCATTGGACGCGCAACATCATCGCCAACGAAGACAGCACGAAATTATATATTGCTGTCGGGTCGAACAGCAACATCGGCGAAAATGGCATGGATACCGAAATCGGCCGTGCGCAGGTGATCGAACTCGATCTCGAGACGCGAAAGGGCAAAACCTTTACGAGCGGCCTGCGCAATCCGGTCGGGCTTGCCTGGGATAGCAAGGGCATGCTTTGGACCACGGTTAACGAGCGCGACATGCTAGGCTCCGACCTGGTCCCTGACTATCTGACGCGCGTGGATGAGACAGCCGACTATGGCTGGCCTTGGCATTATTGGCGCTACATTGATTTCCGCGTAGAGCCCGGAAAGCCCGAAAAGCGGCAATATGAGCGGCGACCTGACTACGCGCTTGGGCCGCACGGCGCGCCGCTCGGCCTTGCCTTTGCCGACAATGCAAAATTGGGTGGCAGTTTCACCGATGGTGCTTTCATCGCCCGCCACGGCTCCTGGAACCGCTCGCCTGCTTTTGGCTATGATGTGATCTTCGTTCCCTTCACCAACGGCCGCCCGATCAAGCAGCCAATCAATGTGCTCACTGGCTTCCTCGACAAGGATGGCAAGGCGCAGGGGCGGCCGACAATGCTGGCTGTGGCAAAGGACGGGGCGCTGCTTCTGTCCGACGATGTCGGCAACATCATCTGGCGGATCCGCAGCAAATAATAGGGACAGTCCCTATTTAATCAGGTGGTGAGGTCGCCGTCGCGCCAGTCGAGAATGGGCCAGCCGCGCTCGGCCGCCAGCCGGGCGAGCGGGGGATGCGGGTTGGTGGCGAAGGGCTCATCGGCGAAATCCAGCAACGGTGCGTCGGAGATATGGTCCGAATAAGCGCGAATATGGCATTGATTGCGCGATAGTTTCTGCGCGTCCATCCATGCCTGCACGCGTTCCAGCTTTGCAGTGTCATAGCAATTATGGCCGTCGATCCGTGCCAGCACATGGCCGCTGCTGTTGGTGGCAAGCTCGGTCGCGATCACATGGTCGAACCCGAGCCGCGCGGCAATGGCATCGACATAAAGGCGGTAGGATGCGGTTGCGATGACGTGGACATAGCCAGCCGCTTTCTCCTCGGCGAGCCGAGCACGCACCTCTGCATAGACATTTTTGCCCAGCACCAGATCGGCATGGCGCTCAAGATGCCGGGCAAATTTCTCTCGGCGCACCTTGCTGCCGATCAACAGGCGCTGGCTGAACTGCTTCAGCCGCTTGCGGTCCCAGATTTCGAAAAAGAACAGCAACAGGCCCCAGCCGAGCAGTGGCGCCAGCAATAGCCGCCACGGCGATTTGTGCCAGGCCATGTGGATCAGAAAGCCATTATAGGTCGCGCGGCGCGTGACCGTCTTGTCCATGTCATAGATGGCGATGCGGGTCTGCACTGGCTCAGCTTGTGATAAAAGGCACGGCAATTTCGGGCCGCACCCGCGCCAGCCGCCCGCTTGCTTTGTCGAGCATTGCCCATGTGGTGTTTGCCGACACGATTACCTTTCCGGCAGCGTTGACGAAATCCACGCGCCGGTCGAATTGCGCGCCCTTGGGCAGGCTTTCGATCCATGTGCGCCCCGTGACGGTCTCGCCCGGCCCGACATTGCCGCGATAATCAATCTCATGCCGTGTCACGACCCAGATATAGGCCGCAACATGCTCCGGTGCTGCAACCGCCGCCCAGTGCGCCGTTGCCATATCCTGTATCCACCGCACCCACACCGCATTGTTGACATGACCTAGCTCGTCAATGTCGGCGGGGATCGGAGTGAACGAAAGGGAAAAAGGGCCGGGCATCACCCCGCAGCGTTTACAGCGTCTCTTTCAAAAATGAAATGGTTGCCCGAAACGCTTCGACCGTCGCATGGCCTTCAGCATTCAGGTCTTTCCGATCGGGGTCGGGATCGTCCCTGCCATAAGCGCGTACCGGAAAGCTGCCGTCTCCGCACACGCCGTGCCCCGCTTTCTCGAAAATAAGCGACCGCACCTGTTGGCCCTTGCCAGCACGCTCCATGCGCTCGGCCAGATTGCGCGCCATGGCTCCCGCCGCCCACACCTCGTCTCGGTCCCCAGCGATCAAAAGCAGCTTGGCTTCGCTTTGCTCAATCGGGATACGGGCTGCCACTGCGGCGTCTGGATTGAACCGGCGCGAACGTTCATAACGATCGGTATTGTCGCGATAGCGCCCTTCCTTGTACGGGAAAAGCGGCACAAAAGGTAGCGCCTTGCCATCCAGCATCCAGGTCGATCGTGCAGGCAGGGTGTTTTCGCCCTCGCCGAAGCCCTGCCAGACGATGTCGCTCGGCACGCAACCAACTGCGGCCTTCACCCAGCCAAAACGCGAAGCGCCCAGCATAGCAAATTCACCGCCCTTGCTCTGCCCCCAAAGCCCTATGCGTTTCGCGTCGGCCTCTGGCTGCATTGCCAGCCATTCGCGCGCGCGTTCCAGCTGATTGACATCGATCAGATGACCGCTTGTCGGCACATGTTCCGCCGGTTCGTAACTTTGCGTGTACCAAGCGACCGCAAGCGTTGCGAAACCCTGCTCGGCATAGGTAAGCGCATTGGCCCACGCTTTTGCGATATCGTTGCCCTCGCTACCATGTAGGACGATTAGTGTTGGCAGCTTGCCGGACCCGGCGGGTGCGGCGAAGACGCCAACGAGGCCTGGTTGCTGTACCGTCTCGACACGCAGATCGCTTGATTGGGGCGAAAGGATGATCGTTGCCTTCGAAACTTGGGTTCCGCCTCGCAACAGAATGAATTCGACGCCCGGTCCGCTGCTGGTAATGGCGCGAAGGCTCTCCGGAATTTTCGGGCTGCCCTGCTGATAGCCTGACCATAAAAGCCCAAGCGGATCGGGCTTGAGATAGCTTCCACCTATCGGGACTGCCGTTGCGAGGTCGATATGACCCCGTGTATCAGCCACAATTTCGGCCCAAGCCGTAAATTGCGTGGGCTGCGGTTTCCAATCGCCTGATGCGTCAGGCCGCCAAACCGGCAACGAACGGACCGCGACGACCGTCAGCTTCTCGCCCGGCTTGGCACCAGCAATTTTAAATGAACTCGATGCTGGATTGAAAGATGCGTCGGTGTCGAACCGCGGCGCGGCACTTACCGTTCCCGCAAACCACGTGCTGGCTATAAGCCATACTATGATCTTCTTGAAGATGTGCGCCATCAACGCCTCCGACCGCTTATTTATAAAATAGCGGACAAACGCGTTCAGTCAGTGCGGGTAAAGTGCGGTAAATTTACTCCGCCTTCCCCATCTGCCAGACAATAAAAGCCGCCTCCTCGGCATTTTCGCGCAAGCGTTCCCAGCGGCCTGATTTGCCGCCATGGCCTGCGCCCATATTGGTCTTTAGCAGCAGCACATTGTCGTCGGTCTTCATGTCGCGCAGCTTGGCGACCATCTTTGCAGGCTCCCAATAGGTTACGCGCGGATCATTGAGGCCTGCGGTCCACAACATTGGGGGATAGGCCTGCGACTTGACATTGTCATAAGGCGAATAACTGCGGATATAATCGAACGCGGCCTTGTCGGTGATCGGATTGCCCCATTCGGGCCATTCGCCCGGGGTCAGCGGCAGGCTGTCGTCAAGCATGGTGTTGAGCACATCTACGAAAGCCACATGGCTGACAACCGCGCCGAACAGTTCGGGGGCCTGGTTGACCACTGCGCCCATCAACTCGCCGCCTGCCGACCCGCCCGAGGCCGTCACCTTGCCCTTGCCGGTAAAGCCCAAGTCAATGAGGCCTTTTGCCGCGTCGACAAAGTCGTTGAAGGTGTTGGTCCGCTTCATCAACTTGCCGTCGAGATACCATTGATAGCCAAGGTCGTCACCCCCGCGAATATGCGCAATGGCATAGGCAAAGCCACGATCGAGGAAGGACAGCCGGTTGGCCGAAAAGCCCGGCGGCACGGCATAGCCATAGGCGCCATAGGCGTAGAGATGGAGTGGCTGGCTGCCGTCTTTTTTAAAGCCTTTCTTATAGACGACAGACACCGGAACCTTGGTGCCATTGCGCGCGGGGATCATTACCCGTTCGGTGACATATTGGCTGGCATCATAGCCAGACGGGATTTCCTGAACTTTCATCGTTTCAAACTTGCCCGTCGCTACGTCGTAATCGAACACTGTGTCGGGGGTGACCATGCTTTCATAATCGAGCCGCAATTTCTGGACGTCATATTCGGGATTGTCGCCAAGGCCCGCGACATAGCTTGCCTCGGTAAATTTGATTGGCTCGGCCTTTGTGGGCGCATTATATCGCCGCACCTCGACCTGATCGAGGCCGTCGATGCGCCCTTCGGTGACGAAGAAATCCTTGAACAGCGAAAGCCCGGTCAGATAGTGCCGGTCGGAACCACCGATCAGCGTGGCCCATTCGCCCGGAGCCTTCAGGCTGGCGGTGGCAACGCGGAAATTGACGTGGTCGTCGTTGGTCAGAATGTAGAGCGTCCCGTCACGCACATCGACGCTATATTGGCGGCCCACCTTGCGCGGGAACACCATGATCGGCGTCGCGGTCGGATCATTGGCAGGCACCAGCCGGATTTCGCTCGTGACATTGTCGCCGGTGGCAATAACGATCCAATCTTCCTGCGCGGTCATGCCAACGCCGACGCCGAAACCGATATCGGCTTCCTTGTAGAGCAATTTGGCGTTCTTGGGGTCGTCGCCGAGCCGGTGATAATAGGCATTGTCGGTGCGCCAGTTTTCGTTAGCGAGGCCATATACAATGCCCTTGCTGTCCTTGGTCCAGACAATGTTCGACAGCGTGCCGGGGATGATGTCCTTCAGCTCTTCGCCGGTTTCCAGATTGCGGATGTGAAGATCGAACCGCTCCGACCCGTTATCGTCATAGGCATAGGCAAGCAGTTTGCCGTCGGGGCTCACCTCCGCCGCGCCAAGGCGGAAATATTCTTTTCCCTCGGCCAGCTTGTTTTCATCGAGGATCAACTGGTCTGCGCCACCTGCGACCGCTTTGCGATAATGCTTGCGATACTGCGCGCCTTCGTCGAATTTCGACCAGTAGATATAGTCCCCGTCCTTTTGTGGGACCGAACTGTCGTCCTCCTTCACCCGGCCTTTCATTTCCTGAAAGATCGTTTCGGTCAGCGCCGCCTGCGGGCCCATCTTGGCTTCAAAATAGGCGTTCTCCGCCTTCAGATGGTCGAGAATGTCCTTGTCGTCGATCACCGGATAGCTCTGGTCGCGCAGCCAGTGATAATCGTCGCTGATCGTCACGCCATGGTGGGTGAACTGGTGCACGCGTTTTTCGGCAATGGGGGGCTGGACGGCTTTATCGGTCATATCGGCTTTCTGTTCGGTATCGGATGCAATGGCTGGGGCAGAGGCGGCACCGGCGATGAGCGCGATTGCAGTGCCGAGTTTAAGCAACAGTTTCATGGGGGACATTTCCTCTCTATATGGGCAGCATCACTAGAAACGGAAAGCGCCGATGTCCACCTATGAAGCCCGCCTTGCGGCGTTACGCGAACAATTGAAGGCCGACCGGCTCGACGGGTTTGTCGTGCCGATATGCGATGAACATATGAGCGAATATGTCGGCGAATATGCGCAGCGGCTAGGCTGGCTGACGGGCTTTGGCGGGTCGGCGGGGAATGCTGTTGTGCTGTCGGAGGAAGCCGCCATCTTCACCGACGGCCGCTACACGCTGCAGGTGCGCGAGCAGGTCGATGGCAAGCACTGGCAATATGTCGGCGTGCCCGAAACCAGCATAGCAGCATGGCTGCAGGAGCATGCGCCCGAAGGCGCGCGGATTGGCTACGACCCATGGGTGCACACAAAGGGGTGGGTCGAAAGCGCACGTAAGGCGTTGAAGGCCAAGGGCGCTGAGCTGGTCGCGGTCTCGCGCAATCCCATCGATGCCGTCTGGGACGACCAGCCATCGAAAAGCGATGCGCATCTCGTGGTGCATGAAGAACGCTATGCCGGGCGCAGCAGCGCCGAAAAGCGGGCAGAAGTTGCCGAATGGCTTACCAGTCGTAATCTCGACAGCACGGTCATCGCTGCGCTCGACAGCGTGGCCTGGCTGTTGAATGTGCGCGGCGCCGATGTATCGCGCACGCCGGTGGCGCTCAGCTTCGTTCTTGCCCATGCCGATGGCACAGCCGATCTGTTCGTTGCGCCTGAAAAGATCAGCGACGAGGTGCGCGCCCATCTGGGCAATGCGGTGCGAATCCGTGAACCGCATGAATTTGTGCCCGCATTGAGGGCGATGGCTGGCAAGCGCATTGCCGTCGATCCCGACCGGTCGGTGTCAGCAATCTTTGCTGCGCTGAACGAAGCGGGAGCGACGATCATCGAGACCCGCGATCCGACCATATTACCGAAGGCGCAAAAGAACCCGGTTGAGCAGGAAGGCCACCGTGCGGCGCAGGCACGCGATGGCGGTGCGCTTTCGCGCTTCCTTCACTGGATGAGCGAAACTGCGTATAAGGGCGGCCTGACCGAATTGTCAGCTGCTGGGAAACTTCAATCCTTCCGTGAAGCGACCGGCATGCTCAAGGATCTAAGCTTCGACACCATCTCCGCAACGGGACCCAACGGCGCGCATTGCCATTACAAGGTCGATGAAAAGTCGAATCGCGCCATTGAGCCGAACAGCATCTATCTCGTCGATAGCGGCGGGCAGTATCTGGATGGTACCACCGACGTCACCCGCACCATCTGGGTTGGACCCGGCGAGCCGACCGCAGAAATGAAGGACCGATTTACCCGCGTTCTCAAAGGTCATATCGCGCTGGCGCTTGCGGTCTTTCCCGAAGGAACACGCGGCGCGCAGCTTGATACGCTAGCACGCGCGTCGCTGTGGCAGGCAGGCCTCGACTATGCGCACGGTACCGGCCACGGCGTCGGCAGCTTTCTTGCGGTGCACGAAGGGCCGCAGCGCATTGCGAAGTTCACGGGCAGTCAGGCCGGCACCGACGAGCCGCTGCTGCCCGGCATGATCCTGTCCAACGAGCCCGGCTATTACAAGGCCGGGGAATATGGCATCCGCATTGAAAATCTGGTGCTGGTCGAGGAGCGCGCCATCGAGGGGGCGGAAGGCCGCTATTTCGGTTTTGAAAATCTGACCTGGGCGCCAATTGACGCGACGCTGGTAGAGACTGCGCTGCTGACCGATCAGGAAATTCGCTGGTGGAATGACTATCATGTACGCGTGCTCGAGATCGTCGGTCCGCAACTGGAGGGCGAGGCACTCGTGTGGCTGCACAATAATTGCGCGCCGCTGGGCAGGGCGGGCAACAAAGGCTGACGGCCTGCATTAGAGGCTGAGCATGTCCGACCATTCCCCCTTGTCGCCCGAAGCACGCGCACAGGACGATAGGCCCGATAACGCAAGCGAAGCGGAATGGTTCGACAGGCTCGGCGCGTTCAGACAGGTCCGGGAAGTACTGAAACGCGTATTTGTCGGCGTCTACACGGATGGCTTCGTTCATGCGGGCAATTTCGCCTATATGTCGCTGGTGACATTGTTCGCCTTTTGCGTTGTCGCAGCGGCGATTGCGGGCGGCTTGGGGCAGACAGAATATGGCCTGAAACTGATCGAGACGTTCTTTGCGACGGTCCCTTCAGGTGTCGCCAACACGCTGCACGATCCGATCATGGCGGCAATGACCGCACGCACCGGGCCACTATTGTGGCTCAGCGCGCTGGTCGGTTTATGGACCGTCACGAGCTTGATCGAGACAATCCGCGATGTGTTGCACCGCTCTTACGGGACCACGCCCGAGCGCAATTTCCTGCAATATCGGCTGGGCTCGCTGCTAGGCGTGATATTTGCGGTGATTCTTGCCATGATCGCGTTCAGTGCGCAGGTGCTGGTGATTGCTGCCGAGGAATTGGTTTACCGCTTCATTCCCATTGCCGAAAATGCCGCCAGCTATTTTGCTTGGGGCCGCATCATCCCGTTCGTGCTGCTGTTCGGGGCGATCTACATGATATTCATGCTGCTAACGCCGCGCAAATACCGGCCGCGTGCATTTCCGAAATGGCCGGGCGCGGTTCTGGTCAGCCTGTGGTGGCTCGGATGCACCAGCGTGCTGCCCTGGTTTGTCACGTCGATGGCCGATTATGATTTGACCTATGGCAGCCTTGCCGGGGTAATGGTGACGCTGATCTTCTTCTATCTGGTCGGCCTGGGAATGGTCACCGGCGCGCAGTTGAACGCCGCTCTGGCCAACGCTGCAGAAAATGGCCTAAAGGACGCCGAGTCCTGAACAAGAGACAAGCGAGGATTTATGAGTGGGTTGATGGCAGGCAAGCGCGGGCTGATCATGGGGCTCGCCAATGACAAGTCGCTGGCCTGGGGAATAGCCAAGCGCCTGCATGGCGAAGGCGCGGAGCTCGCGATTAGCTACCAGGGCGAAGTGATGGCAAAGCGCGTCAAGCCGCTCGCCGAGCAATTGGGCTGCGACTTCCTGATCGATTGCGATGTGTCCACCGAGGAAGAACTTGACAAGGCCTTTGCAACGCTGGCCGCGCGTTGGCCGACGATCGATTTCGTCGTCCATGCAATTGGCTACACCAACAAAGAAGCGCTACGCGGCAAATATTTTGACGTTGGCCTCGACGATTTCCTGATGACGATGAACATCAGTGTGTACAGTTTCACCGCCGTCGCCAAGCGCGCCGCCGCGATGATGACGCCCTATAACGCCGAAACAGGCGAGGGCGGGGGCTCGCTGCTGACGCTCAGCTATTATGGCGCGGAAAAGGTTATCCCGCATTACAATGTCATGGGGGTCGCCAAATCGGCGCTGGAAACCAGCGTCAAATATCTCGCCAATGATTGCGGCCCCAATGGCATTCGGGTGAATGCGATTTCGGCAGGGCCGATCAAGACGCTGGCGGCCAGCGGCATCGGCGATTTTCGCTATATATTGAAATGGAACGAATATAATTCGCCGCTCCGCCGCAATGTCACCATAGATGATGTCGGCGCGTCAGCGCTCTATTTCCTCTCCGACCTGTCAAAGGGTGTGACGGGCGAAACGCACCATGTCGATGCCGGATACCATACCGTCGGCATGAAGCAGGAGGACGCGCCGGACATCGGGCTGGCTTGATGGAGATTGGCGCGCATAGCGTCGAGCTATATCTGCTGCTGGCAGGCTGCGCCTTGCTCGTCGGGCTGCATGGATATTTCCATGCCCGACATTATTGGGAGGGCTTGCCCCCCTTGCTAGATGGTTTCGTGTCGGCGGCAGGCTTTTTGGCATTGATCGGCGCATTTGTTCTCGGAGGTCGCTTTGGTGGCGCTTTTGGTCACCCCTATGCTGGACGGGTAGTCGCCATCACCGCAACGGTGATCCTGTATCGCGCGCTGCGCACCTGGCTGGGCAAGGAACAGGTGCGTTACCGCAAGGTGAGGGTGAAGCCGAATGCCGATCGCGACGAACCACGGAGCCAATGAGTGAAAAGCGTTGCGCAAAAGCTGGGCTGGAAAGCAGGCAAGACCGCAATCGTGGTCGGACGCCCGCCCGATGTGCTGATTGAGAATTTTGAAGACGCGGATGCGGCTGCGGCTGACATCATGCTATATTTTGTCAGCGATGCCGAAGCTTTGGGTCAAAGGCTCCCATCTGCACTCGCCTTCTATTCGGAAGGCAAGTCGCTCTGGTTTGCCTATCCCAAAAAATCGGGAAAGCTGAAAACCGATCTGAGCCGCGACAATGGCTGGGGAAAAATGCCGGAGGCAGGCTTGTTGCCAGTGACGCAAATATCCATTGATGACAATTGGTCCGCACTCCGCTTCCGGCTACGCAGCGAAATCAAGGTCCTTACCCGCAAGAGCGATATTCCCGGCGGGAAACATTGAATAAAGTCAAGCGCCGTGTAGAACACTTGCTGTCATGAGCTTCAACACATTCGGCCGCATTTTCCGCTTTACCACCTGGGGTGAGAGCCACGGGCCTGCGCTGGGCGCGGTGGTGGATGGCTGCCCCCCGGGGATTGCGCTCAGTGAAGCCGATATCCAGCCTTTCCTCGATGCCCGCCGTCCGGGCACCAGCAAGTTTACGACACAACGGCAGGAGCCCGATGCTGTGCGCATCCTGTCGGGCGTGTTCGAGGGGCGGACGACGGGCACGCCGATATCGTTGATGATCGAGAATTTCGATCAGCGCAGCAAGGACTATAGCGAGGTCGCCAAGGCCTATCGTCCCGGCCATGCCGATTACAGCTATGACGCCAAATATGGCTTTCGCGACTATCGCGGCGGCGGGCGCAGCTCGGCGCGCGAGACGGCAGCGCGGGTCGCGGCGGGGGCAGTCGCACGCGCCGCCATCCCCGAGGTCGAAATCCTCGCCTATGTTGTCGAAATTGGCGGCGACCGGATTGACACTGCCAATTTCGAAAAGTCGCAGATCGCGAAAAACCCTTTCTGGTGCCCCGATGAGGCTGCGGCGGCGCGTTGGGCGAAGCTGGTCGATGAGGCGCGGCTGGCGGGCTCTTCGCTTGGCGCGGTGGTAGAGTGCGTGGCAACGGGCGTGCCCGCAGGCTGGGGGGCACCGCTTTATGCAAAGCTGGACTCAGAGCTTGCCGCTGCCATGATGAGCATCAATGCCGTCAAGGCTGTCGAGATCGGTGCAGGCTTTGAAGCGGCGCGATTGCGCGGTGAGGAAAATGCCGACCGGATGCGGCCCGGCAGCAATGCGCCCGAGTTCCTCGCCAACAATGCAGGCGGGATTGCGGGCGGGATTTCAACCGGGCAGCCCGTGGTGTGCCGCGTCGCCTTCAAGCCGACCAGTTCGATCCTGACGCCAGTCGAAACGATTACACGTGAGGGCGAGGCGACCGAGATCGTTACCAAGGGGCGCCACGACCCCTGCGTCGGCATACGCGGCACGCCAGTCGTCGAGGCGATGATGGCGCTGGTGCTTGCCGACCAGAAATTGCTGCACCGCGCGCAATGCGGCTGATTTGATCGACGTCAAAGCAAGGACTTGTCAGTCAGGCTAGGCAACAGGCTCCACATTGACAGGAGGTGTTGAAATGCTTGCCGATCTCCAGATTTTCCCCGTTGCGCTCTTCACAGGCATGGTTGCAGCCTTCATGGCCGTGATGATCTATGGCGTGCTGACCAATCGCGATCCAGCCTAGAGGGTCAGACGTACCGTCACGGCATCGCCCGCGATCAGGCCCTCAGCCTTGCGGACGCTTGCCTTGACCGGCAGCAGCCAGCCCTTGCTGTCCTTTTCTGGAAAGATCGAGGTCTGCCAGTCTGTCTCGCCAATCGCTGCGGTGACCTTCATCGACCCCCAGCCGCGCTTGCGCCCATATTCCAGCCGTCGCATCAGCGCGAGCGCGTGAATGGCCTCGGCAACCTCGCCCTCGATGGTAAGGAAATGCCAGCTGGCGGGGGCATTGGCGCTGGTCCAGAGCCATAAGGTGGCGGTGAAGGAGTGGGTTTCGGTCATTCAAATCCTACCCATCCAACGGATGGAGAGGGGGACCACCCACAGGGTGGTGGAGGGGTATTCGACGTCAAAGGCCCCTCCGTCACGCCTGCGGCGTGCCACCTCCCCATTTTTGCAAAATGGGGAGGATAAGGTTTGTTCACTTCCCTCTCCGCCGCACCGGCACCGGGATATTGCAAATATCCGCTCCGCCCGCTGGCACATTGAAAAACGGATCGCGGCGGTTTGCGCGCGCATCGGCATAGGCCGCGAAACTGTCGCTTTCGGTCGAAAGATATTCGAACGCGGGCAGCCCCTTCATCCCGCTGCCGATGCGCACCGACATGATCGGCACCCGCTCTTCGGCTTTCTCATAAAAGCCCAGCGCCCCGGTACCGCGCGGCAGCGAGGAGAGATGCTCGATCCCCTCAATCACGCGGCCCACGAGGGCGATGTTGCGGTCGAGATGCCGCGGCGCATGGCCGATCACCGTGTAAAGCTCAGCCCCGCTGCCGGTATCGGGCGACAGGTTACGGCCCACGCCGACCATGCTGTAGCAGTGGACGGGCCAAATGACATCCGGTGTGCTTAAGACATCGTCCACCGTTTTGCCCTCGCCATAAGTTACCTCGATCCCGATCGGGAATCCTGCCGAAAAGCCAATGTCGAGAGTATATGGATCGCTGAACGCGGGTTCCCGATCTCCATCCAAGTCGGGGTAGGCGAGGCTGAACGGGATGGCTTGGCGGCCCTGCCCGTTCCAGACTCGGGTAAACATGCCAGCCGAATAGTTCGTCAAATACTCACTCTCCGGCACCACCGCCAACCCCTCGGGCAAAGCCTTTTTCTCGGTCGCGTCGCCCCATTGCACGACATAATTGTCCTGCACGCGGTTGATGCTGGTGCCGTCCCACCATTTAGCCGCAGCCAGTTTGCGGATATTGCCGATCCAACCCTGGCTGAACGGCGCGGGCATCAGTTGGATAACCACGCGGCGCGGCTTGGCAGCCTTGCCTTTGCCGACAGGCTTCAGGTCCATGACCAGCAAGTCCGACGGCGCAATTTCCACCCACTCCTCCGCTTTTGCCTTGGCAACAATTTCAGGCGGGGAGGGGTATGCTGGCTTGGCTTCCTCGGCAGCGACCGGAAATGTGAGCAGGGCGGCGACACAAAGCGCGGGCAGGGCAAATCTGTTCATTGCGACCTTATTGCAAAGCATCGGCGCTTGCGAAAGTAACAATCACGCTTTAGGGCGCAGCCTTCCCGAAGGGGATGCGGAGACGTGGCCGAGTGGTCGAAGGCGCTCGCCTGGAAAGTGAGTATACGGCAAAACCGTATCGAGGGTTCGAATCCCTCCGTCTCCGCCAGAAACCAAAAAACCCCGCTCTATGCGGGGGTTTTTTTGTTTCTGATGGTGAGGGGGAGGATGAAAACCCTCTGGTTCGGAGTCGTAGCGAAGCGAAAACGACCGGAGCGCAGCGGAGGTCAATCCCTCCGCAGAGCCGGATCGGGTTCGAACCCTCTGGTTCGTCCTTCGACAAGCTCAGGATTAGCGAAGCGAAGACGACCGGATCGCAGCGGAGGTCAATCCCTCCCACTCTTTTCTTCGCCGCTTATCACTCTGTGCAGGAAACCCCATCCGGCCCAAACTTCAACCGCGTTGTCAGCAGCGCACGAAATGTGTTGTACCCGCCGGTATTGGGATGGAAGGCGTGGAAAAAGAGCTGCGGTTCGCCATCCAGCCCCGGTGCGACCGAGGCGTGGCCCGGCGCCCACCAGTCTGACCGCGATTTCAGCAGCGGCTGCTCCTGCTTTACAAAGGGGCCAAGCGGATGGTCGGCAACGGCAACACCGATGCCATAGGCAGGCGTACCGAAATCATTGCCGGCATAGAATAGCCAATAGCGCCCCTGCTGGTATGTGACCCAGGGCCCCTCGATCAGATGCCCCTCCCAATCCTGGTCATTGACCAGAACAACGCTGTCCTCGCCGATCAGTTCGCCCGTTTCCGAAAGCCGCTGCGCGTGGATCGGTGTACTCATCGCTTCGTAAATCAGCGCAGCGTCGGGTTCGTCCTTCAGCACCGATTTCACATGGTCCCAATTGTCGAGCACAGCCTCTATCAGGGGCTGCATGAAGAAGAATCGCTCCATCGGGCGGCGCGTCTGCGCGAAGGGGAGAAGCGCGGCTGCGACCCGCGCCGTTTTGCGGTCGGCAGCTTCTTTAAAGAGTTCGCCGATCAATTCGGGACGTTTGCCGAGCAATGCCGCAAGCGGGCGCGGCCAGACACCATTGGTGTCGCGCTTCCAGTAAAGATAGCGGTCGCCATTGGCGTCGATGAAAATATGGCTGTCGATCACCCCGCCGCTATGCACCGGCTGCGAGCCATCATCCTCCATGCCGGTCGTGTTATAGGAGTAACCGGCGAGCAGCGGTTCGCCCTTGTCGCGCCACGGGCCGGTCGGATGGCTGCTTTTGGCGATGCCGATCGCAAGCGCATTGTTATGCTGGCGCGCGGTATAGACGAGCCAATATTCATCGCCGACCTTTGCCATTTCCGGCGCCCAGAAATCGCCGATTTTCTTGCCCTGTGCAGTCCAGGCAGGTGCGCGGCCGCGCGGAAAGACAAAGCCCTTGTGCGTCCAGTTTTCAAGGTCGGTGCTGTGCAATATCGGGAAAGCATCGGGCGCATCATTGGAGGTGGCGACGAGATAATAGCCCTCGTCGGTTTTCAACACCGCAGGGTCGCCATAGCCGGCGCGAGATTTCGAGCTTAAATAGGTGGTGATCAGCGGACGCCATGTCTGCGTCGGGGCTGGCTCCTCGGCAGGCTTGTTCAGCACGTGCGGCGTGCGCGTGCCGACGTCCTTCGCCAATTTGGTGAAGAAATTTTTATAGTCCGAATGACGGTGTCCCTTGATCACATAATCGAGCTTTCGATCATCGATCGTGATGGCAAGGCGGACGCCGTCGCCATGCGGTTCTGCATCGACGGCATAAATCTGGTTGGTGTGCATCGGGGCCCCTATTAACGATTCGCCAAAGCCAATAAAAGAGTCTAGGTCAGATTTATATGATAAAACACTCGACGTGGTGCCAAGGTGACAGCTAACTCTGATTTTGAGCCAGCGGAGATCATGGCGGGCATCTATGGCGATGGCATCATCTCGCTCGGCAATGCTTATGATGTCGCGCTGATCGATGCAATGCGCGGCAGTATCGACAGGCTGTTCAAGGAAGCGCAGGCGATGGAGGGGGGCGCGCTCCCGCGTGGTCCGCAGCGCTGGTATGTCGAAGTTGCGCCCGAACAGATTGACGGTTTTGTCGAGATTGTCTCGCACCGCTGGTTCCAGGCGGTGTGCGACGCCGTATTGGGGCCGGACTGGCGGATCGTCGAGGTTGGCTTTGACATCCCCTTTCCCGGCGCGACATTACAGCCATGGCATCGCGATTTTGCCGCGCCTGCCGCAACGCTGGAGGGGCGGCGGATCAATTCGCTGGCTTTCAACCTGACCGCCGTCGATACCACGCCTGCCATGGGGCCGTTTGAAATTGCGCCCGGCACGCAATGGGACCGCATCGACGAATGCCCGCGCGGCATGTTTCCCGATCCATTACGCTGGGAGCGTTATGAGGTGCGGAAGGTTCCCAAGCTGGCCCAGCGCGGCAGCATATCGGCGCGCTCGGCGCTGACCATCCATCGCGGCACTGCCAATATGTCGAAATTTGCCCGGCCGGTGCTGGTGATAGGCGTCGATGCGCCCGATGCCAATAATGCCGCGCACCACGACCTGCAGATGACACAGGGCTTTGTTGATGCCTTACCCGATTTTTTGGCGGATCGTTTCAGCGGTCGGATCGTTGACCGGATTACAGCGGTGCGACAAAATCATGTTATCGAAGGGCTGATCGAGCCGGTGCACGGAGGATATTGACGCCGCAAGTTGCATCGGCAATACATCATATAAATAAGATAAAATGAGGGAGCGGATTTGGCCAGTCTGACATTGACCGATGTGCGCAAAAGCTATGGCAGCACTTCTGTGCTCGATGGCGTTTCGCTCGCGATGGAGGCAAAGGAATTCATTGCCTTCCTGGGGCCATCGGGCAGTGGCAAATCGACGTTGTTGCGGATCATCGCTGGCCTTGAAACGGCGGATAGCGGCGAAGTCTGGCTGGAGGGTGAGCGGATAGATGGGCTTCCCCCCGGCGACCGGGGCGTGGCGCTCGTATTCCAGCAATATGCGCTCTATCCGCACATGACCGTGCGCGACAATATGGCCTTTGGCCTGCGCAACGCGAAGGTTCCTATTGCAGAAATTGCTGAGCGGATTGAGAAGGCAGCGCGCACGCTTGAGATCGACCAGTTGCTCGATCGCAAACCCGCGCAGCTATCGGGCGGGCAGCGGCAGCGTGTTGCCATCGGGCGGGCGATTGTCAAAGTGCCCAAATTGTTCCTGCTTGATGAGCCGCTGTCCAACCTAGACGCAGCCTTGCGAAACCGGACGCGGGTCGAGCTTGCGCAGTTGCGGCAGCGGGTCGAGGCCGCGGTGATCATGGTAACGCACGATCAGGCAGAGGCGATGACGCTTGCCGACCGGATCGTGGTGATGAACGACCGCAAAATCCAGCAGGTCGGAACGCCGATGGAAATTTACGGCTGCCCGGCCAACCGCTTTGTCGCTGGCTTTGTCGGTTCGCCGGCAATGACCATGCTGCCGGTGACGCTTGAACCGGAAGGCGGTCCTTCCGCAACGGTACGCCTTGCCAATGGCACGCGGATAGAGACGGGTGTAGCGCGCGAAGCACTGCGCGGCGAAACGCAGTTCGATCTTGGCTTGCGCCCGGAATGCGTGTCGATTGCACCGACCGGCTCGGGTTCGGTGGATGCGGAGGCGATCATTGTCGAGCGGCTTGGCGACCGGACCTTGGTCTATGCCAGGCTCGACGATGGCTCCGAAATCACGGCTGTCGATCGCGGCGACAGCAGGTTGCGGATGGGCGACCGTATCCGGCTCGCCATCGATGGACGCAGCGCGCATCTATTTGCCGCAGACGGCACCGGTTTTCACGCCGGACAGGCTGCATGACCAGCCGCACCCGCCTCGGCGGATTTGCCTTTGTGCTGCCCTTTGTCGGCTTTTACAGCTTCCTGCTGATCCTTCCCTTTTTCATGGGGCTTTGGATCAGCCTGCACCGCGCCGACCTGTTCGGATCGCGGCAATGGGTCGGGCTCGACAATTATGTCCGGCTGTTTGGCGATCCGGTTTTCTATCAGGCGATGGGGACGACCTTCAGCCTTGCGCTTCTGATCGTACCGACGCTGACCATCATCACGCTGCTGCTGGCGCTGGCGCTCAACCGGGCGACGCGGTCGGCGGCGATATTTCGCGGGCTGTTCTTCTCCTCCTCGGTGCTGTCGGTGACGATTGTCACGCTGATCTGGCGTTTCGTGCTGACCCCCGATGCCGGACTGATTGCAAAGCTGTTCACTGCTATCGGGCTGGAACCTATACCGTTTTTGAGCCATCCCGACTGGGTCATCCCCGCTATTGCCATCACGACTATCTGGTGGAGCCTTGGCCTGCCGATGATGCTGTTTCTGGCTGGCTTGCAGCAGATCCCGCAGGACATGTATGAGGCTGCCGCACTCGACCGCGCCAGCCGCTGGACGACCGCTTTCAGGATCACGCTGCCTTCGCTGCGCCGGACAACGATCCTGGTGGTGATGCTGCAAACTGCGGCGCAATTGCAGATATTCGGACAAGCGCAGCTGCTGACCTCTGGCGGCCCGAGCGGAAGTTCGCGTCCGGTCGTCCTCTATATTTACGAGATTGCCTTTGGCCGGTGGGAACTGGGCTATGCGGTGGCGGCAGCTGAAGTGCTCTTCATCCTCGTGCTCGCGCTGACGCTGGCGCAATATTGGTTCTCGACGCGCGGCGAGAAGGCGGCACGATGAGCGCATCTGCCAACCGCAACAGGCTTCCCTTGCCTGCACTGATCGGCGTGGTCATCGGCGCTGCGATCATGGTTGCGCCATTGGTCTGGACGCTGCTCCTCTCGCTCAAGAGCAACACCGAATTGATGCGCGACAGCGCGGCGGCGCTTTCGGCACCCTATACGCTCGAAAATTACCGCGACATTTTGTCGGGGTCCGATGTTCCGCTGTGGCTGCTCAACAGCCTGATCGTTTCGCTGGGAACGACAGCAGCCGTGCTGCTCCTCTGCTCGCTTGCAGGCTATGGCTTTGCCCGGCTGGAATTTCCTTTTCGCCGCAGCCTGTTTGTCTTCGTACTGCTAGGCCTTGCGATACCGGAGCAGGCGGTCATCCTGCCACGGCACCAGCTCTTTGCGACGTTGGGCTGGCATAACAGCTATGGCGGGCTAATCCTCCCCGGCCTTGCCGCGCCCTTTGGCGTGTTTTTCATGACGCAATATTTCAAGGCGATACCCAAGGATTTGGATGAAGCCGCCATGCTCGATGGCGCCTCGCGGTTGAGGATCTTCTGGAAAGTGCTGTTGCCGCTGACCTTGCCCGCGCAGGCGACGCTTGGCGTGTTCACCTTTCTCGGCACATGGAATGATTATTGGTGGCCGCTGATTTCGGCGACGACGAGCGATAAATATACGCTGACCGTTGGCCTCGCCGCCGCGCAAATGAACTATGCGCAGACGAGCGGGCTTGGCTTCCTGATGGCGCAGGCAGTGTTTGCCTCGATCCCCATCCTGATCGTCTACATCATCTTCCAGAAACAGATTGTCGGCGCGATGGCGGGAGCGGCGACGCGATGATGCGCAAGATGTTCCTGGCATTTGCCGCGCTTGCTACCCTGGCAAGCTGCAGCCGCGCCGATGATCGCCCAACCTTGGTCATCCAGCGCTTTTTTGGCGAATGCGGTGCGGTCTATGGCAAGACCATCGATGTCGCCAAGGCAGAGACCGAATGCGGCATTTTGACGACTATCCTCAACCGCTTCATCGCCGAAAATCCCGACATTAATGTGAAGGTAAACATCGTTGCCTGGCCCGGCTATGCGCAGCTCGCGGCGCAGATTGCGGCAGGCGATCCGCCCGATCTGGTGACCATGCACCAGTCGGTTATTTCCGATTATCAGGGGAGGGGGCTGCTTTCCCCGATGGACGGATATTTTGCCAAGGCCGGCATCGCCCCCGACAGCCTGACCCCGGCGGGGCAGCGCGGGGCGATCAAGGATGGCAAATATTATGCGCTGCCATGGGATACGATCGGTCGGCTCTGGCATATCAATACCGAGCTGATGGCAAAGGCGGGGCTGATGCGGGGTGGCGAACCTGTCCTGCCCAATTCCCCCGCCGAGCTTCTTGACCATGCACGGCGCTTTCAGGCAGCGACGGGCAAACCCTATCTGATCCAGGTGCAGGTCAGCGCGCCTGATTATCTGGTGGCCAATCTCTACACCTATTTGCTGGCGCAGGATGCGGTGATTTTTCCCGATGACCGGCATATCCGCTTGAATACGCCGCAGGCGCGCGAGATTGTCGAACTGTACAAGACGCTCAATCGAGAAAAACTGACGACGCTGGCTCAGGATTTTCCTTCGGCAACCGCAAGCTTCGTCAAAGGGGAGGGCGGGATCTTCCCGACCGGCACATGGATGATAGGCCCCTATCATGACGCCGCGCTTTCGAAAGACACGCAGCTTCGCGGCTATGCCGTGCTACCCTTTCCCCGCCTCTGGGGAAAAAGCGCGGCTTTTGTCGATGGCCATGCCTGGGTCGTGCCCGCCGACGACCGCCCGGCCAAAGAAGAACAGGCCATTGCCCGCTTCCTGAAATTTGTCGCGCGATACAATGGCGACTGGGTGCGCACCGGGCATTTGCCCGCGTTCCGCAATGTCCTCGAATCGCCGACGTTCACATCACAGCCGCACCGCAGCGACATCGCCGCCATGGCCGCGACCGGGCAGCAACTGCCCGACTATGTCGAGCGCCAGTCGGCGATACAGGGGCTGATCGGCGAAGAACTGGAAGCCGCCGTCATGGGCCTGAAACCGGTGGACAAGGCGCTGGCCGATGCCGAGCGCCGCGTCAACGAACTGCTCGCGCAGATTTAGGTTTCAACCCGCAAAGGGTAGCTCGGCAATCCCCGAGACGTCCGGCGCAAGGCAATGTAGCCCGCCTGCGTCCGGCTGGTTAGCAAGCTCGTCAGGCGTCAGGTCGCGCGAGGCCGAAGAAATGAAAATCCGGTCCATATCAGCGCCGCCAAAGGCAACGCTGGTCGGCTTCTGGATCGGAACCGGAATCTCGGCCAGCAGCGCGCCCTCTGGCGAAAAGCGCCGGACGCACCAGCCATCCCAATAGGCGATCCAGAGGCAATCCTCTGCATCGACGGTCATGCCGTCGGGATAGCCGTCTTCGTGCGTGAACTGTAAAAACACCCGCCGTTCGCGCGCATTGCCATCGGCATCGAGCGTGAAGGCAAAGACCGTCTGGCGCGCCGTGTCGCTGTGGTACATGGTGTAGCCATCCACGCTGAAGGCGGGTCCGTTGGTGACACGATAGCCGGTGTCGATGGTGGTGCAGCGCAGGTCCGCATCAATGCGATACAGGCTGCCGCTGTCGGCCTTTTCGGCATGATCCATCGTCCCTGCCCAAAAACGCCCGGCGCGATCGACCTTGCCATCGTTGAACCGGTTGGTGAGGAGATGCGCCTCGGGATTGAATAGTGGCGTTATTGCGAACGAGGCGTCGAAGGCCAACAGGCCGTTATGGCCCGCGCCGATATAACCGCCCGACGCGCGCGGGACGATCGAGCAGATGGCTTCGCTTGTCGGATGGATCGCAGCTCCCTCCGCTTCACTCCACGAGAACAGCCGCGGCGTGTTGATGTCCACCCAGAGCAGATGCTGATCGCGCACGGACCAGGAGGGGCCCTCGCCCAAAATCGCTCCGACTCTGGCGAGGCATTCGATATTTGCGGGCATATTCATCCGGATCGTTCGGCGTCGGCAATCAGCAGCATGACGTCGGCGATCAAGGCCGCCATCGCGGCCTTTGCGGCTTCGGGCTGGCGCAGGGCGATCGCATCGAGCACGGCTTTGTGCTGCGGCAGGCTGGCGGTGCGGCCCTTGAAGCGGTTGGTGAAACGGATCGAGGTGCGCAGTGCCGTCGTTACGACATCGCGGAACTGGCCGTAAAAGGGATTGGCGGAGGCTTGCAGGATCGCGACGTGAAAGGCGATATCGGCCTCCAGCGCATCATCATCGCCGCGCTCCGCAGCTTCCATACGCGCAAAGCCCGACTCTATTGCAGCCAGACCCTCTTCACTGTGCGCGCTTGCGGCCAATGCGGCAGCGGCAGGCTCGATGGCTTCACGAAGCTCAGAAAACTGGCGCAGCAGCGACAAAGAAAATTTCCGGTCGAGTAGCCATCGCAGCACATCGATATCGAACAGGTTCCACCACTGGGTTGCCTGGATCGTCGTGCCCTTGCGCGGGCGAGCCGTCAGCAATCCCTTCGCACCCAGCATCTTGACCGCTTCGCGCACGACCGACCGGCTGACATCATATTGTTTGGCAAGCTCCGCTTCGGTCGGAAACGGGCGATCATCATACTGCCCCGTGACGATGGCCTTTCCCAGATTGTCGAGCATTCCATAAGTCAGGTTACGGCCCATTGCCGACGTCATGTTCATTCCCGACAGATCAACCATAGTGCCATGTCCCCCATTCACCACCGCCCGACCATAAAATCGATTGCGGGAAAATCCAGCGCCAATGTCAGACAAAATCCTCACCCGTTTTCCGTTCTGCAATCAGGAAGCAATCAGCGACGGTCCGCAACGGTAGGGGATCGATTTTGCCTGTGCCGCTGCGGACAATATCGGCGAACTCAGCATAGATGGCGCGATATTCATCATGCGGGGGCAGGCTTTGCTGGATGCCGTCAATCGCCAACTCCGCCCCGCCGCGGGTCAGATGGATCTTTCTACCCGATTGAGTGCCGATGGTGATCGACCAGCATGGCTCGCCGCCGCTGCGCCAGTCCATTACCGCGCGATGATCCGCCCAGTGAAAAGCGATTTCCGCCGCAATCGGCGCCTGACGATTTGCGGGGAACAGCAGGCTGGCATGCTTCACCAGCAGCGGCTCTTGCAAAATGCGGGTCAGGATCGACAGCCCGTTTATGCCCGTGTCCAATACGCCGAAGCCGCCCGGCTCCCATATCCATTGCTGGCCGGCATGAAAAACGCGCACATCCTCCCGCCAGTCCAAATGGAGACTGGCGACGGCTTCGCCTTTCAACGCCGCTGCCGCCGCATTCACACCCGCTGCATATTGTGAATGCCAGGCAGTGAAGATCGCGACGCCGCGATCCTTGGCTAGCTGGATCAAAACATCAAGTTCGCCCAGCGTCGCGGTTGGCGGCTTTTCCAGCAATACAGGCAGGCCCGCAGCGATCACCTCGCTGGCAAGGGCAAAGCGTGGTCCGGGCGGCGTGCAGATAGCAACGGCATCAACATTGCCGGGCATCGCTGCCAACATCTCGGCAATGGTCGGAAAACAGGGGACCGCGATGCCATCGGGCTTCTCGCGGGCGACGACCGCCGCCAGTTCGAAATCGGGATTGCCCTCAATCGCGCGCAGATGCTCGTCGCGGGCGATCTTGCCGAAACCGACAATGGCGATGCGGATCGTCATGCCAGCGCCTGCACGGCCAAAGCCTCGACAAAGGCCATTGCCTGATTTTGCACCTGCTGCGCGCTTTGCCCCGGCTTGTACAGCGCACTGCCAAGGCCGAAACCATTGGCTCCTGCGGCCAACCAGTCGCCGAGATGTGCCGCCTGCACTCCACCCACCACCAGCAAGGGAATATGGCGTGGAAGAACTGCATGCTGTGCTTTGACGACAGCGGGGGAAGCAGCCTCTGCCGGAAAGAGTTTCAACGCATGGGCGCCGGCATCGATGGCCGCGAAAGCCTCGCTCGGCGTGAAAAAGCCGGGTGCCGAAACCATCTGCGCCCTTACCGTCGCTGCAATCACCGACAGGTCGGTATTGGGAGAAACCACCAGCTGCCCGCCAGCCGCAGCCACGCGGGCCACATCATCGGCGTCGAGCACGGTTCCGGCACCGACCAGAGCGCCATCGCCCAGCGCGTCGGCCAACCGCCTGATGCTTTCGAACGGGTCAGGCGAATTGAGCGGGATTTCGATAATCCGCACGCCCGCGTCAAACAGAGCGTGTCCCACGGGCACAACCTCTTCGGGCGTAATGCCGCGCAGGATGGCAATGATCGGACATTCCCCGAATAGCCGGGCAAAACGCTGTTGGGATGCTGACGGCGTGTTCATGCTGTTTCCAATGTTTTGCGAATGGACTGGATGCCCGAAAGGAAGGCGGAATCGGCATCGATTATTGCGACCTCAAAACCCGCCTCGCCGATGGCAATGGCGTAAAGTTCGCACAGTTCTTCCTCGCCCACGATGCCAATGGTTTCGCCCGGTGTCGCATGGCGCAGCCCCGCCTGTACGTCGCCGCCGATCAGCAGTCCGCTGGCGAAGGAGGCATCTGCTGACGGGGCCTGTCGCAGCACATAGCGCGCACGTAGCGCAAAGAGCGACGCAAGCAGGGGAGCGCCCGATGCGGCCTCCCGAAGCCCGGCGCGAAAGGCGTCGCCGTCGCTCACATGACCGCCCAACTGGGGTGCGATTATGCTGTGTTCGCGTAGCAGGTTGAACAGCTCGCCGGTCATCATCGTCTGGAAATGGTCGATCTTCCAGCCCTGCAGGCGCAGCCATTTATTGTGGGTTCCGGGATGGCAAAGCAGCGCATCGGGGCCAACGCTGCCTTGTGCGCTTGCTCCCAATGCCTGCACCTCCTCGCCGCGCATCACATCGGGACGGTCGCCGCTCTGGCAGACGCCCGGAACGATTGCGGTTAGTTCATCGATCCAGAGCAGATGTGCGGCCAGCGACGCGGTGTCGGCTGGCACCGACACATAGGGTGCATTGCGCCAGCCCCTGTCCGAGCCCACCATGCCAGCAAGCAACATCGGGTGATCGCCCAATTGCGCGCGAATGTCTGCGGCCGCCTGATCGAAACCATTCTGCGGCACCGACAACAGTCCCATCGAGTCGGAAAATTCGGCTTCGACCGCTCCATTAGCCGCAACGAGCCATGCGCGGCGGTTGGTCGTTCCCCAGTCGACAGCGATAAAATCTTGGCTCCACACGCGACGGGTCCTGTCCTTGCGCATACGAATTCGAAAGCAAGCGCGGCTAATGGCGTTGCATTGTATGTTTTATCATATAAATGTGCAATTCAAGAATGAGATTGAAAGCGTGGCTGTATGAAGATCGCCCGGATTGAAACATTCCATGTCCCGCCGCGCTGGCTGTTCGTCAGGATAGAGGCGGATGACGGGCAGGTCGGATGGGGTGAGGCCAGCCTTGAGGGACATGCCGAAGCCGTCGATGGCGCGCTCGACGCCTTGCGCGACCGTTTCATAGGGGCCGACCCGCGCCGGATCGAGGATATTTGGCAGGTCGGCTATCGTGGCGGCTTTTACCGGGGTGGCCCCGTCCTCATGTCCGCGCTTGCCGGACTCGATCAGGCCCTCTGGGACCTGAAGGGCAAGCATTATGGCCTTCCGGCATGGGAAATGTTGGGCGGGCAGGTGCGCGACAAGGTGCGGGCCTATGCGTGGATCGGGGGCGATCGCCCCGATGACATTGCCGCCGCTGCAAAGCGGCGCAAGGATCAGGGCTTTTCGGCGGTCAAGATGAACGCGACCTCAGAAATCGACTATCTGGTGGCGCCCAAGATGGAAGAAGTCGTCGAGCGGGTGTGCGCGGCGCAGGGCGAGGGGCTGGACGTTGGTGTCGATTTCCACGGCCGCGTCCACCGGCCGATGGCGAAACAGCTGGCGAAATTGCTCGAGCCATTGGGCCTGCTCTTTATCGAGGAACCGATCCTGTCTGAAAATCCGGAGGCGCTGGCGCAGCTCGCAGGGCTGGTCAGCACGCCGATTGCGGTCGGGGAGCGGCTTTATTCGCGCTGGGATTTCAAACCCTTTCTGGCGAGCGGCGCGGTCGATATCATCCAGCCCGATCTGAGCCATGCGGGCGGCCTTACCGAATGCCGCAAAATTGCTGCCATGGCCGAATCCTACGATGTTGCCGTCGCGCCGCATTGCCCGCTGGGTCCGCTGGCGCTTGGAGCCTGCCTGCAGCTTGCGGCTTGCACCCCTAATGTCGTCATCCAGGAAATGTCGCTTGGCATCCATTATAATGAAAGCCACGACCTGCTGAGCTTCTGCGCCAATCCCGAAATACTGACGCCGCTCGACGGCTTTTTGCCGATCCCGACCGGGCCCGGGCTTGGCGTCGAAATCGACGAGGCAAAGGTGCGCGAGGCCGACAAAAATCGTCATCGTTGGCGCAATCCTGTATGGCGGCATGAAGATGGCAGTGTGGCCGAATGGTGACGTTTGGCCAATAAAATCCGTTCTATAGGATAAATCATACAAATAACTTGCACCCGCCTCTCAGCATGGACTATATGCGGCACCAAGAGCCTTTATTGGGCCGTTCTTAGAGGGGATGAACATGATGCGTTTCAAGGCACTTTCGCGCTGCACGGCATCGCTTGCCGTCATGACCATGTATGCAGGCACGGCAATTGCGCAGGATGCACCGGCCGACGCTGCGGTGGAGGAAGAAGGGGCTGCCGAGAGTGAGGATTCGATTGTCGTCACCGGCATCCGCGCCTCATTGCAGTCGGCGCAAAGCCAGAAGCAGCGCTCCGACAAGATCGTCGATTCCATCGTTGCGGAGGACATTGGTAAACTTCCCGATATTGCCGTGTCCGATACTGCAGCTCGTATCCCCGGTATCCAGGTTGAACGCCGCGGCGGCGAGGCGAGCCGCGTTCTCGTTCGCGGTCTGGACCGTTTCAACTATACGACAACCTATAATGGCCGCGAGATCTTCACCGCCGAAACGCGCTCGGTCGCGCTGCAGGATTTCCCCGCAGGCGGCATCAGCGCCATTGACGTGTTCAAGACATCGAGCGCCGATCTGGTCGAGCCGGGGATTGCAGGCCTCGTCAACGTCCGCTCACGGCGGCCTTTTGATTTCGAGGATTCGGAAATCGCAGGCTCGGTCTGGGGCGTTTACCCCGACAAGTCCCGCGATCTGGAGCCCAATGCGCAGTTGCTGCTTTCGGACCGCTGGGACGTGGGCAAGGGTGAGCTCGGCGCGCTGATCAACTTCTCCTACACGCGGATGCACTATCGCGATTCGATCCGCCGTCATGGTTTCTTCATCGCAGATCTTGCCGGCGCGCGTTCGCCGGACTGGCCCGAAATCCAATATGCCGAGGCAGAGCGCTGGCGTCCGTCGATCAACGGTGCGATCCAATGGCGGCCCAATCCCGACGTAGAGCTTTATGTCGAGGGATTGTGGCAAGGTTATCGCGAACGCGCCACCGACCGCATGTGGGCACAGCCGCTTTGGGGCGGGGGCAGCTACAGCAATCTCGTGATCGAAAATGGTCAGATCATCAGCGGTACGGTCACCAACCCGACCGCCTGCTGCGGCGGCAACCATACCTGGGGTTTCCAGGGCGCAACCAAGCGCGACACCAACACCTATCAGTTCGCCATTGGTGGGCGATGGGATGCTGGACCGCTGCGGATTACCGCCGATCTTGCGCGTACCGACAGTACCTTCGATCTGCGCACCGAAAGCGTCGATTATGAGATCAACACCAAAAACTATTCGGTGGACTGGTTCACCGGTCGTCCTGGTGGATCGGGTCCGACCTTCCAGGTGCGTGGGTTGGATCCGACCAATCCCGCCATCTACAATTATCGCGGTTTCTACGAAGATTATCTGACCGCAAAGGGCGATGACTGGCAGGCGCGGCTCGATTTTCAATTTGAGCCGACCGGCGGTGGTTTTCTGCCGAAAATCAATTGGGGCGTACGTTTTGTAAATCGCGATGCCTCATCTCAGGCGGGCGATTTCTATTGGAATCTGCGTGATCGCGGCATCCCGATCAGCGCGGTGCCGCTCGACTATGTGCTGCAACCACGCGGCTTCCGTGGCGACAAAAATGCGCCATTCCCGGTCAGCTGGTTTGGCCCGACCTTCAGCAGCGTACACCGCAATCTGACCGAGCTCCGTCAGTTTAACATCACACGGACGGGCGCTGGTTCGCTCGACGGCCCCGCGGTCGATCCTGCGCGGACATTCAACATCAATGAAAAATCCTATGCCGGCTATGTCTCGGCGGATTATGCTTTCGATCTTGGTGGCACGTTGATCGATGGCCAGATCGGCTTGCGCGCGGTGAAGACCGAAACCGAAACGCAAGGCACGCTGTTCTCGACCACCGGCCCGGTAGCGGTCAATTTTAAGACCGAATATACCGATTGGCTGCCAAGCGCGAACCTTCGGATCGAATTCACACCAGAGGTGCAGGCTCGTTTTGCCTACACGCAGACGCGTACGCGGCCCAATTTCTCACAGCTTAATCCGGCTCTGCGTCTGTCGCCCGCAACGCCTTGCGCCCCAGGACAAACCGACTGCGTGCGGACCGGATCGGGCGGCAACCCGTTCCTGCAACCGCTCGATTCTGACAATTACGACGCGAGTCTGGAATATTATTTCTCACCAACAGGCTTTGCCTCGATCGGGGTGTTCCGGCGCGACATGCAGGGCTTCATCGCCAACCGTGCGTTCGAATTCCCCGAACCCGACCCTGAAACGGGCCGCACTTTGGTGATTTCGGGTCCGGTGAATACACGCAATGCGAAGATCAAGGGTTTCGAAGCGCAGGCACAAACCTTCTTCGACTTCCTGCCTGGAGCCTTGAGCGGATTGGGCGCACAGTTCAATGTGACCTATATCGATGCCAAGGCGGACTTCGGTTTCTTCTGCCCGGCGACGGCGAACACCGAATGCACGGCCCGGCCAGGGGCACCCAATGCGACGACTTTGCGCACGCGGATTCCCGACGTGTCGAAATGGACCTACAATATTGTCGGACTTTACGAGCAGGGCGGCCTGACTTTGCGCCTGGCCTATAACCGGCGCAGCAGCTTCCCCGAAGCCGACCGGGCAGAGCGCGATGGCTTCTTCACGTTGCAGGGCCGCGGCAATGCCGTGTCGCGTCTCGATTGGTCGAGCAGCTATGCATTCAACGACAATGTGACCCTGTTCTTCGACTGGACCAATATCCTCAACGATCCGTTCAAATCGGATATTGTCCGCGTCAATTATCCCGGCGGCGTGCCCAGTGCGGAGGAAATCTTCCCGATGGTTGTGCGTTATGAAGAGTCGGTGATTTCGGGCGGCGTCCGCTTCCGCTTTTAATTGCCGAACGGCATGAGTATCGAACAAGGGGAGTGTACCGCACGCTCCCCTTTTTCATATTGAGGGGGCAAACAGGTGAACGATCACGCGATCAAAAAGATTGTTATTGTCGGCGGCGGAACGGCAGGCTGGATGGCGGCGGCTGCCTTTTCGAAGCTGCTCGATCGCATCAGCATCGACATCAGCCTCATCGAATCGGATGAAATTGGCACGGTGGGAGTTGGCGAAGCCACGATCCCGCCGCTCATCGCGTTCAATAACATGCTCGGTATCAACGAGGATGCGTTTCTGAAAGCGACGCAAGGGACGTTCAAGCTCGGAATCGAATTTGTCGATTGGGGCGCGCAAGGCGAACGCTATTTTCACCCCTTTGGTCCGCATGGCCAGGATTTTCAGGGCGTGCATTTCCACCAGCTCTATCTGCGCGAGGCGGAGCGTGGAGCGATGCCACCGATCGAGCATTGGTCAATGAGTGCGGTCGCGGCAGCGCAGGGCCGCTTTGCCCGGCCCGGCCCTGATGCGCGCCTGCCCTTGTCGCAGCTTGGCTATGCCTTTCATTTTGATGCTGGGCTCTATGCAGCCTTTTTGCGTAAGCATGCCGAGGCGCGCGGGGTGACGCGGATCGAGGGCAGGATCGTCCATGCGGCGCAGGACGGGAAAGGTCATATCGGCGGCGTGACTTTGGCGGATGGCCAAAAGGTCGACGGCGAATTGTTCATCGATTGCTCGGGCTTTCGTGGGCTTTTGATCGAGGAGAAGCTTGGCACAGGCTATGAGGATTGGAGCCGCTGGCTGCCCTGCGACCGGGCGGTTGCCGCGCCTTGTGCGCTACCCGGGCCGCCCGATCCCTTCACCCGCTCGACCGCGCTGGCATCGGGCTGGCAATGGCGCATTCCGCTGCAGCACCGCATGGGCAATGGCATTGTCTATTCCAGCGCGCATATGGAAGCCGACGAAGCGGAGGCCCTTCTGCTATCGCGGCTGGAGAGTGAACTTCTAGGCGAACCCCGCCATCTGCGCTTCACCGGCGGACGCAGGCTAAAGGCCTGGGAGGCCAATGTCGTCTCGCTCGGCCTGTCGAGCGGCTTTGTCGAGCCGCTGGAGTCGACCAGCATTCACCTGATCCAGAGCGGTATTGCAAAGCTGCTTGCACTGTTCCCCGACCGCCGTTTCGATCCTGCCGAGCGCGACGAATATAATCGCCAGATGCAGGTCGTGTTTGAGGATGTGCGCGACTTCGTCATCCTGCATTATAAGGCGACGCGCCGCGACGACAGCCAGTTTTGGCGATATTGTCGCGACATGGATGTTCCCGATAGCCTCGCCACCAAATTGGAACTATGGCGGTCCAAAGGCCGTCTGTTCCGCGAAGGCTTTGAACTGTTCGGCACGCCCAGCTGGGTCGCTGTGCTGCTGGGGCAGGGGATCGTCCCTGCCGCGACCGAGCCCGCCGTCGATGCCATCGATCCCGCCATGGCGCGCGATGCGCTGGCCAAGATGCACAGCAGTTATGCAAAAATGGCGCAGCATATGCCGCGCCATGCCGATTTTATTGCCCAGGTTTGCGCCGCAGGCTGATCCCGATCTGCGGTTTGCCATCTTTCCACAGCAGTGGCGCGATATACATATAGCGCTTATTGTCTGCCTTCCGGCACCCGCTGGTCGCGGCCCAGGCGTGGAATGAGATGAAATCGCGATTGCCCACGCTGAATATCGACTGGTGGCCCGGCCCGCTCAGGCAGCCTGCCTTTTTGTCATTATAACTGTTCAAAATCGGATTGTTCGGCGCATCGGTGCATGGCCCCATCGGCCCCTCGCAGGTCGCATAGCCGATCGCATAGGGCGACAGCCGCTGATGCGTTTCCCAGCCGAAATGGTTGGCCGAGTAGAACATGAAGTAGCGGCCGTCCTTTTCCACCATCGTCGGTGCCTCGATCACATGCGCCTCCCAGCGTGTGTCGTTGCGCAACAATGCGACGGGCTCGCCCGATACGCTCATGCCATCGGCAGCCAGACGCTGGACGAAAATATCGGTCGGCTTCTTGAATTGCGGGTTGTTGCCGTCATTCTTGTAGTAAAGATAAAGCGCGCCATCCTTGTCGCGAAAGGCGTGGCTGTCGATCGTGCCGCCAATGTCGGTCTGGCACAGTAGCGGCGCTTGCGCATCTGAGGTGAAGGGACCAAGCGGATCCTTGCTGAACGCGGCACCAAGGCATTGCAGGTCACTTTTCTTGTCGCGCGCGGTGAAGTGGAGGACGAATCCCGCAGCGGTTTTTATGACTTCGGGTGCCCAGGTCAGCCCCTGCCGCACCCATGACGGCAGCACTGGCATCGCATCGTGCAGCTTGTCGCCATTTGCGATCAATTGCCAATCGAGCAGATTGGTCGAACGCGCCATCTGCACATTGGCGCGGTCGCCGGTGGCATTGGTGGCATAGGCCAGGAATTGGTCGCCGTGGCGCAGGATATGCGGATCGGGGAAATCCTCGGTCAACAGGGGGACGAACGGCTTTTCTTTAGGGGTCGAGGCATGGGCGGTGACTGTTGCCAGACCGAGGGCCATCAAAAGGACTTTTTTCACATCATCTCCATGTCTTGGCCGGGCTGCGGAAGTTTGCGAAGGTACCGCGCAGCGTCGGTTGCTTTCTTCCGATTTTATCATATAAATCATCTTAAATGAAAAGGGGATAATGCGTGCCGTCCAAATCACTGGCTCTTAATGTGTTCGGAACGCTCCCCGATGGCGACGCGGTTCAGCTAATCACGCTGACCAATGAACAGGGCATGACCGTTCGCCTGATCGGCCTTGGCGCGTCGATCCAGTCGGTGTGCGTTCCCGACCGCGAAGGCAATTTTGCTGATGTCACCGCAGGTTATGCAAATTTGCCGGACTATCTGGAAAAGCCGCAATATTTCGGAGCAACCGTTGGCCGTGTAGCAAACCGGATCGCGGGCGGCCGGTTCACGCTCGATGGCAAAGCCCATAGCGTGCCGCAAAATGATGGCCCCAATTCGCTGCACGGCGGCACGCAAGGGTTTGATCGCGTCAATTGGCAGCTTGTTGGCCATGATGAAAACGATCTGTCGGTGACGTTCCGTTATGTCAGCCCCGATGGAGATCAGGGATATCCGGGGGCGCTGACCACGACCGCAACCTATCGGCTAGGCGACGACAACGCCCTGACTGTGGAATATCATGCGACCACCGACGCGCCGACGCTCGTCAACCTGTCCAACCATGCCTATTGGAATTTGTCGGGCGACGGCG